>Ga0206866_1217_pt1 | contig 10539 bp, 7 predicted proteins | sample Alteio_BWOrgCont_40_FD_152626 | JGI IMG/M metagenome (GOLD analysis project Ga0206866, IMG submission 152626) | Enriched cells from forest soil in Barre Woods Harvard Forest LTER site, Petersham, Massachusetts, United States -... | ecosystem: Environmental > Terrestrial > Soil > Temperate forest > O... | reverse complement strand
CCTGTTGCATCGGTACAAACTTCTTGCATTCCGGTAACACGAACTTCATCTGAAGCGATAACCTTTGCATTCGCACTAAATTTTTCACCGAGAGCGCGTACTAATGCTGAAGCATCACCTTTGAAACATGTCTGCTCAAGAGAGCTCAAGCTCACACCTGATTCAAGGGGAACAATGGTATTCGGTTGCCCCTTAATCTCAAGATGATATGTGCCTTCACCAGCTGCTAAAGCCACTTGGCTAAGCGTTGTCATTACAAACAAAACGAAAACTTTTTTCATGGCATTCTCCTTACCCAAAGAACTTCAGCGATCCATTTTGCATCTTCGATGCCATCTTCCAAATGATTTTAGGGAGCCTATAACGTGACAGACGCAATATTTCATCGCCCAAGATGGGCCTCAAATTATATATTTTTCAATTTAAGTGGAAGCTGGACGGTGAATTTGGCACCTTCGTTGACGGCACTTTCTACGCGAATGATTCCACCATGTCCTTCGACAATATTTTTTACGATGTAAAGACCAAGCCCCAAGCCTGACGCAAAATTAGCGTTCGCCGCACGCTCAAATTGTTGAAATATTTTATCGATGTCTTCTTGTGGAATCCCAATACCGTGATCTCTTACAGAAATATAGGCCATGTCAGATTGAACACCCACTTTAATATGCACAGGTTTTTTCTGGCCATATTTAATCGCATTCGAAAATAAATTCACAAAAACTTGTTCGAGGCGACTACGATCAAAAAAACCTATAGCACTTTCAAAAGTCTCAAATCGAACTTCACACTGGGCTGTAGAAAATTGAATAGAAAAACGATCAATGATTTCTTTTGCAAGAACGACGAGATCGATTCGCTCGGGTCGAATTTCAATTTTTCTCGAAGTAATTTGTGAGACATTCAACATGTCATCAATAAGGCGATTCAATCGCAACACTTGCCTTTTATCAGTAGCAAACATCTCTAAAAATTTTTGCCGAGTGTAGAGTGGCGCTTCGGGCCTTTGAAGATAGCGTTCCCGAAGTTGCGCTTGTAAAAGAAGCGACGTCAGTGGAGTTTTCAATTCATGCGATGCAAGTGATAAGAATTCATCTCGAGAGCGTACTGCATGAGCAAGCTCCACTGTTCTTTCGCGTACTTTTATTTCAAGATCTTCGTGAGAGCGGCGTAAGGCTTCTTCAGCCATCCGTCTTTCAGTTAAATCACGAGTGACTTTAGAAAAACCGAGCAATTCGCCGCGGCGATTTCGAATGGCTGTGATGACGACGTTCGCCCAAAAGCGACTCCCATCTTTTCGTAATCTCCAGCCTTCATCTTCAAAGCGCCCCATGATGCTTGCTTCTTTTAATTCATACTCTGGTTTGCCACGAGCAATGTCGTCGATAGGATAAAATTTCGAAAAATGCCCCCCAATAATTTCATCGGCCAGATAACCTTTAAAGCGCTTTGCACCTTCGTTCCAACTAGTGACGAAACCTTTTTGATCAAGCATAAAGATCGCGTAATCTTTTACACCTTCAATCATCAACCGAAAGCGATCTTCACTATTTTCAAGATCATTATTTCGCTTTTGCAATTCGCCATTCGCATTTAACAAGTCTTCGTTTGCAACCTGCAACTCTTCTTTTGCCGTGCCCAACTCTTCATTAGTGCTGTGAAGCTCTTCATTCGTACTTTGAAGCTCTTCATTTGTACTTCTCAACTCTTCGTTTGCAGAAGTGAGTTCTTCTTGGGCGGTTTCATATTCTTCAATGAGAGACTGTTGATATTCGCGAGATGCGTCAAGTTCTTGTTGCAACTGTGTGTTGTATTGAATCAATGTCTCAACTTGAGTCGCACGTTCTTTTTTACTCAATTGAAGACCGATGTGAGGTTTGGCTTTAGTAAGTTGCAATTTCTTTTCGTTGGTCTCTTCAAAAATAATAAGAAACTGTCGCTCTTTCAGAGGAGCAGCAGGATTTAGAGTCGATACATCGATATTCACTTTTCGTTTTTTCTCTTCGAACTCGAACGAAATATTTTCTTTGCGAGCTTGGCCCGATTGCCTCTTCGCAGCTTGCATGCACAGCCTGAGTGCCGCAACCAGATCGGGATTGGCCATTTTTAATAAATTATAAGTGGCAAGGCCCGGAGACGGCTCGAGATATGGAACAGTTCTCCCCCTAAATTGCAGAATATCTAAGTTACTATTTACGACAACGCTGGGTGGAGAATATCGAAACAAAATCATTTGATCTGCACTTCGAATTAAATCGCTCGTGGAAGTCATATAATTTAATGGTCTCGTCGGCCCTTCGTTTCCACCATAAGTACCCGCCGAATAGTTATGTTGTACAGGCGTTGTATTTTTGACCTTCGTATAAATTTTGTTGGCCTTATTGATGGGTACGAAGAGATTCAAAAAAGCGAGCGGATTTTCAGCTTGTCCAAGCCATAAAAAGCCCGTTGGGTTGAGCGCATAATGAAAAACAGGAAAGACATGTTTTTGTAGTTCGTTCGAAAAATAAATCAAAACATTTCGACACGAAATAAAGTCTACTTTTGGAATGGGCGGGTTACTTGTTACGTCATGACGAGAGAAAACACAGAGATCGCGAATTTTACTTTTTACTTTGTAGCCTTCTTTTACTTTTTCAAAAAATTTCTCACGGCGCTTTGGAGATAATTTGTCCATCTGATATTCGGCGTAAACACCCTTACGCGCTTTCTGAATTGCCGGCTCACTAATATCAGTCGCAAAAATATTTATAGGATGGCTTAACGAATTTCCCTCTAAATATTCAGAAAGGCATATCGCGATCGAGTAGGCTTCTTCACCAGTTGCGCATCCAGGAACCCATACACGGATCGGAGTATCTTTACTGCGATTCCGTATAAGTGCTGGGAACACATGAGCAGAAAGCGCTTCAAATGACTCCCAATCTCGAAAAAAATCTGTGACATGAATAAAAATGTCTTCATAGAGCGCCTTAATTTCTTCGTCATTCTTGTGAAGGTACTCAGCATATTTTTCGATAGTTTCAATTTTACGTAACATCATTTGTCTTTCGATGCGCCGCTTGAGAGTGCTGATTTTATACTTTGAAAATTTCACTCGTGTCTGGATTGTCAGCGTATCGATAATTTTATGAAGCGCATTATTCTTATCAAATTCAGCGAGAGACTCATCGGCGACAGCCAAAGAAGCAGCATCGATCTTCGCCGGCAAGGCAGACGTCGTATAAGGATGTCTTGCAAACCGCTCGAGTTCTTTTGCAATTTCTTCTGGTGACAAAATTAAATCGGCAACCCCATTGGCGATGGCGCTTCGAGGCATGCTGTCGAATTTTGCTGTTTTCGGATCTTGCACGATGGCAACTCCGCCCTCGCCCTTGATAGCTTTGAGTCCAAGAGTTCCGTCAGAGCCAGCACCCGAGAGAACCACACCAATAGATTTAGATTTTCTTGCTTGGGACAGCGAGGTGAAAAAATTATTAATGCTCAAGTGATAAATTTCATTTTTCTTACGTGGCTTTAAACACAAAATATTTTTATTAAGCTCCACTTCAGCATCGGGCACCATAACAAAAATTGAGTTACTACGAATTTGAGTTTCTCTCTTGATTGTCTCAACAGGCATCGACGTAAACTTCGATAAAATTTCAGCAAGATGGCTTGGCTGCCCATCTTTGAGATGCTGAATGATGACAAACGCGAGCCCCGTTTCGTTATGCACATTTTTTAGAAGCGCCTGAACAGCGTCGAGTCCCCCCGCCGAATAACCAATAGCAACAACAGGAATTTCCTGAGTCGCATCAAGTTTTATTTCAGGAAGATTTTGCGCGGGTACAGGGGTCAGCTCCCCAGATTTCCGGGCGCGTTTTTTGATTTTCAATCTTTTTTTTGGCATTGCCACTCCACATTTGATCTGACCGTTCGTTAGAACGGTATAAATACCTCATTCTCTGCTGGCAAAAAAAAACTCCTGCTAAGCAAAAAAAAATTTTGAGTTAGTTGAGCTCAAACCGATTCGAGGATAGCGGCAATACCCATGCCGCCTGCCGTGCATATAGAGACAAGACCGCGTTTTTTTCCATTAGTCGACAAAAGTTTTGCCAGAGTTCCTATGATACGCGCACCCGTAGCGGCAAAAGGATGACCCAACGCGATGCTACTTCCAACCGTGTTAAGTTTTTTTCGATCAATGGCACCTAAGGCCGACGAAAGTCCTAGCACATCTCTACAGTAACTTTCGGTTTCCCACGCCTTCATATTACATAGAACTTGTCCGGCAAATGCTTCATGGATTTCAAAGAAGTCAAAATCTGAAAATGAAAGTTTATTTCGAGTGAGAAGCTGGGCAACCGCCTTCGTTGGAGCCATCAACAAACCTGCACCATGAACAAAATCAACGGCGGCTGTTTGTACATCAATAATCTTTGCGAGTGGTTTTGCACCAAGTTTATCTGCGCCTTTTTTATTTCCGACAAGCACACATGCCGATCCATCTGTTAACGGTGAGCTGTTACCAGCGGTCAGCGAACCATGAGCAGGATCAAAAGCTGGTTTTAATTTCGCAAGTTTTTCGAGGGAGGTGTCGCCTCGAAGGATTCCATCTTTTTTGAGTCCTTGAAAAGGCGAGACCAGATCATCGTAAAAGCCAGCTTGATAAGCTCGCTCTCCGTTCACATGACTTGCTAGTGCAATTTCATCTTGCTCAGCACGAGAAATTTTCCATTCTTTCACCATGAGCTCAGTGTGGCCGCCCATAGAAAGTTTGGTGCGGGGCTCATCGATAGCAGGTGTTTTCGGTTTCAAATCACGCAGCGAAACACTTGCTATGATTTTCAATCTCTCGCCGAAACTGCGCGCTTTATTCAAAGCCAACAAAGCTTTTTGTAAGCGATCAGAAACTTCAATAGGCAAATCACTGTTCGTATCGATACCGCCTGCAATTCCAAAATCAATGGCACCGGTATGTGCTTTCATTGCAATGTGCCAGGTCGTCTCGAGTCCTGTTCCACAAGCCCTCTGAACATTGTAAGCAGGAGAATCTGGGTGCACAGAAGTAGAAAGAAGACATTCGCGCGCCAAATTAAAATCTACAACGCTGTTCATGACGGCGCCCAAAGCCGTATCGGGAATTAGTTTTCCTTTGAGATTATATTTTTCAACGAGAGCCGTGAGAGAAGCAGTCATCAAATCTTTTCGAGAGACATTTGCGTAGTTCGTCTGACTTTTTGCAAACGGAATACGCGCACTGCCAAGTACATATACTTCATTATTTTCGTTTCTCATGACGCCGCCCTTTCGACACATTTAATGCTAACACCGTGTGCGTCGAAACGGAAGTAGTCGAGCTCTTTGCTTTCAGTGAATGGTCTCGTGAGGGTGCATCACGATCTTAGTGCAGTGATCAATTTTCTTTTGAAAGATGCGATATCCTTCTGGCGCATCTTCAAGAGTCAATCGATGGCTAATGATAAATGATGGATCGATTTTTCCGTCTTGAATGTAATTCAAAAGCCTCAACATATATTTCTGAACATGAGTCTGCCCCATTTTCAAAGTCAGACCTTTTGCAAATGCAGCACCGAAATTAACTTTATCTAGATAACCGCCATACACTCCCGGAATTGAAACAGTTCCGCCTTTGCGACACGCTTGAAGTGCTTGCCTTAAAACACTTGGACGATCTGAACTCATCATCAGCGCAGCTTTCGCGCGATCGTAGATAGCATCAATGGTGTGCCCGTGAGCTTCGAGGCCAACGGCATCAATGCATGAATCAGGTCCTACACCACCCGTCATCTCTTCTAATGCTTCAAGAATATCTGTCTCTTCATAGTTGATTACCTCGGCCTGTCCTGTTTCTCGAGCCATAATTAATCGATCCGAAAAGCGATCGATCGCAATCACACGTTCAGCGCCTAATAAGAACGCACTCCGAATAGCTAACTGTCCAACTGGCCCGCATCCCCAAACAGCGACGGTGTCTCCAGGTTGAATATTGCAATTTTCTGCGGCCATAAAACCCGTAGGAAAAATATCTGATAAAAATAAAACCTGTTCATCGTCGAGTCCGTGAGGAACACGTAGTGGGCCCACATCAGCAAACGGTACGCGCACATATTCAGCTTGTCCGCCTGCATAGCCTCCATACATATGCGAATACCCGAACAGTCCCGACCCCGAATAACCATTTACTTTTTCTGCTACAGCGGCATTCGGATTTGAATTGTCACAGAGAGACCACATCTCATTCTTGCAGAAAAAACAATTTCCACAACTAATCGTGAACGGCACAACAACGCGATCGCCCACTTTCAGATTTACGATGCTTGGCCCAACCTCAACGACTTCTCCCATAAATTCATGACCTAAAATATCGCCCATACGCAAAGTGGGAATGTATCCGTCGTACAAATGCAAATCAGAACCACAAATGGCCGTTGACGTCACGCGCACTATGGCATCGCGCGGATTTAAAATTTTTGGATCTGGTACGCTTTCAACTCGAACTTCATTCTTGCCCTGCCAACAAAGTGCCTTCATGACATGATCCTTTGTTTACGTTCATCTTTTTTTGGCGATTGCAAACGCATCAACACCGCTGATTCAATTCTTGTGAGCCAATCAGAAAATGTTTCTAGTTTTGAAATCGCTCCATGACTTTGTCCTTCAGTTGTTGCGATCTCTCCGGTCTCAATAAGACACTTGAATCTTCGCAAGACTTCTTTCACGCGAGCATGCAATGGTTCGCCAAAAAAGCGAATGAATGAGTTGATAACGAATTCGTTGGGGCGTGTGTATTGAAAAACAACTTTTACTTGTGTACCGCGATCACCTGAAAGTGGTTTTAGAGAAATGCAACCTTTGGCTTTGACAGGACTCGCGTCGCAGGTTTTCCATGTAAACATACGCGGAGGATGTTCAGATGTAATTGCAATAGTCCAATCCATCAGAGTCTCGCCGCCGCCGTTGAGACTTGCATCCATCACCCATTTCACTTTTTTCTCACCGACTGGCGTAACAGATTTTAACTTTGGAACAAACGCTGGATAGGAGGACAAACTAATAAACGCCTCGAATAATTCTTCAGGAGAACTCGAAATGATAAGAGATGCTTCGACTTTTTCTTTTGATTCTTCCACGAGTGCCTCCCAGACGTGTCTTTGTGAGACGTTTTCATATTCATCTTAAGTTGTGCAAAGCCTATTCCATGAACACAACTCGTCGAAGAGGCAACAACGCTGTGTGTGAGAGTTAAAAAGTCTCGGCTATTGATTTGCATATAACAAATTAAACGCATGCGCTGGAGGTCCGTATGAAACAAAAAAAAATTCGTTACGCCGTTGTGGGTCTCGGCAATATTTCACAAGTTGCACTGCTGCCGAGCTTTAAGCATACGCAAAATTCTGAACTCGTCGCATTTGTTTCGTCAGATTCAGAAAAGCTTGGAGTTCTCGGCCGAAGATATCAGGTGAAACATCTTTACTCATATGATGAGTACGACGAATTGCTTGAAAGTGGTTTGATCGATGCTGTGTATATTGGCTTGCCTAATGACATGCACAGTGAATATGCGTTGAAATCGATAAAAGCCGGTGTTCATGTTCTTTGCGAAAAGCCTCTTGCGATTACAACTAATGAATGTGTTGCCATTTTAGACGCAGCAGAAAAATACGACGTCAAAGTAATGGTCGCCTACCGACTTCATTTTGAGAGAGCCAATCTCGAAGCTATCGAATTAGCAAAATCCGGAAAACTCGGTGACCTTCGCTTCTTCAATTCAATCTTCAGTATCAATGTCAAAGACAAATCAAATATCCGTCTTCAAAGAAGACATGGTGGAGGCCCAGTCTTCGACTTGGGAGTTTATTGCATCAATGCCTCTCGCTATCTTTTTCAAAGTGAACCAACAGAAGTCTTTGCGTATACGGCTTCGAGAGAGGGTGATAAACGCTTTGACGAAGTCGAAGAAATGGCCAGTGTCGTACTTCGATTTCCTGAACATCGGCTCGCCACATTCACCACAAGTTTTGGCTCGACTCCCACAGGAGCTTACGATCTAGTTGGAACTCGAGGTCAAGTTCGAATGGATCCCGCTTACGAATATGCAGAAGGCTTAAGTCAATCGGTCATTATTAATGAAAAACGCCGAGTGAAGAAATTCTCGAAAAGCGATCAGTTCGGACCTGAATTGATTTATTTTTCGAATTGTATTCTCAACAATGAAGATCCCGAGCCAAATGCTCGAGAAGGGTTAATCGATGTTCACATCATTGAATGCATTTTGCAGTCAGCACGAGAGAAAAGGCCAATTGGCATCAACGCTCGCGGTAAACACAAGCGCCCGTCGCTTCAACAACAAATCCGACGTTCAGGTATTTCACGCGTTCGGCAAATTCACTCGAAGTCCGCATCGGATGCTTAACTTTGTTTTTATTTCTGCGATTGTCTTTGCTCTTGGAGTCAGCACTCGGAGCTTTGCTCAAGGCACATCTGCAACAGCAGGCACTGTTACGGCAAATCCTGCAAACGCATCAGATGGTATTCACGACGAAACACAATTAGGCATCACTATCATCAGCGGCAATACGAACTCGCAATCTTACACCATCGGTGAAATTGCAAGTTACGGATGGGATAGCAATATTGTGAAAGGCACTCTTCATTACTTAAACACAACAGCGAACGGCACTAACACAGCACTTTTGTGGGACTCTATGGGGCGATATGAAAGACAACTTTCTCCAAACCTTGGAGCTTTCGCCGATCAAGTGGTTGAAAGTGATGTCTTCTCAGGTGTTGTACAACGAAACTCTACCGACTTAGGCGGTCAGTATTCTTTTTGGAACAGAAGTGACACCGACAAACTTGTAACAGAATTTGGTTATCGTTACATTACAACTCAATACACAACGAATCTTCCAAACTCGAACGTACCAACCACTGTAAACCACTCACTCCGCTTGTACGCAGAAATTGACAAAGCGATTAGTTCAACAACTACGGGTCGCCTATGGGCTGAATATGTTCCTAGTCTTTCAAATAGTAATGATTGGCTCTTCAACTTCGAACCGTCGGCGACAGTTCTTATATCAAAAATTCTTTCGCTAAAGATTGCGTATCTCTATAAATACCACAATCTCATTCCACCAAATCTGACGGTGGGAAGTGATACGGCATTTACAACCACGCTTGTCGCAAAATTCTAAATGAGAAATTTTATGGCGCAGATGTTCGACTAAACTTCAGCGATTTAGTATTGCTGGTCTCCCCGTCATCATCTAAATCAGAGAAACTCGCTTGAAAGTTGTCGGCATCGAGCATCGTTGCATCGACTGATTCTTTTTTCTCTTCTTGAGAACCATCATTTGAAGTCGTGGTGGTATCAAGAATGATATGCGCACTATCGCCTTCGAAGTGACCTGTTACCACAAGTTTCTCGTGAGAATCTTGTGTAGTCATTTCATGGGCGATCCCATCCATGTAAGCTTCAACAGTTTCGTCGTATTTTTTTCCAAACACGCTAGCGGTCACATGAAGCTTCACATAATTGCACACTGTTTGATCGATGTGAGCTTGGGCAGAAACAAAAAGTTGGTGATGACTAAAGTCCCCTGAAAAGTTTGGGCACGTTGTTTGAGACTGTGTACTCGCGGTAACACAAGTTAAACTGATCGCACAAAATACAACGCACATCATCAGCTTCATAATTCCTCCTTTGTCAGTAAGGACTCATCGCCACTACGGAGAGGAACCTGAACTAGCTTTCTGTCTGGTAAATCAGTATTTGCGGAAAATAAATTTTTGAAAAAAGGAAAAGCCCGTATTTTGTCCTGTGACATTTTGAAACGAGAATCGCGAACAACTTTGTTTCAAATGAAAGCTATTGCTTAACACCTTGGTTTGCGTTGGTACGATTTCCGCTAAGGATTCAATAGAAAGCAAATTTAGAAAACTACTTCGAACACATAAAAGGAGCATCTAAGATGGTCGTCAGCAAAATCTACTCGGCATCTCCGACTGAAACTCAAGGCGTAAAACACATCCCGTTTCCTTTTGAAGCTTTCGAAAATATTTCAAACCCCATCATTCACGTAGAACAATTTTTCATCCACAAGAGTAGTAGCATTGAAGCTCCGCGAGCTGGACTCTCTGTTGTGACATATGTATTTGAAGATTCAGAAAGTCCGTTGGTTACACGAAACAGTGCTGGTGATTACTGTGTTCTCAATGGCGGCGATGTTCAATGGACACTCGCAGGTCGTGGAATGGTTCACGAAGAGTCTTTGGCAAATCAAAATTCTCAATGTCATGGCTTACAAGTCATCGTTAATACTCGTAAGCGTAAGCGAAACATTCAAGGCCACAGTTTCTCACTTTCAAAAACGCATATGCCTCATCGAGAAGTTCCAAATAATTATAAATTAAAAGTAATTGCGGGTTCGGCAAACACACTAACTTCTCCTCTGTATCCGCCAGATCCATTTAACATGATTGATTTGGAATTATTTCCGAAAGGAAATTACTTCGATACCTTACCCGAAG
>Ga0206866_1215_pt1 | contig 10630 bp, 11 predicted proteins | sample Alteio_BWOrgCont_40_FD_152626 | JGI IMG/M metagenome (GOLD analysis project Ga0206866, IMG submission 152626) | Enriched cells from forest soil in Barre Woods Harvard Forest LTER site, Petersham, Massachusetts, United States -... | ecosystem: Environmental > Terrestrial > Soil > Temperate forest >... | reverse complement strand
CCGACCACAACGCAGAAGGTTTTAAAGAGAAAGTAGATAATTTTAAAAAAAAATTGGAAGACCTAATTGCATTTCGAAAACACCACACTTTTCCAGGAAGCGATGATCCTATCGGCAAAGAACAGCACGAGCTTCTTACTCATCTGCATGGTCCAAAAATAGCTGGTATAATTTTAGATCCCGCAGCAGCTACAAAAAAAGAACTAGAAGATATAATTAATGCCGGTAAAATAGGGCTTAACTACAGCAATCGCTTAATGTTAGAATATCAAACAAAAAGAAAGATCGATGGCGATATTTAGTTGAACTATTTTTTTGCTACTTCAGCTGGCTTGGTTGTTTCAGAAACCGTTTGCGCTTGTGGTGAGCTAGTAACCCGAGATCCTACTACCGCTACTGAACAAGAAAGCGCAGTTCCTGGAAAAAAAGTTTCCATATCTTCTTGACCAGAAGGCTTTGTTTCAACAGGTTTTGTTGCTGTTTGCGATGTTTGTGACGAAGGTAATTTTGTTGTGTGGCGATCAGCCGCTAGAAAGTGGGAAGGATTATAGTTTCGTCCAGGAAAGTAGCTTTCTATCCCTTCTGAAGAATACATTATTCCACTTGGTAAAACTAGAAGAATAAGCAATTTTGTTGAATTCATAGGAACCCTTCTGATCTGTATTTTTTGAAAAAATGTTAATGACGGATTCTATAATACAATAAAGGCTTTTTTTGTAAATGACTTGTCTATGTATCTACTTTTATTTTTCTACGGGATACCTGTCCATAAATTTCTGCAAAGCCGTTTGCGTAGCGCCTCTATACTCGGTATCTATGATGATTGCATCTCCTTTGAACGCACATCTGCAAAATCTAATACTTGAGCGTTCGTTAGACTCGCTGTATTATGCAGCCTCTGTGTCTATATTGGTAGATAAGTCATAATCTAGTAATCGCTCAACCTCCCGATGCCCTTCTTGGCGTGAACCCTCTCTGAGTCTATTTCTTATTTGTCGACTTATTTTTATATCCTCCAACCTTTTTGCCTCTCTGCGATTTTTAACACCTTTAACTAATAATACAGCCGCAATTGGTCCCGTTATAAGAGCAATGGGCCCGATAACACACACCGCTAACAATGCCGATCCTATTACGACTCCAACAGAACCTATAATCGCTCCCACAAATACACCATTGGATCCTGCAGCAAAAGCAACCGAGGTAGCAGTAGCTGTGCCGATGGCAACCGCACTCAAAACAGATCCGCCCACAAGCTGCCTTTTGCTTTTGGCGTCAAGCTCTTCATGCCAATTTGCATATTCTTTTCGTTTACAAGAAGAAAGAAATAAGAGAGGGATCAAGAGAAATAAACGATAATTCATTCTGGTAATTTTCATAGAAGCCTTTATTTGGTTTCAAAAATAATATGTTATCAAAAAATAAATTGCTTCATAAAAAAAGGTTATCACAACTAGAATTGCTGGTCAAAAGGGCTGTCCGGATTTATAAGATATTTGCCATCTTTTAACAAAAACAGACGCGCTGTGCTTAGTGGACATGTTTCCAGCCGTCCGCCAGAGGCTGTGGCGGGCACGGCAGGGGTAAACGCGTTAAGGTTGCGCAGCAGACAACTTATTCAGTATGGAAAAATGATAATTTTAAAAACATACTGATTATAATAATGGTCCATATTTTTGCTGCAAGAAATACACAAAATCTCGTGAAGTAGCAGGAGGTGTTGGAGTTGGTGCAACCTTATATACAGATATAGTATTAAGTAAATTTGCGACGGCAAGCCAATCATTATTGGGAGAATAGTCTACTCCAAAAGGCTCTCCTCCTGTGGCAAATGCAGAATCTGTAACTTGTGTCAAAACCCCCGTTGCACCATTAACTGAAAATGCACTCACCGTATTATCATCATTATTCGTAACAACAAGATGTGAACTATCAGGCGAATATTGTAAAAAATATGGCGCATTGCCCGTGGAGAATGGAAAACCAGAAACAGGTATTACAGCACCTGTTGTTTGATCTACTGAATATACAAATGCAGCTCCTGTATCAGGCCCAGACACAAAGCCACATGCGGCAAGCCATTTACCATCTGGCGAATAAGCTATATCTAGACATAGAATATCTCCAGAGGATGGAATTGTTAACGTAGGCGAAGAAAACAAGAAAGTTAAATTTCCCGTCGATGCATTAACTGAATATATAGAAAAGTTTGATGAAGTTACATTTGACACAGCAAAAAATCGACTATCGGGTGAATAAGCATTTCCTTCCGGACTACTTAAACCCTCTGGTGTAATAGGAGAAAAGCTAGCTTGGGTTAATACACCTGTTGAAGAATTTACATCATATATGGAAATAGAATTATCATCATAGTTGCTCACTGCAAGCCATTGGCCATTAGGTGAATAAGAAAGCCCCGCAGGATTATCTCCGGTTGGAGATGAAGCAGGATCACCAATTGGTGTTAGTTGCCCTGTTTGAGCATCAACAGAATAGGCATGCACTTCTAATGGATCCCGCGATATGGCTGATAAATAATAGTTTCCTGATAGTACTGGAGAAAATGATAGATAAGATGGTTGATTTATCCCAGTTGTATCCCGAAGAAATATGATTGCTCCTGTTGTTTGATCAACAGAATACATTGAAATAGCGGTGTTTCCAGGATTATTAGCAGCAACCCATTTACTGTCTGGTGAATATACGGCAGAGCTTACTCCAGTGCCAACAGCAAATGGCGACCCTGTAACAGAAGTGAGATAATCAGAAGCACATGCATGGTGCGCAATAGAGAGAAATAAAATTGTTACACATTTTTTTGAAAATAAAGTACCTAATTTGTTTATTTGTATCATGTTCGCAATGTCCTTTTTTTATCATACCTAGAATATTCATATTGTTTTTATAGCAGGAACATACTTTTTATTCAAGAATTAACGTGACATGGGGACACAAACAAAAGTGTTACAGGATATAAACATAAGGTATGATCATTCGTCCGCCGTCGCCACCGAGGCCGGAGGTGTGGTAGATGGCGACACGCGTGTATATGGCACATCGATATATTCTGGAATCTCTCCAGGATAAAATGCAGGATGGCCATGATGGACTAATTTATTGCCAGCCTTCACCCAGTCCACCTTTATTTGTGCTATAGCATTTATTAAATTTTGTCTATCTTGGCGTTTTTTATGATTGTTTTCGGGATCGGGAAACAAGCTTGGAGCCGGGAGCGCCGACAATTGCTTTCTTAATTTTTCTATTTTCTCATAAGCTGGATTTTTTTGAAGAACTTGAGGAGTTTGGGGTGCAGGTGCACTTGCCCGCATATTAATGCAAAGCAACAATGCGTTAATTTTCATACAATAGTTAAATGCTGATATTGGCATATAATCGTCCTTCAAATATAATGGGTCATGATTTGTTTGTATCTGTTTTATAATATTCCATGCAACAGAATACATTATTGCCAAAAAGATTTATACAGCACACTCTTAATTGTGCAGCAGCTGTTGCACAATTGGCCGCCGCGCATTATACCATTATTCAAACGACTTATGCGATCTTAAACCTTGAAACCAGATTTGCTTTGATAGGCTCTGAATAATCAGAACAAAAATATTTCTTTAAGAACGAACATCTGCAAAATCTAATATTTGAGCATTCGTTACTTTGACAAGATCATGTGCATTAATGCGAAGTGTTGTCTTTGGAACACCACAACCGCCATAGCAATTTTCATTTTTCAAAACATTATGATCAATCAACGTTGGCAATCCTGAATTTACCAAACTCACTTCGCCTATTTTAGCGCCCGTCACATTAAACACCGTTTGAGGATCAGCCATACTTATATCGCTAACCCCCAAGGCTTGTTTTAATTTCTTAAATGAAATACGCGTGTTACCACAAATAATAGCCGCAAAATAGCCATCTTTTGCTTTTAAAATTATCGTAGGAGTAGTTTCTGCCAAAGATATACCAAAATGCTTAGCTCCACTTTCGGCGCTTGTAAAACTTACATCGTGAGTAAAAATTGAATACTCTGCTTTTGCATTATCCAATATGCTTTTCAGCGTTTCTAACTTTATCTTATCATCCACTTTAGAGCTCCTTAATATACCAACTGTTTGTCCAAGTATGACCAGTATTGCCAATAGATTTATCTAATTTTTGAAATCCAAATTTTTGATATAATGCATGTGCGCCTTGCATAAAATCTTGCGTTTCTAAATAACATTTTTTAAATCCATCCGATTTTGCTTTTTGTAGAATTTTTTGCAAAAGCAATGTACCCAATCCCAATCCACGTAAATTTGACGCAAGGTACATTGCCCTTAACTCACAAATATCTTTGTCGGCATCGAGCAATGGGCAATAACCGCCCCCTCCAACTATCTCTTTATCATACTCAAGAACAAAATAGTTGCTCTTCTTTTGAGAGAAAAACTCGTACATGTCGTTGAACTCTTGTTCAGAAAGATGTGCAGTTGGGTGATTTTGATCAAAGCCAAATTCTGCACGTACTTGCTTAATGGTGCTTATCAACTGCGACATATCATTTTTTTCGAGTTTACGAATGTTGCATTCACTACGCACACGAGAGCGATGTAATGCTTTGGCGTAAAGAGACAATCCTTGCGCTACGGTACTTTTTTCTTGGTCGCTCATACTATCCAGAGCCTGCCTTACTTGCAACTCAGCTTCAACGTTGATTTTATCAACCAATTTTAATCCTTTTTTAGTCAACGAGATTATTTTATTGCGCCGATCAGTTTCATCTAATTGCATACAACAAATCTCTTCTTCTAATAGTTGTGCGACAAGGCGACTTGTGGTTGATTTTTCAAGATTCAAAACAGTTGATAGCTGATTTAAATTCATTGCTCCCTGAGCCTTTAATTCAACTAAAGCGTGACATTGGGAAGTTGACCCAATTTCTACAAAGCGATTTTCTAGCAAGCCAAATTGCCTGATCATTTCTCGGGATGCTGATCGAATCTGTGGAATCAATTTTTCTGTACTCATCAAAAACCCCAAAATTAAGCTTAATTTTTTATATATGGTTGCATCACACAACTAATAATATATGAATTTTAACTATTTTTCAACTGGTCTCTTTAAGAACATACACCAACAAAAAAACTCAACAATTTCTATCGGGTAGGAGCGGGTGATTAGCCCGCGTCCTCCCACAGAACCGTGCGTACGGGTCCGTACACGGCTCTTCGCGTTACTTCAACTTAACCCACTTTTTCAGATCAAACCAATGAGCGCGCTTTTCATTAGAGCGCGTTTTCTGTTTGAGTGTATCGATGAACCACTTGTTTGAGTATGCCCTTTCGACAGCCTTGGTGTGTGATAGAGCCCATCGCCCCTTATTTGAGAAAGCGGTCGCCGCATATTTTCGTGGTACTCCTCGATCTACAAGGTCGTTGTAGAGATTGCGCCTGCTCTTTTTCTGATCCACAATTCGTGCCCGTAGGCGCCTTCTGATGTGGGCTTCGATTTTCGCAAGCTGAGTTGGGTATTGTGTCATGGCGTAATAGCTTGACCATCCCGTGTACCATTTATTTATTTCTTTGACCGTCTGCTCAATTGTTAGAGATGTACCTCGTGGTGTTAGCTCTCTCACCTTGTCCATTGCTCGATTCATGGATGCCACCGATATCGCAATCGTTGCCATTATGATTGTAAGCCCGAGGAATTTGACTCGCTCTGACTTTGCTACCTTGCTTTTGTCTTTGTTGATTGCCAGCTTGAGTCTATTCTCGAGGAACGCACTTAGGCTTTTCATGATTCGTTCGGCAGCTTTCCTCGTTCGTGCAAACACGTTGCAGTCGTCTGCAAATCTACAGAACTCAAGTCCCCTCTTTTCAAGCTCCTTATCCAATTCATCAAGAACAATGTTGCTGAGAAGCGGACTCAATGGGCTACCTTGTGGTGCACCTTCGTATGAGGGCGCAGAAGTTGCTCCAAGTTGCCTTCGAGCTTCTTGTGGTATTCTTCGATAGTTACTTTGTCAGAGCCAGCAGCTCCGCCATTTTTCTTAACCATCTTGAATGCGTTTTCCAAGGTCTCTATTGCGCATAGGCGCTCAAAGAGCTTTTCATTGTCCTTATTGGTCAGTCTGTACAAGTTCATTCACATTTCCTTGCATTGCTATTTCGTAAGCTCGATGTTTCTTAATATCAGAGATTACGTCTCGATCTCGGAACATCCCTTGCGGGCTAGCCTCATAGCAACAGTTTGTTAGTTGCACTTTTTTTTCCACGCGTTCCGTCCTTCACCTTTACCTTGCGGCGCTTTCTGTGAGTTTTATCCTCTGATGTGTCACCACATCTTCGTAGGCTCTCAGTTTTATGGTTACTACGACTTCATCTGCAGGCCCTCTGTCTGTAGCATTGCATTACTGCCCTGTTTAGAACTATCGACATCGTAGTTACGTCGGTTCAGACCAGACGGCCCTTCACTGGGTAATTTCGTGACCATTTTCGCTCTCCTCCTGTCTTCAATACCCCGAGTAAGTTACGGAAGGAAATTGGACTTTGGCGGTAATTGGCGCCTTATCCCTTACTTTAGGCCTTAACAAAGATTCACTTTCGTTCAGGAGACGGCTTTGGCTACGGCTTCCTTCAGATCCCTCATTGGCCTGTTGCGCTCGTTTGTTCCTTCGTCAGGCAAGCGTTACCGGTTTCTTCGGACACCCTTGCTTTCGCCTACATATTCCCTCCTTTCAGGGCTATGTCTGGACTTCCACCAGTTTGGTCACGACCATGCCAGTCGCACAATTTTGCAGCAGCTGCTGCAAAATTGTCTCCATGCCCCAAATACCGATCCAGACGACTCATGCAGCCCGCTGGATTTTTGTATGTGCCCGATAAAAAGCCCTTGCATTATCCTTCAATATTTTTTTGATTTAAGACTATAGACTTTTTAAGTATTGCTTAATAACATGAAGTGGATAATGTGAAATAAAAAAATATACAAAAACAGAGAATGCCACACGCAATTGCAGGCTATGTGGCATTCATAAACAAAAGGCTATATATGATAAAGAAAAAGAGGGATCCGGCCGTCGCCAAATCCACGCCTTCCGGCTTGGCTGGCTATGGCGGACTGCGCGCAAAGCGCTTGAAAAAGAGCGATAATCTAGTTCCAAAAAATTACACTGAATTTTTAGAGCATGTTAAAAAGGATATTCTGCAAACGCAACTTCGTGCTGCTCAATCAGTTACAACAGAACTTACTCTATTATATTGGCGAACAGGAAAAGGACTTTCTGAAAAAATAACAACAGAAAAATGGGGATCAAAAGTCGTAGATAAATTTGCCCATGATTTAGGGAACGCATTTCCCGGCATTGCAGGGTTCTCCTTGAGAAATCTTAGATACATGCGAAAATTCACAGAAGCATATCCTGATATCAATTTTGCAGCAGCTGCTGCAAAATTGCCATGGGGACACAACATGGTCCTCCTAGACAGCATTCAGAACACTGATCAAAGATTGTGGTATGCTCAACAATCAATAGAAAATGGTTGGAGTAGAAGCGTGCTCACAATGTGGATAGAATCTGGTTTATACAAGCGCCAAGGTAAAGCTATAACTAATTTTAAAGCCACTTTACCTAAACCGCATTCAGACCTCGCTGAACAAACACTCAAGGATCCGTATAATTTCGACTTCCTCACCATGAGCAAAGAAGCAATGGAGCTGGAAATTGAACGAGGCTTGATGACACACATTCAAAAATTCTTGTTGGAACTTGGACAAGGCTTTTCTTTTGTCGGCAGACAGCAACACTTAATGGCTGGCACAAAAGATCTGTACATTGATATGCTTTTCTATCACTTACAACTCCGATGTTTTGTAGTCGTTGAATTGAAAGCAAGAGAGTTTGAGGCCAAAGATTTAGCTCAAATCAATTTATATTTAGCTGCAGTTGATAATCTATTAAAACATCAAAGCGATCAACCAACAATTGGATTACTTCTTTGCCAATCAAAAGATAATGTTATGGCTGAATGGGCTTTAAGCGGCATGAATAAACCAATTGGCATAGCAAACTATACAACCAAGTTGGTTAACACATTACCAAAAGAGCTCAAAGGTAAATTACCCACAATTGAAGAGATCGAAGCTGAACTTACGAAGCCTAAGATCGTAATCAAACAACCCAAAGTGATAAAAAAGAAAACTACTAAGAAAAAAACCGTAAAGAAGAAATAAGCCACAACGTAGAATTCACCCATTGCTCTTTCTGGGCCTTACGTGCTGGCGAAATTAATGATATTGTTAGGCAGTTATAGCCTGTCCGTCAACGTTCCGTTAACAGGCATTTTTGCTATAACGCCATAGATCAACAAATTCGTTAAAATATTCCTTGCATTTATTATTAGTTATCGTATAATTCACATCTAAAAAAATCTAGCGATTGCAAGACGCAATGCAGATTTAGGGCAAAGCCCTTTAAAAATTAACAATATAATTGAAAGAGACAATCACATGAAACACATTTACAATAGCAGAGCGCAGCAATGTCTGTCCACCGCTATTGAATGGTTTTTAGATTGTTACAAAGATTAGAAAATCTGCTTGAGCAATCTGCTTAAGCCATTCACCCCCTCACAATACTCAAAATAATTTTAATTTAGAATAATCCATGTCATGGTGAGTGCGCCCCATAGGGGCCTATCGAACCACAAGTAGTTTATATGAAAGCAAATAACGTAAATAACGTAAAAATAATGTTGAATCTTGATGATCGAAAAAGAGTCACCAATTTGATTCAACTACTTATAACAATAGATAAAAGAACACAGCACACAACTCAAGCAGTCGTAACTGCTGTGGTGAAGAATAAGGTGGTAGCAATGCCTGCTCGTGATAAATCAGGACGATTCATTCCAAATCCTGCACCACCCAATAACCAGAAAGGGGAAATCAGCAAGGCTCGCAAAAAATGCGGGCCTTATTTATTTAAAAAATTTCATTCATCAGTGGCACATTTATCTGTTATACTATCTTATATATAAGAAAAACATTATAACCAACCTCAAAGGATTAACATTATGCCTAAAAAAACTTTTTCTCTTTTTTTAGTAATTTCTTGCATCACGTCATCGTATATATATCCTGTTCTTATTGATAATCAAAGCAGAGGCTATGTTATATTAGATGATAGCGACGGCAAAATAATAACTTTACAAAGTGGTCAAAAATACAGAGATGATGCAATGACGGCATGCGTTTTTGTAAAAAAGACAAACTCAGAATTGCATAGTCATCTTAGCAAAACAACAATACTCACGTTTAATAGACATGATGGCACTTGTAGAAATGATCACTATTCAAGCTGGCTGCATCGATTACTGAGTCCAGGTCTTTATAAAGGTTATGCTGAATCATTAAAAGATATAGATGCCGTTCCAAATAAAGTAATCAGTAACTAAAAAAACAACTTACCATTAGAAAAACAATTCCTAGGAGTAACTACTATGTTCAAAAAACATTTATCATCACTCATAACGCTTTCCTGCATAGCAACATTGTCGACACATGCTACACTCTTTGAAAATATAAGCAAAAAACCTGTTGTACTTGGTTTCAATCAAGCACCTGGCCATGATGCAATTAAAAGAAACATACAAGCTCAAAACCCATTCATTCTCGAGCCAGGACAATCAGTGGAGCAAGATGTGTATTCCTGCACCGTGGGACATTCAGATTATCCTACAAAAACAACCGCTGAAGACGGCTCTACTAAATGGGAAGATCGAAAAGACTTTATGAGTGCTATGGCTAATGAGCCATTGATACCATTAGAGCAAAAACGAGTTACCTTTCAAATAACAGGTCTTACACTAGGAACAAGGATAACTTTCAATAATCATGACAATTGGCATAGAAATGATCCAACGCTTCCAGATTGGACACAACGCTTAATAAAATACGCTACAAGCCTTGTAAGAAGATAACCACAAAATCAATAGCAAAAGAGGAATTTTACATGCATTCTTTTCACAACTCATACAAGATTTTAATATGCTTTGGGTTAATCACTGGTTCAAAAATATACACATCAACAAATCCAGATGTTACAGGAAAATTATCTGCACATTTAGAATCTGCAAATAAAACATCCCAATCTCAACTACCTGTCCCTGCTCTCGCAGCATTGGCACAAGCACAATCTAGCAATAATCAGCAACATGAATTAAAAGATGTTTTACGATCATTTGACTCTCAACACGAAAGAAAGAGTTTACGCACGATCGCTCAGCATGCACAGATTTCATCGTATGTTTCAAATCAATCAAGCCCGCATAAAGAAGTATATATTTCAGTAGACATTGAGGCCGATGGCCCTACTCCCCTTGATGGAAATATGATTAGCCTTGCCGCTGTATGTACTGATTTAGACTTAAATGTTTTAGGCATCTTTGAAGTTAATCTAAAACCACATATGAAACCAAATCCTGTCACCATGCAAGAGTTTTGGTCTAAGCATCCTGAAGCATATAATAGAACCAAAGTAAATGCGGTTGATCCCAAAGAAGGAATGCTAGAATTCGTTAACTGGATGGCACAATTTAGCAATGGAGGCAAACACTCTATTTCAATGATG
>Ga0206866_1211_pt1 | contig 10752 bp, 12 predicted proteins | sample Alteio_BWOrgCont_40_FD_152626 | JGI IMG/M metagenome (GOLD analysis project Ga0206866, IMG submission 152626) | Enriched cells from forest soil in Barre Woods Harvard Forest LTER site, Petersham, Massachusetts, United States -... | ecosystem: Environmental > Terrestrial > Soil > Temperate forest >... | reverse complement strand
TAAGTTCAGGGAAAACATTGACTGGCCCAAATATACCGAGTCCGATAATTGAAAAGCCAAGAAGTCCCGAGAATGTATAGTCAAAGGAGGAGAGACTGGCTTGGCTCAGTTCCTGACCATTCGCCGAAAACGGTGCCTGTATAGCCACAAACTTGGTATTGATGCGGTTAAAGATGGTTTGTAGTACGGAGGTCAGTGTTTGACCAGTTCCGGAGTTACTCTCATCATAGAGTACCTGTGCTTGTCCAGAGGGGTATTTTTGTCCTGGCTTAACACTGCCGAAGTTTGAGGGCAGAATGATTGCACCATCAAGTTGGTTTTTACCCATCTTATTCTTTGCGGCACTAATTGTCGTAAGGCTATTATCTATTTTAAACGTCGAACTAGACTTAAGCTCATGAACAAATTGTGTCGCAAAACTAGACTTTGATTCATTAATAAGTGCTACCGAGAAGGTGACATTCTTACTACCGCTATTGAGACTACCGAAGACAAAGAGAAATATGAGCGGGAATAAGATACTAAAAAACTGCGCCAGCCGATCACGGAAAAAACGCTTAGTGCTAAGCTTTGTAAATATCAGTACTGTTCTGAGCTGTTGTTTTATCGATTGTTTCGGTAATTGATCCATTAGTCTCTGAGAGCCTTCCCTGTTAAATCAATAAAGACGTCCTCAAGATTCGCCTGCTCAACATGCTGCTCTTTAGTAAAGCCTCGTTTTAAGAGTTGCTGAACAAGCTTATGGGGCGTATCGAGAGCAATGATCTTACCGTTATCCATAATCGCAACACGGTCACAGAGTAGTTCAGCTTCTTCAAGATAATGTGTCGTCAGAATGACCGTTACGCCTTTATCTCTCACAGAATTGATAAGATCCCAGAGATTGCGTCTTGCCTGGGGATCTAAACCTGTAGTCGGTTCGTCCAGGAAGAATAGTTTTGGGCTATGGACAAGTGCCGCAGCAATACTCAGTCGTTGACGCTGACCACCTGAGAGACTCTCTGAGAAGTCATTCATTTTATCGCCCAGTTCAACATCGTCCAGAAACTCCTTGACGTTGACCTTTTCGCCATACGCAGCAGCGAACATTTCAATAATTTCTGATAATTTTTGCTTATCTTGGAAGGCAGCAGTTTGCGGTTGAACACCAATTACCTGCTTCACCTCGTTAGGGTGCTCAGCAACGTTAATACCATCAACCATAATGGTGCCGCCGTCAATGGGTCTGAGCGTTTCAATCATTTCAAGCGTCGTGGTCTTGCCGGCGCCGTTTGGTCCTAAAATACCGAATATCTCACCTTTCTTAACATCAAAAGAAATACCAGCAACTGCTGGTTTATCGTTGTAAGACTTTTTGAGATTCTTAACCTTTAAAATGACATCAGCCATGGCTTATACTATATCAAACCTTTCTTGGTGGGTGCTACGTAAAAAGTGCCCGAATCTTGTAAGAACTAAGACTCGAGCACCTCTTAAACTTGTCTCTAACTAAACGATGTACGAACAGCCAGAGAATAAAGCGAAATTACTTGCGCTTTACTGTGAGGAAGCCGTTGCGTGGGTTTTCGTTAACTTCGAAACCACTTGGCAAGTCAGTTGCCTCTGGTCGCTCGTCTTTGCTGAAGTAGTAGATAGTCTGCTTCTTGCCACCGCGCAAAACGACGTCCTTAGAGTTTAAGTGATATGTGACACCCTTTGAGTTCGTGTGCTTGTAAGCCATAAATTGGTCTCCCTCTCTTACCGTTAGTAATGTACCCCTAACATACTCTGGTGGTATTTTGTTTGTCAACCCCTTAGCAAAAATATTTACTCCTCTGGTCCCCGTAATAAAGTGGCATTATGAAACATTATTGTAATTGTAATTTTTAATCATATACATTTTGTCTTGCACTTACGGACCTGTCTGTATTACACTAGTGCGGTAACCATAAAAGTAATAAAAGAGGTGGAACGAGGGACTATGGATTTTACTAATCGTAGCGCACCAGCGCAACAACACCATGAAGCCGACCCAGTGACGGCTCCTGGACCTGGAATAAACATAAAACGACCAGTTAGTACTAGACAGTCTGACGATGGAAGATGGAGCCGTATTGGCGTTGTCGCTTCACTCATCGCTGTTGTAATTCTGATTGTCGCTGTTATCATACTTGTCGGTTCGACGAACTCAACGAGCAATGCTAACAACGAAGCTAGTTATATAAAGACCAATAAGTTACAAGCCGTATTTTTGAACACCGGACAAGTTTACTTTGGCGACATTAATACGCTTAACAATAACTACTTGGTTCTATCAAACATCTACTACTTGCAGACGTCTTCAAGCGGCTCAAGCAGTACAACAACCAGCAGTAACAGTAACGTAACACTTGTTAAGCTTGGTTGTGAGTTACACCGACCATATGATCAAATGGTCATCAATCGTTCTCAAGTAACTTTCTGGGAGAACCTACAATCTGATGGTCAGGTTGCACAGGCTGTCCAAAAGTACCAACAGCAGAACCCTACGCACAGTTGTGTTGACCAGAGCACTAGCGCTGGCACTTCAACAGGCAACGCTGCTCAGGGTGCTACCAGCAATAGTGGAAGCTCAAGTACTGGTACCTCAACAAGCGGTCAGTAGTTAAATAGTACTGACGCTAGGCGTTCAATTAAACCTCTAAAACATCCCTCATTCTCGGGGGATGTTTTATTTATGTAATAAGCCTCTCCTACAGATTGCGTCGTGCCCACCAAGATCCACCAAGCGTCAGGAGAAAGAGTACGATACTTAAAATTGCAACAACCATACTCCATCCAGCAAGATCTGGTGACCAAGTTGGGGAAACAAACGAAAACTCATAGAGAGACGCTGGAATTGTCGATGCCGTAGCGCCGTGACTTTCAACATATTGTTCAATGCAAGGAACCCGATTACGACCCGAAAAGTCTACTGAGTCTTGTTGCTGACAGTAATCTTGCGCCTCAGTATAGAGTTGAGCATTATTGGCAGCAACGTCCTGTTTTTCAGTTGCGAGGACTCTTTGATAGGTGTATTGAAGCTGTATGGGTGGGTACACAGATCCATTACCACTATTTAAGTTAGTGTTCATGTTTGTTGTTACGTATGATTGCAAGCGATCGAGTGCTAGTTCGACATTGCCGTCATTCTTGTCTGTCGAGTAAACTGCACTTCGAAGTTGGACCATATGCTCATTGTTGGACCTGAGCGCAAAGCCACAAATAACAGTTGCCGGTATAGCAATGACGAGAAAATAACTTGGTTTGATCCATCGAACTTTTTTCCAGGTGTGATGAAGTTTACGTTTATCCATTGCTCTTTGATTATAGCCTAGCTGGACGACCTTTTAAGCAGGCTGTACTCTATATCTATGCATATTTACTTTTCAGGGATTGGTGGAGCAGGGATTGGTCCGCTCGCCATGGTCGCCTTGGAAGCCGGTTACAGCGTGTCTGGTTCAGATAAGCAGCCCTCGCAGTATATAGAATATCTGCGTGCTCATGGGATTGAAAATATTCATATTGGACAAAGCAGAGAAGCTATTGAGAAAGTTCATACGCAAACGCCAATCGATTGGTTTGTCTATACGTCTGCCCTACCACTTGAGAATCCGAATGCACCAGAACTCCTCTACTGCGACGAGCAACACATAAAAGCCACCAAGCGTGACGAACTACTGAATCAAATACTGCAGGAACGCCACCTTAAGTTGATTGCTGTCGCCGGAACTCATGGCAAGACGACGACAACCGCCATGACCGTCTGGCTATGCACGCAGCTCAATATTCCGATTAGTTATCTATTGCCTGCAAAGACCAGTTTCGCCGAGCTCGGTACTTTCAACAAAGATAGTACGTATTTTGTCTATGAAGCAGACGAATTTGACCGTAACTTCTTAGCATTTAGACCAGCGATGAGTCTTATTACCGGGGTTAGCTGGGATCATCATGAAATTTTCCCCTCACGCGAAGATTATCAGGAAGCGTTCCGCGAATTTATAGGTCAGAGTCAAAAGACCTTCATCTGGCAAGAAGATAATGACTACCTCGGGCTACCTTCTGCTGAGCATTTGAGTGTACTCCAGAGTAACGAACCAAAAATCCAAGACTTAACATTATATGGTCAATATAATCGACTGGACGCCTGGCTGGCTATTCAAGCTGTACATAGCGCTACAAAAGCACCCCTCACGCAACTCATCGAGCTGGCTGATCGTTTTCCCGGTCTTCAGCGTCGTATGGAGCGGATTATTCCTAATTTGTACAGTGACTACGCTCATACGCCCGAAAAGATTCGGGGATGTATAAGTGTTGCAAGTGAAATGTCTGCAGAAACTGGTCAAAAACTGATTGCCCTCTACGAACCACTGACTAATCGTCGGCAGCATTACATGCTACATGACTACAAGGACTGTTTTCAGGGAGTTGATGCTCTCTACTGGCTTCCGAGTTATCTCGCCCGCGAAGATCGTTCACAACGTATTATCGACCCTCAAGAACTCATCGATAATCTTGACGATCCCTCGATTGCCCGTCCTATGAAACGTGACAAGCATCTAAACGAAGTTATTCAGCAGCACCTCGATAATGGCGACATGGTTGTCGGTATAGCCGGGGGTGGTGGTAATAGTCTTGATGATTGGCTCCGAAGTGAGTTTCAGTCAAAAACCTAAACAATTACGCCCTACTCGTTACCTTACCAACCGTATTCACCATAGCTTTTTCCTTGACTGACAAGCTCAAGATAGTAGCGGGTAACCGGAATGATATTTTGAGGAAGATTCGTAAGCAAGAACCATTTTAGTTCGGCATGTTTATTAGGCTCATTGTTGATTGGTTCGCCAACCCAATCATGGGCTTCAAAAATAACATCAACCCAGTCACCATCATCACTATGACGATGCATCGTGAGTACGTGTTTTAAGTTTTCTGGCGTCATCGTTATGCCAGTTTCTTCTTTGGCTTCACGAACTGCAGCCGCACTGTAAGCCTCACCATGTTCTACTTTGCCGCCCGGTAAACCATAAAAACCGTCCATCCAGCGGGTGTTATGACGAAGTAGAAACGCTACTTTATTATTTTTTCGAAAGACAATGAGCGCATCAATATGCGGGGTTGCCGTACCGTCTTTCACCGATTGTCACCACTTCCCCCGAGCACTCCACGTTTTTTTCGACTGAGAAGCTTTTCCAGATTTTGTTCAGCAATTACATCGAGGGAGACGCCAAGATGTTGAGCGAGAACGGCGAGATACCACAAAACATCACCAAGCTCTTTAGCCAGTTCCTGCTTATCCTCATTACTAATTTGACCGTCTTTATCACGGATAATTTTCTTAACTTTTTCGGCTACTTCCCCGGCTTCACCGTTGATGCCGAGCACCCAGTGCAGAAGATCTTTAAAGTCATCGCCCGTCGACAGACGGGTGTGCAAGGCTTGCTCCTGGTACTCTTCAAAGGTCATAAGATTATTGTAGCATCCGCTCTACGTGTCGATCTTCACGCTACCTTGCCGGACAACTTCAATGGCATCGTCAATCACTCGTATGATGGTTGACGGTGCTCTACCGCTCAAGTCGCCTCCGTCTTCGTAGAAATCTACTTTGTCATCAAAATAGGCTTTGGCTTCCTCGAGTGTATTCGCAGGCGGCTGCCCGGGAAGGTTGGCGCTGGACGTGAGCAACGGACCAGTTTGTTCCAAGACAGAAACCAGTTGAGCATCATTTGGGATACGTACGGCGAGACTCATAGTACCTTGATGTAGATACCTCAGTCGAGGATCAGCAATTGGTATGATAACGCTCACTGCACCTGGCCAGAACTGTTCAACTGCAGTAAGGTATCGATGCTTAAGACCTAGTGCTTCAAGCTGCTCGAGGTGAGCAGCAATAACGGTTCCCGGTTTATGGTCTCTGTCTTTCAATTGATACAATTTCTGAACAGCTTTTTCGTCACTGGCTCGAGCTGCGAGCCCATAGACGGTATCAGTGGCAATGACTCCAACTACACCCGGTTGTTGTAACTTTTCGGCTACTGATTCAGCCATTACTTCTTTGTTTTTATGTAAGCAACAACTGCGAGAGCTGCGAGACCCAGCACAATAATTACTGTTGCCACTATAGCCAGACCGACTCCGCTGCCAGATGATTTGGGGGGTTTATTGACTTTCTTTGATTGTGTCGCCACATTTTCTGGAGGAGGAATTGGAGCTACAGGGGGTTGTTGAGCTTCGGGTGTGTCTGGCTCAGGTTGGGTTGCGCTCAAAGCTGATGGTCCGGTTGATTGCTGCGGACGAGTGTGAACTGGTTCGATGGTTGGTTGATAGCCTGGTTTTGGTGGCATAGTTAATACGTGTCTTACTTAATGATTTTTAAGTCAGTTATAGTTCTTAAGCTTTCACAGGTAATTATATCACGCTCCTTTCCTCACAGACTGTAGCTGTCACCACTCCGCAAAATGAGCTGCTCTTTGACTAGGTCAGCGAGCACTATTTCAAGCCTTTCATCAGCAATGGTCTCTTTCAGGAGCGCATCTGAGTATGTCTTTTCTTTAAGTAAACGTAAGACGAGACCTCTTAGTTGACGCTTTGAGCCTGCAAACTTAGCCTGTTTGATATAGTTCGCCGCACGAGAACTGGGGTTTTTATGTATTCGTTTGAGATGAGATCCATAGTCCATAAGTGCCCAATACCACTCACGAGGATTAGTAGTGTCGAGTGTTTGAGCAACAAGCTCTAGGATTTTCTTATCGCTGATGTTCGACTGGTGTTCAAAAAAGTGGTGAATAAAAACGCTTCGTATATTTGTTTCAATGAAGACTATCGGCTGGTTATATGCATAGGCAAGTATTGCTCCAGCGGTATTACTACCGATGCCGGGAAGTGTTATGAGATCACTATATGAGCTTGGCAGGTGTTCTTCAAACTTTTCTACCACATCTACTGCAGCAAGTCGTAAGTATTTGGCGCGACGATTATAGCCAAGCCCACTCCAGGTCTTTAGAACACTTCCCTGTGGTGCTTTCGCTAAGGCTTGTAGTGTTGGGTAATTATCCATGAACTCGTGATACTTCGGGATAACGCGGAGCACTTGGGTCTGTTGTAGCATGACCTCACTGACCATGATCATGTATGGATCAAATTTGCCATGAGTATCTGGATGACGCCAAGGAAGTTCATGACGTCCAGATTGTTCATAGAATTCCCAAATGGTCTTTTTAAAACCCCGGAGGCTTGATTCGTTAATCATATCCAGACATTGTATTATAGTTGTATTAAATGATTCAGTATTTGATTCGGCTGTCAAAACGCTTTGCTATTTTATTGCCTGGTATTTTTATTGCATATATTTCTGTCCGCGATGTGTTCCCTTACTTCGATCGACGCTTGCCCCTCGCTCTAGCCATTTTTATAACCTACGTGCTTGGAGCCTATCTTTTCGTGCCAGCCCTCATACGAGCATATAGAATTTTCCGACCAGCTGATCATTTGCCTGTGTACTGTGTAACTCCGGATGGATTTGCGTCTGACCCCATGAATATTGGGATTATTGGCACCAGGCGACAGCTTATCAAGGCTATGCAAGAAGCCGGCTGGTATATGGCTGACCCTCATAAGGGTCGATACTTGATTAGGCACGGACTCAGTTTCGCTTTTGGATGGGAATATCCTAACGCACCGGTCAGTAGTCTCTACCTTTTTGGTAGAAAGCAGGACTTAGCTTTTGAAATTCCAGTAAGCGGAGGCGGAGCAGGAAATCGCCATCATGTGCGTTTTTGGGCAACAACCTATGAAGAAGGCAAAAAACTTGCCGTACATACCATTCATTGGCAACAACGGAGCAGTCGCGTAAAAGGTGATAACTTGCTTTGGGTTGGGGCTGCTTCGCTTGATATTGGCATAGCGCCTATCCGTCATAATATGCAGCTCACGCACATGATTCATCCTGACACCAATAGAGAGCGGGAGCTTATCGTAGAGCAGCTTGACACCAATCATCTTATAAAACGAAAAACTACAGTGAAGCTAGAAAAACCGTATCGGCTTATGAATCGTGCGTTTCGAGGCTATCTCCATAGTGACGGTCTTATGACAATTATCTGGCTTCACCAGAACAAACCTTAGTATCCACCATACTCATAACCACCGCTGCTCGCAGGTTCGTAGTAGCTCGTTATGCTAAGTGGGGTCCGTCCCGCAGCAAGACCGCTCGTTGGCACAATTGATAGTTGGTTATTTTTTTGAGAGACCAGTAGGTAGTTTTCTCCGTACCAGCCATACGGTGAATAGTTCCCTGATAAGGTGACTTGTGAGGGATTATTACCGTTCGTGTCACCCACAAACAATACTCCTGCGTCATTGCCTGTCGACCAGAGCGTGTGATCTCCAGACGGTGAATCTATGTAGGAAGGATATGCTTTTTGAAATGTTGCTTGGTCAATGGCTGCTGTCTGAGCTGTCTGGTTTTGATACTGATAATAGGTCACGGTACCTGCCGTCGTCTGCACCGCAAAATATACTGCCTCAGGTTGATACTGTGTTGACTGAATAATTCCTGTCGTCGCGGCTGCAAAGCTTTCTTGATCACTCTTCACTTGAGAGCTCAGATTTACAGCTCGTATAACGTCGTTTGCGTTACTGAGATCGTAGTTGCCTTCATCCATCCACATAGCTGAGTAGACGAGACTATTATTAATAATGTAGAAATTAGAAAAGGCTTGGTAGGCATAACTCGCGCCGCTGCCAAGTATTTGATCTTCGTCAATGAGATTTAGTTGCTGGTTGTCGGCATCGTATTCTTTGATAGCCTGAACATCTGCTTGCGACTGTGGTTCATTATTGGTTGTCAGGCTATAAACAAAATTATGTCCATACCACCCAATTAGATTAAAGGCTGCGTTACTATTATCAAACTCACTTACCTGATCATTGCTTGTGTCTATAACGTACAGTGCCGGACGAGTGCCATCACGATTAGCCTGCAGGATGACATACTGCCAATCTTTGGATGCTATGAGGCGCGTCGTTGCGGGTGTCTCTGTCGGCGTACCAGCAAGGATAGTTTGGCGGTTTGAGCCATCAAGATTACTTTTTACGACATTAAGTATTCCGCTTTGATTACTTAAGAAGACGACTGTTCCACTTGGCGTGAGGCTAATTGTGTTGGCTGGAACAGGTACGTTTGTAAGTACAATGGGTGACTTCTTGACGTTATACCCAGAGAGATCGACACTTGCCTCATAAGAACTCGAATCTATAGGAAGCGCCACAGTTGCCAGACCAGAACTGTTGGTTTTGACTGATGTCGATAGAATATGTACTTCAGCTCCAGAGACTGGTTTGCCGCTGATGGAATTTATAACCGTTATGGGCACGAGTCGACCGGTTGCAACCAACTTTATGGTCACCGGTTTTGGACTCTTCAAAGCAACAAAGTAGTGCAGTGTAGCACTTCGGTAATATTGCTTGGAGACAAGAATAGTTTGACCACCGATACTTGCCTTAATGGTGACATCGCCATTAGCATTGGTCTTATCTTTCGCGCCATTAATACTCACTTCAGCGTCACTTACAGGAGTCTGAGTCTGGCTATCAATAACAGATATGCTAACCTGCTTCTTTATAAACAGCCCTACTATTTTGTAGCGAGTTGTTGGGAATGCAAAAAGCGCGCAGAGAATGACAACTATACTTATCCAAGTCCACTTACTATGAATAAGCTTTTTAAAACGATCCGCCCAACTTGAAGAAGATGGTTTTTCTGACTTATTGGCTGCCAGCATATCATCAACGGCGAGAACAAGGTCACTCTCTTTTGCCACAATATCATCAACTGCCTTATCGGTATCGGGGCTATCTACAGCAGCTGATTCTTTAATTTGAACGGCTTCGGTAGCCTGTGCTGCGGGAGTAGGAGGCTTAGAAGTACGAACAGTTACATACTCAGGCAGCGATTCTGAGCTTTCAGTCTGACCAGCAAGTGTTGACGGTAACCGCGGAGCACTTACTCGTTTTTTATTTGGAGGGTCTGAATTGACCTTCTTCTGTGGCATATAAACCCTATTGTTGCATAACTATAAGCAGTTTACTATCCACTAGTGGCGCGGCGGTAATAGTAGCAGTGCGCTCGTGCGCTTTTGGTACTGTTTATACTCAGGATCCTTTGCTCGGTGACGTTCAATTGGCGGTATGCCGGATACGAAAACTATCAAGATACTCAAAGTAAGCGGACCAATCAAGCCAAACCAGCCAAACCTCACTTGCAAGGCGATCAAAGCAATCGCCCACCACTGTAATAATTCACCAAAATAATTGGGATGACGACTAAAATGCCAGAGACCGCTTTGTAGGACTTTTGGTCGCTCAGTCGTCTTTAGGTACAAGCTGAGTTGTTTATCGGCAATGGCTTCTATAATAAATCCAATCACCCAAATAATGACCCCTCCTATGGTTAGCCACGTGGAACTAGACCGCTGCGGCTCTACAAGAAGTATTACCGGCAAACTGACAATGATTACCAGTAAACCTTGCAGCAAGAAGATTGACATATAAGCTCTCAGCCAAATGTTTCCTTTCCAGGCGCTTTGTAATTCCCGGTAACGACGATCGTCACCGCGGATTCTTGAACGGCGATAAATATGTAGCGCCAAACGAAGCCCCCAAATACTCACCAGCAAAGCAACAAGCAAGCTTCTACCCGTAGCATGATACCCATAGACGAACCAAGCAACTCCAAAAAACGCCAATCCCCACGCA
>Ga0206866_1164_pt1 | contig 10918 bp, 9 predicted proteins | sample Alteio_BWOrgCont_40_FD_152626 | JGI IMG/M metagenome (GOLD analysis project Ga0206866, IMG submission 152626) | Enriched cells from forest soil in Barre Woods Harvard Forest LTER site, Petersham, Massachusetts, United States -... | ecosystem: Environmental > Terrestrial > Soil > Temperate forest > O... | reverse complement strand
GCGATCGACGAAGATCTCGGCACCACCAGCCAGGCCATTGGCGAGATCGCGCCAACTCATAAATGCTATGCGCAATGGATTCCGCTTTCAGACGTAATCAGAAAATTAGTGGCCGTAATGGTTGGCAGCTTTGCCACCAGATCGATCCACCGCGGACCGATGTCGCGAATTGTTCACGTTACCTCACCGCTTCAATTCTGAACCCGCGGACCCCTTTCGCCGCATCACCACCACGAGATTCCAGGTTACGAACTCGCGGACGCCCGGCACCGTGACGATCCACTTCGTCCAGCGAGGGTAGTAGCGAGGAAATGTATCTAGCACCTCAACTTCGCTGGATGATTTCGCCCAGCGAAGTACTTCACCAACACTGAGTTTGAAAAGGCTCGTCCCGAAGTTGTTCTTCGGGGGAGACCCAGTCGTGCGTTCAAAACGACGGGCTGCCCATTCGCCGCCTCGATAATGCCAAGGTGAGGTCTCGTGGCCACCCCACGGTGAAAGCCAATTCGTGAACGTCACGTAGATCACGCCTCCGGGGGAAACCACCCGAACCATTTCGGAGAGCATTCGTTGATACGAGACGACGTGTTCGAGGACGTTCGAGGAGTAGCAGACGTCTACGGAGCCGGTCGCGATCGGTAAGGCACAACCATCCGCAATAATTCCTCCGACCAACGTGCGCCCGTGCTCAGTTGTCTGATCTACGTCGTACTCGGCAGTGATCGCTCGGGCACCGACATCTCGGAATGCGTCCGCCACATATCCAGATGCCCCGCCTACATCCAACACGATCGCACCGTAAAGTTGACAGAACTTTGCGACATCGGAAACGGTGTCGTTGGCCAGAAGACGATAGAAGGTGGCAGGGTCGGTGCCCTCATGTCGAAATGCTCGGAACAATTCGATTGACCGTCGGATTTCGTTCAAGCTGTCAACGCTCCATCTCGAGTGTCAGTTGCCCGAAGCCGCTCCAAGCCGCGGCCAAGCCCCCCGCCCTCGCTGAAAGCCGGCATCACAAGGCTGAGGCGCGTACTCACCGATTTCCCCCCGATTGAACGACCATCCTCGCTTCTTAAAGTGAGGGATTCCAAGCTTGCCGCATGATACGTGGCAAAACAAGACGGTCCGGATGACCTGCACGACCCGCACTGTTGGTCGAAGGCTGTGGAACCCGTTTCGACTCCTTCGGCAAGGTCCTCTCTCTGTAGACCCGATTCCATCGGCCGGCATGGATCCTTAGCGCGTCCCACTGGAACGGGACGAGCCAGTAAGGCAGCAGTTGTTGGAACCAAATCCTGCTCTGTCCCAATTGCTGGCCGAGGTTGTCGAGCCAATTCGTCGGCATACAAACGTTTTCAGAGATGCGAATGCGCTACCGTCTCCCCCGTGTGCAGCGGGACGCGCCTTGTGTTTAGACGGAGGATTCGTGCGTAATCGCTCGCGGGTGTCGGTTGCGACTCCGGACGCCCGGGACGAGTCGCGCACGCGAGATTCGTTCCTGCCCCGCCCTTGGCCCAACGTTATCGGAGTCGTCTGGATCCTGGCGGCTGCAGCGGCGATGATGGCACCCACTCTGCGCCATGGCTGGTCCTTCGGATCGTTCGATCTGCTGTCAAACTCCGGCCTGACGAGTCGCAGCGGGGTCAGGCTGCACAACACGGTGCTCGGTGACCAGATCGACGAAATGATCCCGTGGGGCACGTTGGCCTGGACGCAGGTCCATCACGGCCAGGTTCCTTTGTGGAATTCCTATAGCGCCCTAGGTATGCCGTTGGCCTTCAACTGGCAATCAGCAGCGTTCGCCCCGCCTACTGTTATCAGTTACTTGGCCCCCTTGCGACTCGCTTACACCGTGCAGGTATTGGTGACGCTGGTCATAGCAGGAACGGGAGCTTACGTCCTCGGGCGCATTCTGCGTCTCGGCGTAATTGCATGCGCATTGATCGGAACCGTGTATGAGTTGAGCGGCCCGTTCATGGCGTGGTTTGGGTGGCCAATTGAGTCGGTGATGGCTTGGGCCGGCTGGGCGATTGCTTTGATCCTTTTGATAGTTCGCGGTGAAAATCGTCCTCGGAACGTTGCTCTTCTTGCTTTGGTATTGGCACTGGCCACGTATTCGGGCGATCCCGACTCGATGTTCGTGCTGCTGGCTTCCCTCTTCGTGTTCAGCGTCGTCCTGCTGGTACTCAAGTCACGCGCTCTTGGCGGACCGGGGTTTGTTCAGAGGCCATTCATCGACCTGGCCATCGCCGCTGTCGCCGGAGCAATGTTGGCCGCTCCACTCCTTCTTCCGGGACTCCAACTCATTACTAAATCGGTTCGAAGCTCATCTACCTCGCCTCAGTCGGTTCCCGCGAACCAGATAGTCCACGTATTGCTCCAGGGATATGACGGGCTTCCGCTGAGCGGTGATCAATACTTCGGTGCTGCCAACACCCCTTACCCCACGTCAGTGGCCTACGTGGGCGTCATAGCTCTGGTGTTGGCAGCTGTGGGCCTCGCGCGGTACCGGCGGCAAAGAGAAGTACTGGCCTTTGCGGCGGTCGCCATCTGCAGCGTCGCAGCGGTGTTCATCGGTCCCGTGGACCGCGTCTTGGGACACCTGCCATACCTCGGGAGGGTCGGCTGGCATCTCGCCCTCATTCCCATGGCCCTCAGCATTGCAGTATTGGCCGGCGTCGGAATGGACGTCCTCGTCCGTTCGTATCGTGTCCAGTCAGTACGCCGCGCGACCGTCGGAGGATTCCTTGCCTTTGGTTTGTTGCTGCTTGTACTTTGGATTGCGGATCGTCCGCATCTGGTCGCATCCGAATACGCCGAGCGGTCCAGGAGCTTTTTATGGCCAACGGTGCAGGTCGCGTTTGGACTGCTGGTCATGGGCGCAGTGGTCTTCGCCTGGCGGCGAGCTCGCAATCGAGGCCTTGAGGGGGGGCGGCTGTGGGCTAACGCCGGTCGATGGTCCGGAGGGTTGTTACTGGGATGCGAAACGGTGTTCCTGGTCGCTGTTGGGGCGCCGATGCCGTCTTCCAGCGCTCAATTCCTCACACCCACGCCGGCCGTAGTGGCCCTCCAACGTGCTGTCGGTTCTTCTCTGGTGGGGTGGGGAAGTGCATCCTGCTTTGGCAGTGGATCTCTAGGCCATGGACTCGGCGTGGCGCCGAACGCGAATGTACTGTTCGGCCTTCACGAATTGGCGGTGTATGACCCGGTAACTCCCGAGGAGTACACCACGTCCTGGACGCAATTGACCGGCCAGCCCGTGAGCTATGCCGAGACGATCGGCTTCAATGCCTGGTATTGCCCCGCAGTGACAAGTGCAACTTTGGCCCGTCTTTACGGTGTTGGTTATGTCCTTGAACCACTGGGAGCCCGAGGTCCGACCGGTGCCGTGCTTGACCGACGAGTAGGAAACGAGAATTTGTTCCGAATTCCCGGGGCCGCCCGCGCCACATTGACTCCCACGGGTTCATCGGGATCATTCCCACCAACTGAAGCAAAGGGCGACCCTGTAAAGGTCACCAATCCCGATCCATCCGAATGGAAGATCGAGACCAACGCCCACAACTATCAGGTCCTTCGTTTGCGGCTCACGGATGTGCCCGGGTGGCATGCCACTATTGACGGTCATCCCCTTGCGCTCCATAGATTCGCAGGGGTGATGCTGCAAACTCGCGTGCCTCCCGGAAGGCACACAGTCGTGCTGGAATATTGGCCCGATACATTCACGGATGGCCTGATTCTTGCCGCGCTGTCCGCTTGTGGCCTCATCGGTTGGATCCAGGTCGATCGGATTCGCAAGCGACGTCTGGCTTCCCGGGTCGAGCGATAGTCCCTAGGCAATTGCGGGATTTGCCGTATGCGTAGGGTTCGGCCACCCGACGAGCTAAGCGAGCATCCGCCATTGGGGTCAAGGGCCCTTTATATCGGGAACTCCCCACCGTAGATACCGGTCGCCAAGATTGGATGGAATAGTGCTCCGAACTCCACGCTCATCAGCTGCGGGCTGTACGACTCCAGGTCCGAGGACAACCTTTTGAAGACGCGATGCGACTCCGTAGGAGGAAGGCAAGGAAAGAAGACAGCTGTCCCGTCACCCCATTTGATGATGAGATCAACTTTGCGGATGCGGGGTTGGATGAGGGCACCTGCGGCCTCTATGGGGATCTCCGAAATCATCACACCTTGAACCGGGGGGGGCTTCCGCCTCATTAACCGCATCCGAATTATGTCCCCTACCATCTGCAGTCCGTCACGGACAGGCCGGACATGGCTCCCGGCAATGTCAGTCCAACGTACGGGAACCTCCTCGATACGCAGGCCCAACCTGGCGGCCAAATCCAACATTTCGACGTCGAATGCGAATCGATCGACCTGCGTGCCGTGAGCCAGGAGTTTGGCTATGGGCCCCCTAAATGCTTTGAATCCGCATTGGGTGTCCATGTAGGGGAGGTGTGTCATCGAAGATACCAACGTGCCAAATGTCCGGTTCATCACTTCACGATGGATTCCTCGTTCGGTAACCAGTGATGCTTCATGCGCTCGCGAACCGACAGCGACGTGGCTGTGTTCGATGGCACGCAGCAAGTAACTGAGATCTTTGGGATCGGATGCCATGTCGGCGTCGATAAATCCGATCACGCTGCCCCGCGCTCGAACCACGCCGGTTTTGACGGCAGCTCCCTTCCCGCGATTCTGACCGAGAGAGATCACGCAAGATCGGGTCCAGCCCTTGAGTGTCCGTCGGGCGATGTCGGCGGTGTCGTCGGAGCTTCCATCGTCAACGACGATGATTTCGGTATCGTCCGGAGAAATCGATTCCATCAGTCTCTCCAGACCGTTCGCCAGCCGGCTCCCCTCGTTGAACGCGGGAACTACCAGGCTCAGGCTTGTACCTACCCGATTTCCCGCCATTGTTGGATCCCTCCTCAATCCTTCCGCCCTTCCAAACATGGACGCCCAGCTTGCCGCATCGCTCCTCCCGAGACAAGGCGACCGAGTTCCGTTATCTGCAATGCGATAGGGGCCGAACTGAATCGAACTCGGGCCGAACGAACGTGGTTGCGCGGCCATTTGCACGGTGAATCCGACGGTGTTCGCGATCCAGTTGATCTATTGATGCCTCGTGGTTCAGGGGGCCGGGACGAGTCCAGAGAAGGCGGAGTCGCCCGACCTGCGATATGTGCGACGCCGCGCGTTGAAGACGATTCGCCCTCCATCTGATCCGCCATAACGGTACGAGCTGCAGACGCGGCTCTTCTCGGTGAGACTGGCGGAGAGTCGCTCACGACTTGGTTGGTCCCACGCCTAGGTGCGGCCGGAATTGACCGGAGTCGGTACCGTCCGGAAAACGTTGGGAAGAAGGATCTTGAGGGCGTGAGAGAGCAGCTCACTGATCCAAAGCGGCATCACCGTACACCCTTGGTGGCCCTCAGTCGAAGGTAACCCCATAGCGTGGGATGAGTAAAGAGCCGAGAATCCGCTGATGGAGAGTTGTCATCGATCGGCGTTAATTGCTGCCCATCTAAGACCCCACGAACTGAGTCGATCAGGAGCGGTAGTCCAGCGGCGAGGTGAAGATACGGGTATGTGACGATCGTGTCGGCTGGTGACGTATCGAAGCGGGCCCTTGCCAAGACTCGACCAGTGTCGATTCCACTGTCAACCAAGTGGACGGTTGTTCCGACTTCCTCTGGATGCCCCTCTGCCAAGGCCCAATAGCCACCGTGAACGCCCCGATAGCGGGGCGTGATGCCGGCGTGCGTGTTAATGATTGGGCAGGTGATGGAGTCGAGAACTCGAGATGAGATGATTCGGGTTCCGTTTACCACGACAACGCTCGGTTCTAGCCGTGCAACAAGCTCGATCGCCTCGGGAGAGTTGACCGAATCAACGCGAAAGTCGGGTGGGCGAGCCGTGACGTTCAAGTTCCATTCGGACACGATCTGATTCCGACGCCGTTGCCCTCTGATCCGCAGAACCGGCATCGCAATCGCCACGAATATGACTTGCCCAAGAGTCGTAACCCATCCGATCCGTTTGATCCGCCTCCTTGCCAATCGAACCCGTGACTGCGGCTCTTCAGTGACCAGGGTTACGTGGGTCATGTGCTCGTCCAGCCAATTGGCGACGATATCGGTGGTATCGCCCGGACCGGCGAGGAGTACCACTTGGTGTGAGGTGTCTCGCTGCTGGCTGCCAGGAAGGCGCTCTTGGGCAGTCATGAGGGTTCGCCGTGTGGGGCTTCAGGATCGCGCGAGAACGCCCGCAGAGTGGAAAGAGCCAACTCGTTCTCCTCCGAGAACGGCCACAGTGAAGATGAGCGATTGACGGGCGCAAGCACGGATTAAGGAGTCAGTTGAGACGTTCGAAACCAGTCGACGGTGGCCCGTAGCCCCTCCTCCAGGTTGACAACCTCCACGTTCGAAAATATCCGTCGAAAAGCGGTTTGATCCGCCTGCGAGTCTCGTACGTCGCCGGTCCGAGGCGCTACATGCTGGCGAGGTAGTTCGACCCCAAGAATCTTCTCGAGGAGCTCCACCACAGCGAGCAGAGACACCCGCGATCCAAAAGCCAAGTTGATGGGCTCAGCATTCGAGATCCGTCGTCGAACACATTCTGCCAAGACTTCTGCCACGTTGCCCACATACGTGAAATCCCGGGTCTGGAGGCCGTCTCCGTGGATTTGCAACGGCTCGCCCCTGAGCGCCCACGACACAAAGGACGGGACCACAGCTGCGTAGGCGTGGTCGGCTGGTTGCAGTGGGCCAAAGACATTGAAGAAGCGAAATGCGACTACCGGAAGGTTGAACGATCTTCTGTAGGAAAGGGCGTAAGCCTCTGTAGCCAGCTTGCTGGCCGCGTAGGGGCTCACCGGAAGGGTCGCCATGTCCTCTCGTTTTGGGAGCGCCGGGTTGGCCCCGTAAACCGAAGAGGAAGAGGCGACGATCACGTGTGGACCCCCTCCTCCGCGAGCAGCCTCCAGGACATTCATGGTGCCGGTCGCATTCACCGCGTGCGTGGCCAAGGGATCGGCAAGTGAGCGTGGTACAGACGGTCGCGCCGCCAGGTGGACGACGGCGTCAGCTCCATCGAACCACTTGGCGAGGAGATTGGAATCAAGAATCGAACCCACAACCAGTTCGACACGGTCGAGGCCATCCAGATTCTCCAGACGGCCCGTGGACAAGTCGTCGATCACAACCACAGTCTCGACGGCTGGTTCTACCGATAACATTTGGCACAGGTTTGCGCCGATAAATCCGGCGCCGCCGGTGACGATCACCTTCATTGCGAGCTCCCCGACCGTCGAGTGCGTGTCAAACACGGATGCATTGATTCGCCCATCATGATCGTGCTGAGCACCTGCAAACTCAGAGCCACCCGATGTGAAGCCGGTTCCGCCTGCCGGGGACAGAGCATACGTGACTTTCGATGAGCTCGTAGTCGTGGGCGTCCTGATCTGTCACCACAACGACTGCGTCAGCGGCCGCGGGCTCTTCAGCGCACAATTCAACGAGTGAAAGCGAACGGGCGCCCAGCGTAGCCCTGGCCCACAATGACGGCCTCGGCGGGCGAAGTCTCGGACGTCACTCCCGCCCGCCCTCGGTCATCCTCACGCGGGGGCCGTGATGATCGACGGCGGTCCGATTTGAGTCAGCGTTTCACGACGAGTTACTTCCGTTTCGGCTGCCGGGGCATCCGCCGCCGGGAGTCCGGTTTGCTTGTCGACCGTCGCCGAGACAGCACTGAACAGCAGTGCGCGGACGGCATCTCCATTCCGGCGGACGGCCGCGTCCTGCAGCCCAGCCATCCTCATGCTCAGTTCTTCTTGTGGGAGCGGGACTGGGGCGAGCCGGTTGATGTACGGGTGACTGGTGCTCAGCACTTGCTCGTCGGGCTCGCACAACTCCTCGTCGAGTTTTTCACCCGGCCGTCTGCCTGTGATCTTGATGGGGATATCGACTCCAACCTGGTAGCCCGACAGGCGGATCATGCGCTGTGCCAAGTCCATAATCCGGACAGGTTGTCCCATGTCGAGCATGAAGATCTCGCCACCCCGTGAGAGCATCGCAGACTGCAATACGAGCTGGACGGCCTCTGAGACGCTCATGAAGAACCGGGTCATCCGTGGGTCGGTAACGGTGACCGGGCCGCCGTTTGCGATCTGCCGGGCGAACGTCGGAATCACACTGCCGCGACTGCCGAGCACGTTTCCGAAGCGGACCGCACAGTAGGCAGTGTCCTTCGGCGATTTCGCCAACACGACCTGCTCGGCAAGGCTCTTTGATGCACCCATGACACTTGTCGGTTGCACCGCTTTGTCGGTCGAAATCAGAACGAACCGTTCCGCGCCAACTTCAACAGAGGCCTCGACCACATTCAGGGTGCCAAAGACGTTCGTGTTGACCGCCTCCACCGGGTACGTCTCGAGCACGGGCACGTGTTTATGGGCCGCAGCGTGGAGCACTATTTCTGGGCGGTAGCGGTTGAAGGCCTCAAATACAGCCGTGCGATCGGTTATATCAACCAGCGCTTGCACGCACGGTTCGGAGATCGTGGACGCAGTGTCATGGAGGTGTGTTTCATCGTGGTCAAGGAGTACCAGCAGATCGGGTTTGAGGCCGGATATCTGGCGGCATATCTCTGACCCGATCGAGCCCCCGGCACCTGTGACCAAGACCCGTCGACCAGCCAAAGCGGGCCGGATCGTGTCGAGTTCTCCAGCGACCGGATTCCGACCGAGAAGGTCCTCGATGCGCGGTTCTCGAGCTTGTCGAACCGTCGCAAGGTGCGCAGGGAGGTTCATGAGGTTGCGCACCCCGGGAAGCACCTTCATCGCTACACCCGCCTGCTCCGATACTTGAAGCACCTTCTCCACCAGTTCAGGCGGCGGGGACGGGATGGCTAACAGCACTTGCTGAATCGTGTAGCGATCGGTGGCGTCCGGAATGTCGGCGATCTTGCCGACGACAGGTACACCGAGCAGGGAAAGACCGTGGGCGCGGGCATCGTCGTCGAACACTGCTACGGGAATGAGTCCAGCGCTCGGGCAATTCTGCATCTCGCGAATGGCCGCAGCGCCCATATCGAAGCTGCCGACGATTGCGACCCTCAGACCCATCTGCCGGGATCCACGTTGCCACGCAAACAATCGCGAGTGGAACCGGATGATACCCATACCGATGGTGGAGAACAGACAGCCGACGACGACCACACTCACCGGGACGAGCTCGGGACTGTACATGCGCCAGATCAGGTCGAGCGCGAGCAAAATGGCCATCGTCACCAGCGCAGCAACACACAGCTGGCTCGCCTCCTGCGCTCCAGCATGACGCCACATGCGTTCATAGAGCCCAAAGAGATGGTTGGCCGTCAGTGCGACGACGACCGCGGCCGCGAGAAACAACGCGAAGTCCTGCCAGTAGTCCGCGGGCGGCCTGTGGCGGAAATAAATTACTTCGGCCACTCCGTACCCCGCGCACACCGATATCGCGTCAAGTAACACGAATAACAGGCGGGCTCGCACCCGGCTGGCGCGTACGGCGACGCTGCTCTCGCTCATACCAGGCTCCGGCGCGTCATCGCGCGGTTTCCCGCTCGATCTCTATGCTGCGCCCCAGAAACGACCATCCGACACCCCCACCCCCCGATTCCGTCACCGAAAGTGACGAGAACGGCCTCCGTGCGGCCTAGTCGACGCCCCCCTTTTGCTCCGCTTGGGCAGAGCCACTCGCTTCGACCAATTTCCCCTTTTATGACGCCATAACTCTTATCACGTCGACAATCAGTTTCGCCACGGCCGTTTGGCTCGGATACAGAGCGGGTGGGATCCATGTCTGTTTCATTCGAGCCCGAAACCGACTTCCCGCAGCGGCACGGTGACAAAACAGACCGCGCACGCACGCAACCTTCCGTGCCTGTGCCGTCAGTCACTTACCTTTCATTGCATTTTCATGGTGGTGTCGACCACCCCATCACGAAGGCGCTGGTCGCGGGCATTTCTACTCGATTCCGCAGGAATCCTCCTGATTAACAGCGTTTCGCCGTGATTCGCCCACCCCGATGGCCAAGACCAAATCTCGAGATGTATCGTTGCATTCTCAGCTGGAGGGCGTTGCAGCTGATAGGTGGCACGGTGCGGGCCAACGCCCCCTCGGCGGTCTCGCCGAACGGAGTATCTGGGAGCGAGGAGGTGGGGGCGCATGGAGCCGGTTGACTTTGGGGGCGCGCTCCTCCGCCGCTGGTGGCTGCTGTTGGTCCTGGGACTGGTGGGCCTATTGGTGGGGTTAGCCCTTCCGGTTAGCCACTCCGGACATCCGACCCCTCTGTCATGGAGTACGACGGCGATCGTGGGCGCGTCCCCTCCCGGGGGTCCGGGAGCCGGTGCGAGCGGGGCGCTGGCGGGTGGCGTCACCACGAACCAGATTTCCTTTTACGCCCGCACCGACGAAGTGGTGTTGGCCGCCGCAAAGCAGGTCGGGCGTAAAGGGTCCCTGACCGAGCTCGAGCGTGAGATCACGGTCACCGCTGCGAGCAACAAGCCCACCACCGCAGCGGGCGCCGCCACGGGCGACGACGCCGCTGGCACGATCAAGCTCAGCGGCACCGGTGAGACCCCAGATCGATCTGCCGCATTTACGAATGCCTTCGCACATCAGCTCGGGGCTTATATGGGCAATCTGATCGCACAGCGAAACCAAGGCCAAGTGGCTGCTGCCAAACAGAAGGTGACTGACATCGAGGGCGAGATCGCCGCGTACGGGAAGACGAAGGTAAGTCCAAGCCTCGAGAATCAATTGAACGTCGCGTTGGCGCAGGAAGAAGCCCTTTCCGCCGCTTCTTCGTCGACGGGTTACCTCATTCTGCAGCCGGCTCAGGCGAGTTCGGCAACCAAGACGGGCGGCGCCGGATTGGACGG
>Ga0206866_1206_pt1 | contig 11082 bp, 4 predicted proteins | sample Alteio_BWOrgCont_40_FD_152626 | JGI IMG/M metagenome (GOLD analysis project Ga0206866, IMG submission 152626) | Enriched cells from forest soil in Barre Woods Harvard Forest LTER site, Petersham, Massachusetts, United States -... | ecosystem: Environmental > Terrestrial > Soil > Temperate forest > O... | reverse complement strand
CCGGGAGCGGAGGGAGCGACGCCCGGCAAATGGCTGACGGCCTCGGCGTTGCTGCGGGCCGGTTCAACGGCAGGCGGCGTAGGTGGCGGCGCGGAAGCGGGCGGCGGCGCCTATTCCGTGCCGGAAGAAGATGTGCGCGCGATGCTTGGACTCTTCGCGCAATTGGGCAAGTCGCGCAAGGACCCGGAAGCGCGCATGGAAGTCCCCACATTTCAATCGCGATTGAGCGCGCTGCCCGTTCGCGCGCAATACACGCTGCAGCAAGCGCTGGCCGGACTTGCCGCGCAGGCTCCCAACGAGAAGCCCGATAAGCCCATGCTGCTCAAGCTGGCCGAGCACGTGGCCATTCGCTTCGCGCTGGACAGTTACGAGCGCGGCGAGCTGCGTGTGAATGCGGTCAAGCAACTGCTCGACCGTATGAATTCGGAAATCGAAGGGCTGCGCAAAATCTTGGCTTCGCAAGAAGATATGATGGCCAATGCGGGATTGCAGGTGCAGTCCTACACGGAGCTGCTGGACCAGGAGTTCTGGGCGCAAGTGCCCGACGAAAACAAGAAGGAAGTGCTGACCTCCGATGAATCGTGGTGCGTGCCGCCGCGAAACGTGCGCGGCTACCTGGAAGACATGCTGCGGCGCGGCGAGCTGAAGACGGTCAACGAAATTTTGATGAAGTATGCGACTTGTATCTCCCTGGACAATCCCGAGGCGCGCCGCACCACGGCGATTGGGCTTTCCGATTTGGCGGAGCTTTACGGTAGCGGCGACGGCAGCGCGCTGATGGACGCCATCCGGAGATTGGGAAATCAGTTGGCCGTCGAGCGCGAGCCGGAGCTCCAGACCCTGGTGAGCGCGGCGTTCGTGCGGTTGAGCCAGGAAGCGGCCAGCAAGCGCTGCTACCCGGCGATGCAGCAGGCGCTGTCTTCGCTGGACAATGTGGAAGCGCAGCGTCCAGGGTCGACGCAGAGTTTGCGGCCGCGTATCGGCGCAGAGGAGCGCATGCCGGAGTTCGTGGAAGAAGCGCTGCGCAGTGGCCATATCGCCGACGGCATGATCGACATCTTGACGCTGATGCCCAAGGCCACGCTGCACTACATCACCAGTCGCTTTGGTCATTGCGGGTTTCGCGATGATTGTGAGCTTCTGAGCAACATCGTGCGGGAGCTTGGCGACGACGCCACGCAACGTTTGGTAGAGACGCTGCAGACCGCACCCGCAACCGAAGCGGCGGAAACCATCGGATTGCTGACGCTGCTTGCGCCCGAAGCGGTAAGCAAGATTCTCCCGGTGCGTTTGTCGCAATGGCCGCGCACCTCGCATGATCGCACGGTGCGCCAATTGTCTTCCGCGCCGCCGGACCGCCGCGCGGAGCTGCTGGTCGCGCTGTACGATTCGTTGGATGTACTGATCCGCCCGCTGGCTATTGACGAGATGGGCATGAGCGGTCGTCCGGAATGCATTCCCAAGCTTTTGGAGTTGGCGGAGAACGAAGCAACGTCGGGATTCACGCGGGTAAAAGCCATCGAAGCGTTAGGCCGGCTGCGTGGCACGGCTGCCACCACACTGTTGCTGCACATCATGGACGCGCGCCAACTCTGGCGCTGGCAGTATCCGGAAGAGCTGCGCGTCACTTCGGCGCAGGCGTTGATGCGCATTGACGCAAACACCGCAATTGACAAGCTCGCTTCTTGCGGTTTTGACCGCAAGGATTTGGTGCTGGAACCCACCGACCCGGACCCCAACGTTTCCGTAATTCGCCAGCGCCGCTACGCGCGCGTGAAGCTGGGGCGCAACCTGGTGGCGACTACCATAAATATGCGCGAAAATTTCCGGATGTCGATCCCGGAACTGAATTTGGGCGGCGGCGTGGGCTCTGGCGAACGCCATCTTGCGCCGGGTTCGCTTCTGACCTTCAAGATCGCGCACGGCGTGCGCAACATCAAGGCGCAATCGATCGTGCGAGGCGCGCGGCCGCAAGCCATGGCTTTCGAGTTTGTGGAAATGGATCTGGAAGACCGCGGCAGGCTCCGGAAATTATTGATGGAGCTGGGTGGCTTGCCCCTTGCGGCACAGGCTACCAACCGCACGCGGCGGCGTGGCCGCATGGCCGTCTCGAAGAACTAGGCGGCTGTCCCGATTTGATACCCCTGATCAACCTGTCCTCTCAGGGCGCCACACCGTACTTTCGGTCAGGTTTCGCACCCGCTCCTCCGGTGCATGGCCTGTGGAGCACATGGAACCTCTGTACCATTGCCGCCAACCTGCAATGAAGCTACGGTACTAGTGAGGTAGTCCCATTGGGACTCGTGGCGCGCAGTTGAAAGCTGTCGACCCAAAAACGACCGCAGCACGGGCCTTCGTCAGAAGCCTGAACATCCTCCTGAAGTTTGCCCGCTTGTACGGGTATGACCATGTCCGCACGGTCGAGCAGTTCGATAATGCCTGGCGCGAATTGCGTACCGCGATTCCAGACTCAACCGATGCAGGGTTACTTCTTGCGGCGACGGGTTCGCAGTTGCTGCTGGATGGCGTGCCGCTGGAGGGCGCTCCCGCGGAAAAACAATTTGCCGAGCTGCTTTCCGCCGCGGGCGTTGGCAGCGTGCAGTTCTTCCCGTTCATCGCGCAGGATGAGCTCAATCGCTTCGTTCGCGCCTTTCCCACCGGCAAATCCAAACCTGCGGAGCTGGCCTTGCAGTTGAAGGCCGCTCTGGCCAGCGCGCGCGGAATTCGCATCAATGAAATTTGTTTCGTCGCTACCGACTCGCGAGCCAAGGAAGCGGGCATGGCCGCGCAACTAGCGGTCGTTTCGCTTGGGGGAGATTCCGACCAGTTCAACCGCTGGATGAATGATCCGCAAAAATTGTTGGAGATGATCGCCGCGGCGCAAGGCTCAAAAGGCGCGAGCGCGCCCGGTACCGCGATCGGCTCCACCGGCGGACCGGCGGATGGGGGTGCGTCGGCAGGTGGCGCGGAAAATAGCAGCGCATCTCCGGAAGCTGGCACGTCTGCCAATGCCTCGAGCCTTTCCTCTCAAACGGATTCCGCAGGCGGTTTCGGCCCCGGTGCCGGCCCTGGTTCCTTGGAGCCCAGCGAAGCGGAAATGTACCGCATCCTGACCGCGCTAACGAGCTTCGGACAAATCGCGACCACGGGCGGCGCGGGCACACCCGGCGGCGTACCTGGCTCACTCCACGAAGAACTTTCGCAGTTGCCGGTGCGTGCGCAGGACGTTTTAAAACAAGCCATCGCGGAACTCGCGGCAAAGACCCCCGGCGTCAAGCCCGATCAATCTGTCCTGATCCAGCTTGCCGAGCACTTGGCCATTCGCTTTGCGCTGGAACGCTTCGAGCGCGGCGAGGTGAAGGTCAACGCCGTGCGGCAGATGCTCGACCGCATGAACCACGAAATCGAGAATCTGCGCAAAATACTTGGCGCGCATGAAGATAAAATGAGCGATGCGGGGCTGCTCCTCGAATCGCATCGCGAGATTTTGGACCGCCAGTTTTGGGCCGCGGTTCCCGAGAGCGGCAAGCGGTCTGTCCTTCTCTCCGAGGAAGCCTGGTGCATTCCTCCTAAAAACGTGCAGTCCTACGTCAACGATTTGATCAAGAGGGGCGACGTTGCCCAGGCTGTCAGCATCTTGCAAAACTACGCTGCTTGCGCGGAAAGCGACGAGAGCGACGGGCGTAAGAAAGCCGCTGTGGGTCTTTCGCAGCTTGCCGAGCTGTACGCAAAAACTGATCCCAAGCTGCTCGGCGAAGCACTGCGGCATTTGGGATTGCGCCTCAGCGTCGAGCAAGACGCCGAGTTGCAAGTGCTGGTTAGCGCGGCGTTCGTCCGTCTGAGCCAGCAAGCCGCTACGGACCGCTGCTTTTCGGCCATGGAACAGGCGCTGGATTTGGTCGCCGGCGTCGAGACCCAGCGCCCCGGCATGGCCCAAACCTTGCGTGGCAAGATGGGCATTGAAGAGCGCATTCCCGAGTTTGTTGAAGAGGCATTGCGGGCCCGGCAAACCTCCTCGGGACTCACCAACGTCCTGAAGCTTCTGCCGCAAAGCACCATGGAGCAGCTGGCTAGCCGGTTTAATCGCTGCAGCTTGCGCGATGATGCCGAGCACATCGCCAACCTGGCTACCGATTTGGGGGAGGAAGCCGTGCAGTATCTGCGCAGCACGGTGCGCGGCGGGCCGGTGCCGGAAGCCACGGAGATGGTCGGTCTACTGAGCAAAATCGATCCACAAGCGGTCGAAGTTTTTCTTCCCGGCCGCATAAAGAACTTTCCGCGCATCTCGCAGGACCGCGTGGTGCGCCAGCTTTCCGCCAGCGGTGCTCCGGGGCGATGCCGCATACTCTTGAAACTGCTCGATCATGTCGATCCGCTGGTGATGCCCATGGTCATCGATGAAATCGGCGTGACCGCGGACCGCGAGGCGTTAGGCCGCTTGATGAACATTGTGGATGGCGATCTGCCCGCCGGGGCGGGACCGTTTTTGCGGGTGCGAGCAGCCGAAGCGCTGGGTCGCATCCATGCGCCCGAGTCCATTGCTGCGCTGAAGCGCATCGTCGAGACCAAGAAAGTTTTCGGTTGGGCGCATCCGCAGGAGCTGCGCATCGCCGCATTGCAAGCGCTGGAGAAGCTCGATCCAGCATGGGCGCGCCAATTTTTCTCCAAGAGCGGCTTGAGCAAAGCGGACCTTACGCTGGCTCCGCTCGAAATGGCCGCGAACTGCAAGTTCGTGCGCCAGCGCCGCCATACGCGTGTCCGCCTGCAAAAGCCGGTGGTCGCGTTCAGCATCAACCTCAACCAAAACTGCCGGATGGAAATTCGCACCGTGAGCCTGGCCGGCGGCCTCGCCACCATCGATCGCCACCTCCCGCCGGGCACGCCGGTACAGTTGAAGATGCAGCTTGGCATGCGCAATCTCCAAGCCACGGCCTTGCTGCGCGACTACCGCGGCCAGGGCATGTCCTTCGAGATTGTGGATATGAACCTCGAAGAGCGCGGCAAGCTCCGCCGTTTGCTGGCCGACAATATATCGCCCGCTGGGGTGTTGGAAGAAACGGCCAAGCCGATTGTTGCCTCAGATGTAGTAGCCGCCAGATAAACGCCACGCAATTACCTTAAATCTGCCTGGTGTTCGCGCTGTACGCTTCTTGTAGGGGTGCAGCACCGCTGCACCCCAGCTTGGCGCAATCGATCCTTTCACGCCTTCTTCCCTCTGTAGCGGCGGAGCATGCCGCGGTTCCGGTCCCCGTTTGGCGCTCGCGCATCTAAACAGATAGAATAAAGTGTTTACGCTGGGGCATTGTTCCGCTCATGCGGGCGTCCGGCGGAGTCGCACACGGGCAGGAAACGAATCCATTCATGGATCCAGCACAGATTCTAGACAGGGTCATTGCGCAATTTATTGGCACTAAGCACGAGCGCGATGTCAAAAAGTTGCAGCCTTCCGTGGCAGCCATCAACGAGCAAGAAGCCGAAGTCAAGGCGCTCAGCGATGACGAGCTTAAGGCGCGCTTCCAGGCGCTGAAAGAGCCGATTCAGGAGCAGCTTAAGGAACTTGACCCGACGGAACCCACTTTTCGCGAGTCCATGCGCCAAGCTTTGGTGCCCGCGATCGTCCCGGCATTTGCCATAGTCCGCGAAGCAGGCCGCCGCTTCCTGAACATGCGCCATTTCGATGTGCAGCTCATCGGCGGGATGGTGCTGCACGACGGCAAAATCGCGGAAATGAAGACCGGCGAAGGCAAGACGCTGGTCGCTACTCTGCCTGCGGCCTTGAATGCGCTGGCCGGGCGTGGTGTGCACATCGTCACTGTTAACGATTATCTGGCGCGCCGCGACGCGGAGTGGATGAGCCCGCTCTATCGCGCGCTGGGGCTCTCGGTCGGCGTCATCGTGCACGACCTCGACGACGAACAGCGCCGCGCCGCCTACGGCGCCGACATAACCTACGGCACCAACAACGAATTCGGCTTCGACTATCTGCGCGACAACATGAAGTATGACCTCGCGCACTGCGTGCAGCGCGGTCACCACTTCGCCATCGTCGACGAAGTTGATTCCATCTTGATCGACGAAGCGCGCACCCCGCTCATCATTTCCGGCCCTTCCGAAGAGTCCACCGACAAATATTTCAAGATCGACAAGATCATTCCCAAGCTGATCAGGGATATCGACTACACGATCGACGAAAAGCATCGCCAGGCCACGCTGACCGAAGAAGGCTTCAACAAGTGCGAGCGCTTGCTTGGCCTCACCAATATGTCGGACCCGGCGAACATCGACGCCATGCACCACGTGTATCAGGCCTTGCGTGCCCACACGCTCTACAAAATCGATGTCGACTACGTAAACAAAGACGGCGAAATCATCATCGTCGATGAATTCACGGGACGCCAGATGCCCGGCCGCCGTTGGTCCGACGGTTTGCACCAGGCGGTCGAAGCCAAGGAAGGCGTGAAGATCGAGCGCGAGAACCAAACGCTGGCCACCATCACCTTTCAGAATTATTTCCGCATGTACGAGAAACTCTCCGGCATGACCGGCACGGCGGAAACGGAAGCGGCGGAATTCGGCAAAATCTATAACCTCGACGTCGTGGTCATTCCCACCAATCGCACGCTCATCCGCAGGGAGTATGCGGACGTCGTTTACCGCACCGAGAAGGAAAAGTTTGAAGCCGTGGTGAACGGCATCCTGCAGGAAGACAATTCGTTCGCCAACGGCATCCGCCACTATCACGAGCGCGGCCAGCCGGTGTTGGTCGGCACTATCTCCATCGAAAAATCAGAAACCATTGCGGAGATCCTCAGGAAAGCAGGAGTCCCGCACCAGGTGCTCAACGCCAAGCAGCACGAGCGCGAATCGCGCATCGTGGCGCAAGCCGGCCGCAAGGGTGCCGTCACGGTGGCCACCAACATGGCCGGCCGCGGAACGGACATTCTGCTCGGCGGCAATCCGGAATTTCTGACCCGCGAACATTTCCTGAAGAACAAGCTCGCCATGCCTTATGCAGCGGCTCCCGCGGTCATCGGCACGGACGGCGCCAGCGGCAACGGCGCGCAAGCCGCTGCGCCCATGGTTCTTTTCCAGAACGAAGGCAAAATTTTCCAGGTTCCGGCTGACCAGTGGAAGCCCATCTACGACCAGTTTGCTAATCAGTGCAAATCGGAACATGACGAAGTCGTCGAGCTCGGCGGCTTGCACATTCTCGGCACCGAACGCCATGAAGCCCGCCGAATCGACAATCAGTTGCGCGGGCGCGCCGGCCGCCAGGGCGACCCTGGCTCCTCTCGCTTCTTCCTCTCGCTCGAAGACGATCTCATGCGCATCTTTGGTGGCGAACGCGTCAAAGCCCTCATGTACCGCCTGGGCATGACCGAAGGCGTGCCCATCGAGTCCAAGCTCATTTCGCGCCGCATCGAAAACGCACAAAAATCCGTCGAAGCGCAAAACTTCGACGCCCGCAAACACTTGCTCGAATACGACGACGTAATGAACAAGCAGCGCGAGACGATTTACGGTATTCGTCGCTCCGCGCTCGAAGGAAAGGACCAGCGCGACTACGTTCTCGGCATCGCCGAAGACATCGCCCGCGAGCTTGTCGACACCTTCTGTCCCCGCGAGCAGCATCCCAATCAATGGAACTCTTCGCAATTTCTCGCCGAGATGAACAGCCAGTTTGGCATCGACGCTAAAGCTGCCGGCGCCGATCCCGGTGCCCTCAGCCACGATCAGCTCTCCGATGCCGCAGCGGAAGCCGTCGCCAAGCGCTACGAGGAAAAAGAAAAGCAGTTCACCTCGGAGCTAATGCGCTGGCTCGAGCGCCGTATCATTCTCGATGTCGTCGATTCACAATGGAAAGACCACCTGCTCTCCCTCGATCACCTCAAGGAAGGCATCGGCCTGCGCGGCTACGGACAGAAAGATCCGCTGGTCGAATTCAAGAAAGAAGCCTTCGTGCTCTTCGAAGACATGATGGCGCGCATCGACAACGAAACCATCCGCTACCTCTTCCACATCCAGATTCAGCAAGCGGAGAGATCGCCCGACGAAATGCAGCTTGCGCCCCGCGGTGGTGGCGCGCCACCACGCTCCGGAGGCGCGCAAGCTGCTGTCGCCAGCGCCGCCGCTCGCGCGAGCGAAGCGGGTCCGCAGCGCCTGCCGGAAGTCGCGCGCCAACTCGAGCGTAAACAGCAGCGCCAGCAAAAAGATTTGCAATATCAGACCGGCCCCGCGCAAGCCGAAGCGCCGAAGCCCGTGCGCGCCGGCGCAAAAGTCGGCCGCAACGATCCATGCCCCTGCGGCTCCGGCAAAAAATACAAAAAATGCCACGGCGCCACGGCTTGATGTTGCTCGGTTCTTTGTAGGGGCGCAGCACTGCTGCGCCCCATCTCGGCAAGATGTCAGATAGGAAACCGCAAATGCCACCAGGCGCACCGCAGCAAATGCCCGAACGCCAGCCCATCCCCGGCGTGAAAAATCTCGTCGCCATCGCCAGCGGTAAAGGCGGCGTCGGCAAGACCACCGTCGCGGTGAACCTCGCGCTCGCCTTGGTGAAACTCGGCCACAAGGTCGGCCTCCTCGACGCCGACGTTTACGGCCCCAACGTCCCCATCATGCTCGGCACCACGCAAGAGCCGCTCGCCACCATGGACAAGCGCATCATCCCCGTGGAAGTCGCCGGCCTGAAAATGATCTCCATGGGCCTGCTCAATCCCGGCGACAAGCCCATGATCTGGCGCGGTCCCATGCTCCACAGCGTCATCACGCAATTTCTGCGCAGCGTGCAGTGGGGCGAACTCGACTATCTCGTCATCGATCTGCCGCCCGGCACCGGTGATGTGCAGCTCACGCTGATCCAAACCGTCGCGGTCACCGGCGCCGTCGTCGTCACCACACCCTCCACCGTCGCCCTCGCCGACGTCCGCAAAGCCATCGAAATGTTTCGCCAGGTCAACGTCGAAGTCCTCGGCGTCGTCGAAAACATGAGCACCTTCGCTTGCCCGCACTGCGCCAAGCCCATCGACATCTTCGGCCACGGCGAAGGCGCAAAAACCGCGCAAGCCTACGGCGTCCCGGTACTCGGCGAAATCGAAATCGATCCGCGCATCCGCATTGGCGGCGACACCGGCAAACCGGTGGCGCTCCTCGGCGAAACCGCCCTCGGCGCAAAAAGTTTGTACGACGTAGCCCGCGCCGTAACCGCGCGCCTAGAAGCCATCTCCGCCACCGCCTCCGGCCCCACCGTCCAAATCGACTAACCAGTGGCACAGCCAATCATGGCTGTGCGCCTTTTGTGGAGTGCGGCGGTCTTGCCGCCGCCTTCACGATGTAGGCGCCGCAACCCACCAGCTCCTTTCTGCGAAACCTCAGCGCACTCAGCGTCTCTTTACCCTGATCCTCGAAGGGTGCGTTATTTTTTCCCTTGCTTTTCTCTTGAGCCCAGACCAGATTTTGCTATAATCACTCTCGGGAACAACCAGGTAGAGTCTCCGCTGCGGCAACCAAGTTGCCGCATTTTCTTTTTGCATGAGTCTATTCAGTTTTGTAGGGCCCGCTTTCTGAAGCGGGCTCCGTCGGCGGTACCGGGCCAATGCACCAAAATCGAGCATCGCCGTAAGCCCTTTAGAATCAACACTTGTATAAGTGTTGATTCTAAAACAACTTAAACTCATTTAGAATCAACACTTACGAAAAAAGGGGGGAGGGGGAGGGGGGTGCTGTTAACTAGAATTCGCTCTTCCATTCTCGCCCAAACGGCGCGCCATTGATCCGACAACCCGACATCCGGCCCTACCGTGGCAAGCGGCCCCAAATCGCCGCATCCGCCTACATTGACCCCGCTGCCGTCATCATCGGCGATGTCGCTATCGGCGCCGACTCCAGTGTCTGGCCCTGCTCCGTAGTGCGCGGCGACGTACACTACATCCGCATCGGCGCTCGTACCAATATTCAGGACGGCTGCGTCCTCCACGTAATGCGCGACGAATTTCCGCTCCTCCTCGGCGACGACGTAACCATCGGCCACGGCGTAACCCTGCACGGCTGCGCCATCGAGTCCCGTTGCCTCGTCGGCATGGGCGCCATAATCCTCAACGGCGTAAAAATCGGCGCTGGCAGCATAGTAGCCGCCGGCACCCTGCTCCTGGAGCGCACCGAAATCCCGCCCGGCAGCCTGGTAGTAGGCCACCCCGGCAAAGTAAAGCGCCCCCTAACCGCCATCGACCAATCCGCCATCGACGCCTACGCCCAGCGCTACGTCGAATACAAAAACATCTACCGCGAGGAACCAGTTTCGTGAGCGACGCCACAGCAAAAAAAGAAGAGCGCCACAAGTTCCAGGCCGTCAAAGGCACCCGCGACATCCTGCCGCCTGAGACCGCACTGTGGAATCGCGTTGAGCAAACCGCCCACGAAGTCTTTGCCACGTTCGGTTTTGGCGAGATCCGCCTCCCCATCTTTGAGCCAACGGAATTATTCGCCCGCGCGGTAGGAGGCGAGACCGACATCGTTGGAAAAGAGATGTATTCCTTTCCGGATCCGTTCGACATCGGCGAGATGTTCGCCCAATATCAATTGCTTGAGAGTAAGTCTCCGGGAGCAGGCCAGTTCGCCGCGATAATCAATGCCTTACCCGATTACCAACTGATTTCCCTGCGTCCCGAGGCAACGGCGAGCGTCTGCCGCGCCTACATCGAAGACAACATGCAGCAGCTCCCGCAGCCGGTCAAACTCTACTACCTGGGCCCGATGTTCCGCCGCGAGCGGCCGCAAAAAGGCCGCTACCGCCAGTTCTACCAAATCGGCGCGGAAATCCTCGGCGGCACCGACGCTCCTGGCATCGACGCCGAAGTCATCGAAATGCTGATGACCTTCTTCGACAAAGTCGGCCTGCAAGGCGCCACCCTCTACCTCAACTCCATCGGCCACAACGCAGAGAACTGCCGCCGCGGCTACGTCGAAAAACTCAGAGCCGCGTTAGAGAAAGTAAAAGACAAGCTCGGCCCCGACTCCCAGCGCCGCATCGATACCAATCCGCTCCGCGTCCTCGACTCCAAGCTCGAAAGCGAGCAAGCCATC
>Ga0206866_1205_pt1 | contig 11164 bp, 9 predicted proteins | sample Alteio_BWOrgCont_40_FD_152626 | JGI IMG/M metagenome (GOLD analysis project Ga0206866, IMG submission 152626) | Enriched cells from forest soil in Barre Woods Harvard Forest LTER site, Petersham, Massachusetts, United States -... | ecosystem: Environmental > Terrestrial > Soil > Temperate forest > O... | reverse complement strand
CTGCTTCAACACCAGATCGGCACGCTGTTCGGGCGAGAGGCTGACGTTCATCCACGGCTGTGGAGAATTTTGGGTGACGGCCTGCGAGGCAGCGAAGATGGTGATAGCAAGCAGAAACGAACGAAATTCAAACCTGTGGTTGTGCATGTTTCTCCGGGTTCGGTTCAGGAAAGATTGTCCGATGCGATTCATTTAGGCCCTTCCTTCGTGTTTTCAAGAATGAATTTGGCATTGCTGGTGTCAAGCTCCCGCAGGTATTGAACCCCGTCGCCAGTCGAATTTCTAATGTGCTGTCGATCAATCACCACAAGCGATTTATCGTGCTGAAGGTCCAGAGCGTGGGACCGCTCCTTGATCGACGAGCTCGGTTATGCACCTATTCCGGGAAATCCCCGTGCCCGAGAAATGTGACAGCCGGCTACTGCTTATAGATGCGCGATTCCCATGGCACCAGGTCAAGAGTAGAAACGTTGGCTTCATGGGAACCAGGGATGTCGGAGAGGAGGAGGTTTGCCGCTTTGAGGCCGTTCGGCAGCGTGTAGGCGACCGGACTTGAGCTAAAGTTTTCAACGATGAGGTACTTCTCGCTGCCGAGGGTACGGGTGTAGGCGAAGATGTGGGAGTCCTGGGGATCGAGGTCTTCGAAGTCGCCGTAGACGAAGGCGAGGGTGTGGGCGCGCAGGCCGATGAGAGCGCGCACGTAGTTGAGAACGGAGGTAGGGTCGGACTCTTCCCGAGCGGCGTTGATCTCTTTGTAGTTGGGGTTGACGGCGAGCCAGGGATGGCTGCCGGTGGTGAAGCCGGCCTCAGGGGAACTATCCCATTGCATGGGGGTGCGGGCGTTGTCGCGAGAGACCTTGGCCTGCGCGGTGAGAAAGGCTTCGGCGGAGATCTTGCCGGTTTCGACCAGCGCTATATATGCATTCTTAACGGCGATGTCGTTATAATCGGCGAGCGTCTTAAAGGGATAGTCGGTCATGCCGAGCTCATCGCCCTCGAAGAGGAAGGGTGTGCCGCGAAGCGTGAGGATCATGGTTTCGAAGAGCTTGGCAGAGGGGACGCGCATCGCCGGAGAGTCGTCGCCGAAAGTGGAGACGATGCGTGGGTTGTCGTGATTGGAGAGGAAGACCGTGTCCCAGTCGTGCTTGGTGAGGACGGTGGCATGAGCGTCGTAGATGGCTTTAAGTTCCGGCAGGGACCAAACACCGAGCTGACTGAGGCCGAAGTCGGAGCGGCCGAGCTTAATGGCGTCGAAGTTGAAGATCATGTTGAGCTCGTGGCCGCGGTCGTCGACGAGGTTGTTGGTCTGGGCGAGAGTGGTGCCGGTGGCTTCTCCGACGGACATAACGTCGTACTTCGAAAGGACCTCGCGATTAATCTCGTGAAGGTACTCGGCGAGGTGGGGACCGTTCGCGTAGGCGTTGGGAGGCGCCTTCAGCTGATCAGGGGTGAGGTCGGGCATGCCGGTAGGCTTCGAGATGAGCGGGATCACGTCCATGCGGAACCCGGAGACGCCCTTGTCGAGCCAAAAGCGCATCAGCGAGAAGACCTCCTCGCGGACCTTTGGGTTCGCCCAGTTCAGGTCTGGTTGTTTGGCCGTGAAGTAGTGAAGGTAGTACTCGTTCGTCTCTGGATCCAGCGTCCACGCAGAACCCGAAAAATACGAGGGGTAGTTATTGGGCGGGGTGCGGGTGCCGTCCGCTGCGGTGTGGCCGGGACGCCAGATATAAAAGTCGCGGTAGGGGTTGGTTTTGCTGCTGCGCGATTCAACGAACCACTTGTTCTCGTCTGACGTGTGGTTGACGACAAGATCAATGATCAGCCGCATGTGGCGCTGCTTGATGCCCGCGAGAAGCTGGTCGAAGTCGGACATGGTGCCGAACTCGATCATGACCTTCCGATAGTCACGAATGTCGTATCCGCCATCGATATTAGGTGAGTCAAAATGCGGGCTAAGCCAGATCACATTCACGCCCAGCTTTTGCAGGTAGTCCAGCTTGGAGGTGATGCCTGGCAAGTCGCCGATGCCGTCGCCATTGGAGTCTTTGAAGGAGCGTGGATAGATTTGGTAGACGACAGCTTCCTTCCACCACTTTGGTTCGTAGCCGTTGATGAGCTTGGGCCCCTGGCCGGAAGCGGCGGCAAGCGATAGTAGGGCAGTGACGACTGCTGTGCGTAGTAGGGTGCGGACGAAAAACTCGCCGGTGTGGATCTGCATGACCATGTAAATGGCGATGACGCGGAAGCGATCGAAGCCGCGATGCCGGGTGTGGATGGGAGGAGCAGATATGTTCACGATGTGTGGTCCCCAGTCAATGTGAAGATGATAGTCAAGGTCTTATTCACAAAAAACGGTGTTGCCTGATATCGCCAGTCGAAATCCTAATGTGCTGTCGATCAATCACCACAAGCGATTTATCGTTGCTGAAAGTCCAGAGCGTGGGGCGCTGCATGATCGCGACAAGCTTGAGTCCCGCACCAGTTCAAGGAGATCGGCATGGACGCTGAGCGCTGTTCCTAAAGCGCCACGCGTCCGAATTGTCTATGGCTGCAATGAGGCGACGTACGCGGACAGATCCACAATGTTCTCATCCGTAAGCTTCATCACGACCGCCTTCATCGCAATCGCGTTCTTTCCATCACGCGTCCCGCTCTTGAAATCGTAGAGCTGGCGGGCAGTCGCGGTGGGTGAGCGCCCTGCAATGTCCGGGAACGCATTTGTCATACCCTTCTTCAGGCCTTCGCCATGGCATGTGGCGCATGGCAGCGTCTTTCCATCACCGCCAGTTTTCGCAAGGGCCTCGCCCCTTTCAATGCTGCCCTTTGGCACGTATGCGACAAACCCGGAACTGGGATCGCGTAACTCGGTTCGTTCAAAGTCCTCGGGAACTTCAATAATGCGGGTGCCAATGGGCTCTGTGGCCCCGCTCGGATCGATCTGTTGCACCGCATGCGGCCCGGGATGGGTAACGGGCACGGTATCTGTCTCCACGATTCGCAGTCTCTTCACCGGTTTAATAGAGTAAAAATACTCTGCGGCCTGCCGTGCCTCATCCAGAGTCATACCCTTCGAAACGGCGACCATCTCCGCGAGTGGAGCATGCGGAATGGAGGCGTGGCGCTTGTCATCGTTCATATCCACGATCTGCTGCACGATGTAGTCGGCAGCAAGACCACGAAGATCAGCCGTATCCGGCTTACCGCTGCCGTCGATCAGGTGGCATTGACCGCACGCGTTATAGGCACCAGCCCTGCCGTCGATTACGGGCGGTGGAGGCGCCGGATGCCTGTCCGGAAACCAGTCAATGGTTGCGTGATTTCCGCTGATTTGCGTTAGCGTAAACTTCTGCGTACTTCCAGGAAGCTGAAACAGCGTTCCGTCGTCCTTTCGCGTGTCACGAATGCCGCGAGGATATGGCCAAGAGGGGAAATCAGCCCGCACAAGATTCTCCGGAGGGTCGTAGTTCGGCTTAGGTGCAGTCTGATACGCATGAAGCAAGAAGGAACCGGAGAAGATCGCGACCATCGAGAGCGCGCCGATCAAAACAAAAGGTCTGCCAGGATGCATGATTCGTAGGGGCTTTCCGAATTAAGACGAGGTTAGATATCCGCGCCTTGTATTTCTTGATTATGCATGGTACTTCTTGTTTATGCACGCCCCGTTCGCGGAAATTCGTCGCGATGAGATTGAAAACAGGCTAAAACGGGGGCTGCCAGTAAATGCCACTGCTCTTGCGGAGGAGTTTCTGGTATCAGAGGACGCTGTTCGGCGAGATCTCCGGGCGTTAGCGGCTGAAGGAAAATGCAAGCGGGTCTATGGCGGCGCAATGCCTCTTTCGCCAGAAGGAGGCCCACTTGAGCATAGACTCTTAAACGATGTCCCCCAGAAGCGGGCATTGTCGTTGGCTGCGCTGTCGTTGCTTTCTGAGGCCACGACAGTGTTCCTCGACAGTGGCAGCACGAATCTGGCACTCGCTCGGGAAATTCCGCTCGACCGTCCTCTTACGATTGTCACCAATTCTATCTCGATCGCAGCCGCTCTCCTTGAACGAAAGAATCTCAAAGTTATCGTCATTGGTGGGGAGATCGATCCGGATGCCGGAGCGGCAATCGGACCATCTGCCATACGCGAAGCAGAACGGTTCAACTTTGATCTGTGCTTTCTAGGCGCCTGCGCAGCTTCGGTGTCTCTAGGACTCAGCGCATTTCAGATAGCGGATGCTGAATTCAAACGTACACTCCTCGAAAGAAGTGAACGTATCGCAGCGCTGATCACTCTAGATAAAGTCGAGACCCAAGCCCCATTTCAGGTCGCCGCTCTTGCGGCTCTCGATCATGTGGTGCTTGAGCACAACACACCGGAACACATTCTCTCTGCTTTTCACGAAGCTGGACCAGACGTGATCCTTGCGAAGCCCTAACGTATACCGTTCGCGATCCGGTCGCTATGCAGCAGCTGGATGGCACTTCCTGATTCGACCAGGAATAAGAAAGGAAATATATATGTATTTGAGGTCGAGTAGCGCCGTTCTTCGGAGATTTGTCCTATCCGTTCTACATCACACGCTATCCCTTGATCACGAGTTGGGTTGTGACGAGTAACCCCACGGGAGCCCAGGGAGCCCTTCCAGCACTCCTGCTCACAGCTGCCGCGATCAGCATCGCGTACGCCAACCTCAAGCTTTACGACGAACCGGTCCGTAGATGGTTGAGAAAGAGATGGCTTGCAACCGCCAGCTAAACCGGCATTCCGGAACCCAGGGGAGAAAATGACGATCAGATACTGCACCGTGTTGCTGCCCTTTGTTTTATCGCCCGTACTTTTTGGACAGGCCGCAGTGCGCGAGGATACCGCGCACCACCAGTGGTATATCGACGCAGGCAGGCAAACCTACGCCATCGGCGTGAACGAACAGGAGATGCTGCAGTTACTCTACTGGGGACCGAAGCTTGCGGCGAACGCCAAATTACCTGCCGCTAGGATGCGTGACGCGCGCTCATCTTTTGACCCTCCCATCGGCAACACGCCGCTTGAATATCCGGCATGGGGGGCGGGCCTCTTCACCGAGGCGGCACTCAAGGCTAACTCTTCGAACGGTGACCGCACGCTGTTGCTGAAATACGACTCCGCAAGGGTGACAGGGAGCAACGAGCTTGAGATCGTACTCAAGGACGCGACCGAACCTTTACGCGTACATCTCTACTACCATGCCTACCCGGAGGGTGTGATCGCCCGGTGGTCGCGCATCGAGAACACCGGCAAAGAGCCATTCGGCATCGAGCAGGCAGCCTCAGCCACCTGGAACCTACCGCAGGGCACCGGCTACCAAAGAAGCTGGCTCACCGGTATGTGGGGCGCAGAGTGGCAATTGCACACCGAGCCGATGCAGACCGGAACTGCCGTGCTGGAGAGCCGCAAAGGGAGCACCTCGCACCAGAACAACCCGTGGTTCGCCATCGGAAAAACGGCGGAAACCACTGAGGAGAGCGGGCCGGTCTGGTTCGGCGAGCTGGGCTGGAGCGGAAGCTGGCGCATGACCGTGGAGGAGACCGCCCTACACCTTGTCCGCGTGACCGGCGGCTACAACCCATTCGACTTTCACTGGGTGCTGAAGGCGGGCGATACGCTGGAGACACCAAAGTTCTATGCGGGTTATACAGACGGCGGCAACGGCGAGGCTTCGCGGATTGAACACAGATTCCAGACCGACGAGATCCTGCCGATGCGCACAGCGACGACACCGCCCGAGCCGCGCCCCATCATCTTCAACTCGTGGGAAGCCACGGAGATGACCTTTACCGACCAGACACAGATCGCTCTTGCGGAGAAAGCGGCCAGGCTCGGAGTAGAGCGATTTGTGATTGATGATGGCTGGTTTGGTCAGCGCAACGACGATCACCGCGGCCTGGGCGACTGGTACCTCAACAAGCAGAAGTTTCCCAACGGTCTGAAGCCGGTGATCGAGAAGGTGCACTCGTTGGGGATGGACTTCGGCATCTGGGTCGAGCCCGAGATGGTGAATCCGGACAGCGACCTCTACCGTCAGCACCCCGACTGGGCGATGCAATTCCCAAATCGGCAGCACACCGAGCAGCGACAGCAACTACTGCTTAACCTGGCGCGGCCCGACGTAAAAGAGTGGATGTTCAACTGGCTCGACAAGCTCGTAAGTGAGAACGATATCGCATTTCTTAAGTGGGACTACAACCGCAACTGGTCCGAGCCGGGATGGAACACAGCTCCGGGCAGCAGCGTCGACGGCCCCAACACCGACGCGGAGAAGGAAATCTATGTTCGCTACGTACAGAACCTTTACGACGTGCTGGAGCGCTTGCGCAAGAAGCACCCGAAACTAGAGTTCGAGTCGTGCTCCGGTGGCGGCGGACGCGTGGACCTCGGTATCTTGCAATTTACTGACGAGGTTTGGCCCAGCGACAACACCGACGCGCTTGATCGTCTTAGCATACAGAATGGCTACACCCATGCTTATTCGCCTCAGACGATGGCGGCCTGGGTGACAGACGTGCCGAACCTCGACGGGCGCGACACGCCCCTGCAGTACCGCTTTTTGGTGGCGATGCAGGGTGCCCTTGGCATCGGCAACAACCTTAACAAATGGACCAACGAGGATTTTGCTCTCGGCACGAAGCTCACGGCTCTCTACAAGACGATCCGTACCACGGTCCAGCAGGGCAGCCTCTACCGACTCACCCAGCCCACGGGTGGCGACCAGAACAACGAAGAGGGGGCGTCGCAGGTTGAGTACGTGGCGCGCGACGATTCGCAGGCCGTGCTGCTGGCCTACTTGCGCTCCATGCGCTACCAGGTGGGCTATCCTACGGTGCGGTTACGCGGCCTGGATCCGGCTGCAATGTATCGCGTCAACGCGCTCGATGCGGAGAAGTACACCGGCGAGCAGACCGTCTCCGGCTCCGTACTGATGGGTGCTGGCATACAGCTTCAGCTCAGCGGCGACTACGACAGCACGGCCCTCGTGCTGGAGCGGATCGGTAGGTAGGGATGCATATTCGACATAAAACCCGCTCGCGCAGATGGCGGGCGAACTGTTCGCTAGAAAGACGAAAAATATGGTCTTTATCTTCACACACTTTACGTTCATCGTTGTCCTTAAGCTCGGCGATTTGGAAATGAAGAACCTTACTAAGGTCCTCCACGTCGCTGCTCTTGGGGCTCTCGATCATGTGGTGCTCGAGCACAACACCGGATCAAATTCTCTCTACCTTTTACGAAGCTGTACCAGACGTGATCCTTGCAAGCCCTAACGTATACCGTCACTGTGCAGATCTCATGCTCTCTCGATGGAGAAAGTGGTCGATGATGCGTCTCGCGTATTTTCTGGAAGAGGTGACGGTCAAAATCGGCATGGTCACCTCAGCGCCGGGCAAGTAATCCTTTGAGGTCCATCTTGACGATTTTCCATCCAATCCCTGAATACTCCACCGAAGGAAGACTGAGATTAGTACCGACTGAATCTGTCTAAGGGGCGAACCGAATCCCAATGGAGATATTCGCGGAAAAGGCTATGGATCAATCGCGGGCCAAGCTGGCGACCAGGCTCGCTTTCATCGCTGCAGGATTTGGTATCGCCTGCTGGGCACCTCTTGTTCCTTATGCGAAGGCTCGTTGCCAGGCCGGCGACGGGACCATGGGGTTGATATTGCTCCTCCTTGGAGCAGGTTCCATCGTTGCAATGCCGATCGCTGCTAACCTCTGCGCCCGCTTCGGCAGTAAACCCGTTGTGCTTTCGGGTGGCGTGGGCCTGGCGATCGTGTTGCCGCTGCTGAGTATAGCGTCATCGCCGATCACGCTGGGAACGGCATTGTTCATATTCGGCGCCTCGCTGGGATCGCTGGATGTGGCGATGAACCTGCACGCAGTCGATGTGGAGCGCGCATCCGAAAAGCCATTGATGTCCGGATTTCATGCGCTTTTCAGCATCGGAGGATTTCTCGGATCAGGGGTCATAACAGCTCTTCTGTCCCGACATATAGTACCCAGCACAAGCACGATTCTGAGTTCCGCAGTCCTTGTCTTGCTCATTGCCTTGGCGCTGCCGCGCATGCTTTCGAATCGCGAAGCGACTTCGCAACCTCTCTTTGCTGTTCCTAAGGGTGTTGTCCTTGTCATCGCCTTACTCGCTGCGATTTCTTTTCTCGTCGAGGGTGCTCTCCTCGATTGGAGCGCCCTGCTGCTCGTAGGCGAACGACTGCTCTCTCCGGCGCGCGGCGGGTTGGGATATATGCTCTTCTCCGTCGCTATGACTTTTAGCCGATTCACTGGGGATCGTGTCGTGGGCCACTTCGGAGATCGTGTTGTACTTACGCTGAGCGGGCTGGTCGCATTCCTCGGGTTCTGTATCCTTCTTCTTTCTCCATCCGCATTGATAGCGCTGGGAAGTTTCATTCTTATAGGCCTTGGAGCCGCAAACATCGTGCCCATCTTGTTCAGGCTTGCGGGTACGCAGCACACGATGCCAAAGGGGCTCGCTGTTGCTGCCCTGAGTACTGCAGGTTATGGTGGCATGCTGATGGGGCCTGCCGTAATTGGCTTCTTGTCCAAAGGAATTGGTTTGCACAGTGCGTTCTGGTTCCTTGCCACGCTGCTTGTATGTATCCCGGCTCTGAGCAAGTGTGTGACTACTGAAGGTGCTGATTAAACCGATGGTTGAGCAGATGAATAAAACACAGGCGATCATCTTCGACATGGATGGAGTACTCATCGACTCCGAAGAACTCCACGCACATGCAAAGCGCACCGCGTTTCGCCAGGCAGGAATTACTCTGACAGATTCCGATCTGCGCGATTATGTGGGACGAAGTGATGCCGTCATGATTGAGGAAGTAGGAACACGTTGGCAACTGAATGCCGACCAGCGGGCGGCGGTCCTCCGCGAGAAAGCGCGAATCTACGAGCAGGAAGAAAAGAAACTGAAGATTGTTCCAGGCTCAATTGAATTCGTGCGATGGGCCGCCCAGCATTACAAATTAGCTCTTGCAACCTCGGCGACGACCCGCAATCGGGTCGCGGCTCTAGACCTGCTGAGAATAGCGGACTCCTTCGAGATCATCGTAGATCTTTCGGACGTCTCCGAACCCAAGCCTTCTCCTGAAATCTATTTGACCGCAGTGTCGCGCCTTGCATTTGCGCCTTCACAGTGCATGGTTGTGGAAGACGCATTGACTGGTGTTCTCTCCGCGAAACGTGCGGGTTGTGTGGTTTCAGCCTTAACCCGGACCTTCGCGTCCGAAGCGTTACTCGAAGTGGGAGCGGATTTCACCTTCGAGAGCTTCGCTAAGCTCCAATGCTTCTTGGGGAATGATCTGCGGAACCAAGCTAAGCGTGGCCTCTAAATGCGCCCAGTGAGCTCAAGAATTCTCGATCTCCTAACGGCGCAATTATGGCATTTCTGCGCTGGAAGAATTTCCCAGTTTCCAAAGCGTTCGAATCTCAGCGGAAAGAGCTAAGGCATCGAGTGTTCGTGGATGTGAGGTTGATGGTGGAACAGTGAGAGTCAGGATGGAAGTTCCACCCCTGTGACACGGAACAGAAGTCCGGTAGGCGATCCTGGGTACTGACGTCACGCGTAGCAGGATGCGGTTGCGGCTTCTCCATGTGATAGAAGTACTGACCCGGGTACCGAAGCGGAAGGGTCATCCCTTACTGCAAGCCACTTCGTATTGCTGTGCGCTTGGTCCAGATCCTCCGTAGCGGTGTCGCAATCATTCCGTCGGCCCCAATACGACAAGCTTGTCGATGACGGGCTCTCTTCCCCGAAAGGAAACGACGACCTCCTCATCGGAGAGAGCAGGCGCCGCGACGATCAGGTTTTCTAAAGCTAGTAATCTGTTCTTCGTCAGACTCAGTGTGAATACCGTCCTCTCTCGATTCGATTCCTTGAGGCGGATGCTACCACCGTGCTCTTCAGCTATTTGACGAGCCAGGGTGAGCCCCAGACCTGTTCCATTGGATTTTCCTGCGGTCACGAACGGATCGAACAATGTCCTCCGGATAGAGGCAGGTACACCGGGACCATTGTCCGAGATGGTGACGTAGATCCGTTCATCGGCTTCCGTAAGCTGGATCTTCACCTCAGGCACGTCTGTTGAGCGTGTCGCAGCCTGACAGGCATTGAGCAGCAAATTATATATGGCACTTTCAAGATTCATCGCGTCGATGTCTGCTTCTAGCGGCGGTAAATTGTCGACTGTGATGGACACGTTCTGCCCATCAGGATGAAACCTTACGGCCGCAATGGCTTTCTCAACAACCAAGGAAACGCGCTCATGAACGAGCGGATTGTTTCGTCCGCCCATACCAGATTGCAGTAGTGCATCAATGCGCTCCGTCATCGCGAGCACTGCTTTTTGAATTTCGAGCAGCAGATCAGCCCGCGCGCTCGCACTTATATCGTGACGCTCAAGAAACTCGGCGTTTGCATAGATTGCCGTGAGCGAGTGGCGTATATCGTGGGATATCGAGCATGCCATCCTGCCGATTGCCGACATCCTCTCTGCCTCTATCGGTCGGCTTTGTGCACGCCACTGCGGTTCGTTTCGCTGATTCCGGCAAGTGCCCTTATCAAACGTCAGAATATTGCCGCGGTCTGACATCTTTGCCTTCCTAAGGTGTGTTGTCACCGTTTCCCCTTATGATCTGGAGACATAGATCGAATGACTCGCGCTTGCGACTTCGATATTGTGGCTCCCGGCTTATGTCGTTCTATCTTTTGTCGCTACTACCATCCAACTCGGTTTGCTCCTCCACGCAGGCGTAGGATGACTGCTTTGAAATTGTTAGCGCGTTGAATACCTACCATTGGATCCTTATGCGTCATAACAACCTGTCGATGCAGAGGCAGGCGGAGCCACGCTGAGCTGATCAATCGCATGCTTGACAAGTCCTTGCACCTCAGATGGCGATACGCCGAGAAACTTCGCAACCTCTGCTTCAGACGATCGGATTATCAGTCTCAGCATGAATGCCAGGCGGGGGTGATTGGGCAAGCTGACAATAGGATTCGGCTGGAAAAACCGGTTTTCATCTTCCTCTCTGTGCGTGTCCGACAGTACAGCAATCGCCTGAGTGATGAGAACTTCTCGAGCCTGACTATAGGTGAGTGCTGGAATGGAAGATTCAAATGCA
>Ga0206866_1128_pt2 | contig 11219 bp, 11 predicted proteins | sample Alteio_BWOrgCont_40_FD_152626 | JGI IMG/M metagenome (GOLD analysis project Ga0206866, IMG submission 152626) | Enriched cells from forest soil in Barre Woods Harvard Forest LTER site, Petersham, Massachusetts, United States -... | ecosystem: Environmental > Terrestrial > Soil > Temperate forest >... | reverse complement strand
GGTGAACTGGGAGCGGCTGACATAGCCAACGCATCTATAACCTGATCGAGGAGCAGCGAGATCAGGACGGTTCAAACGGGGAACCAGAGAACCAGGATGGTGCTTCTTCCGAAGAGGGGGCGGAAAACAACGCGACAATCCAAGTGCAGAGGGCGAGCCTACCGCTCCGACAACACCGGGCGGCTTTGGCCAGGTGCTGGACGCTCCCGAGCCCGAAGGAGACGACGGCGAGACTGTAGCTGAACAGACCCGGGAATGGAAGATAGCCGTCGAGCAGGCAGAGAACATCGCGAGACTTGCCGGTAAGCTGCCGGCTGGTGTCACTCGCAGCCTCGAACAATCCGAAGCTGCCGGCGTGGACTGGCGCGGGTTGCTGCGCCGCGCCTGGTCAGAAACCATTCCATCTGACTACAGCTGGATGCCGCCCAATCGGCGGCACATCTGGGCTGGCCTCTATCTCCCCGGCGTCAGGTCTGACTGTGCGGGAGAAATCGCCATCGCCGTCGATTGCTCAGGGTCGATCAATGCGCGTCAGCTTGGCCTCTTCGAGGCAGAAGTTCGCTCCATACTCGAAGGTTAACGACCGAGCCGGGTGCATGTGCTCTACTTCGATACCGAGGTCCACAAGGCCGAGGTCTATCAAGCGGGGCGATGGTCGCACTTACCCCGGTTGGTGGAGGAGGAACGAACTTCGCGCCTTGCTTCAACTGGCTGGACGAGCGCGGAATTGTGCCGCAGACCCTGGTGTTCCTTACAGATCTATTTGGTGCATTCCCCAAAGAGGCACCTCCTTACCCGGTATTGTGGGCATCGACCGAGTCGCGCATGGTGCCTTTCGGGCAAGTAATTCCAATGGAAGCGGCGGCTTAGCACCCGCTTCCGTTTATTAGATCTCCAGGCCTCCTGAGGCACGGAGGTGGTCAGCGTCCGGATAGATGGGATGAGAAGGTCGATCCCCGATCACGGATGGCATTAAGCTACCGGTGATCAACGCAGTCAAAGGTGCAATTCCAGAGGATAAGGAGATCGACCCTTGAAGAAGCATTGCAATTCGGCGATGGAGAGTGAAGTGCGCGCGAAGCGGGTGAAGTCGCGGGGCCCGGTGCGGCGGGAGACGCGGGACGTCATGGCGGAACTCGTGGGCAAACTGAGCAAGAAGATGGATGCTAAGGCTTTGTCGGCGAGGCTAGGAGAGGAGTATAGGCGCAATGCAGTTTGTCCCAATCTGGATCGTCTGACCGTGGGAATGGATCTTGGGGACCAATGGAGCCACTACTGCATTTTGGGCTTACGGGGAGAGACGCTGGCCGAAGGACAGATGCGGACGAGGCAGCAGGAGATGGCAGAGTTCTACGGTGGCTTGGCGGAATCCCGTGTGGTCATCGAAGTGGGGACCCATTCGGCCTGGGTGCGGGAAGGAATCGCAGAGTGCGGGCATGAGGTGTTGTTTGCTAACCCGCGACTGATGGAAGGATCGAAGCGTCGACAGCGCAAGAACGATCGCATCGATGCCAACAAACTGGCCCGGTTGGGACGGGTGGACCCGCAGTCGTTGCACCCGATCGAGCACCGCAGCAAGGAGGTGCGCCAGGACTTGCTGGTGCTGCGCGCACGCGATGCGTTGGCGGCGGCACGGACGGAGCTGATCAACACCACGCGCGGTCTGGTGAAGAGTATGGGTGCACGGCTACCCAAGTGTTCGAGCCCGAGCTTCGCAGCCAAGGTAGAGGAGGCAGTTCCTTCAGAGGTGCGGGAAGCGTTGCTGCCGTTGGTGCGATTAGCCGCGGCGCTGAGTGATAACATTCAGGCCTATGATCAGCAGATTGAAAAACTGGCGAGCAAGAAGTATGGACACACGAAGTTATTACGGCAGGTGAAGGGAGTGGGACCGATCACCGCGCTGGCTTATGTGTTGACCCTGGAGCATCCGGAGCGCTTTGCGAAGAGTCGCGATGTGGGACCCTATCTGGGCGTAGTGCCAAAGCAGGAGGACTCCGGAGACAGCCAGCCGCAATTGGGCATCAGCAAGGCCGGGGACACGATGTTGCGCAAGCTGCTGGTGGGAAGTGCCCACTACATCCTGGGGCCATTTGGACCGGACACCGACTTGAGACGATACGGACAGCGGCTCTGCGAACGTGGCGGAAAAACGCGAAGAAACGGGCCGCGGTAGCAGTAGCGCGGAAGCTGGCCGTCTTGCTGCATCGGCTTTGGGTGAGCGGCGAAGTCTATGAGCCTTTAGGGCACACCGTGCCCACGACGAGAGCGCAAGCAGCTGCGGCATAGCCGTGCAACGCAACAGGACCATTTTAGTAATACTGCAGAAAGCAGACAGGAGTGGACGGCGCGGAAAAGCAATCGATATCTCGAAGTTAGGCAGGCAACGACATCCACCGCCTTGTTCGGGTAACTGCGCAAAACCGGCTGGTCCAACGAGATCGCCGATTAGATAGCAGTACCCAACAAACCTGGGTCCGTCACTTGGGTGATGGACCTGGGCTTTAGATCGGACCCCAACTTGCACCGGGCCAGAGCGGCCCATTCAGAGTGCGGATAGAAGCACGGCAACAACGTGGGTGGCGTGATTGGATTTCTCATGAGCTTTTTTCCGAAACGCCAGCGCGTTGACCCATTGGGAATAAGCGAAATTCCGCAATGGAGTGACAACTCGCACTGGCTCAATTCCGCGCCGCCGGGGGCGATGGCAGCGAAACCGGAAACGCGAATGGATGGTTCCACTCGGCAAATTCGCAGCCGCGTTTATCTGAAAATGACCTTACTGCTAGTGCTTCGCAGATAGTTCCTTGACTTTGGTTTGCAAGACGGAGTTGTTAGGATCGATGCTGAGAAACTGCTCATAGATTTGACCGGCCTCTGCTTTAGGGAAGCTCTGAACAACCACTGCACTTAGGCCGGGGAATGATTCGACGAGAAGAGGGAGACCGGTTCTTTCATTCCCGCAGGCTGTGCTGGGCCTCCCCGACTCACCGGTTCGGGTAGTCGGGGTACTGGGAAGGCACTATGCCGCTGAGTACAGCAGCTTCTTGCGAACCATGAACAAGTTGACCAGGGCGCAGGTGGCAAATAATCGGTTGGCATTCTTCGCCAGCCCGCGGTAGCGCACCTTCACGAACCCGAACTGCAGCTTCAGCACTCCGAACACGTGCTCCACCTTGGATCGTACCGTCGACTTGGTTCGGTTCTTCGCCCGCTCGACTTCGTCGAGGTAATCTCTATGCCGATAGCGGCGATGGGTGCAGTCCTGCGCTCGCGGCGCACATTGGTGGATGACATCCGCCTGCCCACGATACGCCTGATCGCCCCACACCCGCGTCTCCTCTCCATGCAGCAAGTCGGGCAGTAGGGTCGCATCCGCCACGTTGGCAGGCGTCACCAGCGCGGTGTGAATCAGCTTGGTTTGCTGTCCACCCCCACGTGTGCCTTCATGCCGAAGTACCACTGGTTGCCCTTCTTCGTCTGGTGCATCTCCGGGTCGCGCTTCTGCTCGCGGTTCTTGGTCGAAGTGGGTGCGTGAATGATGGTCGCATCCACGATGGTCCCGGTCGTGATCCGCACTCCCCGGCTCTGCAAGTGCAGGTTTACCGCTTCCAGCATTTGCCCGCCTAACCGGTGTTCTTCCAGCAGGTGGCGGAACTTGCACACCGTGGTCTCGTCCGGCACCGGCTCGTTGCCCAAATCGATGCCCACAAAGCAACCCATCACCCCCGAGTCGTACAACGCTTCTTCCACCGCCGGATCCGATAGATTGAACCACTGCTCGATCAGGCAACACAGCTTGCCCCAGGGAACCACCTGCTCCATCTCTTCCAAAAACAGCGCCCGCCGCGTCTTCTTGCCATAACGCTCGAAGCCACTCATCGCCAGTGTCCTCTGCTTCATCTGCCGACACTGTAGCTGCGTTCGCCTTTGAAAAGGAGAGCTTAATCAGAGTCTCCTTAGGGAAGAGCAGGCGCTATTTTGCCTTTCCCTTCGGTGAGGTCGAGGTACTGGTCGACTCCGACCGAGGCGAACAATTCAGTCTGGCCGTTTGGCCAGCGAACTTCGACGGAGTTGATCTTCGTTTCCGATCCGAGGCCGAAGTGGAGGCGGAGGTCGCTGCTGGAGTTATAGCTTGAGCCGCTGCGGACTTCGTCGACCCAGATACGGTGTTCTCCGTGGAGAGTAACTCGTGCCCCGATGGCGTCGCGGTTGGAGCGGGTTCCGGTTAGTTTAACTCCAAGCCAATGGTTATTGTTCCTGGCTACATTGACTAATAACAACGGTAAATCACTCAGGTTATTTACTACTTCTTCCAGCCGGCCGTCGTTCCAAAGGTCGGCGATCGCGAGTCCGCGGCCGGACATGGGTGTCTGCAGGCCGGGGCCGGAGTCTTTGGAGAGGTCACGGAATTTTCCGTTGCCCAAGTTGTAGTAGAGGAAGCGGCGCTCGCGAAAGGCCGCGCCGAGACGGGCGCTGTCGACTTCAGGATAGACGTGTCCGTTGGCGAGGAGGAGGTCGGGCCAGCCGTCGTTGTCGACGTCGGCGAACATGGCTCCCCAGCCGAGGGCGTCCGTGTTGATGCCGAGGCCTACAGGGAAAGTCACGTCGGAGTAGGTGCCGTCGGAGTTGTTGTGGTAGAGGGTGGAGGTGTCGTCGGAGAAGTTGGTCTTGAAGAGGTCGAGGCGGCCGTCTCCGTCGTAGTCGGCGGCGGTTGAGCCCATGCCGGCCTGCTCGCGGCCGTCTTCGTTGAAGGCGACGCCGACGTCGGCGGCGGTGTCGGTGAAGGTTCCGTTGCGGTTGTTGTGGTAGAGGATGGAGGGCGTGGAGTCGCAGGCGACGTAGATGTCGGGCCAGCCGTCGTTGTCGTAGTCGAGGGTGGTGACAGAGAAGCAGTAGTGTCCGGTAGTTTTTTCAAAGCCGCTGGATTTGCTGATGTCCTCGAATTTTCCATTGCCGAGATTGTGGTAGAGGATGTTGGTGGTGTAGTCGAGGCCGCGCGGACCGCACATGACGGGCACGCCTTTCCAGTTGCAGCTGGCGGCTTCTCCGGGCGGCGGGACCTTGGCGAGATCGAAATGGACGTAGTTGGCGACGGCGATGTCGAGCTTGCCGTCGCGGTCGTAGTCGACGAAGGCGCAGCCGGTGCCCCACTCCTTGCCAGCGCCGGCGACTCCGGCTGTTTGCGCCACTTCCTTAAACGTGCCGTTGCCCTCGTTGTGGTAGAGGCGGTTGAACCCGTATCCGGTGACGTAGAGGTCGTCGTATCCGTCGTTGTCGTAGTCGCCGACGCAGGCGCCTTGTCCCCAAGCGGTGGCGGTGAGACCGGCTTTGGCGGTGACGTCGGTGAATTTGCCATCGTGATTGTTACGAAATAGGTGACTGGTGGGCGGAGTTTCTCCGGGCTTGGTCTTGTCGTCCATCTCTTGCCCGTTGACGAGAAAGATGTCGGGCCAGCCGTCACGATCGTAGTCGATGATGGCGACTCCGCTACCGGTGGCTTCGATGATGTAGCGTTTGTGGTCGACGCTGCCGTTGACGTTGCGGACGGCAATTCCGGCCTGAGACGCGACGTCGATAAACCAGGCGGGCGGAGCATGGTCGGTGGTTGCGGGATAGGGCGTCGTGGAGCTGACGGGCTTGGGGCTGGTTGGGACGGCTTTTGGAGTCTGGGCAGGCGAGTTCAGGGCAACGAGCAGGGCGAGGATAAGCGAGAGGTTGCGCACGGGCTACTTCTGATTTGACTTCTTCTGCATGAGCTAGTTGGCGATATCGGTCGCCGGTGTTTCGGCATCCGGAGCGTTGGGGTAGTTGAAATAGAGCTCGTTGCCGTCGGGGTCGTGAATGACCATGAGCTTGTATCCCCACCATCCGTCTTTCACGTTCACTCCCTTGTGCTCAAGCTCGGAGCGGAGAGCGTGGAGCACCTCGACGTCGAGCGAGATGAACATGAGTCCATGACCGACTTTGTCGGGCCACTGTGACGACAGGATGAGCGCGCAGCTCTGGCGTTCGACCTGCGCCACATACGCCTTTCCTTCTTCCTCGTAACGCCAGCTCTGCACAAATCCTAATTGGTTAACGTAGAAATCGATGGAACGACCGATGTCGGTAACGAAGAGGACGGGGCGGGCAAACCAATCGCTCATAGGTGAGTCAAGGCTACCTTATTTCTGGCATTTCAGATTTTGAGTAATGCAAAGCTAACCACACAGTGCTTTGCTTCTCGTCTGTCCATTCAACCCTATGCCGCGTGTGTGCAGGTATGTTCACAAAATCTCCGGGAGATAAGACGCGTAGACCGTCTTCTCCCTCGAAACGCAAGCCCGCGGCGCCGGATAACAACACAACCCATTCATGCTGCTCCTGGTCATACCATTGCCCAGCCGGCGTTGCCTGACCAAAGGAGATGATTCGCTCCAATCTAAATTTTTTCCCGTGGACTATTTCCTGAAAGACTTCTTCCGATAGTGATTGGGGCAGTTTGGCAAAGATATTGCCAGCAGCGTTAACCGTCATGCGGTCCACCTCTGGATTGCCGCCCTGGAAAGTAACATCAGCGCTCTACTTCTTCCCTGCTGCTCTTCCGCCGACGGTGTGGAAGGCGTCAGACTTGAGGATTTTGCCGCCTTCCTGAATGACGTAGAGGCGGTTGGCGTCGAGATTTTTCAGTGAATCAACCTGGCCGGAGGGCCAGCGGATTTCGACGTCGGCGGTTTTGGCCTGGTCGAGGCCGAAGTGGATGCGGAGATCGTTCTGCGAGAAATAGCTGCCACCGCTGCGGACTTCGTCGATCTGGACTAAGGGTGTGTTGGGCGTGGCCGCTGATCCGGTTTGGGCGGTGACTTTAATGCGGGCGCCGATGCCGGCGCGGTTGGATTTGGTGCCCACGGTGCGGATCTTGATCCAGTTACGGTTCAGCGTGGAGTCGCAGCGGAGGAGCTGGGGCATGGCGTTGATGCAGTTGACGACGACGTCGAGGATGCCATTGTTGTCGTAGTCTCCGAAGGCGCAGCCGCGGCCGGGGACGGGAGCGGTCATGCCGGGTCCGGCCTGGTCGGTCACTTCTTCGAACTGGCCGTTGCGCAGGTTGCGATAGACGTATTTGCGCTCGGCGTAGGGCGCGTCGGTGTGCGAGCCGTCGACTTCGGGATAGACATGGCCATTCGAGATCATGATGTCGAGCCAGCCGTCATTGTCCATGTCGAAGAAACCGACGCCCCAGCCGAGATAGCGGGTGTTGATGCCGATGCCGGAGAGGTAGGTGCGGTCGTCGAAGTTGAGGCCGCCGAGGTTCTGGTAGAGCGAGGCGGTGTCTCCGGCGAAGTTGGTCTTGACGATGTCGAGGAGGCCGTCACGGTTGAAGTCTCCGATGGACACGCCCATGCCAGCCTGGGGCTTGCCGTCGGGCGAGTAGGCGACACCGGATTCGATGGCGACGTCTTTGAAGGTGCCGTTCTTCTGGTTCTGATAGAGGGTGGCGGCGGTGGAGTCGTTGGCGACGTAGATGTCGGGCCAGCCGTCGTCGTCGAGGTCGGCGACGCAGACGCTGAGTCCATAGGTGCCGACGGTGTCGAGGATACCGGCCTTTTCGGAGACGTCGGTGAAGGTGCCGTCTCCGTTGTTGTGATAGAGGATGTTCTTGCCGCCCTGGAGGCCGGGAGGTCCGCAGGCGACCTGGATGCCTTTGTAGGCGCAGCCGGCCGCGGCGGGATCGGGCGCAGTCTTGACGTCGAAGTCGATGTAGTTGGAGACGAAGAGATCGAGGTGGCCGTCGCGATCGTAGTCGAGGAAGGCGCAGCCGGAGTTCCAGCGGGTGGTGGGCTGGGTCAGACCGGCTTTGGCGGTGACGTCGGTAAATGTGCCATTACCGTTGTTACGATATAGCGCGTTCTGACCGTAGTAGGCGATGAAGAGGTCGTCCCAGCCGTCGTTGTTGTAGTCGCCGACGCAGACGCCCTGTCCCCACCCGGTGCGGGCGAGGCCCGCCTTGAGGGTGACGTCGGTGAAGGTGCCGTCGCGGTTGTTTTTGAAGAGATGGCAGGTGGGCGTCTGGCCCTTGGGGAAGCCTTCGAGGCGGGTGCCGTTGACGAGGAAGATGTCGATCCAGTCGTCGTGATCGTAGTCGTAGAAGGCGACGCCGCAGCCGGTGGTTTCGAGCAGGTATTTGTTCTTGTGCTCGCCTCCGTAGATGGTGCCGGCATTGAGGCCGGACTGCTTTGCGACGTCGATGAAGCTGACGCCGAGCGGGGTTCCGGCTACGGGCGACGGCAGGGCTTTGGGAGCAGGGCGAGCGGGAGCGTTGTATTCGGGGCGGGAATTCTGGCCCATGGTGCCGGTTTGCGTTTGTTGCTGCGGCGGGATGGCGAGGGCGAGGACGTCTTCAAGCGAGAAGACTAATGCTGTTGCTGAGAGGGAGCGAAGAAAGCCGCGGCGGGTGTGAAACAAACGAATCAGGCTCCGTGGGTAATGACTGAGTATAGCGTCGGGGGTAAGGTGCTAGCTACGAGGAACTCGACTAACCGGCCTGGTTGTCCCTCGGCATAAATTCCGGTTTGCCGGTCACTCGGGAACCGAGGGCGAGCAGATCGGACCCGTGCAGATCTAGGAGTCTACCGGTGTCTCCCGCTGCCGAGTGACGATCTGACTCTCTCGATCATGCCGAACAGGAAAGCGGTTGTCAGCCCGAAGAGCAGCCACCCGTTCAGGGCTTCTATCGCTCCCATGAGCTTCCAGTGCCCTTCCAGAGCCAGATTCTCGTGCCCGTAACTGGTTATTGCATTCAGCGAATAGAGCATCGCGGATTTGTTGTCATGCATAGCGTGGAGCAGCCGATAAGCAGCTGCCCAAATCCCGGCCTCCATCCCGTGCATCACGGTGGCCAGCAAGGTAGTGATTCCCATAACCAACGCGAACGCGATGGTGGGATGACGGCGTACGATGGCGCCGGTGGTAGCGCTATCTACTCTCTGGTTTATGAGCCCGAGCCCAATGACATGGATGACGACTGTCAATACGATCAGCGGCATACCCCACACCCAGTCGGCACCCCAACTTATGGGATCGTCGACAAGGAGGGATATGAAAACGGCTTGGTTAAGGTTCATCGACACCTACTTCAGTCATTCACTCGGTTTAGAGCACGGTTCCGCCAGTGCAGGGTAGTATTGTTCCCTCACCAACCAGAAAGTTACCGACTCGCGAATGAACCGGGCGCGAGTCGGAGGAAGTCTTAAGGGCACCACAAATGGTAGCCGCGTTGACAGCGTTCAAGACACTGGCAAAAGTGCCAGTACCACCGAATCTTTCTTGCAATATCCCTGCTGAGTCGCGGGCAACCCGAAAGTTGAGGTCAGTTGCCGATATCAGGCGTGGGTGTTGAAAAAGTGAGTACGAATCAAGCTGATTTGCGTGAGATCGGTATGGCAATGCGAGGTGTTTAGCAGCATAGTTTGACCATGTTGCTGTGCATCGCCATTGTCGGAGGACTCAGGCTCATGATGGGCCAGCACACCCGCTCTGAATCGCTGTTTTACTATTTCCGGCTGGAAGATCAGGTCCCAGGGGACCATCTGCTGCGGCTGATTGATAAGCATGTTGACTTTGGCTTCGTTCGTGAGCGGCTAAAGGAGAGCTATAGCGACACTGGTCGTCCGTCGATTGATCCAGAGTTACTTCTGCGCATCCTGCTGATTGGCTATCGATACGGCATCAGCAGCGAGCGCAAGCTGGTGGAAGAACTGCGCATGCATCTTGCGTGGCGCTGGTTTACAGGTCTTGGTTTCGATCAGGAGGTTCCGCATCACTCCACGTTTTCGAAGAATCGTCACGGGCGCTTCCAGGAATCGAAGCTGTTCGAGCAGCTATTCGAGCGCATCGTGGCTACCTGGCTGATCTGGAAATGCAGAATCCAGTCGAGCAGCCGACCCATAGTCAAGACAAGGTGTCCACTACCGATCCGGATTCCACCTATGCGACCAAAGGTGGCACGCCAGCGCGCATGGGGTAGTACAACAATTACCTGGTGGATAACCACAGCTGCATCATCGTGGGTGTGCAAGCGACAGGCGCTCGCCTGAGTGAGGAGTCTCGAGCCGCAGAGGATATGATCGCGCGCTTCGCCCAATGGCAAGGCAGGAAACCGCAGTCCATCGCTGCTGATGCGAGCTATGGCAATGGTGAGTTTTTGCAGTGGTTGATGGACCGGGAGATCACACCGTACATCCCCACGAGGGACGCTGTCGCTCCAACAAGGAGTCCATTCTTTGGTCCGGAACGCTTTACCTACGAGCCTGAAAGCAATAGCTACATCTGCCCAGCCGGCCGGCAACTGAACTATGGCGGTCGCAATGATCGGAACCGCGCCTTCGCTTATATCGGAACTCGCAACAAGTGTGGGCCGTGTTTACTGAAACCGAAGTGCACCAGAGGAGCATTTCGGTTCCTTGCCATCCACATGAACGAAGCAGCTCGGCAGCGAGCGCGTGATCTCCGGAACACGCCGGAGTTCGAGCATGCACAGCGACAGCGTAAAAAGGTCGAGGCACTGTTTGCACAACTCAAAAGCCACATCGGTATCCACCGCCTACGTCTGCGCAGGTTGAAGTTCGTCCAGGAGCAGTTCTTCCTGGCCGCCACCGCCCAGAACATCAAACGACTGGTCCGGTTCTTGAATGGATCAACAACACCCCCGATGCCTGCCACTGCTTAAGGGCGGACGGCCAGAAGACCGTCTCCTTCTCCCAGACTTGTCAGCCTAATCCCCGTAACCGACACTGACTTTTTCAACACCCACGCCTGTTAGCAATTAGCGGCGGCAAAGCGGATGGCCGACGCCCGAATTATCAACGGATCGATGACTTCTGCCGGGCACTAGATCACGGCCTTATTCTGCAGGCTGAGCCTCGGGGAATTTCCAACTGCCATTCAGAATCTCGGCTCGCGGACGATATAGCCGTACCCAGTAGTTCCAGCCTGGAGTGATGGGCAGACAGTTGAGAATCTTACCGTCACACCCACCGAACTGGACGGTCACGGAGCCGTCCGCTCCCTTCATTGCCGTGATGTCGTTAAGAGAGTACGCATCGTATTGGTTCTTTTCGAAGTAGCCCTTGGCGTTGTAGACGCTGATCGACCAGAATCCATCGACGGGTACATCCTTGACTGTGAGTTTGGAGATTGTGGCGCCGTCATTCCTGCTGGGCACGACGGTGAGATACATT
>Ga0206866_1204_pt1 | contig 11281 bp, 10 predicted proteins | sample Alteio_BWOrgCont_40_FD_152626 | JGI IMG/M metagenome (GOLD analysis project Ga0206866, IMG submission 152626) | Enriched cells from forest soil in Barre Woods Harvard Forest LTER site, Petersham, Massachusetts, United States -... | ecosystem: Environmental > Terrestrial > Soil > Temperate forest >... | reverse complement strand
CCTTATACCTGAAACCTATGGCAACACACCACACCAAAGTCCTGATTTTCAGCTGTGATGGCAAATGATCTGGAATCTCCCGAAGCGGCGCGTGCGGCATTCCTGCAGGAATTGAGAGCGTTAGCAGATTTCGGCCACGCAGCGACTGAAACGATTGAGAATTCTTTTCATTCGATGGCTTCTGACTCGGACCGCAGACGCGGCAGAGGAGAACCTCTGGAAGGAGATTCTCCGGAAGAAGATATTCGTAAAATGTATAGTTTCAACACACATTATTCGACATATCAGTACAATGCGCTTCGTGCCGCCGCAGAGGTAATCGATGTGTTGCTTCCCCCAAAAACACCGGAGGACCGAGCGGAATTAACCGCTTTATTTTCTCCCCGTGCCGCGCATATGGGACAAATGCGCGCATACGTGGATATTCTGCGTACCTATTTTCCGGACAATAAGGATACGGCGGATACACTGGAGCAAAGGCTGGACGCTCTTGCCCTGGCCCACCAGAAACTATCCCCGGCAGACAAGAGAGAGGCAAAAAAATACGGCGACTGTTATGCATGGCATTTTGATGACTGGCGGATCGCCCGGTTTGGCGAAGGCAAATGGAAATTACACTCCTATAAAGGAAGAAAAAGAACTTGCGCCAATTGGTATGGAGATTTGGAAATCGTATGTCCTGTTTCGCATCTGGATACCCTGCTTGGGCATGGAAATTACTGGGGCCGTCTTTGTCTTTCATCACAAGCCGCCATCAATGTGGAGGTGCGTGATGGGAAAGATCGTTACCGCTTCTGTGTCAAGCCTCGCGGAACAGAATGGAGTGAAACCAGCGTGCAGGAATGGATAGAAAAAGACCTGCCACTTAGCAAAGAAGAAGATTACCTGCCCCGGATACGTGCTCTGCTGCCCCAATGGGTAAAAGAGCATCCTGCGCAACCCATAGAATTTCACGCTTCCAGAGGAAAATAAATATGACCACACATCATACCAAAGTCTTAATCCTCGGCTCCGGCGCCGCCGGATGTACGGCCGCCATCTATGCCTCGCGCGCGAGCCTCAGCCCCATCATGGTGCACGGCATGCAGCCCGGCGGGCAGCTCACCATTACTTCGGACGTCGAGAATTATCCGGGCTTTGAAAGTGCGGTGAAAGGCCCGTGGCTGATGGAGCAGATGGAAAAACAGGCAGCGCATGTGGGCACGAAAATCATTCACGACAGCATCGTCAAAGTCGACCTCTCCAAACGTCCTTTCACCTGCACGGGTGATTCCGGTGATACTTATACCGGCGACACGCTGGTGGTTGCGACCGGCGCTTCGGCGCGCTGGCTCGGCGCTCCGGGCGAAAAAGATCTGCAGGGCTTCGGCGTCTCGGCCTGTGCCACCTGCGACGGATTTTTCTTCAAGGGCAAGGAAGTGGTGGTCATCGGCGGCGGCAACAGCGCCGTTGAAGAGGCACTCTACATGACGCACCATGCGACCAAAGTGACGCTCATCCATCGCCGCGATTCTTTGCGCGCTGAGAAGATTGGGCAGGAGCGCCTGTTCAAAAATCCCAAAGTGTCGGTGATCTGGGACAGTGCTGTGGAAGAATTCCTGAGCGAGGGCGATCCCAAAAGCCTCGTGGCGGTGCGCCTCAAGAACCTCAAGACCGGCAAGGTGAGCGATTATAAAACCGATGGCGCATTTGTGGCCATCGGCCATAATCCCAACACGGCAATTTTCGAAGGGCAGATAACGATGGATAACGACAAATACATCGTCACCAAACCGGGCTCAACTGTCACCAATGTCCCGGGCGTTTTTGCCGCCGGTGACGTGCAGGACAAAATCTTCCGCCAGGCGGTGACTGCCGCCGGCACGGGCTGCATGGCCGCGCTGGAAGCGGAGAAGTTTTTAGCTGGGCATTAAGGCAGAATCCATCGTCATTCCGGAAGCCCGCGAGTCCGAAGCGTTAGCTTCGGCAAGCGAGCGGAGCTATACGGAATCTCGTCCAATTAGCCTGAGATCCCGGCTTTCGCCGGGATGACGGTTTCCCCATCTCTACCCTTGCCAATTCCCCATCATTTGAAGCATAGTGCCCCCCGTGTGCCGCTTTAGCTCAGCGGTAGAGCAACCGCCTTGTAAGCGGTAGGTCGTGTGTTCAATTCACACAAGCGGCACCACCCTTCGCCCTTACGGGCTACGGGTGGCACAGCCACCCGGTTGACCGTTAGAGCGAAGGAGTGTCCGCCATAGCTCAAAGAGCGACGGCGGACGGGTTTAGATTTGTCATTAATTTATGGACATGGGGTATGGCCAGCCGTCGCAAAGTCATTTCAAAAGTAAAGGCGCTGACCCGGCACCTTGCGAAAGTTGCAGCCGGTGCCAAACCATCTGCTACGGAAGATGCCCCCGCGTGGGTTAACCACGTGGCGGTGCTCACCGGCGTGCTTGCAGCGCTCACGGGGTTTCTCACCGTGCGCTCGACGACGCTGACCAACGAAGCCATATACGAAAGCAACCAGGCGATATTGTCGCAGTCGCAGGCATCCGATGCGTGGTCGGAATATCAGGCCAACAGCATCAAAGCGCACATTGTTGAAATGCAGTTGCTGCCGTCGAGCCGCATCAGCGCGCAGGACCGGGCAAATCTTACCAGGATGGATGCAGAGATCCGCGCGCGACAGCCTTCCAGCAAGCAGACAGCGGATGCACAGATTCAGCAACGCCAGGAGCACCTGGCAAGCGGCCTCAAACACCTGCAGCAGAAAGACATGCTGGGCTACGCCGGGATGATTGCGCAGCTGGGCATCGCGCTGGCCTCCGTTGCGGCGCTGGTGCGCAAGCGCATCGCATTTGATGCTGGCGTCGCTGCGGGCGTGATAGCCATCGCCATCACGGCGTATGTTTTCGCCGGTGACTACCTGATGAGTCGCTAGGCGATGCATTCAATGGAAAACAAAAGTTTTTGTACTATACGCAAGAGTTTATCCTAACAGAAAGTGCTATATGTCGCTTACGATCCCAATGAAAATTCCTTCGCCTGAGCAGGATAAGGATTCCTTTATTCAGGCGCATACATTTGATCTCAAAAGGGGCCGTCCGTCTCCTGAAGCGGTATGTGAAAGCGTCAGGATGCACGGGCTTGCAATACTCAGGAATTGCCTGAACCCCTCAGGATTGCAGGAACCGCTTGCGGCGCTGAATCAATGGTATCTCACTACCCGGCAGGATAACGCTGACGGCAAACATAACTGGCGCTTCGAGAATGGCACGAATCTGCCGTCGGAGCGCTTTATACAGTTCATCGCAGGCAGTTATTATACGGACGTGGCGAAGGCGTATTACGGCTGCAGTGCCAGCGAAGTACTCATCCCAACCAATCGTATCATGCTGCGCATCCGGGACGAGTACACCAATGCGATGCTGTTTAAAACGAACGGCGTGCACAATTTCCATCAGGATTATGTTTATGTTCCGCACGGCCTTGCGCTCAATGCCTGGGTACCTCTAACGAAGGTTGACGCGCAATGTATGGGGCTTTCCTTTGTTCTTCCTTTTACGGGCGAGGTATACTCGCCTCCGCCGGACATCCATAAAATCATGCAGGAGACCAACGGCTTTATCATCATGCCTAAAATGGATATCGGCGACATGATCCTGTTCAACCATAAGACGCTGCATGGCACCTTTAACACGCTTGAGAAAAAAGGCCCGAGGATGAGTATAGAATTCAGGTCGGGTACATCCAAAGCCATGGGGCCGGGAAAGATTGCGAAGGAAGAGCAGTTGCTTCAGTTTCCCGGAGAAGATAATTACTTTTTGCATTTATAGTGGTGGCATTGTTATAAATTCGAAATTAAAACAAAGTCAAAATATATGAATATAAAATTAAGGCCGCTGGAGCGATTATTGGACAGTGAATTAGCGAGCCCAATCGGCGATAAGCAGGCTGTTGATACTCTCCTGCGGTCTGAGTCCTTCGTGCAGATCAAAAACTATTTTGATCAATATCCCGCGCATTCCTTTATGTCACATACATCTCGTGCCATGCTTTATGCACTCGTGCGGGTGAATAAGCCGCATGCAGTAGCGGAAATTGGAACGTTATTTACCGGCACAACCGAGGTCTTTGCGCGTGCGCTCTGGGAAAACGCCAGCGGTGTAGTCTACACCTGTGACCCTGCCGGAGCAGACCGCTGCCCGCTGTTATTTGCCCAGTGGCCTCGCTCCCTACAGGACATCGTCAGGTTTTATCCCGTCAATTCCATGGCCTTCTTTCAGAAGCTCAAGCAAGAGCGTGTCTTATTCGATATGATTTTGATCGACGGTAATCACGATTATGAATTTGCCCTATTCGATCTGATTGCGTCTTCCTACATGCTCCGCCCCGGCGGCATCGTTATCATGGATAATGCCGAACAAAGCGGTCCGTTTTTTGCAGCCCGGCAATTTATCCGCGATAACGCGGGCTGGTGTGAGCTGGGAGATGCATTATCGACGTTCAATTGGGATAAGACATTTAATCCAGAGCGGGCTTCAGTGCCCCACACGACTTTTCTTATACTGAAAGCGCCGACGCATTTAATCATAGGGGAAGCGCCATGGTCTTCCGGGCAGCGTGATATTGCGGAATGCCAAATCAGCGGATTGCAATTCAATATCGGGACACTGCAGGGATCCGGTGAATTACAGTATCAGGTAATATTGCGGGCCTTCCGTGATGAACATCGTGAAATACATGAATACAGACATATTGGAAGAATTCCTCTTAGTGCGGACAGTTCCTCACAAGTAATTGAGAGTAATTTTGAGAGCCCTTTAATATCAAAACTGCAAGAGATGAAAGGCGATTGTTCTCATACACTGGAGTTAGAGTTGGCTTGGAAATCCCGTGCGGGCAGTGAGTCAATTACACTGCTTAACGAACCGCAGCCGATTCATGCCGCATAATAAACCGGAAATTGTTGGCCTGACAGGCCTGCGAGCTATAGCGGCTCTCAGTATAGTCTATGGGCACTATACCGTGCCTCTTGATTACAAGCTGTTTGGCATTGTCTGGCAGACCACAATCATCGGCATGCCTTTATTTTTTGCCTTGAGTGGATTCATTATTCATTACGTCTACGTACAGCTTTTCTCTCAAGGATGGGCTCCTGCTGTCCGCGAATTTGCTTTCGCGCGTTTTTCACGCCTCTATCCTTTGTTTATCTTTTTATTTGCTTTTTTCTTTCTCTTTTCACCGCTGGGTTCAAAACTCATGGAACCGGAACACTGGAAAATTTTGTTATCTTATCTCACTCTTACTTCCAGCTGGTGGTACACAACTATCGATAACAAGGCGCTGATACAGTTCAATTACGGCTGGTCGTGGTCGGTTTCCACAGAATGGTTTTTTTATGTGTTGTATGCTCTGTTGTTCTATCGCATCGCTTGCATTAAAAGCCCACGCCTGTGTCTGAAGTTGCTTGTAGGATTTTGTGTTCTGTCCTATTTATTGTTGTACGGTGTATACAGTACACAGAATAGTTGGCAGCCGTATGTATTAGCCCATCATCATAGATATATTTCCACTGACCAGGATTTTGCCAATTCATTTTATCGTTGGGCTGTTTACGTATCACCCTATCTGCAGGTGCTCACGTTTATGGGTGGCTGCCTGACTTGTCAGTTTTACCTATTGTTTAAAGATCGTGAAGATGTGCGGCGAAGAATTCGCCCTCAACTACTGGTTGGGATAAGCCTGATGTGGATTTTATTATGTGTGCTTACTCTGTCCGGGGCATTTCCGCATGAGATACAGCAGTATGTGCCTGGATTCATAAACTTTTTGCATATGAATTTCCTCCTTGTGCCCGCGTGTTATATGCTCATATTGGCCTGCGCGCTTGGGAACAATTCACTAAGCAGAGTGCTATCGCGACCACTGCCGAAATTTCTAGGCGAGATTAGTTATTCGATCTATCTGGCGCATTTAATTCTGCCTTCATTTACTCCTTTGGCTGGAGAGCACGTTACGCTGCGGTTGGCTATGGCCATGATGCTGACTATCGCCATTGCCGCCGGGCTTTATACCGTGGTGGAAGTGCCCGCCAAGCGCTGGCTGCGTAAAGCATCCTAGGCAGGAACTCGCATGGGCGCTTCCATAGCGGGCACGATGGCATGTTGCGTCACCGCACTGATGCTCCCGACCTGGAAGCCGCGTGCGCTATTGCCTTTGTATTCGACCTGATGTTGCGCATTCACCAGATAAAAATTCAACGAGATGGCGTCGCAGGGCTTGAAGTCGAAGCTAAAAGAAATGGAAAGCCAGCCCTCTTTCTTGCGTATGACATTCATGTCCCGCATGTATTCTGTGACAGACTGCAAGGGCAGTATTTTTGCCGTACTCACATCGCAAAGAATCCGCCCGTAATTGGTGCCGTCCTGCGAGCACAACTCTATTCCGATCGTATCCGTGCCAACCGGCTTGAGCTCAACAGTGAAGTGTTCCGTGCCTGCATAGGGGCTGCTATCATTGAGAAGTAGCCGGTGACGTTTGTTGGAGATTGTCTCTAGTACAAGCCACGGCTCTGATTCTGACCATACCATGCCTTCTGCAGAAAAATGATGAGCTAAGGGGAAAAAATTTTCTGACAGCAGTCTGTTCTTATCAAAGCCTTCGTAATTGGAAAAATCGTGCGAAATGTCGGATTGTTTAAAAATGGGGCGGCGGATCACTTTCAGGAATTCAGAGAAAAGTGGATGGTAGGGTTTATGCACCGCGCGGTCACGGAATTCCTGATCGGTGAAGGCGCCGACGTTCTGCAGCGGCTCAAAAATAATGCGGTCGAACCCGAATGAGCGGCAGAAAAGTACAAACTCCTCCATCTCGCGGAAATTCTCCACCTGATAAGTGAATGACCCATATAATCCTTTAATAACGCCTTCCTTGCGCAGGCGCTGGAGGAAGGCAAGGTTCTTGGTCAGTATGTCGAAAACGCCGAAGCGGCGCAGTTTCTCGAAAGTATCTTTGCGTGCGGCATCCATCGAAATGCGCACACCCTGCACCTTGGTATGAATGCCCGGGAACTTGTTCCATTCCGCTTCCGTAAACAGCATCCCGTTGGAGATGAGATCAATCGTGAGATCGGGGCAGGTCTCGGGTGTGATCATCTCCAGCATCTTGCGCGAAGGCTTGCTTGCAAACACTTCACCGGCGACGTTGAGCATCACATGCTTGAGGGTTTTGAGCAGCGGCAGCAGTTTCTGCTCCATGATAAGCGCCTTGGCCTCGTTGTCAGACGGGCGCTCGATGATGCGATCGCGCCGGCACGAAGGGCAGGCGAGGTTGCAGGTCTGATAGTAGGCGAACAGCATGTCGTCGACGCGGTCCACCTTGAAATCCTGTTTTTCGATGGCGTTGATCAGCACCGGATCCTTGAGCGCCTCGCGGCGCGGGATAGTGCCTTCGGCAAGCAGGCGGCAATCGAGGTGATTGCAGTATTTGTAAGTGCCGTCTGTCATTGATTTGCGTATAATCTGCGCCTTGTCGGAGTTCAGCACGTCATCCAACTCTCCCTGGTCGATGCGGCCGATGCTGTTGGGCAACCAGTGGCCGCAGCACACATTCACGTCACCGGTCTCGACGATGTCAAAACGTTTGAAAGGCGCATCGCAGACGAAGTCTTTGAGGTAGCCGTTGTCGTAGCCGATGAATTTTTCAAGCCGCGGCGGGATAGCTTTGTTGCTTAGGCGCAGGTGAAGCGCATATTCAGCCGACTTCAGGTGAATCGGGCTGCAGCCTGACTTGAGCGAGTTCTCGATGAAATACAGCGCGCGCTCAAAGTTTCCAAGGCTGCCGTAATATTTCGATAGCGCCCATGCGAGCGATTCCTCGGGCGCCAGCCGCATCCTGTGCTTCCAGGTATGAAAGTAAAACCACAGCCCCTCGAGGATAAGGGATTTTTCCGTTTGCCCTTTTTCGCTGATGGTGTGCAGCTTCTGCTGCCCGTCATGCCGAGAGAAGACGCGGGCGGTTTTGGCAATCTTCCTTTTCTTCCACAGGAATGTGCAGGGTGTGCCGCTTTGTTTGCCTGTGCACCACGTAAAAAATATTTCGCAGGCATCGTAGATTTCGCCCCTGAATGCAATCCCCAGTCCCTTCAGCAGCGGATTATGCGTGAGTGGAACCCGGCACAAATCTTCCACCCACTCCGAGAAGCCGCGTTGCTGCAAACCGAAGCGCGCGCCGCGCAGCAGGTAGTATTTTTTAAAGCCTCCCGCCGTGATGCGGACAATCTGGTGCGATAGCACCACCCGTATGGGAAGATTCTCTGCCGTCTTGTTTTTTGCGTATCGCAGTAGCGCTTGTAACATAGGGATTTCCGGGCGAAAGGAGGAAAGCGCAATCTAGCGGCTTTCAGGAGGAGATTCAACGGCGTTTTATGCCACAATTCGGGCATTCTCCTCACTTTTCCTTGTCTTTTTACGCCATTGTAGGTAAGTAGTCCGCCCGTTATAGTAAACACGTGCCGTCGTAGCTCAGTTGGTAGAGCATCGCATTCGTAATGCGAGGGTCGGGGGTTCAAATCCCTTCGACGGCACCACCTGTTTCGCCCGCGCCTTTGGCGCCGGTCTTGCGAAACAGAGTGTACGCCATAGCTCGAAGAGCGACGGCGGACTACCCTATACCCACAGCATCTAACCTGGAGCTACGCCGATAATGCATTCGGCACATACCGCTTCTTGCGCCAGTCAAACTCGAAATAATCTATCAGCTTACTAGGCTTCGTGTACGGTTCGTGCGGACGCGGCACTGTATAATACTTTCCGCTAACTAATGTTTTTGTGATCTCCATACGCAGGAATCCGTGGTGATCGTCGCAGTATTTTTCCAGCGTCACCGGATCTCCTTCCTTGTCGTCAAAAACTACTGGCGCCACCATGGGAGCGCCATTTACTTTCATGATGGAATGCAGGTTGTGGTAGCCACCGGCGCCTGTCACCAGATAAGGAATCTGCGATTCGTCTTTCATCACTTTGGTCAGGCGCTGATAGTTATGGACATGCCCGGCAATAACCATTTCGGGATGCCTTCCCGTGCTTGCCACCGCAGCTTCCAGCACCTTTTTCATGTGTGTGCTGCCGGAATGATAGTTGTCGGCGGAATATATGGGATGGTGCAGGGTAACAATCAGCGGCCGGTCATCCGGCAGATTCTTTAACTGGCTCACCAGCCAGTCCGTCTGCGGGGGCTTGATTTCGCCTCCTTCCGGCACGTTGCTGTATAGTCCCACAAAATTGACCAGTGGTGTCGAAAGTGTCCAGTACACATTGGGTTGCGTCATCGCCGTGCGCGGGCAATCGCCGGATTCAGGCATTTTCTCGGGGTGCATTGCACAGAAATTCCGCACGAATCCTTTGAGCGATTCGTCATCAGGCAGATTTTCCCCGTCATGATTGCCAGGCACGGCGAATATCGGGGCAGGGTAGTATTCGTAAGGCTGATAAAACTGGCTGTAGTAGTCCTTCACTTCGCCGTTAAAATACACGCAGTCACCGACGATATAGAGGAAAGAGGGGTTATCCGCTGCTGCCGCCTGATCGAAATCCGCTTCCATTCCTTTGGCCACGAGTATCTGCGGCACATCGTATTTGATGCCGCCCATGTCGCCGTTCATGTGGAGCACAAGCTTTTTCTTCTGAACAATGGCCTTGTAGTGATCGGGTGGGAGTATGGTCTTTAAATCAAGCTCAAAGGGATAACTTCCGGTAGGCTTCGGCAGATTCCTGTAATGGGTATTGCGCTGTGGCTGGATATGCAGCGGATACTTGCCCTTTGCAGAAGGGCGCGGGCGGGCAAACTGGTGTGCGTGAGTTTTCTTTGGCATGGATGCATCTCCCGGCAAAGAACATAAAAAGTATAGCAGGTTTTTACTTTAAAGGCGAATTTTTCCCTGCATATAAAGCACTTTATCTTTCTCCGATTGGCTTTATCCGCAATTCGTAGTATTTATCATCCCGGGACTGTTAATTAACCCCCCCCAGAGGAGAATTTATGCAAAACGGACACTGCGGCACCGGCAAATGCAAATGCCCCTGCCATAAAATGCCTGGCATACTGATTGTACTCATCGGCGTTCTCTTCCTTCTGGAGGCGTTCGACGTGGTGACGCCGCATGTGGTGGCCGTTGGCTGGCCCATCCTTCTCATCCTTTTCGGGCTCAAGAAAATGTGCCCCAAGGGCATGTGCAAATGCTGCGATGGTAAGGGCGAGGCGAAGTAACGCCTTTAAGTTTGAATGCACCCGGCGGGACTTGAACCCACAACCTTCGCCTTCGGAGGGCGGCACTCTATCCAATTGAGCTACGGGTGCACATAACGACGGCTATGACCTGCATCTAGCTGCGGCGTCCTAGCGTAATCAAGGACATAGTCCATGGGCGGCTGCGAAACAAGCGTAAACCGCTACTGCGTCAGGTGGCGGAACACGTCTTCCAGATCGGCCTCGTGCGTGGCCAAGTCGCGAATCATGATACCTGAGGCCCGCACTTTACCGAGCAGTTCTTCCATATTGGCTTGGCTTGGGCGGTAGCTGAGGGTGATGTCGCCGTCGGGCGTCACTGTAGCGCCCAGCAGCTCCAGTGCCGAGGGCACGCGCTGCAGAGGTGCAACCAGTTTCAGTAACAATTGCTTGCTGTCGAACCGGCGCATCAGGCTGCGTTTTTCTTCGCAGGCAATCACTTCGCCGTGGTTGATGATGGCGATGGTGTCGCACAATTCTTCCGCTTCTTCGCTAAGTTGTTTCAGAGGATGTATTTTACCCTGAATTTTAACGTCAGTATGTTAAGATATCGTTAATTAAAATGCGTCTTTTGTTACATTTCCGTGTCGCTTTGGCGTTTGAGGTGCTTCCCTTACCCAAGCAATACACTTCCGCTTGCGCGGAACCTGAAAGATTCTCATAGTGCCAGCCATGACCTCCGCCATTTCCATAAAGCAACTCCGTAAAACCTACCGCGAGGGCAAGACCAGCCAGTACAAGGAAGCGCTCAAGGGCGTCGACCTTGAAATTCCGAGCGGCGCGTTCTTCGGCCTGCTTGGGCCTAACGGCGCGGGCAAGTCGACCATCATCAACATCATGGCCGGGCTTACCAACAAAACGAGCGGTACTGTCGCCATCTGCGGCCATGACATCAACACTGACATGCGCGCAGCAAGGCGCTCCATCGGCGTGGTGCCGCAGGAGCTGGTGCTGGACACCTTTTTTACGGTACGCGAGGCGCTGGAGATTCATGCCGGTTATTACGGCGTGC
>Ga0206866_1202_pt1 | contig 11300 bp, 5 predicted proteins | sample Alteio_BWOrgCont_40_FD_152626 | JGI IMG/M metagenome (GOLD analysis project Ga0206866, IMG submission 152626) | Enriched cells from forest soil in Barre Woods Harvard Forest LTER site, Petersham, Massachusetts, United States -... | ecosystem: Environmental > Terrestrial > Soil > Temperate forest > O... | reverse complement strand
ACCGTTTGTGGAAAGATCGCTTTGCGGCCGATCGGCACGTCGCCGGACGATCGCTGATCCTGGATGGAAAGAGCTTCACCGTGATCGGCGTCTTACCCGCAGGTTTTCATTTCCTGGCCGACGCGGACGTCATCACGCCTTTGCGTCCCAACATGCCCGCCATCTATGCCGAAAGATCGGTCAATAGTTTGGCAGTGCTTGCGCGTCTTAAATCGGGAATCACAATAGGTCACGCGGAAGCCGAAATAAACACGATTCAGCAGAACCTCGATCTCCTGTATCCAGATGCCAATCGGGGGACCGGCATTGCCGTGACCTTGCTGATGCAGCAGATCGTCGGCGACGTGAGGGGAACGGTCCTGCTCCTCTTTGGAGCAGTCAGCCTGGTGCTGCTGATTACATGCGCCAATCTCGCGAACTTGCTGCTGGCGCGCTCGACTGCGCGCGCTGCCGAATTTGGCATACGCACGGCGCTGGGTGCCAGCCGCGGACGTATCGTGCGGCAACTGCTGACCGAGAGTGTTGTTTTGTCATTGGCGGGAGGAGCCACGGGTGTCGCGCTCGCCGGCCTCGGTCTGCGGGTGCTGCTTGCGGCACTTCCGCAAAGTCTCCCCCGCTCCGAGAACATCGGCCTTCATCCCGAAGTTCTCTTGTTTACTGCTGGTGCCTCCGTCGCTGTGGGGATCATCTTCGGCCTGGCTCCGGCATTACAGTCCGCAAGGCCGGATATGCAAGGCGCATTGCAGCAGGCTTCAAGAGGAACCATAGGCGGGAGTCATGCGATCCTCGGGCGGTTAGTTGCAATGCAGTTTGCGCTCACTCTCGTGCTGATGACCGGTGCAGGACTGCTCATCCGCAGCATCCGCAACCTCTGGGACGTGAACCCGGGATTCGACATGCAGCACCTAATATCATTTCAGGTCGGGTTATCTCCGTCGCTTACGAGAACACCCGCTGAAACGCGAATTGGCTATCAACAGCTCCTTGCGCGGATTCGGCAGGTGCCTGGAGTGGAATCGGCGGACCTCACAAATATTGTTCCACTTTCTGGCGCCGACAATGGAGGTCCTTTCTGGATCGGCGCGGCCCCCCCGGCCTCGCTGCAGGAAGCTCCTCACGCGCTTTACTTCTGGACTGGCCCTGACTATCTGAAGACGATGCGAATTCCCTTGCTGCAGGGTCGATTCTTTACGCCTGACGACGAGCTCGGCTCGGCCAAAGTTGTTGTCATCGACAACGTGCTCGCCCAAAGCTTCTTCCCTGCTCAGAATCCAGTCGGACGGACGCTAACAGTCGGGCACTGGGGTGCGGCCCGCATCGTCGGAGTCGTCGGACATGTGCGCCATTGGGGACTGGACGATCCCGGCACGTACAACCCGCGGCAGATTTATATCCCCGTTTATGAACTGCCGGATGCAATGGTTAACGACTTCTTCCGCACTCTCAAACTACTCGTTCGCACGACTCTCCCTGCTGGAGAGGTGATGCCTGCAATTCGGAACGTCGTCTATGAGTCTTCGCCCGACCAGCCCGTTTATGCCGTCGGCACGATGGTCGAAGTGGCGTCGGAATCGATGGCCTCCCGGAAGCTTCCCATCGTTCTGCTGGGCGCGTTTGCCACTCTTGCACTGCTGCTGGCCTCAGTCGGCATTTACGGAGTTGTGTCCTACTCAGTAACGCGGCGCACCCAGGAAATCGGGATCCGTATGGCTCTCGGCGCAGACAGAGCCCGCGTCTCTTGGATGATCGTTGGCCAAGGAGTTCGCATGGCCGGGGCTGGGCTGGGCATCGGCATTCTAGCCGCGACTACACTCGTGCGCCTGCTGCCGAGCTTCTCTCGTCTGTTGTACGGCGTGGGCCAACGCGACCCGCTTACGCTTTTCGGTGTCTCCGCTTCGTTGGTGCTGGTGGCCCTGGTTGCCTGTTATGTTCCGGCGCGGCGGGCAGCGAGCGTCGATCCAATGCGGGCGCTGAGGCATGAATAGACTTTCCGCGAGAGGAAGAGCGATGAGCCTGAACAGCCGTTTACAAACATGGTGGCGCGCGGTGAGGCGCGGACCGGAGGTCGATGCACAAGTGGATGAAGAGCTGCGGTTCCACGTTGAGAGCTATGCCGAGGACCTGATGCGCCGAGGGATGCCGTGCGAAGAGGCGATGCGCCGGGCAAAGACAGAGCTGGGAAGTCTGGCAGCGGGGAAAGAGAACTGCCGCCAGGCCTGGGGCACACGGTGGTTCGACGAGCTACGAGCCGACCTTCGCTATGCGTTGCGGATGCTGGCGAAGAGTCCGGGATTTGCGGCGATTGCGGTTGGATCGCTCGCACTGGGGATCGGCGCAAATACTGGAATCTTTACTATCACCAGACAGATTCTGCTCGACAAGCTTGACGTTCGCCGGCCGGAAGACCTGCGTCTTTTTGCCTGGACAGGCGGCGAAAACAGAGTTCCGGTTCGCATTTGGGGTCATTGGAACGAGGCGAACCATACCTGCACGTCGTTTTCATACACTGTCTACGAGCAGCTTCGGCAGAACGGCGTGTTTGAGGATGTTTTTGCTTTCAAGGTAATTCCAGAACTCACCGTGGCTGTTAATAACAAACCGGAACCTGTGACAGCGGAACTTGTATCCGGGAATTATTACTCCGCGCTTGGTGTAAATACGGTTATTGGCCGTGAAATCCAGAACTCGGATGATGGCGCACCGGGCAGCGGCGCCGTTGCCGTTATCAGCGATGGATTCTGGTCGCGGCACTTCGGGCGCTCCCCTGACGTGATCGGCAAAACAATTCAGGTGAACCTTACGCCTGTGACGATCGTTGGCGTGAATCCCGGGGCATTTACCGGCGCTTCCAGCGTGCAAGTCTCGCCTGACGTCTTCCTGCCTTTCAGCCTGGAGCCAGTTGTTGCACCCAATGGGGCCAAATCGCTCCTGACGAACCCAGAGCAGTGGTGGGTGCTGGTGATGGGCCGCATGAAGCCAGGAGTATCCGACGAATCTGCGCGCGCGGCGATGGAGGTTCTCCTGAGCAAAGCCGTGAAGTCCACGATGACAGTGGAAAAGGGCCAATCGGTGCCGCATTTCGCCATGCAGGACGGAAGCCGTGGCGAAGATCTAAACGGCGAGAGGTTTACCAAGCCAATATATGTGCTTATGGCGCTCGCAGGAGTCGTCCTGCTGCTGGCCTGCGCAAATCTGGCAAACCTGCTGCTCGCCCGGGCCGGTAGCCGTCAGCGCGAATTGAGCGTGCGTCTTGCACTGGGAGCAAAACAAGGACGCATCATGCGTCAGATGCTCACAGAGAGTCTGCTGCTCTCTTCAGCCGGAGGCATTGGGCTACTGCGGACGAAATGCCATTCCGCATCTGATGTCGTCTTCCTGGGAAACAGCGGTGATGCATGTACGTTTTGACTGGAAGATTTTCGGATTTACGGCCGCCGTTTCTCTTTTCACCGGATTAGTTTTTGGATTCATGCCCGCATGGCAGGCGATGCATACCCAAGTGAACAAGGGACTCAAGGAAAATTCTCATTCCGCTACGCAGGGCAGCGGCAACTTTTCCGGGAGAGTGCTTGTCGCCGTTCAGATTGCCTTGTCCATGCTGCTCCTGGTTGGGGCTGGTCTCTTCATTCGGACACTGGCGAATCTCAACAAAGGCCGTCTTGGCTTTCGGCCTGACAATCTTGTGCTTTTCGAGATTCAAGCTCCGAATACGCGCTATCCCGCTCCGAAAGATCTCGCGCTTTACCGGCAAATTGAACAACGGCTGGCATCTGCCCCGGGTGTCGGGTCTGTCACCCTGTCAAAAAATCCTCTGGTCGCGGGCAATGTATCCAATGACGATTTTGGTCCGGATGGATTGCCGCCAAAAGTGAATGGCAAAACCTACGTGGATGACAACGTGGTGGGACAGGACTTTTTTGCAACCATGGGCATCCCGATGCTGGCAGGCCGCAGTTTTGACGGCACCGATACCGAAACATCCCGTCTGGTTGCTGTTGTCAATCAGCAGTTGGTGAAGGAATATTTTCCGAACATAAACCCCGTCGGCAGAACGTTTCTGTCCAATCAAAAACATCTGGAGATCATCGGCGTCAGCGGTGACACGAGATATGCTGACCTGCGCGATGATCCTCCCGCGACGTTCTATACCCTCTATCGGCAGCAATCCAAAAGTGAGCCGAGCATGACATTCGAAATCTCCACCAACATAGAACCTTCCGCGGTTGTGACGGTTCTGCGCGACGCTGTCGCGTCGGTGGATAAGGATCTGCCCCTGCTTAATATTCGTACTCAAGATGCACAGATCAGCGATAGAACGAGGCAGGAGCGCATCTTCGTGTCGCTCACTAGCGGATTCGGTCTGCTTGCTCTCATTCTTGCCTGCATTGGAGTTTACGGTGTCATGGCGTACTCAGTTTCACAACGCACCCACGAGATAGGGATTCGTATGGCGCTGGGCGCAGAGCCGGAGCGGCTGCGGCGCATGGTGTTGCGCGAGGCAACGTGGGTGGTGGCGCTGGGCATCATGGCTGGCGTGTGCGGCGCGCTGGCGCTGGGGCGCGTGATCGCCAGCCTGCTCTATGGGATTAAGGCGTGGGATCCTACGACGCTCGCCGGGTCGGCAGCGATGCTGATGGTTGTGGCGCTGGGGGCAAGCTGGATTCCGGCGTGGAGAGCTGCAAGGGTGGATCCCATGCAGGCATTGCGGCATGAATAGACCTTTCGCGCGGAGGGAAGAGCCATGAGCCTGACTAGCCGGGTGAGGACGTGGTGGCGCGCGATGACGCGCGGACCGGAGGTCGATGCACAGGTGGATGAAGAGCTGCGGTTCCACATTGATAGCTATGCCGAGGATCTGATGCGCGGCGGGATGCCACGCGAAGAGGCGATACGACGGGGGAAGGCCGAGTTGGGAAGTCTGGCCGCGGGAAAAGAAAATTGCCGGCAGGCATGGGGCGCGCGCTGGTTCGACGAACTGAGATCCGACCTCCGCTATGCGGTGCGGATGCTGGCGAAGAGTCCCGGCTTTGCGGCGATTGCGGTTGGATCGCTTGCCCTCGGGATCGGCGCCAACACTGCGATCTTTTCGATTGCCAAACATGTGTTGCTCGACCGGCTCAACGCGCCGCATGCAGAACAACTCCGGCTCCTGATGTGGACCTCGAAGCGCGACAGCGCGGTCCATAGCATCTGGGGCGCTTGGAACAAGGGATACGACGGGGTCTACAGCACGTCGTTCTCGTACCCCATTTATGAAGTGCTGCGCAAAGAGAATCGTGGCCTCGAAGATTTGTTCGCATTCAAGGGCACGGGCCGGATGGATGTGACGATCAATGGCCAGGCCGAAGTTGTGCAGGCGGAGCTGATCTCGGGAAATTACTACCAGCAGATGGAGATCCAGCCGCGGCTGGGGCGGGCAATTACGGTGCAGGATGACCGTCCCGGAGCGGCGCCGGTGGCCGTCATCAGCGACGAGTATTGGGCGCGGAGATTCAATCGTTCGGACTCTGTTATCGGGAAGACGATTCTGCTGAATCTGACCCCGACAACGATTGTGGGTGTGAATCCTGCGGGCTTTACCGGAGCAAAGAGTGTGGAGACTTCGCCCGATATTTTTTCCCCCCTCGTGATGGAGTCGCTGGTTTCGCGGGTCTGGGATGGCTCGCTGCTGGCAAGTCCGAATCGTTGGTGGCTGCAGATTATGGCGCGCACAAGGCCGGGAGTCAGCGACACCGCCGCGCAGGCGCAGTTGCGCGCGACGCTTCAGCAGGCGGTGGTGGCGCTGATGAAGCCGAAGAGCGGCGACGATCTACCCAAACTGCTGCTGACAGACGGGAGCCGTGGCCTGAATGAGGCGGGAAAGCAGCTTGCTGAGCCGCTCTTCGTGCTGTTGGGGCTGACGGGAATGGTGCTGTTGCTGGCGTGCGCGAATCTGGCCAACCTGTTGCTGGCGCGGTCGACGGCGCGGCAAAGGGAAATGAGTGTGCGCCTGGCGCTCGGTGCAGGACGCGGCAGGATTCTGCGCCAGGTGTTGACGGAAACCATGCTGCTGGCCGTTTGCGGCGGAGCGTTCGGCCTGCTCATCGGGTATGTGGGACGCAATATTCTGCTGCAACTTACCGCCAGTTCCTCGTCAAAGGCAGCGCCAATGCAGGGAACGTTCAGTTGGGGAGTCTTTGCGTTCAATGCCGGGCTTTCGTTGCTGACGGGAATCCTGTTTTGCCTAGCGCCAGCGTGGAAGGCCACACGGATGGAAGTGCAGAGCAGCCTGAAGGAGAGCGCGCAGACAACAACGCGGCGCCGGCATGGATATGCGGGTAAGGCAATTGTCGCCTTCCAGATCGCCGTCTCGATGCTGCTGGTAGCGGGCGCGGGAGTTTTTCTGCGGACGCTGATCAATCTTCACCGCGTCGATCCCGGCTTCGACGTCAAGAACCTGATCCTCTTTCAGGTTGATCCGCCCAAGTCGAGGTATCCGGTCGATAAACAACCGGAGTTGTTCGGACGGATCGAGGAGCGGCTGGCGTCGGTCCCCGGCGTGGACGCCGCGTCCGCGGAGAGCATTCCTTTGCTTGCGAATGATCGATCGAATGACGACTTCGTGCCGGCGGGGATCAAGCCCAGAAAGGGTGAGGATCAGACGGAAATGGATGACTACGTCGGCGACCAATATTTTGCGACGCTGCACATTCCGATGCTTTCCGGGCGGAACTTTAACGCGCAGGATACGGCGAACTCAACGAGGGTGGCCGTGATTAACCAGGCGCTGGCGAAAAAGCACTGGGGAGGGGAAAACCCGATCGGAAAGACGTTTACGACGTCCGACATGAAAGGCCAGAAGCTCCTGTTCACGATTGTGGGGGTGTGCGCGGACACACATTACTCCAATCTGCGCGATGACTCGCCACCGGTCTTCTTCCTGAGTTATCGGCAGGCTCCCGATGTCTCCTGGGGAATGACATTCGTCGTGCGCACGCGGACACCTCGAGCGACGATTACACCGTCGTTGCGAGCGGCAGTCAGCAGCGTAGACCGCGATCTGCCCCTGATCGAGGTGCGCACGCAGCAGGAGCAGATCGATCAGATCACCGCCAGCGAGCGCGTCTTCGCCACCTCACTGCTGCATTCGGCGTGCTGGCGCTGGTGTTGGCCTGCATCGGGATCTACGGGATCACCGCTTATTCAGTGGCGCAGCGGACGAACGAGATCGGGATTCGCATGGCTCTGGGCGCTCAGCCGGAACGCGTGCTGCGAATGGTGCTGGGCGAGGCATCGTGGATGACGGCGGTTGGCGTGGCCGTGGGCGTGGCGGTCGCGTTGGCGCTGAGCCGCATCGTTGTGAGCATGCTTTATGGGATGAAGGCATGGGATCCGGCGACGTTTGCCGGATCGGCACTCATACTCATGGTGGTGGCGCTGGGGGCCAGCTGGATACCAGCGCGGCGAGCTGCGAGTGTGGATCCAATGCGAGCGCTACGGCACGAATAGGCCTGGGCACGAGCTAATGAGATAAGCCGCTTCTCTTTACGTGAGAAATTAGCTTTTGCAGCATTGTGATTTGCTGTCTAATGCCTCTTAAAAAGAAATGGAGGCAGCCTTGGGCCCTGGAATCTCGCGACGGACGTTCATCGGTTCAGGAGCCGCATTCGCAGGAGCAGCATGGTTCGACCACCGGGCCGACGCTTCGGGCCTGGGCTTGCAGGACGCCGCGCCGTCATCGCCGATCACACTTGATGCGGAGATGCGCACGCTAGAGATCACCGGAAAGCCTGCATCTGTGATGGGACTGCGGCAGAAGGGTGGAGATCAAGGTCTCTCCATGCAAATGAATCAGCCTTTTAACGTCACCCTTCAAAACAATCTGGCTGTTCCCACGGCAATTCACTGGCACGGCCTGCATCCGCCCAACGATCAAGATGGAGTTCCCGGTTTAACCCAGCCGGTGGTCAACCCCGGGGCAAGCGCCCTCTACAACTTTCCCACGCTGCCATCGGGCACTCACTGGATGCACTCTCACCAGGGACTGCAGGAGGCGTTCCTGCTCTCCGCGCCGCTCATCGTCCACAACCCAGCAGATGAACCGAAGGATGAGGAGCAGATCATTCTCTTTTTCGGCGACTTCAGTTTCACTCCTCCACCTGAGATTTATGCCAGCCTACGGAAGCCTTCCGCGTCAGCGATGGCAATGAGCGGAAAGACGGCAGGCGGAAAGATGGCGATGGGCAAGCCGGACGCCAACGACGTGGACTACGACGCCTATCTGGTTAACGACCGAACACTTGCCGATCCTGAAGTGATCCGAGTTGAAAAGGGCGCGCGACTACGCCTGCGCATCATCAATGGCAGCTCCGGTACAAATTACTTTATCGATCTGGGCGAGCTTAAAGGTGAATTGATTGCTACCGACGGCATCCCGGTAGCACCAATCACCGGATCACTCTTTCCATTGGCGATCGCACAACGCATCGACGTCAGAATTCAGATTCCGCAAGACGGAGCATTCCCGATCCTTGGATTCCGCGAAGGCGCGGCAGAGCAGACCGGATTCATCCTTGCTTCGCAGAGGGCGTCTGTCAAAAAATTGCCCATTCAACGTCCGACTCCCTCAGGGCTGCTGACATTGGATATGGAAAGGCAGTTTGTCGCAACTGAGCAGCTCGCGCCGAAGGCGATTGATCGGAGTTTCGACCTGCGACTGACGGGAGACATGGCCCAATACGAATGGTCGATCAACGGTATTGTTTCCGATACGAAAAACCCCGGCGGCCAACCAGCCCAGGTTCACGTAAAGCAGGGCCAGCGGGTCGCCCTGAAGTTCATCAATGATACGGGTATGTCTCACCCGATGCACCTGCACGGGCATTCTTTTCAAGTGATCGACATTAATGGCCAACCCCTCAAGGGGGCTCTGCGCGATACCGTTCTCGTGACCCCAAAGACAAGCGTGACCGTCGTATTCGACGCGAATAATCCTGGTATCTGGTATGTGCATTGCCATGTGTTGTGGCATTTGGCCGCAGGCATGGCAACGCTGGTGAAGTACGAAACATAGAAAATCCAGAATCGAGTATGGTGGACCGCTGCCAAACACTTCGCGTCCTGCGCATCATCAGCTTAAGCGCATGGCTGGCGATGCCGTTGAGTCCTGTGTACGGGCAGCAGGCCACCCCCGCGTCGCAGGTCGCTGCACAGGACAAATTCAAATGCCAGCACCCGGCAAATCCACACCGGCGGCAACGAGGCTGCAATGACCAGGACTTTGGCTGGGACGAAACGCTGGCGGGAGACTGGAACGACGTACGGCGCGTACTCAAGCGAATTGGTGTTGCACCTACGGCATCTTACGTGGGGGCGCTGCAAACAAATGTGAGCGGAGGCGAAGACCAGGTCTGGTCTTATGCCGGCCAGTTATCGATAGGCTTCAGCGCGGATTTCCAGGAACTTACAGGGATGCGTGGGCTCTCTGCCTATGTTGGAATTTCGTGGGGAACGGGCGGCAACCTTGCGGGATCTCTGGATAGCCTTATACCTACCTCGGGTCTTTACTCTCCCTCCTTCTATCTGGGGGAAATGTATTTACAGGAAACGCTGCTCAAGGAAAAGCTCAAGGTTCTTGCCGGGCGGCTTGCGGCCAGCAATTCATTTGCGGAGCTTCCCGTCTTTGCAAATTACGTGAACTACGGAATCAATCCAAACCCGTTCTCTATCGGCGCCAACGATCTAACTTTCTTTAGTCCCCCCACCGGAACAGAGTGGGGTGCTCAGGCCACCTATGCGGTTACGCCAACAATCCAGGTTGCAGCAGGCGCCTTCAACACCAACATCAACTCAGCAAATGGCGAGAATCACGGCGCGGACTTCACTCTGCAGGAAGAGAATAAAGGCGTACTTGCGATCGGCGAGGTTGACTACCTGCGTAATCAGACTGCAAACGCAAAGGGCGAGCCGGGAGAGCTTGCGATAGGGTTTTTGCACAACAATAACTCTTTCCCCACGCTTGCAAACCCGCTCTCGCACAGCGATGGCTACAACGGCGTGTACCTGATGGGTCAGCAGATGATCTTTCGGCCTGATGGTCCCGGGACATCGCGGGGTGCGACGGTCTGGGGATCCTGGACATATAACTCGAAAGACCTGATCAATCCGGTTCCGTTATTCTGGGGCGCCGGCTTGAGCTATCAAGGCGCCGTCCCTGTGCGCAAAAACGACATTGTTTCTCTTGGGCTGGTGGCTACGCAGGCAAGCAGGTATGCTCCGCCCAATAATCGTGAAAAGCTGATCGAGCTTAACTATCAGTGGGATCACTCCCGTTATCTGACGATTACTCCCCATATTCAATTCCTGCTCGAGGGAGAGAGTCCGAAAGACCAGAACGTAACCGTCCTCGGAATCCAGCTTGCGCTTACGCTGTGATGCAGTGAGCTTGTATTTTCTCCTGAGGTGACCGGCATGAAAGCCTGATTGAGGACGAACGGATTACGTCAGGCCGCTGGGCTTTGAGGGCTACGCGCAGAGCGCGCACGGAACGCCGCAACTTTGGCCCTGTTTCCGCACACGCTCGGACTGCACCATCTCCGGCGATGCGCCTTCGTCCGGTCGTAGAACCACAAGACGCACGTGCCCCCCTCGCAACGTCGGATGAGCTCAAAATCTCCGTTCGCCAGCAGATCCGCCACAGATTCTGCGATCGGGGCGAAAAGTTCCTCGACACTTTGACCGCTGTAAACTTTCTCGATCTCAATCTTCGATTTGCGTCGCACCAGTTGCGGGTGACTGATCGAATGTTCCAGAAATGCGTTCAGTTCGTGGAGCGAAGAGCGTTTGCCCGCCTTCCTGGCCTCGACCGCCTTCAACGCAATCTCCCGCAACTCGCGCGCCTTCTCCACGAGCGCCCCTCGCGGCCAGTCAGCAGCTTTCGGCGGTGTAGACACGCCCGCGCGATGAAGCCAGTCCATCACATCTTCATCAGTCTGAAATACTTCGAATGGCTCGACGGCGCGCAGCGTGTTGATGAAATTAATCGCCAGATCGTCGCCGATGAAGTCTAATTTGTGATGAGCGGGCCCGGAATGCATGGTGTCGCCTTTCGCAATAATCAGTAATAGAAAAGGACGCAGATTACAGCATTACTGATGGTAATTTTTCTTCTCACTACGTAGTAACCTTTTACGAATCCATACACACGTTACCGGCATCTCTTTTAGTGTAACCATAATAACAAAAGTTCAGCGGTTACACATGGGCCAAGTACGCAGAGCAAGATTTCCGAAGCTATGCGAGAAACCAGCAGGAGCTAAGTA
>Ga0206866_1201_pt1 | contig 11313 bp, 9 predicted proteins | sample Alteio_BWOrgCont_40_FD_152626 | JGI IMG/M metagenome (GOLD analysis project Ga0206866, IMG submission 152626) | Enriched cells from forest soil in Barre Woods Harvard Forest LTER site, Petersham, Massachusetts, United States -... | ecosystem: Environmental > Terrestrial > Soil > Temperate forest > O... | reverse complement strand
GGCAGGAAATGCTCAACGAGAAGCGCGACGACGAAGAGGAGGGCGAGAACGATGCGGCTGACCCACCAGGAAACTGGCGCCCAGCGCAATTCCACCGGGGTTTCCTGCTGGAACTGAAAGAAAAGAAGGCTGGAGGCGGTGAGGATCGCGCCAGAAAGAAGAAATCCGGCACCGAGGATCAGGGAGATGCGGTCTTGCGTGCCCTGAAAGCGGACGAGGATGACGGCGGCGAAAACGAAAGCGAGCAAGCCGGTGGTGACTTGCAGATAGCCCTGTAAGACGGGGTCGGGTTCGAGTGGCACAACGCGGAGCCACATGGCGAAGAAGAAAAGGACGATGAATCCCGAGACACTCGCCAGGATGGGAGCTACGCGACTGCGGCTATTGATGAGAGCGGACTCGGCCATAGTTTGTTCTCTACTGCGGGCCTGGGTCCCTATCTAATTAGACTCTAATCTGGTTGCCAGAGTTGCGACAGAAAGTAAGTGGATTCTCACTAAGAGATAACCGCTGTGGAAATTGAATGTCCGATGGTACAGCTGGCCGAAGGTACAGGTGAAACGGCGGAATTAGAGGGCGCTAATTTTTTCTTACATGCTGAGAGTCAAAAATTTCGCGGACGCGGGCGAGGGTGTCGATTTCGGCGACGGGTTTGTCCGCGCGCAGGCGCACGATGCGGGGGAAACGGAGGGCAAAGCCACTTTCGTGGCGGTCGGAGCGCTGAATATTGTTGAAGGCGACTTCGAGCACGATGGTGGGCTCGACGTCGCGCTGGAAGCCGCGATTTTCGGTGGTGTGATCAAGGAAATACTGGGTTAATTCGCGAATCTCGACATCGGTGAGGCCGGAATAGGCTTTGCCGATGTTGACGAGGCGGGCGTCGTCGCGCACGGCGAAGGTGTAGTCGGAGAGCAAGCCGCGGCGCTTACCGTGGCCGTATTCGGCGATGGTGACTACGACGTCGAGCGTGGCGAGCGGGCGCTTGAGCTTCATCCAGAATTGGCCGCGACGGCCGGGGACGTAGGGAGACTCGGGGGCTTTGGCGAGGAGGCCTTCGTTACCGGTGCTGAGGGCAAGGCGGAACCGATTTTCGATTTCTTCGACCGTGCGGCAAAGCTCGGCGCGAGTGACCTGGAGGATGGGCTGCTCGGCCGCGGCAAGAAGGCGCTCGAGGAGGAGGCGGCGCTCGGTGAGCGGAGTGTCGAGCATTGTGCGGCCATCGACAAAGAGCAGGTCGAACGCGACGAAGCTGACGGGAATTTGCGCGCTGGTGAAGAGGTCGATTTGTTTGCGGCCCAGGCGCTGCTGCAGCTCGGTGAATGGAATCGCGCGGCCGTCGCGCCAGCCGATGATTTCGCCGTCGACGATAAAGTCGCCGTTGACGCCGCGGATAGGGTCGAGGAGCTCGGGGAATTCGGTGACGCGGTCGAGGGTACGGGAGTAGATCTCGACTTGCGAATCACGCTTATGAACCTGGGCGCGGATGCCGTCGAATTTGTCTTCGACGAGTGCGCCATTGGGGAAGGCGGCGACGAGGTCGGCGGGAGTCTCCGCGGGGCTGGCGAGCATGACGGAAATGGGGTGGAAGAGCTGGAGAGAGGCGGAGGAAAGTTGGTTGGTCACGGCGAGGCGGAGGACGTCGCTGATGTCGCCGAGGAGCATGTTGGCCCGTTGCACGGCGGGGAGAGTTTGATCGAAGGCTTTGGCGATGGTTTCTTCGACGAGGCTTTCCTTGAGGCCGATGCGCAGCTCGCCGGTGGCGATCTTGATGAAGTATTTGGCTTCGAGGGCGGAGAGGCGCTGGAGGGTGTGCTCGAGAAGGGCTTGCTTCGCGGCTGGGCCGCGCTGTTGCGCGAGGGAGGCATAGACTTCTGCGATTTGCGGAAGGGTGAGAGAGGATCGCGCGGAGTGGTCACGGAGGATTTCTTCGGCGCCGGCACCGAGATCACCGTGATGGCGGAGAACTGGGGCGAGGTCCGCGGGATCCTTATCTGCGATCTTGGCGACCGCGCGAAGGAGAATCGAGAAGCCGATGGAGAGGACGCGCTCTTCGCGGCGGGGGAACACACGGCCACAGAGGTAGAGAGCGGCGAGGGCGGATTCATTGACCTGTGTGGTGCGGAGATAGTCGGCGACCAAGCCGACCTTTTCGTTCTTTTTGGAGGTGGCGGCGATGGATTCGCAGAGCTGGGCGAAGCGGACCATGGCGGAAGATCAGTATCGCACGGAGGGGACACGACGCTTTCCCGGAGGGAAGATTGGGCTTGCCTGGCAGTGGGGATTCCCACAGAATGACGGCGCTTGAAACGATTCAATAGAGCGCGGCTGATGCGCTGTTGAGTTGAAAGGACAAGTGCTTGGGGACTGAGGCGACAACGGTAACTGCGGCGGCGCCGAGATTGCGGCGGACGCTTACGTTATGGGACTTGATTTTGTACGGGATGATCGTGCTGCAGCCGGTTGCGCCGATGTCGGCGTTCGGAGCGCTGAGCGATCGCGGTCGCGGCCACGTGGTTACGGCAATCTTGATTGCAATGGTGGCCATGCTTTTTACGGCCATCAGTTATGGGCGCATGGCGCGAGCGTATCCGAGCGCGGGGTCGGCGTTTACGTATGTGGCGCAGGAGATCCACCCGTCGATTGGGTATGTGACCGGTTGGAGCATGGTGATGGATTACATTGTGAATCCATTGGTATGCGTGATCTGGTGCGCGGGGCAGGCGCATGAATTTGCTCCGGCGATTCCGGACTGGGGCTGGAAAATTATTTTTGCGGTGGCGTTTACGCTGCTGAACCTTCGAGGAATCAAGACGTCGGCGCGAGTAAACGCGGGGCTGACAGCGGGGATGAGCGCGGTGGTGGTGGTGATTTTCGTGACGGCGATTCGTTACATCTTCGGCCATCCGCACAGCGATTCGCACTTTTTTACCCGGCCGTTCTACGACCCGCAAACGTTCACATGGGGCAACCTGTTTGGCTGCACGTCGATTGCGGTGCTGTCGTATATCGGATTTGACGGCATCTCGACGCTTTCCGAGGAGGCCGAGAATCCGCGGCGCAATATTTTGCTGGCGACGGTGCTCACTTGCGTGGTGATCGGATTTCTGTCGGCGGCCGAAGTGTATGTGGCGCAACTGGTGTGGCCTGCGACGGAGGCGTTTCCGAATCCGGACACGGCGTATGTTTGGGCGGCAGCGCGGACGTGGGCACCGCTGTTTACCATCGTGGGAGTGACGCTGGTGGTGGCCAATTTTGGGTCGGGGATGGGTGCACACATTGGGGCGGCGCGGCTGCTATACGGGATGGGCAGAAGTAATGCGCTGCCCAGTTCTTTTTTTGGCGCGATTGACCCGAAGCACCAAGTGCCGCGGAACAATGTGATTTTTGTGGGCGCGCTGGCGCTGTTTGGCTCCTTCTTTCTCACCTACGGGCGAGGAATCGAGCTTTTGAACTTTGGAGCGCTGATTGCGTTTATGGGTGTGAATGCCGCGGCATTCGTGCGTTATTTCTTGCATGCGGAACAAAAGAAAACGTGGAATTTCATCCCGCCGGTGCTCGGTTTCATTATTTGCCTGGCGTTGTGGCTGAGTCTTAGCCGTCCGGCACGGATCGTCGGCAGCATTTGGATGATCGCGGGGATTGCATTTGGTATTTGGAAGACGCGTTGGTTCCGGGAGCCGCTGTCGTTTGAAGTGCCGCCGGAGTAGGGTTGCGCGGCGGCGGAAGCCGCTGGGAGGCGCCCTTCGTTCCTCAGGATCGACTAAAGCGCGCCCCTACAACAGTCCGGCGTTTGCAAAGCGAGTGATTCTGGCGGGATGATGGATCGCCGAGGAGATCTTCTGGTGAAGCGGCTTGGCGAGAAGAACGAAGCAGTCACGATGAGAGATGTGGCGACGCAGAGCGGATTCTCGCCCGCGACCGTCTCGATTGTGTTGAACAACGCGCCCCTGGCGAGGTACATAGCGCCGGCCACCAAGAGGCGCATCGAAGAAACGGCAAAAAAACTTGGCTATCGGCCGAATGTGATGGCGCGATTCCTGCGCAGCAAGCGCAGCCACAGCATGGGCGTGTTGTTCTTCGATATTACCGACCCGTTTTGCACGCTGATCATGAGGGGCGTGGAGAACGCGCTATACCAAGCGTCTTATTTGGCGATTTTTGCCGACGCGCACAACCAACGAAATCGATTCGAACGCTATTTGGAATTGCTGCTGGAGCGGCACGTCGAAGGGTTGATCGTGGTGGCCAACTGGCTTTTCGTCGATATCCACGTGCTTGCCGATCTCAGCAAGAGAAATATTCCTTCCGCTACGATCGGCTGGGAATTAGCGGGAGACAACATCAGCTCGGTGATGGTGGACAACGAAACGGGCGCGCGGCTGGCGCTGGAGCATCTGTACCAGCTCGGCCACCGCAAAATCGTGTTTATCCGCGGGCCAAAGATGTTGATCGACAGCGCGCCGCGTTGGCGCGGGATACAAAAATTCGCGCATGGTGCGGGCTTGGAGATCGATCCCGGCCTGGTTTTGCAATTACCGGATTCGCTTGATCCCAATTCCAGCTTTGAGAGCGGGCACCGCTACACGGATGAATTGCTGGAGCAGAAGAAAAAATTCACGGCGGTGATGGCTTTCGATGACCTGACGGCGCTCGGAGCGATCCGTGCGCTGACGAAAGCGGGAGTCAAAGTGCCGGAGCAGTGTTCCGTGACGGGATTTGACGACGTGGCGTTGTCGGCGTTGTCGGCGCCTTCGCTGACTACTGTGCGGCAACCGATGGAAGCTATGGGCGAGTTGGCGGTAAACATTGTGATGGAAGGAATTAACGCGGCGCTGGAAAAGCGCGAGTGGAATGTCGTGAATCAGAAAATGAATCCGGAGCTGGTGATTCGGGATTCGACGAGGGCAGTTTCGCTGGCAGGCGGCGCGGGTGATTGAAGAGGGCGTTCACGCGTCATCAGGTGCTTCCCCTTTTTATTCCATACATAGGCTCGGTTGAGATCCCGAGGCTACCCTCATCGGATAGCCTCGGGATGACACGCGGCGTGCGAGTATGTTCCTGGGCCCGCAATCGAATTACTCTGACGGCGGGAGGAAAACCTCCGATGGGGTGAGAAACTCCACCTTGGGGATTTCGGTGGTGACACGCACGCGTTCGAACTTGCCTTTTTTACCGCCACGGCTGGTTGCGAAGGTCAAAAGATATTGATTGTTCAGGTGTTCTTGTATTTCGTCAAAATACGGTCCGAGCGTGACCGGCCGGTCAAAAGACAAATAATAGGATTCGGCCCCGGTTTCTTCGGAGAGTCTGCTGAGATTTGCCTGCGCGTTGAAGACGCGGAAGAAGCCTCGGCCCAAATGGCCGGAGCTGGGATAATAAACCGTCCATATATTCACGTTTTCCTTTTGCGCGCGCTCGATGGTGGAATCCAAATCGGGATCGATAGGATCGAAACCGCCGCGGAAATAATCGATTCCGGACGAAATGAGGATGATCGAGGAGCGATGATCACCCGCGGAAGAGGGCCAACGCTTGAGCCAATCTTGCACGGCAAGATACGGGCTGGAGAAAGCGCCCGCGTTGCCGAGCGGAATGCGCAAAGCCTTTGCGGCGAGCGCGTGATCCTGAGTGAAGTCCTGCGCCACCATGGCGGTGCCATTACGGGAGTAGGCCACAGCGACGAAAGCGTTTCGCGGCTGCGCTGCGATGAAGGCCTTGAGATCGTTCCACTGGCTGGCGGCCTCAGAGTCGAGCGAATCATCAATCAGGATGGCCAGGTACAGATTTTCGCCATGGCGCCAGTCCGTGACTTGCACGCGTTCTTTGCCCTCGAAGACCTGCACGTCTTCCTTTTTGATAGGCGGAGGAGTGCCTTTTTTGGCGACAGCCGTGACCGTTAGGGTGACAGCGTCGGCGGCGCGAAGGGGCATAGAAGCAAGCGAAGCAAAGGTTAAAGCGAAAGCGGCTAGCAGCAACTGCAGTCTGGGACGAAAGTTGACTTTCATGAAAATCTCCTTTTCTCTCGCTTAATTAGATGCGCGAACAGAAAAAATCGCATAGCATCGGTGCGCCGAAGCGGCTGAGATCGGGGTTGCACAGATAAGTCTTTTGTATCCTGCCGGATGGCGGCGCGTGGTCATGCTGCGCGAGTGTCAGTATTCTGACATTTTTTGAATAAGCTACGTGGAGAGGACTGCTCAGGTGAAGAGTTACATCGGGGCCATCGACCAGGGCACAACCAGCACGCGCTTCATGGTATTTGACAAGGACGCGCGCGTCGTGGCCATGGCGCAGAAGGAGCACGAGCAGATTTTTCCCGCACCGGGCTGGGTGGAGCACGACGCGGAAGAAATTCTGCGGTGCACGCATGAGGTCATCGGAGCGGCCCTGCAACAGCGTGGCTTGCAGCCCGCCGACTTGGCGGCAATCGGGATTACCAACCAGCGCGAGACGACCGTAGTCTGGGAACGCAAGACAGGCCGCTTAGTGACAAATGCTCTCGTTTGGCAAGACACGCGGGTTGGTGACGAAGTGGCGCGCTTTGCCAAAAACGGGGGGCAAGACCGCTTCCGCGCGAAGACTGGCTTGCCGCTCAGCACCTACTTTAGCGGGCTCAAGCTGCGTTGGATTCTGGAGAATGTCTCGGGCGCCAGGGAAAAAGCCGGCGACGGCGAGTTGCTGTTTGGAAATATCGACACCTTCCTGGCATGGAATTTGACGGGCGGTCCGCGAACTGGAGCGCACGTTACCGACGTGACCAATGCCAGCCGCACGCAGCTGATGAATCTGCGAACGCTCGATTGGGATGACGAGCTGCTCGCGGCGTTCGACGTTCCTCGGGCGATGCTGCCGGAGGTGCGTTCGAGCAGTGAAGTGTATGGCACGGCGAGATTGCCGGCGATATCGGGGGTGCCGATCGCAGGAATCCTGGGAGATCAGCAAGCGGCGCTGGTCGGGCAGGCGTGCTTTCATCCTGGCGAAGTTAAGAACACGTATGGCACGGGTTGCTTCCTGCTGATGAATACGGGCGAACGCATGGTGCCTTCGAGCTGCGGGCTACTGACTACCGTGGCATACAAGTTTGGCAAGCACGCCGCATGCTACGCGTTGGAAGGCAGTGTGGCGATTACCGGAGCGCTGGTGCAGTGGCTGCGGGACAACCTCGGTATGATCGCCAAGAGTTCCGACGTCGAGACGCTGGCGCGAACGGTGGAAGACAACGGCGACGTCTATATTGTGCCGGCGTTTTCCGGATTGTACGCGCCGTATTGGAAAGAGAGCGCGCGCGGCGTGATCGCGGGACTGACCCGTTACGCCAACAAAGGGCACTTGGCGCGCGCGGTTCTCGAGGCCACTGCGTTCCAGACGCGAGAACTGGTGGAAGCCATGGAAACGGATGCGCATATTTCCCTGGCTTCGCTGCGCGTGGACGGCGGAATGGTGGCTAACGAACTGCTGATGCAATTCCAAGCGGACATTCTCAACCGCGAAGTGGTGCGCCCGGTGATTCAGGAAACAACGGCTCTGGGCGCCGCATACGCAGCGGGGCTTGCTGTGGATTTCTTTCCAGGGCTGGAGCAGTTGCGCGCGAATTGGGCCATGGACCGCAAGTGGGAGCCGGACGTGGAAGAAGCGCGGCGCGAACGGTTGTACCGGCAATGGAAGAAAGCTGTTGCGCGCTCGTTTGATTGGATAGATTCATGATCATATTAGAGAAAGGAAACGACGGATGACATCGCCATTCCTGGGAGAATTCCTGGGCACCATGATGTTGATACTGCTGGGAGACGGCGTCGTGGCGGGCGTGCTGCTGAAGCGTTCCAAGGGCGAAGGCGGCGGGTGGTTGGTCATCACGACAGGATGGGCGTTTGCGGTGATGGCTGGCGTGTTTACCGCCGTGGCCTGCGGCAGCAGCGACGCGCACTTGAATCCGGCGGTGACACTGGGTTTCGCGGTGCGCGCAGGATCGTTTGGCAAATGCCTGCCGTACATTACGGCGCAGCTTCTTGGCGCGATGGCCGGCGCCGCGCTGGTTTGGCTGCATTACCTGCCACACTGGAAAGAAACGCCGGATGCGGCCACGAAGCTGTCGTGTTTTTGCACGCACCCCGCGATACGAAAGGCTGTAGCCAACCTGATCAGCGAAATCATCGGGACCGCAGTGTTGGTGTTTGTTGTGGGAGCAATTTTTTCCAAGGCCGTCGCGGCCGGCGGACCGGGAGCGCTGGGACCATACCTGGTGGGCAGCCTCGTTTGGGGAATCGGTCTTTCTTTGGGCGGCACCACAGGGTACGCGATAAACCCGGCCCGCGACCTGGGCCCGCGCGTGGCCCACGCGCTGCTGCCAATCGCCGGCAAAGGCAGCTCGGATTGGAGCTACGCTCCGATACCAGTGATCGGGCCGCTCGCGGGCGGAGCACTTGCGGGCTGGTTGCTTCGGTTGCTGGCGGTGTCGTAGGCGGAATTCGACAAACACCAATACACGACGCTTTGGGGCCAATGGCAAAGAGCGAAGGTGCGCACACGCACGCCAGAATTGTTTCCGTCTCTCCTGCCACAAGCGATACAATCGCGGCAACTGCTTTCCGGAGAAAAGCCCAGTGGGAGATGAGCGTCGCCGAACGCCGCGTTATCCCTTCATCGCCACTGCCGAGGTGGTTGACCAATCCTCGCAGGCCAGTATCTCCACGCGCGTGACTGAGCTCAGCCTCAACGGCTGCTACTTGGACATGCCCAATCCTCTGCCGAAGGACACGCAGATCAGGATCAAGATTTACAGCGAGGGTAAATTCTTTGAATCGACCGGAACCATTGTCTACTCGCAAACCAATCTCGGCGTTGGCGTGACCTTCCGCGAGACCCGCCCGCAATTTCTCACCGTGTTGAAACAATGGCTCCTCGCCGCAGACGTCGCCAAATACGGCACTAAGAAATGATTTGGACTGCGGCGTTCTCGCCGCGGTAATAGATCGAGAGGAAGGAAGATGAGCACTCGCAAGGTTGTTGCACTCGCGTTACTGGTTGGTTTCGCCGTTGTAATTCTCGCGCCGGCAGCGACTTCCGCCGACCGCGAAGAGGCTGCTCTGCGGGCACTCGTTCCCAACATCGTCGCTGCGTGGGGCACCATGGACATCTCCAAAGTCGCGCCCTATTACGCAGCCGACGCTGATTTCACGTATTTCGATATCGTCCCGCTCAAATACGGCAACTGGAAGGAATACAGCGCAGGCGCTCAAAAATATTTGTTCGAGCCCAACCGCAGAATCAGCGCCAAACTCAACGATGATCTCGCCGTGCACCGCCGCGGTTCGCTAGCTTGGGCGACGTTCACGCTGTCCATTGATCTCGTCAACAAAGAGGGCGCGAGCTCGCACCTCAATGCGCGCTGGACCATGGTGCTGGAGAAGCGCACCAAAGGGTGGATCGTCGCGCACGAGCACGTTTCCGTGCCTCTAGGCGGCTCCTGATCCTGGTGTGAGAGAGCGAATGTCGCGGACTCAACGCATTCAGCGCAACGGTCCTTCAGGCCTCCCTGCGGAGCGCAATAGGTCTGCGAGGTGCATTGCGGTCCGGCCGGTGCTTTGCCGGATTTGCTCTCGGCAGCTGAAGCCATCTGCCACGACGATGGTTCCGGGCCTCGCGCTTCGGATTGCTGGCAGCAACACACGCTCGCCGATCGCTTGCGCGATCGCGAACTTGTCGCGCTCAAATCCGAATGGTCCGGCCATACCACAGCAGCCCGTATCGGGGCACTCCAGCTCCGCTCCCATGTGGCGCAACAACGACTCCTCATCGTTCATTTTCATTAGCGCTTTGTGGTGACAATGCCCGTGCAGAAGAATCTTTGCGGAGAGCAGCGGAGGTTCGTATCCGGGTGCGTGCTTCACCAGAAATTCGCTGAGTAAAAATACTTGTTGTCGCAATCGGCTCGCGCGCGCGTCACGCGGAAGCAGGTTGCGCAACTCGTCTCGAAACACGGAAGCACAACTCGGCTCGAGCACGACGATCGGCAAACCGGCGTCAATTTCCGCGCCCAGGACATCCATCGTCTTTTTCAAGTATCGCTTGGCCTCGGCGAGCATCCCGAAGTCATACAGGGGCCGTCCGCAGCACAAGACATCTTGCGGGCACTTCACCGTGAAGCCGGCGTGCTCCAGCACATCGAGCGCGGCGCGGCTCGTCTCTGGATGAAAATAATTGTTGAAGGTGTCAATCCACAGCAGCACTTCCCGTTTCTTCGAGCCGGGCGCTTTCTCAAACAGCGCAGGCCGTGCCCGCTGTGCCCATCGCCGAAAATTGACGTGGGCAAATCGCGGTATTCGACGCTGCGGCGCGAGTCCCAAAATCAATCCGAGCAAATGCCGAAATCCTGGGGCGTGACTGACAAAGTTTGCGACCGCCGGAGCCAGAGAGGCCCAACGCGCCCATTGATTGATCACGCCAAAGGCGTATGCCCGCAATGGCCGCCGATTGCGTTCGTAGTAGTGCGAGAGAAATTCCGCCTTGTAAGTAGCAACGTCGACGTTCGCTGGGCATTCCGATTTGCAAGCCTTGCACGAGAGGCACAAGTCGAGCGATTTCTTGACGTGCTCGTCGTTCCAGCCGTCTTGCAGCACTTCTCCTTGCAGCAGCTCAAAAAGCATGTGCGCGCGCCCGCGCGTGCTGTGCTCTTCTTCTTGCGTGGCCATGTAACTCGGGCACATTGTGCCACCGTCAGTCTTCCGGCACGCGCCGAGCCCAATGCATCGCAGCGTGGCTTTCGCCAGCGAGCCATCATCGTCGGGAAACTGGAAGTGCGTCTCCGGTTTAAGAGGGCGATAGTCGACGCCGAGCCGCAAGTTTTCTGTTGGCAGGTATGCATCCACCACTTTGTGCGGATTAAGTTTGTTTTCCGGGTCCCAAGCGCGCTTGAATTTTCCGAATGCCTCCACCAACTCCGGACCAAACATTTTCGGAAGCAGCGCCGCTCGCGATTGCCCGTCGCCGTGTTCGCCGGAAAGCGAGCCTCCATACGCAACCACCAAGTCAGCCGCGCGTTGAATGAACTCGCCGTATTGGCGAATGCCCACTTCGCTCTCGAGATCAAACGTGGTGCGCATATGCACGCAGCCGTGGCCGAAATGTCCGTAGAACGCTCCGCGATATTGGTATTCATTCATCAAGCTGCGAATATCGCGCAAATAGCCGCCTAATTTCTCCGGTGCGACCGCCGAATCGTCCCAGCCCTCCCATTCCGCCGGCGCTCCCGGAGCAAACGCTGCCGCGCGCGGCCCTGCCTCGCGGATCTGCCACACAAGTTTGGCTTCACCCGCC
>Ga0206866_1200_pt1 | contig 11340 bp, 8 predicted proteins | sample Alteio_BWOrgCont_40_FD_152626 | JGI IMG/M metagenome (GOLD analysis project Ga0206866, IMG submission 152626) | Enriched cells from forest soil in Barre Woods Harvard Forest LTER site, Petersham, Massachusetts, United States -... | ecosystem: Environmental > Terrestrial > Soil > Temperate forest > O... | reverse complement strand
GATCGAAGGTTGATGTTGCTCTGCGGGGCAAGCGAGTCCTGGTTCTTCCTACCTACGAGCAAGGCACGTGGGCAGATGAAGTTGTCGTCCCGGTGCGGAACGTCGTGCGAATGAGTGACGAAGCAGATCCCGTGCAGCTCTCGATGATCGGAATCAACCCCGCTACCGCCTATCTCTTGCTCAACCGATACGTTTCCCTCATGCCCGGTGACTGGATCGGTCAAACCGCAGCCAACGCGGCCATGGGGCAGTACATCATTGCGCTTGCCAAGCTTGCAGGTCTCAAAACACTGAATGTCGTCCGGCGGGAAGAAGCCGCCGAACAGGTGCGGCAGTGGGGAGGTGACCGCGTAGTCCTCCAAGGCGGCAACCTACACAAGGATATTGAGGAGGCTCTCGACGGGAAGAAACTTAGCCTCGTCCTCGATACGGTGGGTGGAGCTTCGGTGGGCGAGTTGGCCAAATCGCTGAAACCTGGCGGCTCGATTGTCGTGTATGGCCTTCAAAGTGGGCAATTCTCAGCTATGCCGCCCAAAGAGTTCATCTACCGTGGCCTTAGCCTCCACGGATTCTGGCTCATCAACTGGATACGGAACGCGCCGCGCACAGAGATCGAGGAGATTTACCAGAAGCTGGGAGACCTCGTAGCTGATGGATCGCTCTCTGCCGCAGTGGAGCATGTGTACCCGCTCGACCAGTTTAAGGAAGCGTTCAAGCAATCTTTGAAATCGAATCGCAGCGGCAAGATCCTGTTCAAGTTTTAGTGACCACGGAAGGACGCTCGCGTCGCCAGAGCGTTTATGGACCGCGCCAACATTGAAAGAATTTCCAAGGCGTTAGCTAACGAAACGCGGCTGCTGATTTTCGAAGCCATCGCCAGAAATGTGGAAATGAACTGAAACCGGCCCAATCATGTTATTGAATACACTGTGCGAAGCGGACGCATGACGACGATCCAGAACATACTGTTCCCCGTGGACTTCTCGCCGTCCTGCATTGCTATGGCCGCCTACGTGAAGAGGTCGGCGGCTATTTTCGGGGCCAGGGTGACGCTAGCTCACGTCTTCGATCTCTACAATCACGACGCGTTCCAACTCTACGTACGTCCACTCTCGGAGGTTTCCGAAGAGCAGCAGAACGTTGCTCGAGACAAACTCGATTCATTCCTCAAGTCCGAGTTTCCGGTCGGTGAATGCCCGAGAATCTTGTTGTCGGGCGATGCAGCGACACAGATCACACAACTTGCTCGGAAGAACGGATTCGATCTCATCATCATGCCTACACACGCCGGCTTCTTCCGCCGGGCACTGCTTGGCTCCACGACAGCGAAGGTGTTGAACCATGCGGATTGTCCGGTACTGACCACGCAGCACGCGGAGACCATTTCACCAAGGCAGCTCGAACATCGGGAATGGATCTGCGCCACTGGCCTGGACTCAGATTCGCAAAGGGTTCTGCAGTACGCCAGCCAGGCTGCCAAGTCTGTCCACGCGAATCTGACGCTCGTTCATGTGATTCCCGTGAGCGTGCCTGAGCTGCGCGTCGGATTGGATTTGGAGGAGCGACTAAACACGGCCAAGAGAGAAGCTGCGAGCCGGCGCATCGAGGACCTGCAAAGCGCTGCTGGTTCGCACGCTGTAGTCAGCATCGCCATGGGCCCGATCAAACACAAGCTCACTCAGGAGGCGCGCAGATTGCGAGCGGATGTGCTGGTGATCGGGAGAAGTCCGGAGTCCGGCGGGCTGGGCCGCTTGCGGGATCTTAGCTATGCTGTAGCGCGCGACGCTCCTTGTCCTGTGCTTAGCGTCTGACAGCGTGCGAGCGCGTGGCTCGCCTGTGGAACCCAGGATAGACGTTGGAGCTCTATTCCGATCGGGTCAATCCGGGGCTAGCGCTCCGGCCGTCGGCGCGCGTACAGGAACTCTTCGCTGCATCCGACAAAGCCTAAGTCGCGGATGCTCTAATTCTTACGGCCTTAACGGTAAGAGAGAAATACATGAACAAGCTGGAAGGAAAAATTGCACTGATTACTGGTGGCAACAGCGGCATCGGTCTTGCGACGGCGAAGGAGTTTGTGAACGAAGGCGCTTACGTCTTCATAACGGGGCGCCGTGATGCCGAGTTGGCTGCGGCGGTAAAGGACATCGGAAGAAATGTAAGCGGCGTACAAGGAGACGTGTCGAACCTGGGCGATCTGGATCGCCTCTTCACCAAAATCAAGAGGGAGAAAGGCAAGCTCGACATTGTGTTCGCGAATGCCGGTGTTGCGAAGTTCGCCCCCTTCGGCAAAATCAGTGAGGAGCACTACGACTCGATCTTTAACATCAATGTGAAAGGCCTCCTGTTCACAGTGCAGAAGGCGCTGCCGCTGCTGCCGGACGGCGCCTCGATCATTCTGAATGCCTCCATCGTCGCCAGTAAGGGGTTGGGGGCGAATAGTGTTTACAGCGCCACAAAAGCCGCCATTCGTTCCTTCGCGCGGACATGGACGACAGATTTAAAGGATCGCCACATTCGCGTGAACGCAGTGAGCCCAGGCCCCATCGACACGCCCGGACTGAATGACCTGCTGGCTTCCGCAGAAGGCGGCGAGCAACGCCGGAAGATGATTTCCAACCTTGTTCCGCTCGGCCGGTTCGGTACACCCAATGAAATCGCAAAAGCCGTGGTGTTTCTCGCATCCGACGACAGCAGTTACATCACGGGAACGGAATTGTTTGTGGATGGCGGCTTCGCACAAGTGTAGACCGTTAAGCGGAGGGCCGGACATTGGCCTTTGCACGTCGCGGCGTTCCCGTACCCCTTTCAACCGTTCAACGCTGGAACTTTGCTCTCCCTGAGTGTAGGATTCTTTTGCGTACGACACCGGACGAAGCCCGTCAGTCAGTATAACGACGAACATGCAATTCGTAGGCCAGTTAGCGCAAGCGGATTTGAACGACGTGCGAAAAGACACTCGCTCAAAGACGTCTTGGCGTGCGTTGAGGCTTGCAGCCATACCCAAACTCGTATTTCGGTGCTGGGCCGTACTCATGGCTTTGGCAAGCATTGCTGCCGTATCGCTCGTGGGCGTACTCTCCTTCGCATTCTATGGTGCGGCCGCTCTTCTCGGACGGGTTCGTCCCTTACACGACGCGTATCAATTTCTCTCCCGGGCTTACGACCGGTTCCTCGACCGCCTCGGCCAGGAAGTTCTGCGGGACTCCCGAGACACCCCCGCGCTACGCCTCATGGTCTCTCTCACCCTCACCGCCGTGCCAATTTTCGTGATCCAACTCGTTTTAGGGAAACCTCGGCTTTTGCTCGCGATCGCTTTCTATCTTTCCCTGTGCGGTCCCAAGTTTCAGCGGTCTGCGAGGATGTTCAGCGCCAAACACTTGGAGGCGCACCGGCCCCAAGGGTACTTCTCGGAGAAATACGATAAGGTCTTCGGCCGCTACGTCGAATTCTTTCTCGGATATTTGTATGGGGACCTTCCAGAACTGGGTCGCACGGTTCATGTCCGTCTCCACCATAAAGAGAATGGCGGACCCGACGACAATGCCTCCACTATGGGCTACGATCGAACCAATCCATTGCATTTCCTTTGGTATCTTTCGGACAACATTTGGACGACCCTGGGGCTTGCTCCATACGCCTACTTTAAAGCTAGAGGCGATGTAAAGAACCAAAGACGAATGTTTTGGGGAATGACGCGATACTTCGTTTATTTCGCAGCTGTCTTTATTTACGATTGGAGAATTGGGATCGTCTTCGTGTTAGTTCCTCTTCTCTCCATGAACTTCATCATGGCCATCACCTCATGGGTTCAGCACGCCTTCTGTGACCCGGAACATCCCGAGGATTATTTTGTCAATACCGTGACCGTCTTTGATGAGGTGAACTTCATGAACGAAGGATACCACCTCTGTCATCACCATCGATCTGGCCTGCACTGGACCGAGATGCCCGCCCATCTGGAGCGCATTCGCGACAAGATGCGAGAGTCCGGCTCCTTGGTCTTTCGGGATCTCGATTTTATGCAGCTTTTCATCGAGTTGACTCTCCTTCGCAGAATGGACGTCCTGGCCGAGAAACTCGTCCCGTGGGAGCCCATGAATCACGAACAGAGGCTCGCTTTGCTGGCCCAGAGAACGAAGCCCGCCACGGCCCTCTCGGCTTTAGGCGAATCGGGAGCCTTATGAGCCACCGCATCCGCATTTTCGGCCTGCCGGCGATCGCAACGGGACTTCTGATGCCAGTCGCATGGGCGCAGAAGCCTCCGGCTCCAGCCCCTGCGCCTCCGCCGACCACCACACCAGGGCGTCCTACAACTGCCAATCCCGCGGGTTCGCAGCCAGGTCAACCAAGAGACGATCTGGTGATGTTTCTCCGCGGACGGGTCGCAAGCCACGACGGCGCGCCTATTCCACACGACATGCTGATTGAGCGGCTATGCAACAACAGAGTGCGCCAACAGGTCTATGCGTCTCCTCACGGCGATTTCAGCATGCAATTGGGATCGCGGGCCGATTCTTTTCCTGAAGCCAGCGCCGACCCGAGCTCGCCAAATGGCTATGGCGTGGCTCGCAAGGATTCGGACATGGGAATTCCACGCCGCGAGTTGACGAATTGTGAGCTACGCGCCTCGGCCTCCGGTTTCCACTCCAGCGTCATCTCCCTTCTGGAGGTCGATACCTTCGGCGGTAGCGTTGACGTAGGCGTTATTGTGGTGCAGAGAAGTACAAAGATTGAGGGCGCGACGCTGAGCGCCATCCCCTACAAAGCGCCAAAAGATGCCAGAAGAGCGTACGAGAAAGGCCTCGAGGCCGAGAAGCACGGCAACCTTGCCGATGCACGCAAATATTTTGAAACATCCGTGCGGATCTACCCCAGTTCGGCGAACGCCTGGTTTCAGTTGGGCACCGTTTTGCAGAAGGAAAACCAGAGCGACGCGGCTCGCAAAGCGTACACCCAAGCCACCACGGTCGATACCAGGTTCCTGCCGCCTTATCTGTCGCTCGCATCAATGGCCTACCAGACGGCAAACTGGCCCGACGTCATTGATCTTACTGGTCACATCCTGGACCTCGATCCGTTCAATCACGCCGCGGCCACGACTTACATCCTCGATCTCGATCCCTTGAGTTACTCCGACGCTTATTTCTACAACGCGGTGGCGAATTACAAGCTCAACAAGATCGAAGCCGCGGAAAAGAGCGCTCTCAAGGCCGAACACCTGGACCTGCGCCCTCATTTTCCGCAGGTGCATCTCTTGCTGGCGGAAATCTTTGCCCGAAAAAACAACTACGCCATGGCCATCGCGCAGATACAAACTTACTTGGAGTTAGCTCCGCATACGAAAGCTGCGGATCAGGCACGCCAGCTGTTGGCAGAATTGGAGAAGTTGAACGGCCCGGCGTCAACCAGTGAAAAACCCGATCAGCGGTGAATATCGCCTCCTGCCCGTTACCCCTAGCACCAGGCTCGTGACGAGGCTCCCCAGAGAGAGCAGCCGATTCGTAGACGCGAAGTCCCCACCTGCCTCACGTAGAATCAATAGTTTAGCTTGGTTACAGTACCCCATTTTTACCCTATTTCGGGCACAGCGGGGAGCGGTTCGGACGAAATTCTTGGACGAAGTTCTTTTGACGCGCCCCGCTTGATGCAGGCATCTAACATAATACATGACCAGATTCGATGAACTGATTTTGCCTGAACGGAAAGACTTTGCAGCTAAGCTGCAGGCGCAGGCTGAGGCTGAACTAAGCCAACAGTCCTGAATTTCATACCCATCGCAAACTGACTTCTCTTAGGGCAACGGGGAGTGTGTTCAAGCCACTCACCTTCTTTTTGGAAAGGCTAATATGCGAAAACTTTTTATTTTTGTTGTTTTTGATTTACTTGTACTCCTTCTCGCGGCACTTGCTTACGGTCAAAGCGTGTCGCCGGTCATTTCCGAATGCACAGGCAAAGCCGCGCAATGACGAATCACATGCCCCACGGGCGAACCCGACAGGGCTTTCGGATACGAATTGCGGTAGGTTTTGCGGTAGAGATTGAGGACAACTGAGGGTACTAGCATTCAGGCAGGCACTGTGCAGAATTGGATAGATTCGCTACTGGCAGTAACCGCATTCTGTCAGAATGAAAAAGCGCGAACTCACGCCCGAACAAGTATCCTCCGTCACCTGTCCTACATGTGGAGTCCCTGCCGGGAAGGCTTGCGTGTTGCATTCAGGTGCTCTTCGCACAGAATCGCACGTAGACAGGAAGTTTGCCGCTCTTGAGGCTATCGAGAAGAAATCGGGCTAACTCCTTTAGTCGCGTAATCGGAAACTACCCACTACCGAGATTTTATTGACATCGCAATCATCGCTTTGCTAGACTTTTTTCGTTCAGAAGTGCGTCTCGCTCCCGCGAGACTCCGCAAAAATCCCAAAGCTAATCTTTCTTTCTGGAGACTTCCATGTCCACCAATCGCTCCAAGGATCGTTCCTCTTTGTGTTCTTTCATGTTCGTCGACGGCCACCCCTACCTCTGCGTGTTCCACGCCGTAAGTTGTAGTGGCGGGTCTTCAGACCCGTCAGCGCGACGGCCGCGAGCATGCCTCCTCGTCATCCCGAGGGCACCGGTGTTGAGTTTGGCGAACCACGCGAGTAACATGCATCGTGCTGATTGCGGATGACGACTCTGGGATTCTTGACCCTGGGCCGAGAGTTCAAGCGAAGCCCACCAACGCTAACCGTGCCCCCCCTCAATGATTCCCGATGGCCGAATTATCTGCATATTCGGCAATCTCAACTAAGGAGATTACGATGGCTAAGAACATCGTTCTGGTCCACGGTGGCTTTGTGGACGGCGCTGGCTGGGAGGGCGTCTACAAAATCCTGAAGAGGGACGGCTACAATGTCAGCGTCGTCCAGAATCCGACAATATCGTTGGAGAACGACGTAGCAGTTACCAAGCGAACTCTTGCAACGCAGGACGGACCTGCAATTCTCGTCGGCCATTCCTATGGCGGAGCGGTGATCACCGAAGCCGGAAACCACCCAAACGTTTCAGCCCTCGTATACATCGCCGCCTTCGCTCCTGACAAGGGCGAGTCGGTGGGAACGCTTATTAAAGACCCACCGCCCGGCGCGCCCGTACCTCCGATACTGCCCCCGCAAGACGGTTTTTTGTTTCTCGACAAGGCGAAGTTCCCCGCCTCTTTCGCGGGCGACGTAGACGCCGAAAAGGCCGCGTTTATGGCTGACTCCCAAGTTCCGTGGGGCATGGGGGCCATTAGCGGCGCGATCAGCGAACCCGCGTGGAGGACGAAGCCGAGCTGGTACCTGGTCACCACCGAGGACAAGATGATTCCACCTGACGCCCAGCGTGCCATGTCCAAGCGCGCGGGCTCCACGGTCGTTGAGGTCAAGGGCAGCCACGCCATCTATGTATCGCAGCCTGGGGCCGTCGCAAAGCTTATCGAAGAGGCCGCCAAAGGCGCGAAGGCGACAGCGAAGTAAATCCTCGGCGGATTGGGCTAAGGCCAGCCTCCAAACGGCACGGCATCGATCCGTGGCTAACTACGTTTAGAATCAACACTTGCAAAAGTGTATCAAAACAAAGCACTTTAACTACCTTTAGAATCAACACTTGTGAAAAACATGGGGGGAGGGGGTCAAGGCGGAGCGGCCCTTTCTTGGACTGCGGCGGCTTGGTTGTCCTGAGCCTCGAAGGGCCGCCGCTTTTGGGCCGTAAGCCCCGGCACCGCCCCTGTAGCGCAGGGCGGAGTCCGCGCAGCCCTGCGGCCTTTTCTTCTGCGTGCAGCGGCGAGTTTACCTCGCCATCTTTTTTCCAGCTGCAACTATCGGAAGATCCTCGGCGCCCAAGTCAAGCCACTGCGCCGGGCCGGTGCTTTCCCACATTGGTCGCCTGCTCAAAGGCGTAGCCGAGCTGCAGCACGCCCCAGTCATCGTGGTGCCGCCCCACAATCTGTATCCCGATCGGCAACCCACCCTGCGAAAATGCGCACGGCACGGACATCGCCGGATTCCCTACCGCGGATATGTAGTAAGCCGATTTCATCCACGCGATGTAATTCTCCATCTTCGTCCCCGCGATTTCCGTGGGGTAATGCACGTTCACGTCAAAGGGCAGCACCTGATTCACAGGCAGAATAAAAAATTCGTACTTGTTCATGAAAGCGGCCATGCGTTGAAACAAGGCCGTGCGCTTCGCTTCTACACGCGAAAGATATGGTCCCGTAAGTTTCCGACCCTCTTCAACGTGCCAGTGAATGTACTCGTTCAACTGATCGCCGTGCGTCGCGATCAAGTCGCCAAAGGCCAGCTCCGTCGACCAGTGCCGCCAGGCCACGAAGCATTCATTTGCGTCGCTGAAATCCGGCTCCGCCTCTTCCACAATGCATCCCAGCGACTCAAATACTTTGCCCTGCGCCGCGACCGCGCTCTTCACCTCCGCATCCCACGGCAGCCCCAAATCCTTGAACATCGCCACGCGCACGCCCTTGAAGCTGCGCTCCAACGGCCGCACAAACTGTTCCCCTGATTGCTCAATGGAAATCGGCGAATGGTGATCGTAGCCGGCGAGAACGCTGAGGAAAAACGCGCAGTCCGTAACATTGCGCGCCACCGGTCCCGGCACGGAAAGCGTGAACCAACCCAGGTGGGTAGGCACATTAGGCACCCGGCCAGGCGACGTCCGGATGCCCACAACATTGCAAAAGTTCGGCGGATTGCGCAGCGAGCCGCCCATGTCGCTGCCATCCGCCAGAGGCACCATGCCGCAAGCCAGCGCCACCACGCCGCCGCCGGTGCTGCCCCCGCAAGTCTTGGTCACATCGTAAGGATTGCGCGTCGCGCCAAACACTGGATTGAAGGTTTGCGACCCCAGGCCAAACTCCGGCACATTCGTCTTGCCGATCACGATCGCACCGGCGGCCTTCTCGCGCTGCACCACGCGGCAATCAAAATCCGGCACAAAATCGCGATGCAGCGGCGAGCCGTATGTCGTCCGAATGCCGGCCGCCTCATGCAAATCTTTCACGCCAACCGGCATTCCGTGCAGCGGCCCCAGCAATTTCCCTTTGGCCAGCGATTCGTCCGCCGCCGCTGCTTGCGCCATCAACTGCTCCTCCGCAACCAGCGTGACGATCGCATTCACCTTGGAATTCACGCGGCTGATCTGCTTCAGGTGCGCCTGCATCACTTCGCGCGCGGAAACCTTCTTCTCGCGGATCAACTTGGCCATATCCACCGCGCGCAAAAAGCAGATGTCCGCCGATGTGTCCAGCGTCGTTGCCGAACTTGAACTTACTTCGACTGCATTGGCCGAAAAGAGCGGCGTCAACGTCGCCGTTACGGCGGCATTGGTTCCCAACTTCAATGCTTCCCGGCGGCTCATCTTGTTTTTCATTTCGTTCCTCGCGGCTCTGCCGAGGAACCATATCACTGTCCGCATCTGTAGTGGCCGGTCTTTAGACCGGTCAATCGACTCGCCAAAGCTAGCCGGGAAACAACAGACGCTGGGCTAACGCCACTGCCTTCTCCGCCTGCGCGGCGTCGCTCAATTTGCCGCGCGCAAAATCGCGCGTGCCGCCGCCCTTGCCCTCGAATTGCACAAGAACTTTCTTCAGCAGCGCGTTCATGTCCTTGCCTGCCGAAGAATGCTGCGCAAAAATAAGGTGCCCGCACCCGGATCTACCCAGCAACGCGACCATTTTCTCAGACTTGGCCAACTGTGTTGCCAAGCTGCTCAAATATTCCGGGTGGCTATCCTCTCCAAAAACACGCGCCACAACGCGGACTCCTTTTCCGTCTAATTCGGCCGACTGCAACGCTGTTGCAGCATCCGCTTCCGCAAGCCGCTGCAGCAGCGCTCGCACATTTTTGAAATGCAAGTCGCGTTCGCTGATCGCGCGCTGCGCGGAAGCCGGCACATCGTCCGGCGCGCAGCCCAAGTCTTCCGCCGCGCGATGCAAAAGTTGAAAATCATGCCGCGCCACGCGCGCCGCGCGGCGCCCGCACACAAATTCCACGCGCCAGTCCTGCCGCATCTTCGTGCAACGCCGCACCAGGATGATTCCGATCTGCGCCGTGCTCTTCACGTGTGTTCCGCCGCAGGGCTGCAGGTCCGCGCCTTCAATTTCAATCGCCCGCAAAATCCCGCTGCGTTCGACTTCCTTGCGCACGCCACGCTCCACGAATTCCTCCGCCGTGCCATAACGCGTCACAATCGGACGATCTTCGGAAATAACCTGGTTCGCCGCGCGCTCCGCTCCTTCCAGAATTTCTTCCGTCGGCTCCGGCCCGCGCAGGTCGATGGTGCAAAAGTCGCTCCCGAGGTGAAAGGAAACGGTCGGCCGCCCGAAGCGCTCCTGAAACATCGCGGACAGCAAGTGTTGCCCGGTGTGCTGCTGCATGTGATCCAATCGCCGCGCCCAATCCACGCAGCCCTGCACGGAACCGAGCGGAAGTTCCCGGTCAACAACATGAATAACGTCCTCGCCTTCGTCCCGCACATCGAGAACGTTGGCATCGCCCAGCTTTCCCAAGTCATGCGGCTGCCCGCCCGAAGTTGGATAAAGCGCCGTGCAATCCAGCACCACGCCCCACGCCGGCGTCGACCCGTGCAACTCCGTTTCGCAGCTCAGCACCTGCGCACTGAATTCCCGCTGATACGAATCATCGTAATAGAGTCGACGTGTAGTCATCGTTCTAGACCTGCAATGCGCGCTGCCACGCTTCCGCGTATTTGTAGCCGGTGCCGGTATTGAAAAGCACCACGGTTTCTTCCGGATTGATCCACCCGGAGGCAGCAAGTTTGCGCGCGCCGATCACCGTTGCGGCCCCTTCCGGCGCGGCGAAAATTCCTTCGAGCGAAGCGAGTTCCCTTCCCGCCTGCAGCATTTCCGCATCACTCACGGTCAGCGCCGTGCCTTTGGTTTGCCGCAGCATCCGCAGCATCATTAAATCGCCCAGCGGCCCGGGCACGCGCAATCCCGAAGCAATCGTCGCCGCATTCGGAAAAAACTCCGCCGCGTCTCGGTGCGCTTCCCAGGCCTTCACGATCGGAGCGCATCCCTCCGCTTGCACCGCAACCATGCGCGGCCGCTCCGCCCCGATCCATCCCATCTCCTGCATTTCGTCAAAAGCCTTGCACATCCCGATCAGCCCAACGCCGCCGCCGGTGGGATACAAAATCACATCCGGCAATTTCCCGGCCAAAGTCAGCGCCAGGTCGTTCTTGTAGAGTTGCAGAAGGTCGCTCAGGTAATGCGTTCCGGCTTCGATATTTTCCTGCGGGTCGAAGATATTCTTCACCCCGAGGCGGGCGGCCGTCGCGGGAAGA
>Ga0206866_1199_pt1 | contig 11409 bp, 14 predicted proteins | sample Alteio_BWOrgCont_40_FD_152626 | JGI IMG/M metagenome (GOLD analysis project Ga0206866, IMG submission 152626) | Enriched cells from forest soil in Barre Woods Harvard Forest LTER site, Petersham, Massachusetts, United States -... | ecosystem: Environmental > Terrestrial > Soil > Temperate forest >... | reverse complement strand
ATTATTGTTTGTAGCAGATTGGGTGATAGGTTGTGCTACGACAACCGCGGGTTGTTTGATTTGAATTGGTGGTTTTGGGGGCTGATGTGAACCGCTCACATACGCTGGGAGTAGCAAAAAAAATAATATGGTGTTTTTTAGCATGGCTTCTTTCTAATTTGACTTGTTATCGTGTTAGTCTTCGTTCCATGATTAGTGTAGAGAGCTTGCATAAATAAACAAGAATTTCATAAGTGGTTTGAATTTGTCATAACATAAAACAAAAAATTGAAACTTCGGTTTTATAATAGCGTTGAAAGACTATCTAGCTTTTTTACGGTTTTAGGCAAAGACTGTTTTTCCAATGTTAAAAGATATTGAAATATACTAACTGGAGGATTTTTTAAATTTTCGCGAAGTTTTTTAATGGCACCGCAAACTGCATTGGGATAAAGCTCCAAGAGTTGGTTTAAAAAGGGGTCGGGATGCATTGCTACAATTTTGTACCTACTCAACGTGCTATTTGGGAAGTCTCTTAAGTTATACGTTAAAATCATTGCGCTATCTGAGTGTATAGCTGCTGCCAATACGTGCCGATTATCAGGGTCTGGTAATTTTAAAGCAGGAATCAAATGTTCATAACCGGATACTAAACAATTTCGTATGTTGTTGTTCATCAGGTATCGTGTTCTTTCAAGCTGTGATTGTTTTAAATCCGGTCGATTAGCCAAAACATTTCTTATCCACTCATCATGAATTTCGTTAGTCCACTTTGCCTGATATAAATAGGTCATTGCAAGGTGCATTAATAAATCACGTAATGGTGCGGAATATAGGACGCAAGCGTCATACATCACAACAAGCTTTTTCATGTATTAATATCCCATATTAAGTTCTTGCGCTTGTTTAGTGAGTTCTTCAAGGGCTTTGTATCTTTTTTTATCAATGGCAGTTTTGTAACGAATCACATCTTTTGCTAAAATGCGTCGTTTTGTGCCAACTTTACGATAAGGAATTTTTCCTTCTTTTAACAAAAGTATTACATACGGACGTGAAACATTTAAAAGGTCTGCGGCTTCTTGTGTTGTTAATTCCATATGAATAGGAACTAATGAAATGGCGTTACCTTGTCCCATTTGCTCTAGAATATTAAGCAATAAATGGAGTGCCATTGGTGGTATCGCAAGTTCTTTGTTTTTATTAACGATAAGTTGTAAGGTGGTCTTCTTTTTGGTTGCTTTAATGCAATCAGATAAAACGCGGCTGGTTTTTTCAGCTATAGCAACTTCTTTGCTGGAAGGTACCATGGGTTCTATGTCAACGAAAGGTTTATTCATGATCATCCCTTTGGGTTAATATGTATAATTTTTTAATAAGCCTAACATAAATCTTAAAGTAAACGAAATAATCGAAAATAATCAAGTGAATTGAGTTTTAGGTTTTAAACTGCATAGGGCGTATGAGCCGTGGTATGGTGCGGGGTGAGCAATTTTGCAACAGCTGTTGCAAAATTAGAAATTTTTGAGTTTTTGTGTTGATTCATGTCCTAAATACATTCAGTGCGATTTCAGAATCAATGAATCTCGCATATTAACGAGGATGTTGTTTAATTTGTTGAATCAATTTTTCGGCCTCTGTGTTTGATTCAAGGTCTGCATCGACACTAACTTTTGTTATTCTTTGTTTAATCCAGTCGGGCATCATCTCTTTAACTACTTTTTTAATTTGCTCGTCATATTTTTGCTTTATTCCTTCTGGTATTGTTGTGTAGCGATAGATTTTAATGCCGTATTCCGGGTTAAAAAGTGTTTTTGTGGTGATAAGTAGTCGCGCTTGAAGTTCATCAAAAACATGCCGTGGATCTAGTGGGTGGGCTGCTGCTTCTGCTGGATTTGTTTGTTGCTGGATCGTACGTAGTATGTCAAGCCTATCCAAGAGTTCTTGTGGACGTTTTTGGTAAAGCTCGAGAAGGTGGGAGATTTTTGATTTTTGCATCATGAGCCACGGCTCTTGCCCCTGGATTCCATGTTTTTTTCTTATATTTTCTGTGTATGATTCCACAGCTTTCTCCGCTTTCTCAATGCCGGCTCTTTGCTGTTGTATTCGTTCTCGAATTTTTTCTATTGAAGGTGGCCCATCATCAGATGGCTGTGAAGCTTCTAAAGAAGTTGTTTCTTCTTTTAAGGCATTTTTAGCCTCCAGAAATTCCTCGAAGGTTTCTCCTGTCATAATGGGCACTACTGCTTTACCAGGAACACCAGGAGTAACATCGGTTTCTGAGGTGAATCCGCCTCCCTTTATACTTAGCCATGCAACTTTATCAACCAAATTTTTGGGGATGAAGATCTGTAGTAATTCTCCATTTTTGGTTTCTGAAGCTTCTTGTTGTGCAATAGCCGTTAGGTCTGCTATGAATTTTTCATTAAAATTAAACTGTTTTGCAAATGAATCTAATAGATTTTTCACATCTATGTTACTTCTGCCGCTTGTAGCATTGGCAAAATAGTCATAAAAAGTACTTGATCCTGTCAGTCTTGGTTCCAAACTGTTGCCAAAAAGTGACAAATTTGTTGAAAGAACAATTTCTCTAATTCCAGGGATCGCATCAAAATTATTGCCTCCATGTTTGATAAATATTTTTGTCATAAATGCATAAAGTTCTTCTTCAATATCATGTTTTCTTTCAGGAGTACGAACAAGTTCAAAACCTTGTGCAACAGACCTAATATGTAGCCAGTTTGTTGTTTCTTTAAGAATGTCTTGTAATGGGATGATTTCTGGTGCTTGTGCGTTATAAAAAACATAATGTGTGTCGGCCATAGCTCGTTCTCTACCTATTATCTGATGGACGAGTTCCACTGGAATACTGGCAACATCAGGTAATTTACCGTGGGCAATAAGTTGCACATAAGAATCGGTTTGACTTATATGAGGACTAGCTTGACTCTGGCTGGAAGCTGATGAAGAGGCTTGCGCGTCGCCTGCCTTTGCTTTTTTTGCGTATTCCTTGATTGCGCGCATTGCTTGAATATGGGCAGCAATGATTTTAGAATCTGACTCTTCTTGTTGAGAGCCCGAAGAAGAGCTAGATGCCCCCAGTTCTTGTTCGTTAGAACTATTCAAAGGCATTACTGCTATTAACGTAAGAATTAATGCAATCCGTTTCATGTAACCTCCTTACAAATATTAAAAACCTAAGTCCTATATAGTTACATCATAATATATATTCAATTAGAAAATCAACAAAGGTGTCATTTTGTTTTGGGCGGGTGGTAAAAGTGGCTTTGTTAAGGGGTTTTTGCCGCTTTGGGGGATTTTTAAAAATTTTTTTAATGTTTCTTGTTTATTATGGCATGGTACATATGTTAGCTTAAAGCTGATGCAAAGTTTTAGATGCTCCATAATTTTGGAAAAATTGGGGAAAACATGATCTGTTTTAAAAAATGTTTTATTCTTGTAACATGTTCGGTGGTGGTTGTGCTCATTGTATTATCACGATTGCACATAGATGTACCATCTTCTATTAATTGGGCTGATGAAGTATCAGAATATACAGTGAAAGATGGCTGGGGTACATGGCAAACGCATTTTAGTGACTACAACCCTAACATTACGCGTGAAGATTTTATGCAAGCGATAAAAAATGGAGAGTACAAAACAGTATCAATTGATGAATTTTTGGCATTAAAAATAGAAAATCACCGATTAGATAAATATCTTCATGCAAAATCTGCGCAAGAGGCGTATCCGCCCGAAGATAGGCCTCGTAATGAAAATGATATAAAAAGTGTTGATTATTTATCGCAACCTCAATTGTCAGTGAGTCCTATACTTGTTGCTCGTGTGCACGGCGCTGATGTGGTGCATTATGTTAAGCTTGATGGTGCGCATCGTTTAATGGTCGCGGCAATAAAAAAATCCCCTATTAAAGTTTTATTTATTGATCTTTCAAGGACGTAGTCCGCAGTCCGCCCCTTCAACTTCGTTCAGGGCAGGCTCCGTTGCCAAGCCGGACAGCGTCCGCCGTAGCCAGCCAAGTCGGAAGACCTGGATAGACGAAGGCCGGAAAATACCAAAGAAAGGAGAAACGAGATATGCCTTATAAAGTTGGAAAGAAAACTAAAACAAAAGGGTGGCCAATTTTAAAACATGAAAATGGTACATGGCAGGTGATTGCCCATTCAGATTCCAAGGAAAAAGCTCAGGCAAGTATTAGGGCTCGTCACATGGGTGCTCATAGAAAATAGTCATGCTTTAAGCCGTTTCCTTATTGATGAATGTGTGGTACTATTTTATGCAGTATTTATCGCATACATAACCAAGGAAATTAATGATAACTAAAATTACTCACCTTACGCTATTTGTTCATAACCAAGATGACGCAGTTCAATTTTATACGGAAAAGTTAGGATTTAAAGTTCATACCGACGCGATGTTCGGCCCTGCGTTACGATGGCTGACGTTGCATACGCAATCACAACCAGATTTCGAACTTGTACTCATGCTTGCAACTAACGAGCAAGAAAAAGAGTTGGTAGGCAAACAAGGAGGCAAGCATCCTTTTTTCACGTTAGAATCAAATGATATTGTAATAGATTACGGAGTGTTATTGGCTAATGGCGTGCAATTTACTGCACCACCTGAAAAACAACCGTGGGGAACCGCCACCTCATTGAGAGACCTTTACGGCAATGAAATTTATATGGTTCAAGTATCATAATAGTTTACTCTTTCTTTTTTGTTGTCATTTGTTTTTTACCAAGTTCCTGCTGCAAAGAATCGTGTGCGGGTCTTTTTGCTGATGTGTTGAGTTTCGTAGAACTAGATCTTAAGGTGATTGCGGATGCCGCTCGCCGGTACCATGGTTTTTCATCTTCTGGCGCATATCTGTAGTTGCTTAAAAAATGGGAGATATCTTGTGATGTTACTCTTTTGGTAGGGTGACGCCTGTTCCATTCAAATTTAATAAGCGCGGGAAACGCAACCGGTCTTTTAGATAATTTTCTGATCGCTGTTTGAGCCCTAATGGACATTTCACCTATTATTCTACCGTTAAATTCTTCTTCTTCTTCATAGTGATATTGAGGTCCGGATGGTGGTGTAAGTTGACCTGTATTCAGATGTGGTGGGCTTAAGTTGCCGGAAGTTGCCGGTGACGGCGTGGCATGTGGTTCCTGTTGTAAATCAGCAGAAGGTGTGCTGGGCAATCTTCTTGTACTTATTGAAGAGGCCGCATCTGATGTATCAACTTCATTATTACCAACGTTGGTAGCAGATGGCGGGGTTGCTACTACTTGGGTTTGATACGCTCGTTGTGCGGGAGGAGGAGTTGCTCGTGGCCATGCGTATGCATGGGATACTATGGGGCTGGCCATAGCGCTTGGGGAGAGTGGTGTATATGGGCCGAGGGCAAATGTAAGTGGTAGTTCATCATCATCTTGCGGCGTTGGTGAGTGCATGGCAATGGAGATGCTTGAAGCCGACAGGAATAACATGACAATGGATGTTGAAAATAATTTCCGCATATGATACCCCAAAAAAACTCCTGTTTTTAAAACTATATTTTTAGTATTAAAAAACTACGATATACTAGATCGCGTTCAATATATATATAACATTTTGTTTAGGCAAAAAATGAAGCAGTTAAAATCAGTGTTTCTCCTTTTTTTAATTATCTATAGCAACTCATTGGCGGGCGGTCGTCGGCGTGCTGGACATCTGCGCAGTAATGATCATAGTTGTTGCGTTTCTGTTTGCGTTTGCGCAGTTTTTTTATGTAGTCCATCCACACAGCCATCGATACCGCAAGCGCCTCCAATGATAATGGGTCCACAACCATTTGCAAACCTAAGCAGACTTATAACCGAATATCAGCTTTCAGATCCAAGCAATTTTATAACCTATTACAAACCAAGATTTCGCGAACTTGGTAATGTGGATTTTTTGGTACAACGGTATTGTCCTGCTTACGTAAAGGCCGGCCCTCAAGAGCAAAAAATGATGGATAGTTCTGTTGCATGCTCTCAATTGAAAGATTTGGCGCAAGGATCAAAGCAGCATCGCGCTACCATGTTGAAAGATCTTTCACGCGCTTTTCCCGCCAGACAAGATGATTACGCCGGTGCAATAAGTCGGTCACTTGTGCAACATAAACAGAATTTAACAGAAATTAGTGCAGCAGAAAAAAAATGTGGATGCGTAGAACCAAAAAAGGCAAAGTGATTTTTGCGCTTAATCAGATAAGGCGAGAGAAAATTGGTGCCCTGTTTTTTGCCAAAGCATTATTCTTCTTCATGTAGTGAGTATTTCGATAGATGATTTAAGAAATCGGGCTATTTTTTAATTGATCGAGTAACATCCAGTGGGAGTTGATGTCCGTTGCGTTCGATTATTATCTTACAATTGAGGCCTTTTAAAACTTTGAAGAAGCTGCCTATACTAAAATTTTTTGCTCTTGTTCGCATGCCTTGCACAATTGTTGGCGATACACCAGCAAGTTTTGCAAGCTTTCTCACCGAAATATCATCCTCATGCATTGCAGCAAGAATCATTTCTGATAATAAAAGGTCTTTATATTCCTCATCAAACTCTTTTTTTTCTTGAGGAGAGAGAGATTCAACAAGTTCATCATATGTTGATTTTATTTTTTTAGTCATAATAACTCCTATTGCGGCATCTATTTACATAATCTTTTTTTAATTTCAAGGCTTTTTCTTTCTCTCGAATTGGCAATTTGTTTGTTTTTTTTTCAAAGCCATTGGTAATAATCACTTTTGCATCTTGAAAGAAGAAACACAAAAATCTGTGCGGGGTTGGTTTGAATGCATAAATTTGATCTTCTTCGTTACGAAACTGTTCTTCGTTATATATCTTTCCTGAATCTCCTAGAAGACGAAAGAGATGGCCGAGCTTTCTTTGTTTTTGTTCGGGGAGTGTTTTAAAATATTCTAACACATCGCTATTATTTCGATCATCAAAGTACCATTCAATAGTGAACTCTTGCCCTTGATAAGCTATATATTTCTCTTTCATAGATACTCCTGTTTATTGTTATTGTGACAGAACCATGATACAATTTCAAGAATAATAAAAACAACTTACTCGTGTGCTTATATTCCCGCACTGGTTTTACTCCATCGTCATCATACCTTAAGCGTTTAGCATCTTTTTATTGTTACCTTGCAGGTATACATGAAAATGCTGATTTGTTGATGTCTTATTGAGATCGTCCAAACCTCAGGTCAAATATTTCGGTTCATTTTTTACCATTGCTGCTGTACACTTTGTACTATACGAATCGAATTGTAGTGATAGGCAAGTTGTGCAAAAAAGATAATTCACATAATCTGTTTTTACGGGAATATACAATGACCACAAAATATCTGCTATTAATCGCTTTCGCTGTTTCTTGCACACATGCATCAAAGCCAACAAAGCATTCTGAGAAAGAGCCTGATCGTCCACCATCACCATCGGAGTTATATCGTTCATCATCACCTGCAGAAACTACTCGTTTATTAGCGCCATCAGGGTTGCGCCGTCGACCAACACGATCAGACCTATGGCAACCGCCATCGCCATCAGGACTACGGCGTTCGTCATCGCCATCAGATATGCGTCCAGCTTCACCTTCAGTTATGCGCGATGTTAATACGATGTCAATCGCTCGGATATTGTCGTCATCCTCATCTTCTTGCGCAGAATCATCAACAAAGCTTACTGAAATGAATCAATCTATAGTTTTAGCGCAAGCAGACCCTCGTCTTGTCAGACTAAGAGGGATGGTATCGTTATTGAAAGCGCCAACTGTTGGAGAGTCTCATTTTCATGACAAAGAATCTGGTTATCAAATTCCGGCAAGGGCACTGGCCAATAGTGGCATTTTGATAGCGCTGTATTCTTATGGACCGTCAACGGTTAAGGAAGAACTTTCGAGACGATTCAATGAAACACAAGTGAATGACATTATGAAAGAAGCGGGTCATTTTATGCAAGCAACCATGCTTAATTATCCGCAGTCATTTTCAGTTACGCGCGATGTTAATCAGATTTCAATGGCCAGGATATCGCCATCCAGTTCTTCTGCAATAAGTGCCAGTTCGTCTTCTTCTTTTGTAGAACCATCAACAAGAAGGAATCGAGATATGGTTTTAGCGCGAGTGGGCCCACTTGATCATACTACACAATTTCTGTTAGCTCGGTTGCAAGCGCCTAGTGCTGAAGATCTTTATATCCCCGTCAAAGGAACTGATTACAAAATTACAAGAAGGGCAATTGCCAATCATGGCATTTTGATGGCATTGCAGGGTTGTTGTGCCCCGTTAACTGTTAAGATGAAATTATCGCAAAGGTTTACAAGGGAACAGATGGATGAAATTATGGCAGAAAATGATATTGTTTCTGATGTAATGATATTGGGTGCCACAGGATTTACTCGTGCGCAATTGTTATCGGGGGAACATGTAAGAAAAGACCGTCGTACTGCCCTTGAACGGCACAAGGATGATCTACGTAGTGGTCGTGCCAATTGCTGAGGAGCAATACAAGGGTCATTGCACTGTGATGTAATGATTAAATAAGGTGTTCATATTAACTTGAAAGAAACAATAATGACCACAAAATATCTGCTATCGATCGCGTTGGCTGTTTCTTGCACCTACGCATCAAAGCCACCAAGGCATCCTAAAAAAGTTACATTTGATTGCTCACCATCATCTTCAGGTTTGAATCGTTCGCCACGATCAACGCTGCCTTGTCAATCAACACGATCAGACCTATGGCAACCATCGCTATCAGGGCTTAATCGTCCACCGTCGTCATCAGTTACACACAATATCAAGATAAGTTCTGTCGCCAGAGAGCTATCGTCACCTGCGGCAAGCGCGAGTTCCTCATCTGCGGGTGTAAGGGTCCCAACATCGGTGGTAGTGGCAGCAGCACCATCATCTATGGAATCATCAACAAGGTCTGCTGAAATGGATCGACGTATGGCTTTAGTGCTAGAAGACCCTTTCATGAAACGCCTGATATCTTCGTTGAATCCGCCAAGCACTGGGGAACCTCTTATTCATTTCCCGGGAAATTATCATCTTGCAGCAAGAGCAATGAGAAATTATGACATTTTGGTATCATTACCGCTAACTGACGCATTCATTAGGAAGACATTATTAGAAAGGCTTGATAATGCACAGGTGGATGCAATTATGGAAGAAAAGGATAAGGTTTTTGACGCAAGGACATTTTATTTCACGGGGTATACTCGCGAATCATTGCTATCGGGGGCTTATTTACAACAAGAGCCAGCTGTTACTGGGGGGACGATGCGGGATCAATGCAGCGTCATGTAATGCTTACATAAACTGTTCATATCAAGTTCAATGCAAAATTCATTTTCAATAGGAAAATCATGTATAAAAAAATTATTTTTACCACAATTTTTTTTATCTGTCAGTCAATCTTTGCAGGTTGCTCAAGTGACATATCTTCGCAAAAACAGTTACGGTTACATTTTGATATCAATAAAACGATTATTGCCATGGACGCTGTTCAGGCAAAAGGGCTTGAAGAAACAATAAATGGTGTTTTGGCAGAATTCACTTTTGCAACATGGGATGGCGCAAATGAGCAATCATATTATGCATATATAACGGATCAATTAGCTGCGCAAAACCCGCAACTGTCTCGAGCAGATGAACTATTTAAAGCAAAAAGAAATGCGTTGTTAAAAGAGTTCCCGGCATATCTTAAACAGCATCCTCTCTTGCTCGCTCAATATGAATCTGATAAAGCACGTATGCTGGATATATTAGGTGAAGGTGAAATGGTTATATTTCCTTCCTTTTTTAAAGCAATCGGTTGGTTGGATACCACGTGCCCAAACGGATATGCAATTTACCTCAGAACCTTTGGTGCCTGAAGTGGTGCCTGCTGTAGAAAAAGCTACGTCACTCAAGTTTGCTGGGCAAGGAGAGTTTCAAGGGAGAACGCTTTCTTTGATTGGGCAAGAAGACGCTTTGTACGATTTTTTTGTCGGACAAGATGTGCAACATTATGCCATACGAGATGATTATCTCTATTGGAAATCTAAAGGTTTTCAAGCAATTGGTGGCAAGCCTTTTCCTCTTGATACAAGCAATACCAACATTATATCTATTTTTTTTGATGATAATGCAAATGATCCTGATAAGCCAATCATATGTCCAGTTGGGCCAGATAACCAATTGGAAGACACGCTGCAATTGTTAAAGACGGGCAACATAGTGGCCGTGAATCCTAAAGAGGCAATTTTAGACGAAGACTATTTTATTAACAAGATCAAGGCTGTACTGCAATAGTCAGAAGAGTAGATAGGCCTTATGCGTAATAATTTTGTCAATTTTAACAGATTATTGCTCATTTAAATCAGGTTCATGGATCCGCTCTCCCTGAGTGGTTTTTGAGTGCTTTGCACGAAAAAATTGTATCGAAGGGTAGGATCAAAAGAGAATATCACACCTTTCGGTTTTTGTCCTTTGTGCACCGCATCCTTCGATACTTTTTGCTACGCAAAAAACTCAGGACGAGCGGTGCTAGAGATCTATTGTTTTTAGCTGGTTTCTTACTTACACATAAAACATGATATTAATTCATCATAGAAGCTTATTTATGGCCATTTATGCACACAAATTTGCGCACTATTGCAAATTGAATTAATCAACTACTACTATTATGTTATATAGTAGTTTGGTTTTTAAAAATAGGAGGGTGTGTATGAAGACGGTCAAATATTCATTGTTGTTGGTTGTGGTATTGTTTTTTCAATCTCAGCAGCTGTTTTGTGCAGCGGCGGGACCGATGCCGGTTGCGGCAAATGTAGAGGATTTAGTTTTGCGTAGTCCCATTGAGCTTGAAGCTAGTGTTTCTTTGGGGGGAAAAATAAAAGACGCAATTTATGGTGTAATTGATGGGTATCATGGGACTATTACCGATGAGAATAATAACAAGATCTATTCTGAAAAACCTCATGACTTAATAAAAGTTAGACCGCGTAGTCGGAATGCTCATATGACGCATCTTTATTTTGGCGATCAAATTCCTTGTAGCGCAAGAGAGTGTATTAATAGAGAGATACAGAACGTATATGATAGTCAATACCGCAACGCCACACACGATGTTTCAATAACTAATAGTAGAACAAGGCTGGAGCTTTTAATAGGTTCAAAAGGTGATGCATACATAGTCTTGAATATTAAGGATCAGTTGCAGCCTCGTTGGGAAGAGTTTCCGCGAATGCTTTGTCATACATTAGGACAGTGCGGTGTCCATGCTACTCATTATGAGAAATTTGGGCTTGAATGGAAGCCTCACGTTACTTTGTTTGCCTTGTCACCCTCTAAAGTAAAAGTAAATGGTTCTCTACTTAATCTTTTGGACTTAATGGATGCTCGTGGT
>Ga0206866_1171_pt1 | contig 11474 bp, 15 predicted proteins | sample Alteio_BWOrgCont_40_FD_152626 | JGI IMG/M metagenome (GOLD analysis project Ga0206866, IMG submission 152626) | Enriched cells from forest soil in Barre Woods Harvard Forest LTER site, Petersham, Massachusetts, United States -... | ecosystem: Environmental > Terrestrial > Soil > Temperate forest >... | reverse complement strand
CTCCCAAGCCGCGTCCGGAGAAGAAAGAAACCCATATCCAGACGGTGGACGCCAGCCGCGCGGGCAATGAAACTCATGCAAGGGCGAATCCGTAATGAGCGATACGATAAAAGTTACGGCAGATAAAGACGCGGTGACAAAAGAAGCAGTGTCAGTGCAGAACGCTGCAGATAAGGTGCCCGAAGGCAAACGCTTTGTCTCCTGGGGATGGAGAGTTCATAACGAAATCACCTACCGCGCGATCAATTGGCTGCTCAACTCCACTATCGGTGTGGCTACCGCGTACTTCATTCAAAGAACCTCGCGCGGGGCAAAAATCAGCAATGTAGCGGACAAAAGCTTTGAATGGATGCTGAGCACTATTTTTAAGGTCAAGAATCCTACGACTCTGGCAGAAGGTGCCCAATGGGGAACCAGGCTTCTCAGTATTATGGCGGGAGGATTCACCATCATTCCGCTTATGATGCTAATGGAGAGTAAAAAAGTAAAAAAGAAAGTGGTTCGCTGGCTTGATGAAAAAATATATGGCGAGGAAATCATCAGGAACGATCCGAAATTCGAGGCCTCCTACTGCAAGATAGACGAAGAGCCAAAAAAAGGATTTTGGGTCGGGCTGTGCGCGCGCTTTATTGCGCTTTTTCCTCTTTTTGTCATATGCTTTACGCCCTCGCTGAATAAATGGCCTACAAAATATCTCTATGATCTGATCGGTAGGTATACGAAGCTGGCCGCTGAGAAAATAGGCATCAAGCCTGCCGGAATGATTCAGAAGAGCGTGATGGTGCATCCTGGGGGCAATACTGCGCTTTCAAAAGTGCCGCAGACCAATTGGGATTTTCTGCACCAGACCATCGGCTTCGATTTCGGGCTGACCGCATTCTACGCCGTATTACATGAAATAGCCTATAAAGTGCTGGCGGCGTTTTTTGGGCTAAAGAAAGATAAGCCTGCCGATGTAGTGAAGGTTTCCTGCCCGGTTATACCTGTACGGAAGTCCGAAACAGCACCTGTGCTGTCCGAGCAGAAAGTTGCTGCTGCGGCAAAGTCTCTTCCTCGCCGCGAAAAAGCGGAAAACCATGCAGGCACCGTTGAAATCAGCCGCAAGAACTGCGAATCCTGCACTCTGGCTCCGGCGTAAGGGAAATGCATGACACCAGTACTGGCTGAGAATAGTACGCCGCAGCAAGAATTTCTCTGATTTCAAGAAGGCTCTTTCGGCGCTTGCGATTGAACAATTATCGCCGATTACTTCCCTCATGCGCGAGCTGCTGAAAGACGTAAGTTACATCGACGAAATCCTGAAGGATGGCACGCAAAAAGCCGCCAAAATTGCCGGCAGGCACATGAAGCAGATCAAGGAAATCGTTGGGTTTGTGGAGGTATAGCCCCCTTCTTAACCTTAAATTAACGCTAAGCCCCTACACTTTGACTCTGGCGCTGGGCGTTCAGAAGTTATGAGAAAAGAAACCCCGCAGCAATCGGGAGCCTATGGGCACAAAGAGTGTATTGCTTCGAATAAAAGAAGCCCATGAACAGCGGCGTCAGGGTTCGGATTCTTTTATAGTCCGCCCTGTATCCCCTGAAGAAGTTGAAACTATCACTGCATGGATTAATGCCAATGGCCTGAATAAGATTCAGGCAGATCACAACCCGGCCAGGAGAAGTATTCATTTTTATGTAGGGAATTGCCGGGACAAATTCGAAAAGAAAATTGCACGTTGCCATGATGCCAATGCTGCCGCAACGCAAGAAAACAAAGCACAACTGGCAGATCGAGAAACCCAGCAAATAAAGTGGTGCAGGGAGAATAAAAGAAAGTTTGAAGAAATCGTATCGCGGATACGTTTTAAACATCTGGGGCAACATTACTGGATTGTTATGCAGCCCCTGCCCGCTGAATCTTCCCTTGCTCCTGAATCCAGGTTGCTGGAAACATTGACAAATGCGCTGAAGGATTTTCCCAGAGACGCTGATAGCCGCATGGACGTATTACACTTGGTCAGCGGGCCGGGATTTAATGTCCTGGTGATAGAATGTCCTGATCCTGTACTGGAGAGAATGCTCGCAACATTTGCGCTTGATAAAGAGAAGACGAATGAAAAAGAGCATAATGTACCCGATGAGTTAAGCAGAAGGATATTAGCCTATTGTCTGTCGTTGCTATCTATCGACAGACAAGGGGCAGAAAGAAGGCAGGATGCAACCGCAATACAGTGCACGTCGCAGGACACCTTTAATAACAACAGGCTGAGATATTATCTGTCGCTAGCTCAGATCCAATGGCCTGATCGTGCAGGTAAATGCGAAGTACGCTGCAGAGATGTTTCACACATCAAAACATTGAAATCTCTTCTAACCCGCTTCCCTGACCCTTCCGGCAATCGCATCAAGGCCGAATACGATAGTGATGACTTAAAAATCACGATTTCGAATCCCGGCGCGGTATTGAGCAAACTATTAAATGAAGCATTGAGCGCAGCAATCGCGCCAAGCATAGGGCATGGGCGTTAGTTTAATTAATTCCTTCGCCCGGGGCTAAAGCAGAAAAATGTAACATAAACTTAACAAATCTATAATTCAGATTCTGTATAATTAGGGGCGATTCATCCTCTGCTTGTGAAAGGATCGCTTATGAAATTCCCTAAAAAAGTCACCGCTGCCGCGCTTGCTGCGCTTATGCTCAATGCATGTGCTGCCCCGAGCAATATTAATGGCCAGGAAGGTGGCACCGTAGTGGGCGCAGTAGCCGGCGGACTTGTCGGCTCCATGTTTGGCCACGGCATCGGCCAGATTGCGGCTATGGGCGCAGGCGCAGTGATTGGTGGTGTGGCCGGAAACGAAATCGGCAAAGACTACGACAGCTCCAGGTCAAACCACTAATCCCCTCGCCCGCTCCACCACTTTGTCGAACATCGCCTGTGTGAGCGCACCCGTGTTGATGTTATAGCGCGAGCAGTGATAGCTGTTTATTAATACTATACTTTCGTCATCCTGCGGCTTGACCGCAGGATCCAAGGCCAGTGCACGGTAGGTTGCCTGAGATCCTGCGCCTTCGCGCAGGATGACGTGTTCAAGAGAATGACCAAACTTATACGCCGACTGTTTCAAGCCAAATGCCATTATAACCGCCTTGTGAGCAATCTGTCCAAGCGTGAGGATGACTTTCAGATTGGGCATCAATTGGATTTCCTTTTTCAGGAATCCGTTACAGATTTTTATTTCCGAGGGCTCCGGTTTGTTTGCCTGCGGCACGCAGCGCACCGAATTGGTGATGCGGCAATTGATGAGATGAAAACCATCCCCCGAAACTCCTTTGGCTGCCACTTTTTCCGGATCGTACTCCCCTTGCGCAAAGCCATATTTCTTGAGAGAAGAATAGAGCACCAGCCCGGCATAATCGCCGGTAAAGGGCCGCCCGGTGCGGTTGGCCCCTTTAAGGCCGGGAGCCAGTCCCACGACCAGCAAACGGGCGTTTAAATCGCCAAAGGACGGCACGGGCCCATTAAAAAAATCCTTATAGGCCCGCCGATTGCTTTCGCGAAACGCCACAAGGCGCGGGCAGAGGGGACATTCTTTACCGGGGGCAAAATCCATGCCCTGTTATGCGGTTTTTGGCCCCATTTTCAACGTCTAAAGTAAAAAAATTTGCATATACCCCTTGAAAAGAATTTAGGGCGGGCTTATATAGCTGTCCGCCTTAGGAATTCTGCCGTTTTCCCGCCTACGCTAAAGCTCCGGCGCGGCAAGCGGCAATTTAACCGTTCAACACTCAAAAGGGAGTTACACCTATGAAAATTAAACCATTGCATGATCGCGTGCTGGTGCGCAGGCTCGAGCAGGAAGAAAAGACTGCCGGCGGCATCATCATCCCCGACACCGCCAAGGAAAAACCGCAGCAGGGCGAAGTACTCGCCATCGGTTCCGGCGCGCGTGATGAATCGGGCAAGATTGTTCCGCTCGACGTGAAAGTCGGCGACATTGTGCTGTTTGCCAAATGGGGCGGCACGGAAGTGAAAGTCGAAGGCGAAGACCTGCTGGTGATGAAGGAATCCGACATCATCGCCATCGTCGAAGATGCCCGCCGCGGTAAGAAAGCCGCATAAGCGCTATCCATTAAACCTCAGAAGGAGACTTAAATCATGGCTAAAGTACTTAAATTCGGCACCGACGCCCGCAACCAGATTCTGCTTGGCGCGGACATTCTGGCCGACGCAGTGAAAGTGACGCTGGGACCCAAGGGCCGCAACGTCGTTCTCGATAAATCCTACGGCGCACCGCGCATCACCAAGGACGGCGTGACCGTGGCCAAGGATATCACGCTCGCCAACAAGTTCCAGAACATGGGCGCGCAGATGCTGCGTGAGGTGGCAAGCAAAGCCGCCGACATCGCCGGTGACGGCACCACGACTGCCACCGTGCTGGCGCAGGCCATCCTGCGTGAAGGCAGCAAGGCTGTGGCCGCGGGCCTGAACCCGATGGACCTCAAGCGTGGTCTTGATAAGGCCGTGGATGCAGTCGTTGAAGAGATCAAGAAAAAGAGCAAGGCCATCAGCTCGCAGGAAGAGATCGCCCAGGTCGGCTCCATTGCCGCCAACGGCGACAAGCAGATTGGCGAGAAGATTGCCGATGCGATGAAGAAGGTCGGCAAGGAAGGCGTCATCACTGTTGAAGAAGCCAAGGGCCTTGAGTTCGAGACGGACGTGGTCGAGGGCATGAAGTTCGATCGCGGTTACCTCTCTCCCTATTTTGTCACCAACGCCGAAAAGATGTCGGTGGAACTCGACAGCCCCTACATCCTTCTGTTCGAAAAGAAGCTCTCCGGCCTGCAGCAGATGCTACCGCTGCTTGAAGCCGTAGTGCAGTCGGGCAAGCCGCTGCTCATCGTGGCTGAAGACGTGGAAGGCGAAGCACTCGCCACCCTCGTGGTCAACAAGCTGCGCGGTGGCCTAAAAGTGGCTGCTGTCAAGGCTCCTGGCTTCGGCGACCGCCGCAAGGCCATGCTCGAAGACATCGCCATCCTCACGGCCGGCGAAGTCATCAGCGAAGATATCGGCATCAAGCTCGAGAACGTGAAGCTCGACATGCTGGGCAAAGCCAAGAAGGTTATCATCGACAAGGACAACACGACGATTGTCGACGGTGCCGGCAAGAAGAGCGATATCGAATCGCGCTGCACTCAGATCCGCGCCCAGATTGAAGAAACCACCTCCGACTACGACAAGGAAAAGCTGCAGGAACGCCTGGCGAAGCTCGCCGGCGGCGTGGCTGTGCTTAAGGTCGGCGGCGCTTCCGAGATCGAAGTGAAGGAACGCAAGGACCGCGTGGACGATGCGCTGCACGCCACACGCGCTGCCGTTGAAGAAGGCATCGTGCCGGGCGGCGGCGCAACGCTGCTTTACGCCAGCCGCGTGCTCGACAAGCTGCGTGCGAGCAATGACGACGAAAAAGCCGGTATTAATATCGTCAGGCGTGCGCTGCAGTCACCGCTGCGCCAGATCGTGGAAAACGCAGGTCTGGACGGTGCGGTTGTCGCAGGCAAACTTCTGGAGAGCGCCGATACCAATTTCGGTTTCGATGCGCAGAAGCTGGACTACGTCGATCTCATCAAGGCCGGTATCATCGACCCGACCAAAGTGGTGCGTAATGCCTTGCAGAACGCAGCCTCCGTCGCCGGTCTCATGATCACGACCGAAGCCATCATCACCGACAAGCCCGAAGAGAACAAACCCTCTGCCGGCGGCCCCGGTGGCGGCATGGGCGGCGGTATGGGCGGCATGGGCGATATGGACTTTTAAGACTGCTTCCGGGATTTTCTTCTGAAAATCCCGTGAAGCGCGCTCAAGGCTGTGTTGGTCTACTGACCAACATAATCACCTAACAAAGACGTGGAAAGGGCTGGTCGAAAGACCGGCCCTTTCTATTTTTACCGGAACAATGCTGCGAGCTGGGGAGCGGCCCAGTCCCATGCGGCAGCCAGCATATTCCACACCCACAAAATGCTGTTCTTCAGCCAGTCGGGCAGCGAATCGCTGAGGTGCATCTGCTGGTAGCGCAGTTCACGAAGGCCGCCATCCACTGCATCCTGCAGGCTACCCGACAGGTTGGCGATGGGAATGCTCAGCATGTTGGAATCGAAGCTGGCATTGCGCAGCGAAGAAAATGACAGATTCGGTATCCCCGCCCGGTAGCCCAGCGTCTGAGCCTGCTGCATGTAGTTGCCCGCGATGTTCTGGATGGAAGAAGGCGTCACCCCCCATGTCGTGTTGTTGGGAAACTGGATGTTGAACTGGCTTGCGCCCGGATACTGGCTGGTAAGCCCCTGCAACTGTGACAGGTTGATGCTGCTTGATGGCCACGCCACATTTATCGCCTGCCCAACCTGCGCGTTGATGGCATTGGCAAACGACGCGTTTGCTGCAAAGGCAGCTGGCGCGAAAAGCAGAAGAATCGCAGCGATATAAGCTGAGAGTTTCATGCGCTTAATTATAACGCCGTTTGATGACAGTGTCGTCACAATTCCGGTTACCCCGTGTAACTGTCACAAAACCTTCATTTTTCAGGTTTGCAAATATGATATTATTGAACATAGAGGAAAAAGGGTTTTTCCGGATATTGGGATATGGCCGAAAACACAGAAGAAAAACTGCCCATACGGGATGCAGACAGCAATGCGGATATTGCCGAGGAATTATCCGTTGCCGCCCAATTGCCTGATATCGAGAAGCAAAGCTGGGGTGAGAAGTTCAAGGCAAAGACGTATCACTTCATCCGCGACGTCCTCATCAACTACATCGTCAATTTCATGGCGGCGGCATCGTTCACCTATGCGTTCGACGTCAAATTTGGAGAAAGATACGCTAAATGGGTCAATGAAAAGACCAGCGCATCAAAGAATCCCGCACTTTTGAAATTTGTCATTCAGTTCATGACCAAGACGCAGCTGCTTCTTTGCGGCGGACACGTGCTGCAGCCGCTGCTCAAATGGATGAAGGACAACCGCAAGCGCCTGGAATTCCGCATCGGACATGGGCTGGATTTGCTGCAAGAGATGCTGGGCCGGGGCAATACCGAAAGCAAGCGCAGCATCGAGGAATACCACCGCGTATCGGAACTGGTGGATATCGGCGATCACAATCGCAAGTATCGCGACGCTGTGCCTGTGCAGCTCAATGAGGCAGACAAGGGACTCCTTGCCAAGCACAAGGTAGATGAAGAATTGCAGTTTACCGACAGGAAGCAAAGCTGGGTGAGGGTTATCACCGCGCGACTCACCGGCGTATTGTGCACCACGATGCTCAGCATCGGACTGGCACTGACGAATTCCGAGTCCAATCCGCCAAAGGTCTATGATTTTCGCAACAAGTATGAAAAGCCCTGGGGCGAATGGCTCGGCAACAAGGTGATACCGCGTATTCCCCTGATGAACTGGCTTTTCAATAACAAACAGCCCATGCCCATCAGCCGGGCCGGCACTACCGGCCATCAGTTGATCGGTGAATATTTTATCGATGACGCGATTTATACCGCTGCCTCAAAGTTAGGTTTTGATAAGATGGAACAATACATTGATAAAAAAGAAGAGGCGGAAGAGGCGCGCAAAGCTGAGGAGCGCCGCAAAGTCGTTGAGGCCAGAAAAAAGAGTTTCGTTGCGCGGCAGGAGGAAGCGCAGAAAACCGCTCCGTCCATGTCACAGGCGACACCCTAGGGACAGATGCACCGTATGGAAAATCAAACCTCAGCACCCAATCTACCAGAACAGTTCAAAGAAAAGAGCTGGGGCGACCGGTTCAAGCACGCAACTTTCGGCGTCAGCATCTATGCCGGCCTGAACGGCGTTTTTAACCTGATATTATCCGCCGTGCTGGCCTACTTTGTCGAACTTCGTTACCAGGATAACATCAGGCGTGGTGCGACGCGGCTGGGTAACTGGGTTTCCACGCGTATCGGCGGCAATGCCAAACGCCTGGGTGATGCATTTTATAACGGCCCGATGGCCGTGGTGCTGGGCGGCGGTGGCTGGATGCTCCTTGCGCCCATCAAATTGCTGGAAGATCGCCGCCGCCGGATAGAGTTCCGGATTGGCCATATGCTCGATAAAATGCAGGAGGCCTTTGGGAGGGGTAACAGCGCCAGCAAAGACAACCTCGCCGATTACGGCAAAATCAGGACGGCGATGGATCAGAAAGTGGAATTTACGGTAGATGAGAAAGAGCGTTTAGGCAAACACCGCATCGACATCGGCGACGACGGCAGAGCAACCTTCCGCGAGCACCGTCTGCCCTGGTATAAAATTGTCGCCGCACGGCTTACGGCGCTGGTTACCACCTCTTACGGGCCGGGCGCTCTGTATGGCTATATAGGGCTCACCGGTAAACTTGAAGCAGCGGGACCAAAGGTCACGCGCTCGATCAGCAAGGTCTTCCCATGGTACACAAGGGTATTTAAGGACCCCAATCTGCTTTCCAAGAACCTCGCGATAGATACGCTGCTTACTGTTACCGTCGCCGGAGCGCATAAGATCACGCAGGATATTCTGCATCATGACCCCAAGGAGACAGAAGAGCGCAAACAAAAGATTGCCAAAAAGGATCAGAGCTTTAGTGCCCGCGAAGATGCAAAAGCCGCTGACCTCAGCTTGGGTGCTGCAGTGTAAGGATGATGCATCAAATGGAAACACAGGTGGAAAAAACAGAGGATAAGACGCAGAAGACTTCCGCAACTACCGGTGAGAAGTGGTTCAGCGCGCTGCGGTTTGCTGCGGGAGAAGGCATTATCCTGTTTCTGACAGCAGTCCTTGCGTATGTCGCGCGCTACGGCAAAGACAGTTATGGGCCGGTGCCCAACTACCTGAAAAAATTTCAAGGCTGGATGACCGACAAGCTGCTTAATAACAAAGTACTGCCTCTGGGGAAAAATCCTGGCAGCCATAGCGAACGACTGGCACATATTATTGCAGGCACGACGATATTAATGCACGGCGGCAATGCTTTTACGCCTGTTATGAAAGTGATTGAAGATCGCAAGGAGCGCATCGTCACCTATATCAATGACCGCTGGGGCAAGCCGGGTGAAGTAGAGGCTGGAAAAGCTAATGTGAGGGCTGAGCCGAAACAGACCTGGGGCGATCTTGTCAAAGGGCGACTCATTGCATGGGGGGTGGTTTTTCTTACTTTCGTGGGAGCGGATTGGGCATTGGGACAAAACAAGTCAACCGGTAAATACAACTTCGACATGTTTGAAGACTGGTTTGGCAAAGGGGTAGCAAAAATTACCTCTAAAGGCAGGGGCGCTATACAGAACGGAACTCATGAAGCCAACAATACCTACCGGTTCGGCAAAATACTGGCACTGGATATTTATGCCACTGCTGCTGCACTAGTAGTCTGGATTACTACCAGTAAAATTTTTGCCATGTTGAGGGGGAAGAAGACTCTCCAGCAGCCCACAGAATCTGCCGACCCTATTATCGAAGTCGCTAAAGAGCTTACCGAGGCAAAAGGAAATAGCAGAGAACCAACACAGCCGCAGGCCAATGCCTCACGCCAGAAACTTGTTGATGCGGGTCCCAAGCCTTTACTTTCACGGGCGGAAGTTTCGATGGAACCCAGTCATGCGATAGCCTAACTTTGCTTGCGACATATTGACTTTTCGGGTATTATTTATGGCAATGGGACATCTTAAAGGCACAGCTCTGGCTGCCATTCGTATCACTGCTTTCGCAGTGGTTGCTGTATGCTTCACCGCCCCATCTGCCCCTGCCCTCGTGAGTGACGACAACTCGCTCGTGGAAGGTGCCAAATTATGCACGCGTTACCTGCCGCGCCATGAACGCGAGTACGGCATCCCCGTGCACCTGCTTGCCGCCATCGCTTCCGCCGAATCGGGACGCTACCACCGGGCGCTTGGGCTCAGCCTGCCCTGGCCGTGGACCATTAACGTTGAAGGCAAGGGCTATTTCTTCGATACCAAGGAAGAAGCCATGGCCGCCGTGCATAATTTTCAGGCGCGCGGAATCCACAGCATCGACGTCGGATGCATGCAGGTGAACCTGCAACATCATCCGTATGCATTCTCCAGCCTCGATCAGGCATTCGACCCCGCCTACAACGTCGCCTACGCCGCGCAGTTCCTTAAAGAGAAATACGTGGAGGAAGGCTCATGGCGCGGCGCAACCGCCGATTATCACTCGCATTCGCCGATATACGGTGAGCCGTATGCGCGCATGGTGTTCGACGTATGGGGGCGCATCATCAACAAGGTCGCCGCCGCGCGCGCGGGCAAGCCTTTCATGAACGTCGCCTCGGCGACGATGGCACACTACAATGAAGGCCGCCGCGCCGCAGGCATGTACGGCCACAGAACGCGCAGCAGCTATTTCCATACGCCGCATATGCATTCGATATCCGTCACCAACGCCGACACCTCGCGTGAAAAAGGCGTGCTGGTGATCCGCCCCCGCCACGACGCCGAGCCCCCGCAGCAGCAGGCGGAGCTGGATGAAGGATTCGTTGTCTCGCAGGCCCAGAAGGCTTCTTCTGCACAGAAACAGGCCACTGCAACGGTTGCAGCTGCAACACCGGCCCCTGCACCGGCTGCTGAGAATAACAGCGCGCAGGTCGTCAAGGTGCAGGATGGCAAAGTGGTAAGCAATAAAGGCCAGTTTGAGCCGCAGGCGCGCGTCATCCGGGTGGGCGATACGACAGCAGCACCGTCACCCAGCCCGAGCAAGAATCTTTTTGTGTTCGACAACTAGCGTGATAACTAAAGAGCCTATGAAACCCTTTGAAGTGATCGAAGTGAAAGAAGCTGATGTGGCATGCGACGGCGGCAAGGCAGGCCACCCGCGCGTTTTCCTGCATATCGACGATAAGACGGGCCAGATCCAGTGCCCATACTGCAGCCGGCTGTACGTGCTTAAAGCGCTGGCGCGCAAGCACGCGTAAAGCTTAATCCTTATACTTCACCGAGCAGCCGTAAGCACGCGTTTCGGCTGTTGCCACCGGCTTTCCGGCCAGCAGCGCATCAATAGCCGCACGCACATAATTGTTCGCTGACTTGATGTCTTCCGGGTCTGCGGTCGGCTTGTCGTCGATCGCACCCTGATAGGCAAGCACGCCATTCTGATCGATGACGAACATGTGCGGGGTAGCTTTTGCACCGTAAAGATGGCCAAGCGTGCCATCGGGGTCGAGAATATAGGCGCTCTCATGCCCGCCCACTTCGGCAATCTTAGCCTTGGCACCATCGGCATCAAGATAGCCTTCCTTGCCTGGAGCGCCGGAATTGACAGCAATCCATACCACGCCCTTGCTCACGGCATATTGCTGCAGCGCCTGCATATTGCCTGCACCGTAATGCTTTTTGACGAACGGGCAACCGGGGTTATTCCATTCCAGCACCACAATCTTGCCTTTATACTGGGACGGCGACTGGGTGTTGCCGGCAATGTCCTTCACCGTAAAATCGGGCGCGGG
>Ga0206866_1167_pt1 | contig 11560 bp, 12 predicted proteins | sample Alteio_BWOrgCont_40_FD_152626 | JGI IMG/M metagenome (GOLD analysis project Ga0206866, IMG submission 152626) | Enriched cells from forest soil in Barre Woods Harvard Forest LTER site, Petersham, Massachusetts, United States -... | ecosystem: Environmental > Terrestrial > Soil > Temperate forest >... | reverse complement strand
GGGATTCTGGGAAAGCGAATCGAGTAGAACGCGAAGCGACTGGCCGGTATTCAGTGAGGTCAGCAACGCATCCCATCGTGCCGCGAACGCGGAATCCGGTTGCGGCGAAACTTGCGCCGCAAGGAGCTGGCGCAGCAGGTCGGCGGCGGTATCGTCCGTGAAGCGCAAACAGGCCGAAGTGAAGTCCTGATCGAGAACCGGCGCGCCCAAGAAGTGCGCCATCTGCTGCTTTTCGACGGGGTCGCGCGGTGCAGCCAGGATGTGACCGCGGCCGTAGAAGACGGCGCCGGTAGCGCGGCCCTCGAACAATTGTAGGAAAGCGAGCTTGCCCTGCTCAAAAGAGAGCTGCACGTCGCCGCGGCGGAGCTCGATGCGATTGGCGGCCTCAATTTCGTAGAGCGTGGCGGGGTCCACGCGAATTGCGGTCAGCTTGTCGTAGACCTCGCGCGCTGTTTTCTCCGCCGCCCAGGCCTCCGCGGCCGCCAGGAAAAAGCAAAGCCCGAGGAAAGCGACCCGGAACCGCATGTCCGAGTGTAGTCACTTTCGGCATGACGGTACAAGGCGGCGGGTTGCGGCAAAGCGTGGCCAGCCTAAAATAAAGGGATGCGGCTTTACCTGATTCTCGCTGCCGGTTTGTCTCTGCTCGTGGCGCAGGAGGCGTGCGCGGACACCATTGTTCTGAAAAATGGACGCCGCATCGTGGCGGACAGCGTGGTGGTGGATGGCGACAAGGTCCGCTACTTGACGGTGGCGGGTGAACTGGTGCTGCCGAAATCGATGGTCGATCACATCGAAAAGGGCGGGGCGAGGCAAATGCCGGGATCTGCTACGACAGGTGCGGCGAACCTGAATATCACGCCGCCCAGCCTGGAACCCAGCAAAGCGAACGCCGCGGCGGAGAGCGGCGCAGTGCACGACGGTGTGGTAGACCGCGAATTCCTGGCCACGGTTGCCAGCGATGCGCGGTCTGGTGCTCCGGGAGCGAATGAAAAAGCAGCCATCGCGTACCATGCCGCGGCGCAACTGGAACTCGTACACGGCGATATGGAGCACGCGCTTGACGATGAGCGTACCGCGCTGACGTACGAGCCCGATAATCCGGTCATGCTGCTAAACGTCGCATTCCTGCACTTGCGGCGCAGCGAATACAAGCAAGCGCTGGATTACCTGGAACGCGCGCAACGCGTTGCTCCGGAAAATCCCGACGTGCCCAAGCTCACGGGCTGGGCGTATTACGGGATGAACAAGCTGAGACAGGCCGTCGCGGAATGGGAACGCGCGCTAGCGCTGAAACCGGATGCCGAGGTGCAAGCGGCGCTGGACAAAGCGCGGCGCGATCAGCAGGAGGAAGAAAATTACCGCGAGAACGAGAGCAGCCACTTCACGCTGCGTTACAGCGGCGAGGCGGAGCCGGGGCTGGCGCGCGAGGTGCTCCGCGCTCTGGAAACGCATTTTTCCGCCATCGAATTGGAGCTGAGCTACACTCCGCCGGAACCGATCGGCGTGATTTTGTACACGCAGCAAGCGTTCGCGGACATCACGCGCGCGCCGGGCTGGGCCGGTGCGCTGAATGACGGGCGCATTCGCGTGCCGGTGCAAGGATTGACGCAGTTGACGCCGGAATTGTCTCGCGTGTTGAAGCATGAGCTGACGCACAGCTTCATCCGGCAAAAAACGCGCGCGAACGCACCGACTTGGATGCAGGAAGGGCTCGCGCAATGGATGGAGGGGAAGCGGAGCGGAGCGGCGGCCGCGGTGCTGTTGCAACTGTATGACGCGAAGCAGGCAATGCCGCTTGGAGACCTGGAAGGATCGTGGCTGAGCTTGTCCAACGAGGTCTCGGCTTATGCGTATGCGTGGGCGCTTGCCAACGTGGAGTACATTGTGCAAGTCGATGGAATGACCGACATGCAGCGCATTCTGGACCGGCTCGCCGGGGGAAGCACGGCGGAGACAGCGTTGCGCCAGGTGTTGCGCAGCGATTACGAGGAGCTGATGCAATCCACCGCGAGGTATCTGCGAAAAACTTACTGAAAATAAAAATTGGTTCGGCCGGCGTGGGCGCTCGTTAAGCGTCAACTATCGCGCAGCAGCGCGGCGAGGAGCGCGGCGCGCTCCGGCATCGCCCTTACGACGGCGTACTCGTGCGCGGAGTGCGCACCATCACCGACTGCGCCCAAGCCGTCGAGCGTCGGGACGCCCAGAGCCGCGGTGAGATTGCCGTCCGAGCCGCCGCCCGCCACGCATTCTCCGATCGAGAGACCCATTTGCGCGGCCAACGATTTCGCGCGAGAGAAAAGCGCGGCGCTGACTTTACGCTCCATGGGTGCGCGATTGAAGCCGCCGTGAATTTCCAGGCGCGCTCCGCGCGTGAGGGGCCGCAGCGCGCGCAAGCGCTGCTCGAGGCGGCGCATGTCCGCAAGGCGCAACGCGCGAAGGTCGACCACGGCGCGGGCATGCTCGGCGATGACGTTGACGCGCGTGCCGCCCTCAATCAAGTCCGCGTTCACGCTGATGCCGCGGCGCAAATCGTTCCAATTTTGTAGGCGCGCGATCTGTTGCGCGAGTTCGTGCACGGCGTTCACACCTTCCTGCGGCGCGAGGCCGGCGTGTGAGGCGCGCCCGTGTACGATGATTTCCGCTTCTCCCACGCCTTTGCGGGCTGTTTTCAGCAGGCCGCGCGGGCCGAGCGAAGGCTCCAGCACGAAAACGGCGTCGCTGCGCCGAGCTTCCGCTTCGATGAGCTTGCGCGAGGAGTCGCTGCCGATTTCCTCATCGGAGGTCCAGAGAAAAACGATGCGTTTGCGAAGCGGCGTTCGCGTTTGCCGCAGAGCTTGCAGCGCGAAGAGCGCTTGCACGATGCCGGCTTTCATGTCGAACGTGCCGGGGCCGTACGCTTTGCCCGCGGATACGCGAAAGGGCATTGTCGCGAGCGTTCCGGCGGCGTACACCGTGTCATAGTGGCCGAGAACGAGAAGCTGTCCCGCGGCGCGCGATTTCCGCGGCTGCCAGGTGATGCGCAGATGATCGCCGCGATGCCTTTGCGCGAGCCGCTCGACGCGCGCGCCCTGTTTGCGCCATTCCGCGGCGACGATGACGCAGCAGCGGTCGGCGGGCGTTTTCTCCAGGCTCGGCGATTCGGCAAGTACAAATGTGCGCAGGACGGAGAGCATTTGCGGCAAACGCGGTCTTAGAAGGCGCAGCAGGGCCGCGGGGGAGTTCGCTTCGGTCATCGCGGGGACATGCTAACAGCGGCCTGGCGACAGCGCAAAGACTCGGCGGCAACCGCCCTGCTTCGCATATAATTGTAGGTTTGCCGGGAATACAGGGGGCCGCAGGTGTGCGCGGCTACGGGAGCGCCGATGATACTCGACGTTACGGAAATTCAGAAAATATTGCCGCACCGTTATCCGTTCTTGTTTGTTGACGCGATTGTGGAAATGGAGCGGCTGAAGCGCGTGGTGGGCATCAAGAATGTGACCATCAACGAATCGCATTTTCAGGGGCATTTCCCCGGCAAGCCGATCATGCCCGGCGTGTTGATTATTGAAGCCATGGCGCAGACCGGCGGGTTGCTGCTGCTGACGGAAGTTCCGGATCGCGAAAATAAGCTGCTGTACTTCGTGGCCGTGGACGGTGCGCGCTTTCGGCGGCCGGTGGTGCCGGGGGACCAGTTGAAACTGGAGATCAAAGTGGTGTCCTGGCGTGGCGATTTTTGCAAGCTGGACGGGCGGGCGACGGTTGACGGCCAGCTCGCGGCCGAAGCGACGCTGATGTGCAAGATGGTTGACCGCGATATTCCCACCAAGGTGGAAGACGCCGCGAAATGAGCGCGCCGCAGATTCATCCGCAGGCGGTGGTGGCGGCGGAAGCGAAGCTGGGCGCGGGCGTGCGTGTCGGCGCGTATGCGATTGTCGGCGAAGGCGTGGATCTGGGCGAAGGCTGCATGTTGCATGCGCATGCGATGGTGCAGGGACCATCGAAGATCGGGCGCGACAACGTGTTTTATCCGTTTTGCGTTGTCGGCGGCGATCCGCAGGACTTGCGCTTCCGCGGCGAGAGAACGGAACTCGCGGTGGGAGATGGGAACACGTTTCGCGAGTACGTGACCATCACCCGCGGCACGGCGGGCGGCGGCGGGAAAACGACGGTTGGCAGCGGCAGCTTGTTCCTGGCGTCGTCGCATGTGGGGCACGATTGCCACGTCGGCGACCACACCTTGTTTGTGAACGGGGCGACGCTTGCGGGCCATGTGACCGTGGAGGATTACGCCACCATCGGCTTTCAGTCGCCGGTGCATCAATTTTGCCGCGTCGGGCGCTACGCGTATATCGGCGCGTCGACGGTGATTACGCAGGATGTGCCGCCGTTTTCGCGCGTCGTGACCGAGCGCGAAACGAAGAGTTATGGCGTCAATACCATCGGGCTGGAGCGCAAAGGATTTTCCGAGGAGCGCCTGAAGGTTCTGGCGCGCGCGTTTCGATTGCTGTCGCGCTCGAAGATGAACACCAGCCAGGCGCTCGTGGAAATGCGCAAATCGCTGGGCGATTCCGAGGACGTGCGCGAGCTGATTCGTTTCATAGAGACGGCGGAACGCGGAATCGTAAAGTAGGGCTCCTCAGTACGCATCTCATGGCCAACGCGGAAACAAGCACGGCAGGGTGGGGCCTGATCGCGGGCAACGGGCGATTTCCGTTTCTCGTTCTCGAAGGTGCACGGAGCCAGGGCATCGAGATGGCGGTGATCGCACTGAAGGAAGAGGCCGCGCCGGAGCTGGAGCGCTCCGCGAAGCGGCTGCACTGGGTCAGCCTCGGAGAATTGAGCAAAGCGATCGACCTGATGCATCAGGAAGGCGTGACGCAGGCGGTGATGGCCGGTCAAGTGAAGCACAACAAAATTTTCAGCGCTATCCGGCCGGACTGGAAACTGGCCAAGCTGCTGTTTTCTCTGCCGCGCAAAAACACCGATGCGCTGATCGGGGCGGTGGCACGCGTTTTGGAAGATGAAGGGATACGCCTGGTGGATTCGACACTTTTTCTGAAGCCGCTCGTGCCGGAAGCCGGAGTGCTCACGCGACGCATGCCGGATGCACGCGAGGCCGCCGACATCGAATACGGCCTGGGCGTCGCGCGGCAAATTTCCGGCATGGACATTGGGCAAACGGTGGTGATTTCCGATCGCGCGTGCGTGGCCGTTGAAGCCATGGAAGGCACGGACGAGACGATCGCGCGCGCGGCAAGGATTGCCGATGGCAAGCCCCTCGTGGTGGTGAAAGTCAGCAAGCCCGGGCACGACATGCGCTTCGATGTACCCGTGATCGGTCTGCCCACCATCGAACACATGAAGAAGGCGCAAGCCACGGCTCTGGCGGTGGACGCCGGACGAACCTTGCTGTTCGATCGCATAAAACTAATCGAGTTGGCGGACGCCGCGGGAATTGCCATCCAGGCGGTCGCTGCGGCTGCGGAACCAAAAGAGACTGCGGCGGGAATGAACAGGGAATGACGGCGGCAACGCAAGCGGGCAAGATACGTGTCGCCGTTGTCGGAACCGGTGAATTCGGGCGGAATCACGCGCGCGTTTACCGCGAAATTCAGGACGCCGAATTGGTCGGCGTCTTCGACAAAAACGTTGCCCGCGCGCAAGCTGCCGCGGCCGAATTCCGCACGCATGCTTTCACTGCTCTCGATGAGTTGCACGGACGAGCCGATGCCGCCAGCGTGGCCGTACCCACCGCGCAGCATGCGGAGATTGGCTGCCGCTTGATGGAAATGGGACTCGACGTTCTGGTCGAGAAGCCCATGGCGAAGAGTCTTGCGGAGGCGGATGCGCTGCTGGACGCGGCAAAGCGGCATCAACGCTTGCTGCAGGTCGGCCACGTCGAACGATTCAACCCGGCGGTGCTGGCGGTCGAGCCAATTCTGAATCATCCACTTTTTTTCGAGGTGCACCGCCTGGGAGTATTCACGCCGCGCAGCCTCGATGTCGACGTCATCTACGACTTGATGATCCACGACCTGGACATCCTGCTCGCGCTCGTAAAGCAGCCGGTCACGGAAGTGAAGGCGGTGGGGATCCCTGTGCTCACCGACAAGGTGGATATCGCGCACGCCCGCCTGGAATTTGAGGGGGGCGCGGTCGCCAATGTGACCGCGAGCCGCGTTTCGACCGAGCGCGTGCGCAAGGTGCGCTTTTTCCAGCAGCACGAGTACATTTCGCTCGATTACGCGAGGCGCGACGCCCTGCGCGTCACAGCGAAAAAAGCAGCCCCGCAGCCGGAATTCGCGTATGAGAAGCTGCCCGCGCCCTCGGTCGAGCCGCTGCGCGCCGAACTGGAGTCATTTGTGGAAGCGGTGCGAACACGCAGCGAACCGCGCGTCAATGGTGAGGCCGGCCGCGCCGCCCTGGAACTTGCCGGGCGAGTAATGGCGAGCATCCAGGAGCACGGCGAGCGCGTCCAACTGGTAGCGTTCGCCGCGGCACAGAAAACGGAAAAATGATCCCTCGCCTTCTGGTTCCCTTAAATGCCCGTCCGCCTGCCGTGGACGCCCCAACGGCGCGCCGGCGCCCTTCCACGCTGGATGAGCGCACGCTCGTCCCAGCGATGCTGCCCATTGTTCCTTTGGACGGACGCACGAACATTCCGTCCTCTCTGCCGCTGGAGTCCATTGCTGCGCGCACCGTCGTTCCGCGGGGCATAAAGCGCGAAGACTTCGTCGTCGAAGAACCAAGCAACCTGCCCCTGCAGCCGACGGAAATGGACGAGCGCGTGACCGTGCCGCAGGGCGCGGCGCCGCCGGAAATCATCGCTCCCTCGGAAAACATTCTTCCGGCCGAGATTGTCGACCCCGATATTTTCCTGACCGGAGAGGTCAACCTGCTTACCGAGGCGCGCACGCAAGATCGCGCCAAGTCCGACCTAGCCAGAAACATTTCCTCGGTGGTGTTTCACATCCTGCTGATTCTGGCCATCATCGTCGAGCCAAAAGTTTTTCCGGCGCGCCCGAAGACGCAAGACGAGCTTGATCTCGCGCGCAGGCAGATGACCATCCTCCTGCCGCCAGGGGCTTTTGAGACGGCCAAGCCCACGCCACGCCGCGAACGGCCAGCCGAAACCATGAAGGTGGACCCGCGCATAATCCGCAAGGTAGCGCCGCCGGAGCCGACGCCCGCACCTCCTCCTCCAAAACAGCCGGAGCGCGTGGTGAAGGAACTGCCGAGCGCCCCGGTGCCCAAGCCCAATGTCACGCCGCCGGACACCACGGTGCCCACTCCCAAAACGGACGCGCCCAAGCAGCCATTGAAGCTGGAAACTCCGGAGGAGCAGCCCAAGCCGAGCAGCCTGCTGCTGCCGAAAAATTCTCCCGGGCGTGCGATTCAGGATTCCATGCGCGATGCCGCCAAAATGAACGCCCCGCGTCCTATCGGCGGCGACGGGCCAATTCCTACTCGCGGAGCACCGGGAGGCGGAGGACGAGGCAGCGTTGGTGCGGGCATTGAAATGCTGACGCCGACCGAAGGCGTCGATTTCAACGATTACCTCGCGCGAGTGTATCAGAGCGTCAAGCGCAACTGGTTCGCGGTGATGCCGGCCTCGGTGGAGTTGGGCGACAAGGGCGTGGTGTCCCTGCAATTCAGAATCATGAAGAATGGTGGCGTGCCCGATGGGGAGCCTGTGAAGGTATTTGGCTCCGGGAAAGAGCCGCTCGATCGCGCGGCCATCTCGTCGATCCGCACCTCGAACCCGTTTGAGCCTTTGCCGCCTGCTTTCAGCGGCCCCTATATCGAGCTGCGCTTTACGTACTACTATAATTTGCAGCCGGATTACTCGCACTAGTGAAACCTGCGCGCCAACAGGTGTTAGGCAGCATTCTTCTCGCGCTCTTTGTGCTTATCTTTCTGTTCGTGCGCGCGCGTCATCTCCTCTTTCGATGAACTTACAGAATTCGAGCCTGCCGCTCGTCGCCGTCATCGGTCCTACTGCTTCGGGGAAATCAGCGCTGGGCGTGTGGTTGGCGGAACAACTCGGCGGCGAAGTAGTCGCGTGTGATTCCACGCAGCTCTATCGCGGGTTCGATATTGGCACGGCAAAGCCTGCGCAGGCCGAGCGCCACGGCGTGCCTCATCACCTCCTTGATGTGCTCGGCCCGCAAGACGCGGCCACGGCGGGAGGCTATCGGCAGATGGCGCTCACCGTCCTCGCCGACCTGCGCGGCCGCGCGCGCCTCCCGATTTTCACCGTCGGTACAGGTCTATATCTGCGCGCCTTGCTGGAAGGCCTCGCGGACGTCCCGCAACGCTCGGAAGAACTTCGCGAAAGATTGCGGCGCAGCGCGCAGGAGCATGGTCCCGGGCGCTTGCACAAGATTTTGTCGCGCCTCGATGCCGAAGCGGCGCAAAAAATTTCCGCAGCCGACGCGCAAAAACTGATTCGCGCCATCGAAGTCTGCCTTCTCGCCAAAATGCCACTCACCAAATTGCATAAAACTGGCCGCGCGCCATTGCAAGGTTGGCGCGCGTTGAAGATTGGACTCGCCCCAGACCGCGAAGCTTTGTACAAGCGAATCCAAGCCAGAACCGACGCCATGCTCGCAAACGGCTGGCTCGAGGAGGTTCGTTCGTTGCTCGATGCCGGGTTGCCTGAAGACGCCAAGCCATTTGATTTTATTGGCTACCGTGAGTTGCGTGAAGTCTTGCACGGCACGCTCACGATGGACGAGGCACGTGCTGCGATTCAGCAAGCTACCCGCCGCTACGCGAAGCGCCAGCTCACCTGGTTTCGCCGCGAACCTGCTGTGCACTGGCTCGCTGGATTTGGAGACGATTCGCTCCTGCAACAAGAGGCGCTCCAATGGCTGCGGGAGCAGGGCGTCATCCAGGCTCGCGGCGCCGAGGCAAGGAGAGTATAATTTCTCTCAGGGACCTCACACGTCGCACACGGTGTCACCATTCGCACGAACCGCCCCCTCCGCACAATGACCGTCCCTTTCTCTCGAGTATGAAGACTCAGCACGCAACTTCGGTTTCGGAGCGTGCCCTGCTCGTTGGCGTCACGTGGAAGCGCGCGCGGCGGGTGCCGGGCATGCCCGCGGGGGAGCAAGGCCGCGAATCGCTTGCCGAGCTGGTGGAGCTTGCGCGCAGCGCCGGCGCGGAAGTCGCTGGCACCATGTACCAGGTGCGCGAGTCCGCTGATCCCGCGACTCTTGTCGGCCGCGGCAAGCTGGACGAGATTCGCGCGGAAGCCACTGCGCACAAGGCGCCGCTGATCATTTTCGACGGCAATCTGTCGCCGGTACAGCAACGCAACATCGAAGCCGCCACCGAGCGACGCGTCATCGATCGCACACAGCTCATTCTGGATATTTTTGCGCGTCACGCGCGTAGCCGCGAAGGCCAGCTACAGGTCGAGCTGGCACAGTTGAATTATCTGCTGCCTCGCCTGACCGGTCGCGGCACGGCCATGTCTCGCCTGGGCGGCAAAAGCGGCGGTGGCGGCGCAGGCGGCGCGGGCGGAGGAGCTGGCCGCATCGGAGTACGCGGCCCTGGCGAAAAGAAACTCGAAACCGACCGCCGCCGCATCCGCGATCGCGTCAGCAGAATTCAGGCCAGCATCGAAGAGGTGCGCAAGCAGCGCGCCCTGCGCCGCGAAGCGCGCAACGCCGTTCCGCTCGGCACCATCGCCCTGGTTGGCTACACCAACGCCGGCAAGTCCACATTGTTCAACGCGCTCAGCAGCGCCGAAGTGCTGGTTTCCTCGCGCATGTTCGCCACGCTCGACCCCACCATTCGCGCCATTCGCCTTCCATCGAACCGCCGCGTCCTGGTTTCCGACACCGTCGGCTTCATTCGCGATCTGCCCAAAGGCCTGCTGACCGCCTTTCGCGCGACCCTTGAAGAAGTGCAGGAAGCCGCCCTGATCCTTCACGTCAGCGACGTTTCCAATCCCCACCACGACGAGCTGGACGAAGAGGTCGACAAAATTTTGCAGGAGCTTGGCGTTGCGGGTCGCCCCAAGCTGCGCGTCCTGAACAAAGTCGATCTGCTCAACTCCGAGCAGCATGAAACTTTGAATCGCAGTTTGGCGCGCGCTGGCGAAACCGGACCGGTGCTCGTTTCCGCCATGACCGGGCGAGGCATCGACGACCTGCTCCGCCACATCGACGCCGCCCTGCCCATTGATCCCGTGGTCACCTTGTCCCTGCGCCTGCCGCTCGCCGAGGGCCGCACCCTCGCGCTAATTCACGCGCTGGGCCGCGTGTTACACTCCGCAGTGGTAGATTCGCACATGACGATGGATGCCGAAGTCCCCGCCTCCATTGCCAGGCGCCTGCGTTTGAGTCAGTATGCCGCGGGTGGAACTTCTCGGCCCCCTCGTACGTAATCTCTATCAGGAGGTCAAACATGGCCGCATTTTTCCTCTGGTGCATCTTGTTTATCCTGTGCTGGCCTCTGGCACTGCTGGCGGTCGTGCTCTTCCCCATCGTCTGGCTCATTACCTTGCCGTTCCGCGTCCTGGGCATCGCGATGCACGGTGTATTCGCACTGCTCGCCGCGCTGTTTTTCCTGCCAGTGCGGGTATTGCGTGGCCCGCGCGCGATCTAAAACCCGTTACCGCTCAGCGCTGGGGTAACTTAGGAGTTAGACATGCGCATAGCTTCATTTTTGGAGGGAAGGGGATCTCTGGCTAGCGAACTTCTAACCTTAAGTTTTCCATCTCACACTGTGGAAATCTCTGTGGAAACTGGAAGTCCTGTAAAATGTGAGATTTCCAAGCATCTGCGAATTTTACGGCCATTTTGTTAAGCCACCGTTCTAATTCCACTATTTACAATGACTTACGGGGCACCGACAACCGTCGTGCGCCGCCCTCCCGCTCCTAGTCCCGCAACTCGCATCGCCAACATTTGCACAGGTTTGCAGCACATTCCTTACAACCGAGCCTCCACTCCCGCATTCCTCTGCTTCGCCGGGCATTAATTATAAGGTACCCGTCTCTCGCCTTTTACGCGCGCTTTTCGACCCGTTGACGCCTGCACAAGCCAAGTCTATAGTGAGGCGCGGCTCGTTACTGACCGCAAAGTGCGGCGTTTCTAACGCTAAACCCTGATGAATCTTCCGAATACACTCACGTTGCTGCGGATTTTTTTCGTTCCCGTTCTCATCGTCGTACTTCTGACCCGCAGCCCCAACGTCGAGCTGTGGGGCTTTCACATGCACTTCGAAGTTTTCGGCGTGGCCATTCTCCTGCTCGCCGCCGCGACCGATTGGGCCGACGGCTACTTCGCGCGCCGCCACTTGCAGGTCACCACCCTCGGCATCTTGCTCGACCCCATCGCCGACAAGCTCCTCATCTCCGCCGCTTTCGTTTCCCTGGTGGACATGCACTTGGTTCCCGCCTGGATGGTGGTCATCATCATCGGACGCGAATTCACCGTGCTTGGCCTGCGCAACATCGCCTCCGCCGAAGGCTTCACCATCGAAGCGTCCGTGCTCGGCAAGACCAAGATGGTTCTCCAAGTATGCGCCGTAGCTGTACTCATTGCAGGAGCGCGGCATCCCT
>Ga0206866_1196_pt1 | contig 11676 bp, 16 predicted proteins | sample Alteio_BWOrgCont_40_FD_152626 | JGI IMG/M metagenome (GOLD analysis project Ga0206866, IMG submission 152626) | Enriched cells from forest soil in Barre Woods Harvard Forest LTER site, Petersham, Massachusetts, United States -... | ecosystem: Environmental > Terrestrial > Soil > Temperate forest >... | reverse complement strand
GAACGTCCCACAATTGCCCGAGAACGTCACCGAGGGCACGCTGGTGTTCGCGCTGTGTACGTCAATGGCGCCACCATTAGCACCATCATCGTGGTATGAAAGCGACGCGTTAGGCTTATCGTTCTGGGCGACAAATCCGAAGTTGGCGGTCTGACCAGGCGTTTGGGAAGCGATTCGGCCGCCGCCAGTGATCTTCTCTGCTCCTGGCGGCGGTGGTGGCGGGCTACCTGCGCAACTGCCCGTCGTGACGACGAAGCCTGCTGTTGCTGCTAGCTGGTGTGTGAAGTTTGCGCGGATCTTCCGTCGGCTGGTCGGGTTGTCGGGGCCGTTGTCCGATCCCGACACCTCCGTGTTGATCAGATGATCGTCCGAGAAGGCGACGTTGGCGAAGTGCTGCGGGTCGAAGGCGACCTGGAAAAGGTCTGCGAGGCTACGGTCCGCTCCGCCGCCGAGGCCGCCGGTTGAGATCGTGCCGCGATGGATGACGTGATCGCTGATCACGTTCCGCACAAAAAATGGGGTTGCATCGTGACCGTTGACGCTTTCTGCGTAATATACGTTCCATTGGGCCCAGCCCTGCATGCAGGTTGTGCCGCTATTGCAGGCCGCCCCTTGCGAGGTTGGGTGTCCCGGCTCCAGAGAGGCGCGATCATTGGAATTGCCGGCCCGATCATCGCCGAACCAGACGATGCCCACGTGACCGTTGGCGTCGGCCGCGATCCAGGGGAAGAGGTTGGCGTGGCCGCCATTTACCGGGAAGCTGACATTAATTGGACTCGACCAGGTCGTGCCCTGATCGGTCGAGAAGGAGTAGAAGATGTCGGAGTTGACCGACCACGCGGCATAGACAAACCCAAAGTCATCTGTGGCAAGGACTGGGAAAAGATTGCCCGCTCCCTGATTCTGCGCGCCCGCCGGGCCGGGGAAGACCTTGGTGTCGGTGAAGGTAAAAGCAGGCAGGCCCAACTTCACGTCGGTCGAGACGCCGACGTAAATGCTACGTAGGGCTCCACCCGTCAGGTTCTCGGTTACGCTGTCCGGGGCCACGAAAATCTGGTACAGGTTGCCGCGGCTCGGGCAACTGCTGCGATCCACCTTAATCTGCCCGGCGATGTTGGCGCTGTTCGAGGCTGGCACTCCGCCAACTGCGGGGAAGGTTTGAGGATCAATTGCCTCGGCAAAGCCATTGAGGTAAGTCTGTCCGCCGTCGTTCGAGCGCTGCACGTCGATGTTGAAGGTCGCCGCGTCGTGATAGTTCAGGTACACGTTCAACGCGTCGGTACCGTCGATCCACTGGCGGTCGTCGCCCGGAATCAGCGCGACAGCCGGATTCGGCGTGCTGAAGCTGTCGCCGCGTGTGGTCGAATGGGTCCCGGTGACGCCCGGCGCGAGTGTCAGGCTCACCAGGGCAAGATTCGGCGTGCCGCTGGTCGGGTAGTTCACGGCAATATCCACGTCGCCGCCGCCCAAACCGACGCCCAAGGGGTCAAGACTGTTGTTGGCGCAGCCGCCTTGCGACGCATTGAAAATGCCGCAGTTGTCCGGCTGGCCTTCGTACTTGAACGGGTAGATGCCGCCCAAGCCGGCAGGGCCGTCCACTGCGGCGTAATAGCGATGCAGGTCCACGCCCGTGGGCACGCCACGGATCGAGCTGACGTACACCGTGCCGTCCGGAGCTACGCGCACGCTAGGCTCGAGGCCGCGCACGATGAACGAGACCCCAGAATTGGCGATTGGCGCGAGTGGCGGCAGTGGCAACTCCTGGTTGTTACTGAACCCGTTTATAGCCAAGACAGAGCGGTGACCAATCACCAGAGCCAGCGCACCGACCAAGCACATGAGGGCAAAGGCTAGACCAAAATGCAATCGAGCTTTCATGCTGCCCACATCCTTAACTTTGATCACCGTTTCCTCCCGATTTTGCACACCTGTTGGAGATCCACCTCAACGAAAGTGAAGTGGCTTTGGATGGCCCCGTTGACCCTGGCTCGGCTTTTAAGACAGATGCCCGCGGTCGTAAATCCAGGAAACACTTGAAAATTCTTTACAGGAAACACCTGAATTGCGGGGAGAAATAAACGCGATAGGGCCTCTACTACGGCTTCATGGATTGGGATTCTTCGGATCCGCGCTCGTCGCTGCGGTCATAATAGCCGGTGCGAGTCCGGACTATGCAATTGCGCGCGCGGACTTTTACGTGAATGCGTCGAAAAGAGCCGTCATGGCGAAAATTTGAGGGCGAATAGCCCAGGAGATATTGCGAGCGAAGCTCGCGCGCGATCTGCGCGAATGCCTGTCCAATCTGTTCGATGGATTTCACCCGCATGGTGCGGCCCCCCGTTTCGCGAGCGAGTTTGCGAACACTGGAGTCTCCGTGGTACTTGCCGCCCAACAATGAGTAAAACTCCGGATCGCTTACGACAATCGAGTAGACGATGACGTCAGCCTTCTCCGCCGCCTCGATTGATTTTTGCAAGCTGGTCTGGCTCCCCTGGTCCTCTCCGTCGGTTACCAGCACCAGCACCTTGCGTCCAAAGCGTGCCTTCATCAATTCATTGGAAGCCAGATAGACGGCGTCATAGAGGTGCGTGCCTCCTGTGGGGCGCGTCGCACTATCCTGGAGGATGCTTCTTCCTGTTTCGTTGATTTCCACCGAATCAATAGCGTGCGCCAGTTGGGGTGCCGCGTCCGTAAAATCCTGGAGCAACTTCACGTCTAAGTCGAAATTCATCACGAACGCTTGATCGCCGTTGCGCAGAACGGAGCGCAGAAAATGTTTCGCGGCGTCCTGTTCCGTGCCAAGCAAGTGACGCTGACTGACGCTTGTGTCGATGGCGACCCCCAAACTCAGCGCCGCATTCGTCTCCTGTGAGAAGTACTCGATTTTCTGTGGAGCCGCATCTTCGCTCAGCTCGAAGTCGTCTTTATTCAGATCTCGAATCAGCCGGCCGTGACGGCCTTCTGCGATCGCATATACATTTACCGCAACGGACACAGCTTTAATGGATTCGCCGGTAAGTCCGTTGGCCGCTTGTTGCCGCGGTGCGGCCGGCAATACCGAGACTAGGAGACACAACGCAGCGGCAAGGGCTGTTCGGATTGTGCGTGGGAAGGAAGTCAAATGCATACGTTCATGACTGGCGCTGGCGAGCGCGAGCTGATTCACTGGGCTCCTTCGTTTCAAATCCTACGCGGGGCCGGCCGTGAAGGCGAACGAAACCGAATAATAAAGAAGGCCGGACTTTCGGGCAAACGCCCTTTGCAGGGGTCTGCCCTTCGTCCGGCCCCGAGGAGTTCGACAGCCTTAGGTGCGGATCGCCTGGAGGCGGCGTTACTCGCCCCTCACTTCAACTGAGACCGTTTCGATCAACTGCGGCTGCCGCGCCATGAGCCCCTGCAACTCCTTGGGCAGAGGAAAATAGAACGTACCGACCGAGGGCAACCGCAACGCCCGGACCGTGACGTTTCCGTCGTGGCGAATACAAACGAAGACGGGGTTCTCGCCCTGCCTTTTGTGGTCGTCAAATGACTGCGCAAGTACCATTCCTACAGCCCGGTCTCCCTGACGGAACAGGATAAATCCTTGTAAAGCGGCATGGTCGAGCGAAAACGTGTAGTCGCCTGCGGGAAGCGCCATTTTTCCCAAGTGCGCATCAAACGGCAGCTTGAACCTACCCGCGACAGCCGGCCCTGCTTGCAATCCTGGTGCGATCATTCCGATTGCAATCACGGCGATTAGCACGAACCCTGAACCCCTCTTCCAGGAATCTTTCATTGGCCTTTTTCTCCTTGGTCTGATTTGGTCTTTGCAACCGACTTTCGCACCAGTTCTCAGGCATCGATGGACACGGTTGTCGGAAGCAGGTGGGATTCTGTGGCCTGGGCGCGCGCTAGGGACTAGTACTCAAGTCCCGGTCTCGGTCAGATGTAGCCAAAGGGTTATCTTGGGCTTGATTAACCAGGGGGGTACGCCACTTTTCCCTTACGTAACCGGCTTAGAATCAGCACTCCGGAGGAGATTTCAAGACTCAAGATTGGCTCCCAGCTGACCAGGACGGGCAGTCTTGTAAGCTTTGTGCTGTCACGCATTGCTTGACGCAATGAAATCCTTATCGTGGAGGCAAAATTCGGGGAGTGAAGTCGGGATAGCGCTTGTGCATAAAACTTACGGCGATGGTGACGCTTTGGTCAAAACTCTTTCCGCACAGTCGTTGGGAATTGACGACATGCCGCAGCTCATTCTGCGGGTCACCCTTTGGTGCAGGCGGGATTCTTTCATTTAGTTCTCGCTGCATCGCTTTTTGCAGTTCGTAATCCATTGGGGCCTCCTTTCCTCTCGTGGGGGGGCGAGTATAACCCCCTTTTCGGCGGCGCACAAAGCCGTATAGTGGTGCCAAGGGAATTGCCTGGATCCACGAGCGGCGGGGAACTTGCAATGTTCCTGGGTTTTTCTGCGTATCTCTTTTCAGGAGACCGTATGAGGATCGACATGGTCGGTGTCGTGACTCTGATTCTGGTCTTTTTGGCATGGTTGGCTTTCGGCGCCATCTTTTTATTTCGCAAAAAGCCGCCCAAAGCGGAAGAAACGAAACGTGTTGCGGCGGCGAAATGGGGCATCGCCTTGCAGGGTGTCGGCTTCGCTTTGGTTGGGTCCTTTCATCGCGCGCAGTGGTGGCCGCTGCCTCGTACACTCTTTGGTGAGGTGATTTTTGCCGCCGCGACCGTAGCGCTGGCGTACTCGAGTTGTCTGTTTTGCCTGCGGGCGGTGCGCACTCTCGGGAAGCAGTGGACCTACGAAGCGCGCGTTATTCAAGGACACGAATTGATCACGCAAGGACCGTACGCCGTAGTGCGTAATCCCATCTACCTCGGGATGTTCGGCCTGATGGTCGCGACTGGCATGGCTTACAGCACTTGGTGGGCGCTTGGCGCTGCCGTTCTTGTTTTTCTTGTTGGCAACCGCATTCGCATCCGCGCTGAAGAAAAGCTTCTGCGCGAAGCGTTCGGCGAGCGGTTCGATGACTACGCTCGTCGTGTCCCGGCCTTCTTTCCAGGCCGCCTCTAGCTTTTGTAGATCACAGCGCTCAGAAAGCGAGCGCGGGAAAAAACTGAGCCCAGCCTCGTTGCTTGTACATAAAAGAACCTACTTGCGCTCACTTCATGTTATTCAAAGCGTTTTCCATGGCGGGGATGACGTGGACTACGGGGCCGTTCCAAAAGGCTGAGGGTGGTTCGTCGTGCCATTGCGCATGCGGGGCGTAGAGGATTACGTCATCCCAATAGAATCCTCGGCTCAGGCAGCAGGCCGGCTTTACTTCTGGCGGCTTGGCGGTCGCTCTTCGATTCAGCTCTTGGGCGACAAGATGCTTGGGGTCCCAAAACTGCCTGGCTCGTTGGTCTGCGATTCTGCCGAGGGCGCTGCCGCTTGGCGACGTAAAATCCGTGGGCAGGATCGGCTCCCAGACGACCAGGACGCGGAGCTTCGTGTCTGAATGGCTGGCGAGAAATTTGTCGGCTGCGGAGGCCCCCCGCAGACATGTTGCTCAAGTCGGGGAGAGCAGCAGGATGATGCGAGGCTCGTCAGCCGCGGAGTCAAACGCGCTTTGGAATTCGCTGAAGTTCGATGCTGACAGGGTGAAGAGCGGCGGCTGTCCGGGGGGCGCCTTGGACGGCCCCCAAAGATAGACACCCGCGAGCAGCAGCAGCGCCGCAAGGATCATCCCGATAAGAAGTCGTTTTTTCATTTCATGACCGATAGAAATGATCCGCCACGAATCCGGCAATCTGCTGAGGGAATAGAATCATCGCGAGCACAATGGCGACGGCCGTCCAGAGCAGGAATTGACCGACGAGACGACCCTTCACGGCGCACTGCCTTGCGCGGCGCTGCTGCCAGAATCCCACGCCGATCAGGGCGATGGAAAGCACAAGGAACCACGGCCGAAACCGCAGCAGAAAAGCGCCGGCGCCGGCGGCTCCGATGGCGGCCGCAAAGCCGAGAGGTACGCAGCACGCCATGGTAGCGAGCGAACTCACTATGGCCGCAAGAGAGACTGAGAGACCCGTGCTCGTCCTCACTGTTTTTCTCCACGTATTGCTTCGCGGACCGCGCGGTGAATCATTTCTGCAGGCGGGACGCCGGGCAGTTTCTCGCCCGGATACAATCGACAGGAGAGTGCAAAGTGCTGCGCCTCTGATTCGCCGGCAATATCGCGGCCGTTGATGCGAATGGTAGGGGAACCGCGAAACTTCAGTGCTTCGGCCATGCGCGGGTTGGCTACAAGTACCTCGCAGATTGGAACGGAGATGCCCTGGGCGGCCAAAACGGTTTTCAGTTTCGCCATTGCTGCGGGGTAATGCGGACAGTCCGATACGTAGAGAACTTCGATTTTCACGCGGCAGTCTCCGAGCGATTCTGCTTGCCGCTCAAGAGCGGGCAGCGGGAATTTTGTCGATGGAGCTCTTTTTTGCAGGTCCGCAGCGCTGCTCGCAGCTCGTGTTGCAATGTTCGGAGGTCGCGGAGCTTTCGCCGGACCTGAAGGAGTTTTGTCTGCAGGCGAAGGTGCACCGGGGCACAGGGTTGCAGGCGGCTGCCGCGCAGCGCGAGAAGCTCGCGAACTTCCTTCAGCGTGAATCCCAGGCCCTGCGCTTGGCGAATGAATCGCAGAGTTTCCAGGTCCGTATCGGCGTATTGCCGAAAGCCACCTGCGGTTCGGGAGGGACGCGGAAGCAAGGCGTTTCGCTCGTAGAAGCGAATGGCATCCGGGGTCAGGCCAGTCTTTTTTGCCACACCACCAATATGCATGGGAGCAGCTCCTGTCGAGGAATCTACACCTTGGAGTGTAGTCCAGAGTCAAGGTGTAGATTATCGATGCAATGGGCAAAGCTCCGGTGACCGATGCTAGGGAGTGCCCGCCAAGTTGCGCGGCGCATAAAATCGAAAAGAACTGCGCTGGCGACATTGCTGACAAGCTACTGACAGACTTCAAGTAGTCGACCGCGCACAAGTAGGAGAGCTGAAGGCGCTGGGACGCGCTAAAGCGCGGAACCCTTCCCAATCAGAGTGTCCGGCAACGCAAACCCTGCTTCGCGAACGACGCTGCGCTCGCGATGGGCTCTTTTCAAACAGTGGCTGTTCTACCCCGGAGGAAGTGCAGAACGAGCATCACGATGCCGATGATCAGCAGGACGTGAACGATGCCGCTAGAAACGTGAAAGGCGAAAAACCCAAGTAACCAGAGAACGATGAGAACCGCAGCGATTAGTCCAAGCATGTCTTAAACTCCTTTGAGCGCGCGCCAATCAGGGTTGCTTTTGGTCGCGCCACACGGATAACTTCTCGTCAGATTCCGTGCTTGTAGCCGCAAGGATGCCCGATTAGAGAATTACAATCTGTTCAATAGGAGTCACATCCGCAAATTAGATTTGGAGGCCGGTCGCGGCGTCCATCGGGCGGGAACTTAATTTAGCTGCAGCAAGTCGGTCAAAGAAATGTCCACAATATCCTGGGGTTCAAGCGTTCTGTGCAAGATATCCACAAAGCGCATTTTGGAGCCGCCATCGATGACTTCGATTTTTATTTCCGATTTTTCCTTGCCGATGTTAGGGCCCATGAAGTGAATGGTGTGGCGCTTGGCATCGAAGGCTCCGCGGAGCATCGCGGCATTATCGCTTCTAGTTATCTTCAACTCCTGAGCTCGCTTGGTGTCGCAACTCAGGATGCCTGTAACGCCGGGTTCGGCGTTGAACTCGGTGCAGCGCGCTCTGAACAGCTCGCATAGATCCGCCCATACCTTCGCGATATGCAAAGAGAGATCATTCTGATCGCGGATCGCTTTGGCATCGCGAACCTGTTTTAGTTTTTGCTGCGCGGCGAATCGCAGAGCGGCGTCTCTAGACCAATCAGACATGGACAATCTCCTGGGCTGGGGCCGAAATCAGGTCCGTGGCGGTGAGCCGGCCGGCATTTCTGGCTGTCTTCGGATCTTCCCCGTCTCTGGATCAACGTTGCTTTCCCACCAGTTAGCAGCTATAAGGCGGGATCGCTATTGGTAGCTACCGCGGTGGCGTTCACGCGGATTAGATTCGTTTCGTCGCTGAAAAAATGGCGTTGTCCGGTAGAACCCGGGGTAGTTGGGTCAGCATTTGCGCCATAGCTCGTAACCGTCGGGCCCACGGAGACGGGAGTGTACAGAAAGTTGTAGCCGCTTTTTGTGCCGCCGGCCAGCGTAGCATCGATCAGGCAGGCAGCGGTCGCCGTGGGCGTGACCGAAGGCGCACAGTTGCCGGCAGCGCCGCCATCGCTGAGGTCGGCAAGTTTTGTGGCAAAGCCGGCGCCGTACGTGTTCTGATAGACGACTTGCGAAGTATTGATGGAGCGGAGGGAGGCAACGGCCGAAGCTTCGTTGGCAGCCATGCGCGAGCGCATGAGATTGGGAATGGCGATCGCCGCAATAACCAGGATCACCGCCACGACGATCAGCAACTCGATCAGGGAAAACCCCTTTTGTTTGCGCTCCATATTAATGAAGCTCCTGGCTTCGATTGACACAGATATCCGCCCACCAAAGATACACGCACGTGCTCGCCCATTGCCTAGAATTTTAGTAAGTACCGCATAATCAGCGCGTTACTGTCTAAGGCGGTCCTGCAATTCGGACACTAAGTGTCGCTGATAGTGACACTAATTGTTCCAGCATTAACTTCCCTTCCGAACCCTGCCGATGCCTCGGCGCACGATTTCAGACAGTCAAATCTTCTCCGGCCTTTCCCATTTACCAGAATCCGCGGCCTTGAATATCGCCTCGATCGCCGCCATATTCTGGATGGCATCTTCGAGCGGCACCGGAACCTCACGCTGGCCGCGCACTGCCCGCGAGAACTCGTCGCCCTGAATCGTATATTGATCGACAATCGGAAACTCTTCAACCTTCGGCGCTCCACCCAGCACGTCACCGATGAAGATTCGGCACGGCCGGTCATTCGGTGCGTTCCATGGAATTTCAATTTCGACGCGTCCGGATGTGCCAAGAAAATGCATTCGTTGAAAGAAGGCAGTTTGCGTGCCGCAAGTAAAGATCGATTGCCCCGAGGGAAATTCCAGAATCGCGGAAGCGAGCCGATCGGTCTTGAAATCCGGGTCGCGCTGCAGCGCGCCGGTGACTCGCACCGGCTCTTCCCCAAAGATGAATCGCGACATCGTGATGGGATAGCAGCCGATGTCCAGCAAGCCGCCTCCACCCCATTCTACTTTGTGCCGCACGTTATTGGGGTCGCGATTGAAATAGCTGAAGACTCCGGCAATGGTCCGCAATTCGCCAATGCCACCGCCGAGGATAATCTCCCGCGTGCGCAACCACTGCGGATGCGTCTTCACCATAAATGCTTCGCCGATTTTCACACCCGTGCGCTCACGCGCGGCGAGCAACGTTCTTGCCTCCGCCACGGTCATGCTGATGGGCTTCTCGCACAGCACGTGTTTGCCTGCTTCCGCGGCCTTCATCGACCACGGCACGTGCAAGTGATTCGGCAGTGGATTGTAAATGGCCTCAATCTCGCGATCTTGCAGAAGCTCTTCATACGAGCCATAGGCTTTGGGAATGCCGAGCTTGCGCGCCGCCTCCTCTGCCTTCTTCTTGTCGCGAGAGGCGATTGCCGCGATTTCGCCGTACGCGCCTTTTTGCATGCCGGGAATTACTCTGCGCACGGCGATGGATGCCGCGCCCAGGACACCCCACTTCACCTTCTTCATTTTCTTCCCCGGCGTTCCTCTTTTTTGCATTCTCTGTGTCTTGCCTTACAGCTCTCTGTGTGAAATCTTTTTCTATATTGCGTTCTCTAAGACAGGCCGTTGGACTACAATGTACCTCAATTCGCCCTGGAGGAATCTATGACCGCCGATCGAGTGGAAGTCTCCTGGGACCCCGGCAAATCCAAATGGCTGGTAAGGATTCAGAGCGGCGAAGAAGTGATTCGCCGCTATTGCGACGCGCCGAAGAACGCAGACGAGCAAGCGCTGCGCGCCACGGCAGAGAAGACCGTGCGCGATGAAGGCTATCAGCTAGGATCGGGCGGCGTCACCGTTCGTCGCGAGTCCGCCGCCAGCCGCTGATTGAACTCTCCTGGCCGATGCGACCACCTGCAGGCGCGTCGCATATAACGCTCCGCCGCACCTTATCGCACGGGCGGAGAGAAATCGGTCAGCACCATGAATGTGGAGTCCACTTTCTCCACGATTTTCCCGTTCTCTTCGGACTTGTCGCGTACGCTCTTCCATTCCGGATCGTCCTGGAAAGCCTTCCAGTTGGCGGCTGCGGCTTCGCGGCTGGGATGCGAGAGGATGTAGATGAGTGTACTGCTCTTCGCCGGCTCGTCGAGCGGCGTCCAGTAGGCGACGTTCCTTATCCCGTGCTTTTCAAAAAGTTTCGTGGTGTGCTCGCGAAAGCGCTTCAGCAAGTCGTTGAGCTTGCCTTCGTACGTGTGGTACACGCGGAGCTCGTACACGGTGGTCGATGCTGGGTCTGCTTTTGGCAGCGAAGCGGCCCAGGCGGTGGTTGGTAGCATGGTGATGCCCGAAAGCGATTGTAATAGTGTGCGTCGTTTCATGGCCGGGGATTCTAGCATCTTCCCCCGCAACATTTGAGAGCAAATGGTAAAATCGCGTGCGCGGGCCGCCGCGCCTGGCACAATTGCCCTCGTTAAGCTTTCGCCGCCCGCATCGCCGCGATCCGCTCGTTGAACTGCCGCGTGATGTGCGGCACGATTCCCAACTGCCTCTCGATCAACATAAGCTGGCCGCGATGGTGCATCTCGTGCTCCTTGGCGCCGAGCAACCGCTCGAATCGCGACTTCTGCGTTTTTCCGTCGGGCTCCGTCACCATTTCCCCGAGGAATTCCGGCGTCAGCGCCTCCAACCACGCGGCGAACTGTTCTCCCCCTGTGCGCAGCAGCTCCACGATCTCCGCCTTCGACCGCACCTTCGCTTCCTCCGCATCGAAGCGCTCTCGCATCTCCAGAAAGTTCAGCCCCACCAGGGTCGTTAGCCTCTGTTTTCGGTCAATCTCTTCCCAGATGCGCGTCGCAATGGCAATGTGCACCAACATTCCCGCCACCGATTTACACTCCGGCGCCGCAACGTGCCCGTACTGCGACTCCGGAATATCCACTGCCACCTGAATAGTGTTCTTGCGTACCGTGCGAAACGCGCTGGCTAGTTCTTTCCCGCCATAAGAACTCATGCTCATTCACCTCATTGTCGTTGTCGTTTTCCGCCCTGCCTGGGCTGCTTCCGTCTCTGATGCGTGCCCCACGCCCTTCGTCACGTACTTTCGCCGGAGCCAGACCTTGAAACGAACCCCCTGACCCCGCGCGCAGCACCTCTTAAAAAATAGCAACAGAACACCAAGCCCTAGCAAAACATGGAATTACTCCATCATTGAAGGACCCAGCGTCTGTCCCCTTTTGCACAGACTCGTGCTTTCGGATCTGAGATGATGGAGAGCGGCAAACTCCGCGCAGCCCATGCCAATTCGGCTCACCGACGACGTCCCACGGGCCGCGGGTGGTTCTACGCCTCTGCCGGCTCGCGCACAGGCTTACCGGTCGTCATAGGTACCTTTGTTGGGATTCGCGAAAATCAGGGGTTTTATGTCAACAGTCATACGAACATTCCACAAC
>Ga0206866_1195_pt1 | contig 11706 bp, 8 predicted proteins | sample Alteio_BWOrgCont_40_FD_152626 | JGI IMG/M metagenome (GOLD analysis project Ga0206866, IMG submission 152626) | Enriched cells from forest soil in Barre Woods Harvard Forest LTER site, Petersham, Massachusetts, United States -... | ecosystem: Environmental > Terrestrial > Soil > Temperate forest > O... | reverse complement strand
CCTTACCAACACGAGCCTGATGTTCAGCGCAACCGATATGAGCTATATCCGGCCGTTTCTTGACATATACGACAGTGCTATTCATTCCAAGAAAACGGAAAGTGCACCTGCTGACGAAGAAAATGATTTGACATCCTTATTGCAGTCTCTAAAGACTCAGGAAAAGAATACGCCTGCCCCGCCGCCACTGCCCAACCTGTTCCTGGGATCGATTGTCTACTACTCGCCCAGTCACTGGTCGGTCTGGTTTAACGGGAGAAAGCTGGTGAATTCGCACAACGCAGCAGAAAACGCACTTTATGTCAGCCGCATATCAAGAAACGAAGTGGAAGTGGTATGGAAGCCGCCGTCGATTACTGAAATCGCCGCGTTGTGGCGCGAACGCACCAAAAACGGCACATCTCCCATCACGGGGATTCAAGTGATGGAAGCCAAAGGCAAAATCATCCTGCAGCTGCGCCCTAACCAGACATTCGTTCCGTATATGCTGACGATTTACGAAGGGCTTGTTAAAGGCGGTGGCCCGCAGGCCGCAGCGCCGGCACCGGCGGAGCCCGCGTCCCGTTCATTTTCAGATACTATTTCTGCCCCTTTCTCTCTCCAGCCACGAGGTTCGACACAATGACGACTGCCGCAGCCCCCCTCTCCGTCAGCCATATCACCAAGCGTTATGACGACAATCTGGTACTGAATGATGTCTCCCTGTCGCTTAATCCCGGGGAATTGTTCGGCCTCATCGGCCTCAACGGCGTGGGTAAAACCACGCTCATCAAGATTATCCTCGACCTCACGCGCCCCGATCAGGGCCAGGTGCAGTTGTTCGGCGAGCCGTGCACAGAGGCCACAGCGCGGCGCCACATTTCCTACCTGCCGGAAAAATTCCAGCCGTCGCGTTACCTGCGCGGCAGGAATACCTGTCTTTGTGCCTGTCGTATTTCGGCAAGGAACTGGATCCCAAGCAGGCGGAAAGAGAAGCCATCCTGCTTGATCTGGAGCCCCAAAGGCTGGAACAGAAGGTAGGCTCCTACTCCAAGGGCATGGGCCAGAAGCTGGGGCTAATCGGGGCATTCCTGGTGGATGCGCCCTTCCTTATCCTCGATGAACCCATGAGCGGGCTTGACCCCCGTGCGCGCATCCTGCTCAAGGAAAAGCTGCTCAAAAGCAAGGCGCAGGGAAAAACGATATTTTTCAGCTCGCACATTCTCTCCGACATCGACGAAATCTGCGATCGCATCGGCGTCATCAGCAACAGCAAGCTTATTTTCATCGGCACGCCGCAGGAATTCAAGCGCACGCATCCCGAACCGACGCTGGAGAAATCCTTCCTGCGCGCGATTGCCTGAAATGTATTAGAATTTGTTGCCCTGCTGGCTGTAGGGACTGTTGTGCGCGGTTTTGTTGAAACTCAATTCCGTATAAGCCGGCGCCTGGGCCTGACGGATGAGCAGGCGCATATTGGCGGGATTGTCGGATTCACCCATGGCCACTTCTTCGGTAATGACCTTGGCCTGATACAGCTCAAGCAATGCCTGATCCAGCGTCTGCATGCCTTCCACGCGGTTCTTGGCAATAATCTCGGGGATTTCCTTTATCCGGTTTTCCTGAATGAGGGAGCGGATAAACCCGCGGTTAAGCATGATCTCCGTTGCCACTACGCGCGAATCATCTGTGGACAGCACCAGACGCTGGCACAATATGCCACGCAGGTTATTCGACAGATCGTAGCGCACCTGGTGATGCTTCTCCTGCGGGAAGAAGCTGAGAATGGCTTCCAGCACCTGGCAGGTGCTGCCCGCGTGCAATGTGGCTACGCATAAATGGCCGGTTTCGGAAAAGTGCAGCGCCTGCGCCATCGACGTAGTGTCACGAATCTCGCCGATCAGCACGACATCCGGCCGCTGACGCAGCACGTTCTTGAGCGCTACCGCCACTGAAGCCGTATCAATGCCGACGTCCCGCTGCGTAATGATGCACTGTGCGTGATGGTGAACAAACTCAATGGGGTCTTCTACCGTCACGATATGCCCGTATCCGTTTTGATTGCGATAGCCTATCATCGCCGCAAGCGACGTCGTTTTTCCCGAGCCCGTCGGACCCGCCACCAGTATCAGTCCGCGCTTCTCCATGATAATCTCGCCGTACAATTTCGGCAGATGCAGCCCCTCTATGGTGGGAATATCGGTCTGGATGCGGCGGATAACTAGTCCGTAATGCTCCTGCTGGCGGAAAAGATTGACGCGGAAGCGAGAGGATTTTCCCCATGGCAGCGCCATATTGAGTTCCATGGCAACGGCAAATTCCTGACGCTGCCGTTCGTCGAGCAATTCGGCGATGACACGCTCCATATCCGCGTCATCCAGCGGCTGCGGGGCAATGGGCACAATGCGGTCGCTGAGGCGCACGCTGGGCGCGCAGCCGACCGTGAGATATAAGTCGGAGCCCTTCATATCCACAAGTTTCGTCAGAAGGGGATCGAGCGTGGGGCGGGAAGCATCTGCATGAATCATATATAGCCCCTAAAAACCGCCGCTTCCGAATTTGCCTGAGGCGGTGCCGCGCTTGGCGGGAGTGTTGCCGCTATCCTCGTTTTCGCTGTCCATATCGCTTGAGCTGGTGGCAAGCAGGTCCTTTACCGTTTCCTGCGTGATAAGGCCTTCACCCAGCATACGATAAGCCGCATCCTTCATGGTGCGCATGCCAAATTTCGTGCCCACCTGCATCATGGAGGAGATCTGCGGTATCTTGTTTTCGCGGATCAGGTTGCGGATAGCAGGGGTGCCAAGCAGTATTTCGTGTATCGCGACACGGCCCGCGCCATCCGCGCGTTTGACCAGCGCCTGGGTGACAACCGCTTCCAGAGACACCGAAAGCATCGAACGAATCATTTCCTTGTCGTTGGCGGGAAACACGTCAATGATACGATCCACCGTTTTGGGCGCCGAGTTGGTGTGCAGCGTGCCCAGCACCAGATGGCCCGTTTCCGCCGCCGTCATGGCAAGCTGTATGGTTTCCAGATCGCGCAACTCACCCACCAGAATCACGTCAGGATCTTCGCGCAATGCGCTTTTCAGCGCGCGGGCGAAAGACTTGGTGCTCGGTCCCACTTCGCGCTGGTTGATGAGCGATTTCTTCGAGCGATGGACAAACTCCACCGGGTCTTCAATGGTCAGAATATGTTTGGACTCGCGCTCGTTAATGTAATCGACCATCGCCGCCAGCGTCGTCGATTTACCGCTGCCGGTAGGGCCGGTCAGCAGTATGAGGCCTTTGTTGAGCTCCGTGAGCTTCTTCAACACTTCCGGCGCCTGAATGTCTTCCAGCGACAAAATGCGCGTGGGGATCGTACGCAGCACCGCCGCGGGGCCGTTCAGCGTATGGAAAGCGTTGATACGGAATCGCATGCTCTCGCTGAAAGAAAGCGCGAAGTCGACTTCCAGATCGCGTTCGTAATCGGAGCGCTGCTGTTCCGTCATGACGGAATACATCATGCTGCGCACATCATCCGAGCTCACCGGGTTCATCTTGAGCTGCACCATGTCGCCGTGGATGCGCAAAATAGGAGGGCTGCCGGCAGACAGATGCAAATCGGACGCGTTGTTCTTCTGCGAAGCAAATAACAGTTCGGTGATTTCCATATACCCCTACGACCTTATAATGCTCGAAGCAGTTCATGAAATGCGAAGAGCATTTATGTATTAGGTCTATTAGAGCGTATAAAAGTTAATCTTTTCTGAATTTCGTCGGGATTTGCAGGAATTTTTTCACCGCGGTCGTTGGCGGTGATTAACTGCTGGTAAAAGACCGATGCTGACCGCCAATCCCCCTGTTTATCAAGGATAATTGCCATATCATACCGATATTTTAAGTTTTCCGGCGAAAGCTCAATCGCATGGCCCATGGCCTGCGCCGCCTTGCCGAAATCGCCCATTTTCTCGTAAATGATGCCTATCTGGGCCGCAATCGGGCTGAAGGTAGGATGGGTGTGCTGCAGTTTTATAAGCTCCACCATAGCGCCCTGCGGAGATTCATCCGCCAGAAGCACCAGAAAATTATTGAGCCCTTCCATATTATGGGGATCTTCGGCGAGCAGTTTGCCGTACAGCGGCCGCGCAAGCTGCAGCTGGCCGGCGCGGTGATAGGTAGTGGCCAGCCCGAGCAGGGCCAGTTTATTGGAAGGCTGTTCCTCCAGCACCTGCTTATAAAGAGCTATGGCTTCGGACTGATCCCCTGCCATCAGCGAATCATAGGCATTGTTGAGCAGCCTGTTGGCATCGGCCTTGGGCCGCCTGACACTTATTTTGATGCCCACGCCTTCGTGCTCCTGAATCTCTGCATCCCCTTCCAATGCATTTTTATGCTCGCGTTCGAGGGTAATCAGTCCCTTTTTTTCTTCGTGCGGCGCCTTTTCGGGCGGCAAAGTATCCGCAATCTGCTTCGACTGCGCCGTCAGGCCAGGCTGCGAAGAAGAGGTAGAGGAGGTAGTAGTAACAGAGGAGCGAGAAGGCATATGTGCCCCGGCAAGGGCAGCAGCAGGGATCGGCATTGGAGCAAGTGGAGCGGGCGGCGGCAGAGGAGAAAGAGTGGCGGGCGGCGGCAAGGAGGACAGATCGGAAGGCAGGGAAGTGGAAGCACTGGGAACGTCAGGCGCTGCACCTGCCGCAGGTGCCAGCAAAGCAAGGTTCTTATTATCACCCGGGGCGGGAGCCGGTATCGCATTGCGATTTGTTATATTGGCGACAGGAGCAACAGCGGCAGCCTGCGGCGGCGGCAGGGCAGAAGAATCTCCCTGCAGCGGTGCGGTGGAAGCGAGCTGCATATTGGATGCCGCGACGGCGGCCGCAGGAGCTGAAGGAGTGGCAGGAGGAGCAACCGGCTTTGCCGCAATAGCAACGGAGGTGCGGATCGTGGCATTGGCGGGCGGCAGAAATGCGGCAGCCTGCGGCGGTGGCAGGGCAGAAGAATCACCCGGCAGCGACACTGTGGCAGCAAGCGGCATATTTGATGCCGCAACGGGGGCCGCAGGAGCAGCAACCGGCTTTGCCGCAATAGCAACGGAAGTGCGAATGGTGGCATTGGCCGGCGGCAAAAATGCGGTCGGCGCTGGCGGTACGGGCGCGATGGAACTGACTATGGGAGTGCGCGGCGTTGCCCATGCAGCAGCAGGCGCAGCGGAAATTACCTGTGCGGGGGGCTGACCCTTAATAAGCAATCGGGGCGTGGCAGAAGACGTGGGGTAAGAAAACGCACCATTGTCTGCGCTGCCGTCTGCTCCGCCCGCAAGACGGCGCCGGTCGGAGGAAGAATCCGCCGCCTCTTCGGGCGATGTTTCCTGCAGATTCCTCTTTCTCAGCGCTTCATACGGGGAATCCGAAAGCACGTGATATTGCGCAACGGGCGAGGTGTTGCCTGTGCCGGGCGAAGCGGAGGGAGCGCCAGTGTCACTGACTTCGTCGGGGGAGGGATAGCTGTACATGCCCTCCGTTTTACCTTCATTCGGGAAAATGCAGCAAACTAAGGCTACCGACACGGACGCCCCGAGCCGCCTATACAGTACTATCCGGTTTTTACCATCCATGGTCAAAGCAAGCGCCGCCCCATACGCTATATTTAGTAGCTTACTACTAAAACAAAACTACGCCTAGGTCATCAAAAAAATACGCGCGTTGTTGGCGTTTAACGGAAAATTCATTCCCAGGAGGTAAACTGTGTAATTGCGATATCCTGAAATGCGGAACATATATGGCATCATCTGCACCCATTCTGACACCTGCTAGCAGCATTGGAGATTTGTGTGCCACTATGCTGTGTGAAGCCGAAATTCTAAGGGAGGAAATAAGAAATCCTGGAAAAGCTCCCAGAGCAGCTGGCTATGCTCAAACAGTGATCCCCCAGATACTGACTCCCTCTACATTTTCGGATACCGCAACTTTCATATGGATTGATTTACTGGCAAGAAACGGAATAAACACTATCCGGGATATACAAAGACAACGCGCGCGCAATCAAACGTCTGTTACGGAAATATTATACCAGTGCCCGGGGTTTGGCCCTGAGGAATTGCGAACTCTTTATACCTTTCTTGATCAACAAAAATGTACTCCCGAATGGGATTTGCGGACTACCCGCCAGAAACAGACGGATAAACCGGCACAGCCGGCAACTGCCCTTACATTGCAAAGCAGTACGCTGGATGTAGCAGCCGCTTTACAGCGAGAGGCAGCAAGTAGGGATGAAGACTTTAAAAGACTGGCAGATCAATTTAGAAAATTAGCGCCACGTGAACTGGCCAGACATAATATTCGCTCTGTGAGAGATATGCTGACGCCAACTGCGGCAAAAGTAATGTTATCCGACGAAACAAAGGCAGGCGTGGCTAGAGGACGTCTGCCCCTATTGGAGAGATTCTTAAAAGAACAAGGATTTACGCCGCAGTGGAGCCCGACTGATTTGCGCCCGCGAGCGCCTGCTATAGCACCCCCGGCAATTCAACTTAACGATCAAAGCACCATGGCAATCGTGGCTGCGGCCCTGCGCCAAAGCAATCCATCCTCACCCCACGTCTCAAAGCTGGCAGGATTGCTGGAAAAATCGGATATAGGTTCTCTCGCAGAGCTAAGAGCTGTGGATGGCTGGGAGAAATTTAAACGTCTGCAGGCAGGAGTCTTCCGCGTCGGGCCTGCTACAGAGAAAACCCTGTATGACTTTTTGAGCGCCCGCAACCTGGCTCCATCACGGAGTCCGCAGCAAGACGCAGTTCGTTCGCGTGATGCTTCTGATACTTCGTCAAACACAATAACCTTTACCGGTGCTTGGCACGCAGAAATTATAGGCGAGATTGCATTGGATTCTACACTGGAGCAATTCATGAAGCTGCTGCGTAAAATTCCTTCTCTTTCGGAAGCCGGTTATGATGCCATCCCCGATGCTGATTTTACCCGTCTTGAAAATGCATTGCAGAAAGAGAATCGCCAAACGATGAGTGAGATACTTAAAGTGTCCTATGTTACAATAGAAAGTCTTCCAATTAGGCCTGTTTTCAAAGCCATGTTTAGAAGGACTATTCTTGCGGTGAATGAAGCGCTGGCGGCCAATCAGCAATCGTCAGAAAGAAGCGTTTAGGCCGCAAAATAATCCTGCAGTGACCTGACAGTTAAGCCCCCACTCTGCTTCATCGCAGCAATCGCCTGCACGAGTGCGCGTGAGCCGGCGAGCGTCGTCGAATAAGGGATTTTGGAAAGCAGCGCCGTGTGGCGGATGCCGAAGGAATCGGCGATCGACTGCGCGCCTTCGGTCGTGTTGATGACGAGGTGAACGCCACCGTCTTTCATCATGTCGACGATATGCGGGCGGCCTTCGCGCACTTTATTAATCACGTTCACCTTCAGCCCCCTGCCCTCAAGGAACTGCGCCGTGCCGCGCGTGGCCACCACTTCAAAGCCCATCTTCAGCAAATCGGCAACGCTGGACTCGATGCCGTGCTTGTCCGAATCCTTGACCGAAACGAACACGCGGCCCGTTGCAGGCAGCGTGCTGCCTGCCGCCAGGTGGGCTTTGGCGAATGCGCGGGCGAAATCCGTGTCGATGCCCATCGTCTCGCCGGTCGATTTCATCTCCGGGCCCAGAATCACGTCCACACCGGGGAAACGCGCAAACGGGAAGACAGCTTCCTTCACCGCAATATGCTTGCGGCGATCCGTCACCGGGTATGCAGCCAGCAGCGCTTTGAGCTTCTCTCCCGCCATGATACGCGAGGCAATCTTGGCCACCGGCAGCCCGCTGGCCTTGGCGACAAACGGCACCGTGCGCGAGGCGCGCGGGTTGACTTCCAGGATGTAAATTACGTTGTCTTTCACGGCAAACTGCACGTTCATCAGCCCGATGACCCTGAGCGCCTTGGCAAGCGCCACCGTCTGCTTCTCGATGGCTTTCAGTATCGCGGGCGCCAGCGAGTACGCGGGCAGCGAGCAGGCCGAATCGCCGGAGTGAATACCTGCTTCCTCGATATGCTCCATGATACCCGCCACATACACTTGGCTGCCGTCGCACAGCGCATCGACGTCCACTTCAATCGCGTTGCTGAGATAGCTATCCAGCAAAATCGGCCCGTCGCCGAACGCCTGCATGATCTCGCGCACGTAATTCTGCAGCGTCGGCGCATCATGAATGATGGCCATCGCCCGCCCGCCCAGCACATACGAGGGCCGCACGACCACCGGGAAGCCAATCACCTTTGCCTGTTTCACCACTTCTTCCGCGCTGTGGCAGATGCGGTTGGCGGGCTGGCGCAACTTGAGTTTGTGCAACAATTTCTGGAAGCGTTCGCGGTCCTCTGCAAGGTCAATGGAATCCGGTGATGTGCCGATGATGGGAATTCCTTCGGCTTCCAGCGCGTGGGCGAGCTTGAGCGGCGTCTGTCCGCCAAACTGCACGATCACGCCCAGCAGCTTGCCGTTTTCCTGCTCCTTGCGGATGACGGCAATCACATCTTCCGCCGTCAGCGGCTCAAAATACAGGCGATCCGAGGTATCGTAATCCGTCGAGACCGTCTCCGGGTTGCAGTTGATCATGATCGTCTCGTAGCCCGCCTCTTTCAGCGCATACGACGCGTGCACGCAGCAATAGTCGAACTCGATCCCCTGTCCGATGCGGTTGGGCCCGCCGCCGAGGATGATGATTTTCTCGCGGTTTGTAGGCTCTGACTCACAAGAATCCAGAGTCCAGAGTCCAGAGTCCGGTGTACTTTTTTTTCTGGATTCTGGACTCTTGACTCTAGCCCCTATTTCATAGGTAGAATACATATATGGTGTCTGCGAAGCAAACTCGGCCGCGCAGGTATCGACGCGCTTATACACCGGCGCAATGCCTGCTTTCTTACGCAATCTTGCGATCTCCACAGGTTTCTTTTTCGCAAGCTGCGCGATACGTGCGTCGGAAAAACCCATGCGCTTCCATGTTGCAAGTTGTAGGTTGTAGGTTGTAGGTGTTTTTTTACCTGTAACCTGTAACCTGCAACCTGCAACCTCTTTCTCCATCACCACAATCTCCGTAATGCGCGCAATAAACCACGGGTCCCACTTCGTGATCGCATTCACTTCTTTCTCGCTCATGCCAAGTCGCAGCGCCTGCGCAATCTGCAAAATGCGCTCAGGCGTCGGAATGGTGAGCTGCGAGCGCAATTTTTCAATATCGCCCTCCACCTCGTTGAGCCCATTAAGCCCGGTCTCCAGCGACCGCAGCGCCTTCTGCAGTGATTCACTGAACGATCGTCCAATGGCCATCGCCTCGCCCACCGACTTCATGGCAGTGGTGAGCGTCCTGTCGGTGCCGGGGAATTTTTCAAACGTGAAGCGCGGGATTTTGGTGACGATGTAGTCAATCGTCGGCTCAAACGACGCAGGTGTGACTTTCGTCACGTCATTCAAAATCTCATCGAGCGTGTAGCCTACCGCGAGCTTCGCCGCCACCTTGGCAATCGGGAAGCCCGTGGCTTTGCTAGCCAGCGCCGAGGAGCGCGAGACGCGTGGGTTCATTTCAATCACCACCATGCGCCCGTTGGCGGGGTTGACCGCAAACTGCACGTTGGAGCCGCCGGTATCGACGCCAATCTCGCGCAGCACCGCAATCGAGGCGTCGCGCATGATCTGGTATTCCTTGTCGGTGAGCGTGAGTGCCGGCGCCACCGTGATCGAATCCCCCGTGTGCACACCCATGGGGTCGACGTTTTCAATCGAGCAGACGATGATGCAGTTGTCCGCCTTGTCGCGCACCACTTCCATCTCGTATTCTTTCCAGCCCAGCAGCGACTCATCAATCAGCACTTCCGTGGTAGGCGACGCATCAAGCCCGGTCGCCACAATCTGCTCGAACTCTTCGCGGTTATAGGCAATACCGCCGCCGGTACCGCCCAGCGTAAAGGACGGGCGGATGATAGCCGGCAGCCCTACAATGGCCAGCACGCCGCGCGCTTCTTCGATTGAGTGCACCACGGCATTCTTGGCCACATTGAGCCCGATGCGCGCCATCGCTTCGTTGAACAGCTGGCGGTTCTCGGCCTTGTTGATGGCATCGAGCTTGGCGCCGATCATCTCGACATTGAACTTCTTAAGCGTGCCATCTTCGGCGAGCGCTTTGGCACAATTGAGCGCCGTCTGCCCGCCCATGGTGGGCAGCAGCGCGTCGGGGCGTTCTTTTTCGATGATCTTGGCGACAAACTGCGGCGTGATGGGTTCGATGTACGTCGCATCCGCCAGCCCCGGGTCGGTCATGATCGTGGCCGGGTTGGAATTGACGAGAATCACTCGGTAGCCCTCGCTCTTCAGCGTCTTCACCGCCTGCGTGCCGGAATAGTCGAACTCGCACGCCTGGCCGATGATGATCGGCCCCGCGCCAAGGACAAGGATGGATTTGATGTCAGTACGCTTGGGCATTTCTTGCCGCCCTCCATTTTAGTCCATCTCTGCTCAGTTCGTTTATAGCGCTTTGTTGCTCAATAACTTCTGTTGCACCCATAACTTTTCCCAGCCCGGTTTCTTTGAAAAAAACTTCAATCGCATCACGATATTTCTGCCCTTTTTGAGACTCCGGAGTATGTAGCTGATATACCAGCGAAAAGAAAAGCTGTGTCTTTTGCGCGGACAGTTTTTCATTTTCAGCATCACAAACGTCAAGAAATCCGAGGCGATGAAATTCCAAAAGCCCTCTTATGCCATCCTCTTTTTGCAGGCATGCGAATTTTTGGGAAAAGTCCTGATTAACAGAAAAATCCCCGGGCTTAAGCAGAGGGTTGTCTTCCTGGGATACCGGCAATCCTTCGTCGGGATGAAGAAACATCATTTGAGCGGCAGAATCCACCTGCGCCATAATATTCCCCGGACTATCTTTCCCTTCCGGCTTGCGTTTTCCCCACTCCATTATGGCAGGCATGAGGTTATAGTCCTTATCCATGGCGTTTTTTCTCCCCCGCCGCAGATTCCATCATCCCTACGAACTGCTGGAATAAGTACAAGCTATCATGCGGACCCGGCGAGGCTTCGGGATGTCCCTGCACGCAGAAGATGGGCTTGTTTTTGTGTTTGAGTCCCTGAATCGTGCCGTCAAACAATGAGCGATGCGTCACTTCCACATCGCGTGGCAGATCTTCACTCACGACAAATCCATGGTTCTGGCTCGTTATCTCGACCTTGCCGGTTTTCAGATCCTTCACCGGGTGGTTGGCGCCGCGGTGGCCCTGACGCATTTTTTCGGTCTTGCCGCCAAAGGCTAACCCCAGCAGCTGATGCCCAAGGCAGATGCCAAAGATAGGAATGCCGCTTTCCATCAGCTCACGAATAACGGGCAGCGCATACGCGCCCGTTGCCGCCGGATCGCCCGGCCCGTTGGAGAGGAAAATCCCGTCAGGCTTCAGCGCAAGAATGTCTTTTGCCGGTGTCTGCGCCGGTACCACCGTTACCCTGCAGCCAGCACTCACTAGGCAGCGCAGGATATTAAGCTTCTCGCCGTAGTCGATGGCGACGACGTGATAGCGCCCCGGCGCATGCGTTTGTGGATCCAGCGACCAACGCGCCTGTTTCCACACATATGTCTTTTTCGTCGTCACTTCTTTCGCAAGCTCCATGCCCTTCAACGAAGGCAACGCCGCCAATTGTTTCTTCACTTTTTCTAACTGGACTCTGGACTCTGGATTCTTGACTCTCACTATCGCTACAT
>Ga0206866_1099_pt1 | contig 11720 bp, 10 predicted proteins | sample Alteio_BWOrgCont_40_FD_152626 | JGI IMG/M metagenome (GOLD analysis project Ga0206866, IMG submission 152626) | Enriched cells from forest soil in Barre Woods Harvard Forest LTER site, Petersham, Massachusetts, United States -... | ecosystem: Environmental > Terrestrial > Soil > Temperate forest >... | reverse complement strand
CTTCTGCCGTTCAGCTCCTTGCACATCCTCCTGCCCTTCGCCTTCGCGGCGCTGATCGCCGTGACTTACTCGCCTTCTTCCCGGCTCGGCGTCATTCTCAGTTCGCCGTTTTTCGCCTATCTCGGGGCGATTTCTTACTCGGTTTATATCTGGCAATCTCCCGTCCTGAAGGCGTGCACGCTCGCACTGGGCGGACGTTTGGTGGGAGAACAAAGGATCGATCAGAACCTGCCATTCGCGCATAAATTGCTCTATTGCGCCGGCACCACTCTGCTGCTGATGGCCGTCGCAAGCTTCTCATATTATTGCTTCGAATCTCCAATGCGCCGATTGCTGCGGCGCCCGCCCCGCGAGTGGTTTCGCCCGCCCGCGCTTGCGGAATCCGCCAAGCCATAAGCGGCGGCGAGCCGTCTTGAAGAGGAATGGCGTAGAGCGAAAAAACCTGTTATTGGCCAAGAAGAATTATGTCCCCGACCGCGCATACCGAGCAGAGTTTTGCAGAGTACGAGACGCTTTCAGCCTGCCCGGTATGCGGCTCGGAGGAGTTTCGGCTTCTATTCGAGCCGGATGTGGCGCGGTGCGGGCGATGCGATGTCCTCTTCCGCAATCCGCGCCCGACGCAGGAGGAGATACGGCGGTCGTACGATTTCGGCAGCAATTATGCGGAATGGCAAAAGGATGACTCGATGCGGAGCCTGATGTGGCGGCGGCGATTGAACCTGCTGCTGCGCTACAGCAAGACGGGGCAATGGCTCGACGTGGGCGCCGGGGACGGTTATTTCCTCGATTTTGTAAAGAAGGCGGGGTTTGCGACTTATGGGACGGAGCTTTCGTCAACGGGGGCGGAGTACGCGAGCCAGCGGGGGCACAGGCTGCTGCTCGGGCAATTGAAGGAAATCGATTTTGGCGATCTGAAGTTCGATGTGATTACGCTGTGGCATGTGCTCGAGCACCTGCCAAATCCCGGCGAAGCATTGTCGATCATTCATAGGCTGCTGAAACCGGGGGGAATTCTCGGACTGGCGGTGCCGAACGAGGAGAACCATTTATTCCGAAACCGGATCGGGTTGTTGAAGAGCCCAAATCCGCTGGGGCCCATCGTGTGGGGGAAAGAAATCCACCTGACCCACTTCCAGCCCGGCACGCTGCGCCAGTCGCTTCGGGATCATGGATTCGAGGTCCGTCAGTTTGGGGTGGACGATATTTATTGGGATCGCTCGGCCAGGAACATGGCGAAGCTGGCGGCGCAAAAGACGCTCTGCGGGCTGCTGGGGTGGCACTTCAGCATGGCGATGTATTGTGTTTGCTCGCGGCGGGAGTAGTGGGGCTGGAGAGAACCTCGGGGCATTGAGGGTCGGCTTCCATCTTACTGTCCGCGAACAAGTATTTCGCGCCAAAGAGGGCTGCGTTGCGGACTTGGAAGCCGGCTTCCTCGAGGCGGCGCATCGACTCTTCGCGCGGTATGGGGCACCACGGATGGTACTCGCAGGAAATCTTCACAGAGGAGGGAAGCCGCGCGCGATGGGCGACGATCCAGGCAATGATCTCGCCTTCCGCGCCCTCGCAGTCGAGCTTCACGAAGAGCGACTTCGCGCCGGCGAAATCGACACAGTCCAGGGTGACGCTCGCCATCGTCTCGGGCTCCGCTTCCGAGGCTTCGTAGATGTTCGAGGCGCCGCGATTTGAATGCCGCGAGAACTGCACCTGGCGTCCATCGCCGGTGACCGGAGCGCGGGTGAGCGTGACATTCGTTACATTGTTCCGCTTGAAATTATGCTCGGCCTGCGCGGCGACGCTCGCCTCCGGCTCGAAGGCGTATATGCGGGCCGCGGGGTGGGTATAGCCGGCCAGGGAACTGAAGCTGCCGACATTGGTCCCCACGTCGATGAACAAATCCGCATCGCTGGCGCCGACGCCGTAAACGTCGGCCACTGCCGGCTCGAAAACCTCGCCCCAGATGCCGGCCAGGTTTCGGTCCACCTCGATCACGAGCCCGTTGCGCAAGCGCGCCGCCATCACGGGCCTGGATGAGAGCCCCAGCTTCATCAGGATGATTTCGGGCCAATTCGAGCACTTCTCGATGATTGTGGAAAGGGTCTTGAGCTTCCGAAAAAGAGTCATGGACGGCGGATTTAAGGACCAGGTTTCCGGGAAAAATCCCAGCCGGGTTCTTGCGATCGGGGTCGCCGACCCATAAACTGGAGAAATCTATGGCGCGGATTTGTCTCCCTGGAGCCGCCGCTCCGCAAGTAAATTCTGGCGGCCGAATCTGAGCAGGGCGGACCGCAATGATTTTCTCATTCCGAGTCCCGTAACCGGCGGTTCGGCGGCGCCGCGCGGATGAACAATCCGTCAGGCTTCGAGAATCTCAACGAGACCGATGCCGGGAAAATTATAAAATGAAACGCAGCGACCTCCAAAGAGCGGGGCGGGTTTCGCAGTTGAAATGCAAATCGCGCGAATCTCCAGCTTCGCCAATTCCGCCAAAGCAGCCTGCAGGTTATCCGTTTCATAACAAACGTGATAGATGACGCCGTCATTATGGCGCTGGATCAGGCTGTCAATTGGCCCTTTTGTTTCGCCAGGACAAATGATTTCGATCGAGGGCTCGGTCTCGTGAACGCACATCGTCAAATGCACATTCTGGAGCGGATCATATACGCTCTCGCCAATTTGGTAGCCCATGAACGAAGCCAGAGCAACTGCGCGATCGCGCTTCCGGGCGGCCAGTCCCAGGTGATGAAATTTCAAGTGCCGGTTCTTCATATCGCGTCTTTTTACCTCAGTGATCGGAAGATTTGTTGCATTTCCGGGAAGGAGTTGGCAAAGAAAAAGAGACTTGCCGCCATATAACAAAAGGTAAACACAATCGCGACCGCATGAATCCAGCGATTTGAGTTATAGGCGGCGAAGCCCTTCCGTCCAAGCCATCGTTTCAATCCGATGGTGTAGTAATGGGTCGTGACCACTGCGAGGGCCTGAGTCGCCCCATAGGCGAGGTAATTCCAGCCGGCTCCGTGCCATACGCCAATGATCAGGAATACCAGCAGAATCGTGAATGCAATTGCATGATTTGCATTCGCCGGCCCAAAGAGACGGACAAAAAACTTCGACACTGGGGAAAAGAAAACGTCCCTCATATACTCCGAGAGCGTGATATGCCAGCGATTCCAGAAGTCCCTCCCGTTTCTCGCGGCAAACGGATTGTCAAAATTCTCCGCGACCGGTATTCCAATAAGGCCCGCCGCGCCGATGGCGATGTCGCAAAACCCCGAGAAATTGAAATAAAGATAGAGATAGTAAAACACAACCGCAATGGGAAGATCGATCCAAGGATGATAATGATCATCTCTCAGCAGGCCGGCGTATGTAAGGCGGCTCAATACGTTGCCTACGAATTCGAATTTAACCAGGCCGATTAATAGACGCATCGCCGACCTTCCAATGGGAATCGCCGGAGGGGTCTCGTTGAAGGCGCTGACAAAATTACTGTAAGGATTAATTGGCCCGACGAACATGGTGGGCAAAAAAAATGAGTACGCCATGTATCCCCAAAATCCCGGCTTTTTGACGACGCCATTGCGAACCTGCAAAACCAAATAGCTGTTGCGAAACGCCAGGTATGAAATGCCGAAGAATTGCGGCATGCCGACGGCTACGACGTACCAGTACTGGGCAAAGTGAACGTAAATGAGGGGAAAAATGTAGCGGGCGAAGATCAGCGCGGCAATGGGCGTCGAAAACGCCACCCACGGCTTCCACCCGTCGTCGCCGGCAAAGAGGTGAAACATCGCATAGCAAAGAATAACCAATGCAAAGTAAATAATCGCAATGGGAGGATGGCGAAAGAAAACCACGAAAAACGGCGGCGCATTTAGGAGCGCGAACAGAATATCACGCGTTACAGATCGAAAACGGGCTAGAATGAAGCGGGCCGCGAGGACATAAGCGACAAAAGCGAACAAAAGAAGGAGAAGCATCGTCTAGAAACCGCCGTAAACGAGCTTCAGATTCGTGAATTGGGAAGGAGAAATCATCGCCAATCCCACCGCTGTCAGCGATAGGATCACGAGAAGTGTGTAAACAAACAGTTTAATGGCCGGACGGGCTTTCATAGATCTTTAGGAGCGACGGCGTAATCACTTTCGTGAAGTATTGCTGCCCGTTCTTGTTGAGATGCCCCCTGTCGGGAGTGATTTTATCGATGTCCGGCGGAGTCATTCCCGCATAGAATTTAGCCGGCGGAATCCCCACGATGGTCACGTCAGGACCGAGGATCGCCGGCCAGTCCGCGGCCTCCGGGATAAACGGCGTAAGCGGCTCTCCCGGTGAGGGAATAGTCAGCATGACCAGGCGAGTGCGGTGCGCACGCACGAGCGTAAGGAATTTGTTCAAAAAATACAATTGCAGCGCAGGCAATCGGCTCTTTGAGAATTGGAACTTATTCGCCGTCCCCTGAGAATAAACGCACGCATCGGAAGGAGAGGCGGGCGAGGCGGGCGAATAATCCACGAATTTGGCAAAGTGGTAGCCAATCTCCTCTTCTTCTGAGCCGAGGCTCGCCGCCGGGTCGGTGATGGCGAAAGGGGCATGGGGCACGCCGGCGGTCGGGCCGTCGTCAGTCGGATCGAAAAAAGTTCGCGGGTCATTGGGGCGGATCAGGCTCAATAAATTCCTCGGCATCCCAAGAATAGCGGCGAAATAGTATTGGGGAACATGCCTGAGAGGCATCCCGCGCAGCTCCGCAGCATCGTCTCCGAACCGGAATAAATATGGGGCCATGGGATGGGGAGCGTCATCCCATTCCGTTACATCCGAAAATACGATGGTGTTCACATGCCGATTCTCGAGAAGATCCTTGGCGACGAAATAAAGAGCGTCGAACCCCCTCCAGTTCCAGCTCGCGGTGAATACGCAAACTTTCCGCCCAAGGCTCTTTGCGAGGGCCGCTTCCACATAGGGCGTATTGACGCCCATGTACATCGTCGAGCCGCCCATAAAAGCGATATCGACGTCTCCCTTCTGCTGGAATATGACGTCATGGATATAAGGATAGAGTCCCATTCGCCACGGCACGGAAGAGTAGATCTCCTCGCGGGGAGGCAGCATGCCGCGCGTGAAAATCACCGGCAGAAGGAGCAGCGCCAGGAGAAACAGGCAAAAAGCCGCGGCCTGTCCCACCGAGGAGAACGCCGGCTTCATCAACGTTCTCCAGTGCGTTTCAAAATTAAATCCGCCAACTCCCCCACGTTTTTCAACGCCTCCACCTCTCCGACGCGAAACCGAACGCCGAAAGCGGATTCCACGGCCACCATGAGGGTTATATGGAGGAGAGAGTCCCACTCTGGAACGTCCTTCGCGCTTAAATTCGCGGTGACTGTTACAGGCTCGAGAAACACTTCATCAAATATCCCCTGCAATCGGTTCAGCACGTCAGATTGATTCATGTTCGGACCCCGTAAGTTTGATATGCGTTTTTAGCGGAACAAATCTTTCCAGTTGCAGCTCGAATTCCCGACTGTCGTCGGATTCGCTCAAGAGAGAGAAGCCCATTCTGGAATAGAAATCTCGCACCATCCCGTTTTTTGCCGTCGGCAGATAGACGCCCTGGAGGGTGTTGCAGCCCAGGGAGGCGGCGAGGCGCGCGAGCTCGTTTAGGGCGACGTCTTCAACCTGCCGTTTGAGCACCCGGCAACTCATCAGCCATGTGTCGATCAGCATCCGATCCCCCGATTTCTCCCCGATTACAACGGAGATCAGGCCGTAATCCCCGAATTGGTCCTTCAATCGCACCGAGAAACATGCGTGCTTCCCGGAGCCTATTAGCGCGCAAACCTCCGCCTCGGTGCGTCGGTGCGTCGTCAAGTTAAACTGATTGCTTTTATTGATCAGCTGCGAAAGTCGCGGAGCGTCCACTGTTGAAAAAACGCTCACAGTCGCCTCCATCGCCAGAGACTGGAGATAAGCGTCCATATCCGTCACCGCGGATGATAAGACCCGGCGTTTCGCGTCGGAGAGATACTGATCGGTCCTGGCCGAATCCTCCGCCGTGATCGTCCGCGGCTCAAACAGCCGGCAATCTTGTAACTGCGCCACATAGTCCGAGGGATCGGGGCCCAGCAGGATCGCCGTCACCTGGGGAGCAAACTGCCTCACGATGTCAACTTCCGCGGCGTTGTCATCGACAAAGACGAAGCTGTCCAGACCCAAGTTGAGATCAAGCGCCATCGTCCGTATGTTATCGGACTTAGGTTCCCAATTCGCTTTGAACGAGACAAAATCCTGGATCCGCAGAACCATTTCGGGGTGGCGTTCAAAGGCGGCGGCCGCTTTGTCATGATCGTTCTTGCTGCACACCGCCAGCAGCACGCCCCTTTGCTTTAGAGTCATGATGTACTTCTGGAACGCCTTGAAGGCCTCGCCTCGCGGAGAAGTATCGCCAATTTCGATCCCTTCGAGCCCATCTTCCGCCACGACCCCGCCCCAAAGCGTGTTATCCAGGTCCAACACCAGGACCTTCTTCGGCGCTTGCTGGAGGTTGCGGACGATTTGGGCGATTTCGCGCGCCACGCGGGGCAGCAATGCTGCCGAACACGGTTGCTTGCTCTCATACCAAGCGCGTTCGTCCCGGGCTGTAATCCCGCCATGCCGGTTCGCAAGGAATTCCATATCGCAGATATGGAGATAGGGCGGCGCATTCAGCCCCAGTTCCAGATTCACCCATTTTCGAAAGCTCCAGTCAGAGCCCAGCGTCCGCGAGCGGTAGGCGCCCAGATCGTGCCTCGCCGGCAGCATGAAATTGCAGAGAGCAACCTCGGCGTTCGCTTTTTCGTGAAGGCGCCGGGTAAGTTCCAGCAAGGAATTCACGACACGATTGGCCTCGTCCCGCTGAACTTCACGGGGATCGGAAAGACTGCCCGAATACTTGCACCGATTTTCCGAGGGCAATAGGACGACCAGCTTGGGGGCGAATTCATAAAGCTTCGAGCCGTCGTCCATTATCTCATCAACATAAGCGTCAAAGTCCCCAAGGAATAATTGGATAGGGAAACCCTCCGCTTCGCATATATGTTCGACCAAGTCCGATAGCGGATAGAGACTGTAGCCGCCCACGAGCGCGACTCGGACGACCTCCGGCGTTTTCTCCGGCTTCGGGACCTGGCGCATATGAGCCTTTTTGCGAAGCGAAGAAAGCGCCACGAACTGATGGAATTCCTCCGCCTCTCGCGTAGCGCGCTTGAGCTTGTCCCAAAATTCCGGACTTGCCCGCAGCAGATCATCCTTAAGCTGCGCATTGATCTTTCCCGCGCTCTGGGTCGGAGGAGGCTCCGTCAAATGAGGAGAACCGTCATCGGCAGCCCGGGCCGGGTCCGATGACTGTTCCGTTTCAGGCAAAGCCTCGCATGCCGGACATAGGGGACTGGCGCCGGAATCTGAAACGCCAGCGGGAAGTTCTTTGCCGCATCGAGAACAGAAAAAGCTGAGCCCCAAGGCCTTACAACCGTTCAGTTGGGATGTCGACGATGCATCGGCGCTCATCGGTTGGAGAGGCGGTTTTCGAGGGATTTTTTTCGTGCGTGCGGGTTGAGGGCTCGGCCGGTCCGCCGGCTCGGAAGCTTTTCGTCCGGGGCAGCCCTCCGCGCAAGCCAATTCGCGCCGCTAAGGCTGCGTTCGGCCCGCGGCAAGCACCGAGGCGACTTTCCCGCGCACAGTCTCGTACATCACGGCTTCCATGCAGATGTAACTGGGCATCACGCAGCGGTCGCAGGTTGGCGGTGGCGCAGGTGGCTGTGAACTCCCGCAGGCTGCTGGTTCGATCACTTCGACTCTAGGAGGCAACGGCGGGAGCGGGTCGGAAATTTCCGGCATATGCGCCAAAGGGCACCGAAGCGCCGACCTGGGTTCCGGGTTAGGAACGCCGTCAACCCGGCGAGGGCCGAGCCGCCTAGTGGCACGTTACTGTGATGGTATAGGCGCCGGTCGTTCCCGAGATTGTCGCGTTGGTCATGTTATGGGCTCTAAGGCATACGGTACCGGTGGCAATAACGTCCCCGTCGAATGTCACATTCTGACTCGTTGCAGTAGTAATCGGACAGGCGACCGCGACCGAATCGCCAACATAGGTGTTTGGCATCGGGATATTTGTTGTGAACATTTTGAATGCCGCGATCGAGCCGAAATTCCACGTCGTGCTGCTCGTCAGGATGGAGCCATTAGTTCCGCCCACGACAGTGGCGACAGGGTCCCATCCGGTATTCGTGTTGGAGCCGGATTCCTTTACATACAGCACTCTTCCCGCGGCGCCGTTCGTCTGTTCATATACGTTTCCGACCGAGCCGGCGAAGCTCCCATTCGGGCTGCCCGCCTGAGGTTCCAGATTTTGCGACGATAAGGTTCCGGTAATGAGCGCGTTACCAGCGACATCCAGGGGCAAAGTAGGGCTCGTGACGCCGATGCCTACATAATTTGCGAAATAACTGTTGCCCTGCGTCACATTGAATCTCTGCGAAGCCGTATCACCATTCATGCCAATGATTACGTCGCCATTTGTGGGAATATAAATGCCATTGCCAGGTACAGTTGTGATGGATAGCGTTGTGCTTCCGAGATTTGTGATGGTGTTGTCACTGTCGGCGCCCTCCACTCGCAGGCCATCCAACCAGGTGTAACCTCCTTCAACATCCAGAGGTCCCGCGGGAGATGAAGTGCCGACGCCTATTTGCGTGACGCTCAATGCGCCAGAAAACGTTGCCGGGCCGGTAAAATCGGTGGTGCCCGTGGATACAAGATTTCCGCCAAAGGTCGTCAGCCCGTTATAGGTGTTGGTCCCGGTGGCGCTCAGCCCGTCGTCGAAGGTATCCGCTCCGCTAAACGTATCGGCCCCGCTAAACAGATCTGCTCCAGTAAATGAGGCGCTTCCCGTCGAGAGAAGGCCCGCGCTAAACGTCGAATACCCGCTAAAGGTGTTGCTTCCCTGGCCATTCAGGGCTCCCGTGAATGTGGTCGGTCCGGCAAAGGTGTTGGCGCCGGTAAAGCTATTGGTTCCGTTCGACCTAACCGCACTGTCAATGATCGGGTCCCCCTGCTCATTATCCATGGGGGCGCCGGTTTCGTTCGTGTTATTATACGCAGACCCCGCGCTTTCAGGAATTAAATTCACAAGAACCGACGAGACGATGTTGTTGGCAAAAACATCGTTCGTGCAGTTTCCAAAGGGTCCGGTAAAGCCTACTCCAGCTCCGGACGGCAGATTGGGTTCCGCCAGAATTGTGTTATCCGAGTACGTGGTCAGGGTGACGTTGTAGCCCAAGCCTATACCGCCAGCTTGAGGGCTCTGGCCGCTATTAACCCAGGGAACCATGATTTTATTGCCGCTTACGGTGAACCCCGACGAAATGTTACCTCCGCCCATCCATATTCCAAGCCAGTAATTATCTATAAAGCTATTATTGATAATCTGATCGTTCCAATTCCACCCGGTGTCACAGAACCAACCAGCGTAGCAGTCTGAAACAACATTGTTGGTCCATATCGAGTCGCTTGTCGCCCAGCCGCCGAATCCCTGATGGAACCCGTTTGAGTCAATCACGTTGTTTTCGACCTCCCCGGTTATATACTCGCCGGCGTCCGTACCCGAGGTATTATTTGAAATAAGACTTATTACCCATCCATTCGTGCCATATAGATTATCCGCGAGGCAATCACTGATGACGTTCCCGTCGGCGACGGGAATACCGTCGCCCACCGTGTGACCGATAGCGATTCCTATTATTCCTTCTCCGCCTCCAGGTCCGCTTCCAGGAAATGGCGCTCCCGTGTTCATCACGTGTACGCGTTCGACCCTCGTATCCTTTTCTCCGATTGAAATGGCCGAAGTCATAACAGCCGGGCCTACGTAAACGTCGGTGCCCGTGACCAATGCGTTAATCGATCCTGACGTCCACGGATAATCGCTGTTGGACGAGATGTAAAAGTAAGAAGCGAAAGAATCAGAACCATTCAAGTTTTTAAGGACAACGTGCCCCGAATCGGGCACGCCGACAACCTCGTAAAGCCCGATGATCGGAGTAAAATAATCATCGCTGGTGCCCGTGTGCTGTAGATAGGCATACTGGCCAACGGTCGCCCAGCTTGAATTCAGAACAGGAACTGACACGGTCCCGGAAGTTGATGGCACGGTGAACGATCCGCTCAGGCTGCTGCCAAAATTCGTCCACGAACAATTTACCGTGAGATCGCTAATTTCAACGCCGACAGTGTCACTAGTGCCGCATGCGATGACGTAATTGCGCGTTGTTGATCCATAAGTAGTGCCGCTTGCATATGCAAATCCCGCCAATTGGATGACGGTCTGATCCATCCCAGCCCCATAGAATTTCCAATTTGATAAAGCGCCCCAACTGACTGTTCCCGAAATTGCAGTATTGGAGGGCGCTGTTCCGTTCGTCAACATGATTCCGTTTGCCGTGCCTGAATATGCCGCGCTGTCGCTGTTGGAATTGGAGCCCATCGTGTAATAAGTGCCCGGCGCAAAGTAGAAGCTGAGATTTTGGAGGTGGTTACTGGTGCAATAGTTCATGAGGCCGTCGAATAACGCCTCCGTGCTCACATTGAAGGGGTCCGTTGGCGAGCTTGCGCCGATCGTTCCCGTGAAGGTTTGATAGGGCGGAGTCGTTGACAGGTAAACCGCGGTTTGTTGTGCTTGGGCCTCGGCCGCGCTCAGGACGCAGAGGCCTGCGAGAAGGACAAGACAAAAATTGATTCTGTGGAGGAATGATAGAGGACGCATATAATTGGAGTGACTGAATTTGACAACTAAGAGATGTGACATTAATGGATTTTTCGACTGAACTGTTTACGAAAACAATCAGCGGCAACTGCCACGAAAACACCCTCCCAGACGATGCAATGCACTAACCTGCACCCATGCTCCTGGCCGTCTGTCGCTCAGGCGGAAAGGCTTACGCTACGATTGACCCAAATCTTTTGGTCTAGAGCCTTTTTTCTTTGGGGGGTGGACGTGCGCTCATAATTGTAACAATTTGTAAGATGCGCGAAATTCCTTTCGGACCATTCGCCCGACCGCCAGCCAATATTTGCCGCCCGTTTTCATTTTTTACCCGAGTGAGGATTGCCTGCACCGCCGCCGCGCCAGCCAGAGTGGATATTTATACTACGACCGGCAAGAAGAAATTTTGAAAATGTCGCGTTCCATTGAAACTGGGACAAATGCGTGCGCTTAAAGCGAGATAGGCTTTGGGGATGGGTAATTGACGAGGAGAGCGGGCTGCGAGTTTTTGTCGGGGAGGTTGGCGAGTACTAAGCAATCCCCGTTCGGATGGAGGCATCGGATCACTTTTGTTACGTTTCGTCCGGCGATCGAGGCGGGAGTGACGCGGGCGGAGGTTACGGGCTTTCTCAGGCGGGCGGGGAAGAGCGGGCGGCGCTTTTCATGCCGGCGAGAACGGAGAGCGTCTTCTCCCGCACAGTTTCGTACGTCACGGCTTCCATGCAGATGTAACTGGGCATCACGCAGCGGTCGAGGCAGGGGTGGTGCGGGCAGACGTCGCGGTAGATGACATGGCGCTCATTGCCGCGCGGGGCGAACCAGCGGCGCTCGGAATCCGAGAAGATCGCGATCACCAGCTTGCCGAGCGCGGCGCCGATGTGCGAGACGGCGGTGTCGTTGCAAAGGAGCACATCGGCGGTTGCGCAGATGG
>Ga0206866_1193_pt1 | contig 11782 bp, 9 predicted proteins | sample Alteio_BWOrgCont_40_FD_152626 | JGI IMG/M metagenome (GOLD analysis project Ga0206866, IMG submission 152626) | Enriched cells from forest soil in Barre Woods Harvard Forest LTER site, Petersham, Massachusetts, United States -... | ecosystem: Environmental > Terrestrial > Soil > Temperate forest > O... | reverse complement strand
GCGGCGCGGGGAGTGCGGAGAAGCAGCCGGCTAGACTTTGGCGTCTTTCTTCAGGGCCAGGCGGAGTGTACCAAGCATATAAGCAGAAAATGGGCATTCCCTGAACCATCGCTCGTGCAGAATGGATTGCTCGTGATATCGAGCGGCAACAGCGACCGATCTCCAATCCACTTGGACGTATAATCGACCGACCGAAATTTTATTGACATCGCAATCATCGCTTTGCTAGACTCTTTTGGTTCAGAAGTGCGCCTCGCCTCCGCGAGGCTCCCCCAAAAAGTCCCAACTCCAATCTTTCTTTCTGGAAACTTCCATGTCCACCAATCGCTCCAACGACCGTTCCTCTGTGTGTTCGTTCACCTTCGCCGACAGCCGCCAAGTGTGTCGAAACAAAGCACTTTAACCACCTTTAGAATCAACACTTGTGAAAAACATAGGGGAGGGGGCACCTCGCCAGTCTCCACAGCCCTGCCGTGCCCGAATTTGAAATTCCTAATCTACACTCAATGGAGGAACGCTTGGCGAGGCGCGTCGGCCTCGCTCCGGGTGTGCCGATCTATAGGAATTGACCCGATCGTCCGATGCCCGACAAGTCTCGTGGTCGCGTCACGTCCTTCAGACGCCCCACGACATAGAGCTGAATCGCATTACTATCTTCCGGTGGGAGGCCAATGAATTCTATGCCTACGCGTTCGCTTCCCTCTTTACGTACGATTCGAGCGAGCACGTTGAGCGAGGCGCCAACTTCCGCGATCTTGAACTCCAAGGCAACTTCCTGCCCCAGGTCTATATCCACCGAGGGTTGCAGCAGCATACCGCTTTCGCTGATATTCATGCTGCGCAAGGGAAATTGCCGGTCATCCCAGGTGCAGATTACCTCCGTAAAGAGGGGTAAACGCGCCGCGTGCCTTTTGTTTTTCCAGCCGGGGGAATCCATGGCGGCCAGCATCGGGCGGAGGCGAGCCGCCGTAACTGGCTTGGTGAATACTAAGTCGGCGCCCTCGCCGAAAGCCTTCCGTACGTTCTCAATGTCACCCGTGGCAGTGAGCATCACGATCGCGGTTTCACGATTGAACTGCGAGGTCCGGATTTGGCGGGCCAGGTCAAGTCCGTCCGGTTGAGGAATGCCCACAAACACAACGTCGAACCGCTGTTCCTGGGCTCGTTGCCCAGCCTCATTGCGGTTGTCAGACGTTAAGACCGTATGGCCTAAGGGCGCCGCCAGAGACGTTATGAGTCTCAGGCTCAACGGTTCATCGTCGACAACCATGATTTTCAGTGCCATGGCTAGGCCTCACGTCCAAGGATGATTCAAGCAGCTAGAATACGTTGGAGGCGCCGCGAAGCGTGAATGCTTGGAACCGAGCGTGTCTAAAGCGTGAAGGGCCTCCAAACGACACCGCGTCTCTGACTAACTACCTTTAGAATCAACACTTGCAAAAGTGTATCAAAACAAAGCACTTTAACTACCTTTAGAATCAACACTTATGAAAAAAGGGGGGAGGGGGGCTCAGTTTCCGTCCCGATTACGTGATCGAACTTGTGCGCAAATGAGGAAGAGTTCCGGATAGGACGGTATATAGAACATGGAAGAAAGCGCGGGCAACGATCCACCATCGTTGCCCGCGGTTGGGGGAGCGCGGCGTTAGGCAGTGCCGCTTACAGTGGGGCCGTGCAGCCTGCCTGTTGGGAAACCGACGCGGAGGTCAGCACGTTGGTGTCGGGATAGCTGTACGCGTGACTGATGGCAGAGGACGGCGTGACGCCCGCGAACCACTGCAGGATTGCCTCGTTTTGCGGATGCCAAGTGGAGCCGTTCAACACGATGGGGAACTGCGCGTTGGGAAGTCCCTCGATTACGTCACCGGTTTCTAGGTTGTTCTGGCAGTTGCCGTTGGGTGAGAGCCACCACGGGACGGCGTTGTTGACAAAGGGATCGTTGAAAGTCTCCGCCATCTCATGGCTGAGCGCGCTGATATCGCCGAAGGTCGCGTCGCGGAAGATGCCCGGGGAGATCCAGGCGGAGTAGTTGAGCACATAGCGCTTCTCGCGGAAGCCGTTGGTGGCGCCGCCCGGCTCCAGGTCGTAGGTGTGGAAGCCGATGACGCAGCACTGCGTTGGATCCCCGTTAAAATAGAGGAACGCGTTAGGGAAAAGGAAGGTGGAGATGTCGCGCGTGCGAATGTCTCCAGCGTTCTCAGCGGCACCAACTGGCGTGGTCGTGTCCGCGGCCGTGGCCGGGAAAAGCCCATTGATGAACGTGTTGATGTCGATCAAGACATATCTGCAGCACGAGCCGTCAGCGTTGAGGGCGAAGCGGTACGTTCCGCGGATAAGTGTCAGCGTGCGCGCCGGCCCGACACGCGGGCGTAGCAAAGTGTGCCACTGGTCGTCGCTTTGATGGAAGAATTCCGCGCGCTGAACGGCATCGGTAAATTGCGTGGGTTCGTTGCTAGAAGTATAGAAAGTGTTGGAGAACACCGGCGAGTTGAGAACCGGTGTCACAAACCGCGTGGCGTCGGAGAAGAGCCGCTTGCCGTTTACGAAGCGCGGAGTGCCGTCGAAATTGCGCAGGTCGAGGTTGACTGGGATTACTGGCGCACCGATTCTGGTGGTCTCTTCTTCCTCATCTTCACCACCCTGCCCGAACGGGGCGTTGCCGGCCATGGTGTACTGCCAGGTGAACTGGGGAAAGCCGTTGGAATCGACACCTGGGAAATAGAAATAGCTGCTCCAGTTGACAATCGAGTCGACGCCCAGGACGCTGGCGTTCGAGCGACCTCCCAGAACGCCGCCGCCGGCAGCCGCCAACTTTGTATGGAGCGCATGAGGATTCAGGTTCGTGACGAAGCTACTGGGTACTTGGTCCGATGGCGCCTGCCCGTAAACAGATACAGGCAGAGCGACAAACAGGATTACAGCAAGAGCGGCAAAGCGCATAGGAGCCTCCGGTCAGTTTGTCGGATGGGACAATCGCGACTCTCGCCACGCTTGACCACTTCGAAGGACAATCGGTAGCGAGCCGCGCAGACTATAGAGGAACAGTGCGAGCGAGGCAAGCAGAATTTTCTTGCCCACGCGGTCAAATGGAGATCTTTGATTTGGACCCTGCGACGATTTTGCGATGGTCCTTCGAGAGACTCAAAACCCGGCACTGGTGGGCTAACTCCCGGTTAGTTTGAATGCATAGGTCGAACGAGGAGCGCTTGGTGTACAAAAGCTGAACTCAGCGTCCTAGCTGATTCAGAGACACCAAAGGAGGCTCCCCCATGCAGACTATGTATTACATCGGACTGGATGTGCACAAAAGGACGATCAGCTACTGCGTGAAGGATGGCAGTGGCACGATTCACGCCGTCCACTCACGTCCTTCCGCCCTGGCGTCCACCGGCCAGTTTTCATGTTGCAATCGTAGTTTCTTAAGCCTACTATCCGACCAAGGGTTGTCCCACCCGCGAGCGTTCGTCTCTCCTTCAAAGAGATTCAAGATCGAGACACATGATGGCAGCTGGCATATGGTTTTGCGCAAAGATAAGGCTGAAATCGGAAATTCCGGTTAAATCTAAAAGAAAAGAGGAAGTACCGTGCGAAAAGTAATGCTGTTTGCGTCGTTATTCTGGCTGACTCCGGCTCTTGTGCGGTCGCAAACCGTCGTTGACGATGGTCATGAGGTCGTGATCACATCATTTCCAGACGGAGCTAATGTACTCATTGATAATATTGATACTGGTAAAATCACTCCTGTGGAGCTACGCAAGATTGCTCCTGGGACTCACACAATCACTGTGTCTGTTGCGGGTTGGCAAACCCAAACTCAAACAATAAATGTATTGGATGTTGACCCGGAGTCAGGCAGATTGCGAGATACTTATCTGTCTTTCACTCTCCTGCCGACTCTCACAACGGGACCAGCAGGCCCCCAAGGAGATCCGGGCCCTCCGGGCCCTCAGGGCATACAAGGGCTAATAGGACCACCAGGCACAAACGGAACGAACGGAATTAACGGAACGAACGGAGCAGCAGCCACAATAGCAGTAGGGACCGTGATGTCAGGAAGCCCCGGCAGTACACCGATAATCCTTAACTCAGGTACACCCAGTGCTGCGGTGTTCAACTTTGTGATCCCACAAGGAGCAACAGGTGCAACGGGTGCCACGGGTGCGACCGGGGCACAAGGGGCGACTGGACCTCAGGGACCCCAAGGTCCGGCAGGGTCGGGGTCGAATAACCTCCCGGGCGACAACACCGCCGGCGGGCTTAACGCGCTCCTTAACAACACCGGCTCCGAGAATACCGCCTATGGGGCGGCAGCGCTCCAGAACAACACCAGCGGCTTCTTCAACACCGCCACTGGGGCCTTTGCGCTCCAGAACAACACCAGCGGCAACTTCAACACTGCCAGTGGGCGTTTCGCGCTCTTTAACAACACCTCCGGCATCGAGAATACCGCCAGTGGGTCCGGCGCGCTCATCACCAACAGTACCGGCTCCGACAACACCGCTATAGGAACGAACGCCGATGTTGTCTCTGGGGATCTAAACAACGCCACGGCCATCGGTGCCGGGGCCATCGTCGACGCCAGTAACAAGATTCGCCTGGGCAATAGTTCCGTCACGGTCATCGAAGCTCAGGTGGGCTTGACCGTGCTCTCCGATCGCCACCAAAAGGAGAACTTCCAGCCGGTGGACGACGAAGAGGTCCTTAAGAAGATCCGCGGGCTTAGCCTCAGCAGTTGGAACTTCATTGGCCAAGACGCGAAACGATTTCGCCACTACGGTCCGATGGCCCAGGACTTCTTTGCTGCCTTTGGGCAGGATGGCATCGGGACGATTGGAACTCCGACCACCATTACCTCCACTGACCTGGATGGGATCGTCATGGCGGCTGTAAAGGGTTTGGAAAAACGCACCGTGGAACAGAGCAAACAGCTAGACTTCTTGAGAGCGGAGAACGCCGATCTCAAGGAGCAGCTGAACGCACTCGAGCGCAAGCTTGGCGTGGTCGCGGCACCGAGCCAGTCGGCTCCTTGAGGGCGGTGGGGACCTCTCCCTTACTAGTCTGTTCAAGTAAGACCGGCTCATGGGTCCCGTAGTTGGAGCCAAGGCTCGCCATCCAAACGGCACCGCACTTTAACTATGTTTAGAATCAACACTTGTGAAAAACATAGGGGAAGGGGGTGACCGGTGTCAGGCCGGTGCCTGCGATTGCGATAAAGTTGACTCTAACGCTCCCATCCCATTGCGGCCTTCTATGTAGCACAACCTGCCCAGCCACCAACAAGCAAACGTGTCGTTTGCCCGCCCGCGGCCCCTTTGATACAGTGCCAGCACCGTCGCAAAGCCGATCGAGGAGGAGGCTAGTGGCCATCTCGCAAAAGCTGCTCCAGATTCTTGTCTGCCCGGTATGTAAGGCGCCTGTTAAGCCGACGCCGGACCACGCTGGCCTGAAGTGCCAAACGTGCCGGCGCGTTTATCCGATTCGCGACGATATCCCCGTGATGCTGCCAGAAGAGGCTACTATCGCCCCTGAGTAGCGGGGGATATATACCGCGATTCGCTTTCCTCCATGCCTAGCAAAATTAAGACTAATGTCGACCGTCTGAAGCGCCTGATCCCCCGCTTGCGCGGAAAACGCATCGGCGTCCTCGGCGACCTCATGTTGGACCGCTATCTTTGGGGCACCGCCTCACGCCTTTCACCGGAGGCCGCCGTCCCTGTCGTCGATTTCGTTGAGCAGAGCGAATGCCTCGGCGGCGCAGGCAACGTAGCGGCAAATCTGTGCGCCCTCGGGGCACGCGTGGAGTGCTTCGGCGTTATCGGGAATGACGAACCGGGCGCGGCGCTGCGCAAATGTCTGCGCGACGCCGGCATCGTTGACAAAGGCGTGCTCGCGGACTCGCGTCGCGTGACCACCGTGAAAACGCGCATCATCGCGCGCCATCAGCAAGTCGTGCGCGTCGACCGTGAGCGCCGCGAGCCGCTTCGGCCGGAAACCGAAGAGCGCGTCCTGCGTGCCTTGTTCACCGCGCTCAAACATCTCGATGCCCTGGTTCTCTCCGACTATGACAAAGGCCTGGTAACCGACAATTTCGCCGAGCGCGTTCTCAGCGCGTGCCATCAATTGGGCGTAGCCGTTTTCGTCAAGCCCAAAACTTCCCGGCTCTATGCCTATCGCGGCGCGCGCGCCATCGTCTGCAATGCCAAGGAAGCGGGATTCTTTGTAACTCGCTCTCTGGGAGACGAAAAATCCGTGGAAGAAGCGGGACGCGCCCTGCTCGCACATTTCGGCTGCGCGGCGGTGCTCATCACCCGCGGCGAAAAAGGTATGAGCCTCATCGAAGAAAGTTCGCCGCGCGCCTTGCATATTCCCGCGACCGGATTCGAAGTCACCTACGCCCGCGTCGGCCAACCCGGCGTTGACTTCACCGCCAGCGGCCGGCAGGTCTTCGACGTCACTGGTGCCGGCGACACCGTACTAAGCGTGCTGGCCCTTGCTTCAGCAGCAGGTGCGTCTCTTCCCGACGCCGCCATCCTCGCCAACACCGCCGCAGGCGTAGCGGTCAGCAAACTTGGCACAGCTACGGTCACGCCCGAAGAGCTAACCCGCGCCCTCGACGAAATTCGCCACTAGCAACGCCCAAGCGTTTTGGAGTGCGGCGTTCTTATATCCTGAGTGCGACGGCCACCGCTTTCACAGGAGCAACACTAGCAATGCCGCCAGCGCGAAGCAAAGATTTCCAGTCAGAGGGCCTTCATTATGGCGGGAAACTAAACGACTTGTCCTCCATATTCATCCATACGGTCACCACGCGCGTCCTGCGGCTCTTCTCTGCATCTGTTGCCTCCGGCATCGGCGCAAACGGACTCACCGCGACTTCCACTACGACGCTGCTCGTCGAGCCGTTTGGCGAGCTAATCTTCATGATCTTGTAGCTCTTCACCGGCCCGTAGTATCCGTGCGGTCCCCAATCCGTCAAAAAGTCCTGCAATCGATAGCTGGGTTTGGCCTTCCAGAGTTGATACGCGGTATTCGTGTCTCCGGCGACAAGCGCATCAAAAAAACGCTGCGCCGCTCGCTGCTCGGGATAAAACCGGAACGCAAAGTAGAGCACCACGGCGGCCAACACCACCAGCGCGCCTGCCACGAATTTCAAGGGCCGCGATTTACTGGAAGTTTCAGCCGGCGGTTCAAGAAGGGCCATCGAGGGTCTCCGCAATGCGAGCGTAGCACAGCGCAAGCTCTTGTTGTTTACCTACAACTCAGGCGCCTGCCTTCTAGGCCTAAGGATTTCTCCATCGCTCTCGGATCGACCTATGCCTCTAGTGCCCCGCCGGCGCCTTCCGGCAATTCAATCTGATATTTCGTTCTTGCTTTCTCAGCATGCTGTTCCAGTGCCAGCGCAATCAGCTTGTCAATCAACTCGCGAAATGGAATGCCGCTCGCTTCCCACATTTTGGGATACATGCTGATGGACGTGAACCCGGGGATGGTATTCACTTCATTCAGGAAAATCTTCCCGCCCTTCTTCTCCAGGAAAAAATCCACGCGTGCCATGCCGCTCAATTCCAGCGCGCGAAACGCCGCCAGCGCAAAGGATTGAATTTTCTTCACTTGTCCCGGCTTCAACTTCGCCGGGATCAGGAGCTGCGTTCCCTCTTCCATATATTTCGCCGCATAGTCATAGAACTCGCGGTGCGGCACGATCTCACCAGGAATCGACGCCGCCGGCTCGCTGTTTCCCAGCACCGCCACTTCGATCTCCCGCGCCACCATCGCCCGCTCCACCAAAATCTTCATCGCGAATTCGGCGGCCAGGTTCAGGGCGGGAGCAAGCTCCTCCCGCGAATGTACCTTCGTCATGCCCACCGAAGATCCCAACGTGGCCGGCTTTACGAACACCGGATACTTGAACCTTCTCTCAATGCTGCGTTGAATCTCTTTCGGTTCCCTTTCCCAGTCCGCGCGCTGCACCGCGATCCATGGCACCACTGGGATCTTCGACACCTGCAGCAGGCGCTTGGCGACGTCCTTGTCCATTGCAACCGCCGAACCAAGCACGCCAGCCCCGACAAACGGCAGCCCCGCCAGGTCCAACAATCCTTGAATCGTGCCGTCTTCCCCGTACGTGCCGTGCATCACCGGGAAAACCACATCCAGCCGCTGCCCGCCGCCGCTCCCATCGAGCCGCACCAGCGCCGCATCCGTAGGGTCCGCCGTCATCATCACCCGCTGCCCGCCCTTCAACACCTCCGGCAGCATTTTCTGCGCCCCCGCTCCGACCAGCCAGTGCCCTTCCTTCGTGATCCCAATCGGCACCGGCTCGTACTTGTCCGGGTCCAACCCGCGAATCACCGCGGCCGCCGACGCCAGCGAAACCTCATGCTCGCCCGACCGCCCGCCAAACAATACGCCGACCCTTAACCGCTTCTTGTCCGTATTCACGTCGATTATTTTTCCAGAAAACGCAGTATCCCTGAAGGCCAGACCCACATCATGTTTCCAGAATCAGAAAAGGTCTGCAGTCTGAACTGAAGAGCCGTGAACCCACTCTCCTTAGAGAATCTTTTTCCCCAGCCCTGAAAGCACCAGCTCGACACCCAGCAGCGCCGTGCGATTGTGCTCGTCAATCACCGGATTGATCTCCACAACCTCCAGCGAAACCATCGCCTCCGTGTCCGCAATCATCTCCATTGCCAGATGCGCTTCGCGATACGTCACTCCGCCCCGCACCGGCGTACCAACACCTGGCGCGTCTGAAGGGTCGACGAAGTCCATGTCCAGGCTCACGGAAATCCCGTCCGTGTCGTCCATCGCATACTTCAGCGCGTCGCTCATCACCTCGCGCATCCCGCGTTCATCAATGTCCCGCATCGTGAACACGTGCACGCCCGATTTTTTCGCCAGCTTCTTCTCCTGCGAGTCCAAATCGCGAATCCCCACCAGCGAAATATTCTGCGGCTCCACTTTCGGCTTGAATCCTTGCAACTCCACCAGTTCCGCAGCCCCGTAACCCATCGCCGCGGCTAGCGGCATCCCGTGCACGTTACCGGAAGGAGAGCTTTCCGGCGTATTGATATCGCCATGCGCATCCAGCCAGATCAAACCTATCTTCCTGTCCTTCTTCTTGAAGTGCGCCGCAACTCCAGACAGCGAACCTGCCGCAATCGAATGGTCACCGCCCAGGACGACTGGCAGCATGCTCTCTTCCAGCGATTTTTCCACCATGGCCGCTAAGTCCTTGCAAGCGTCCGCAATTTCCGCGAGATACTTGGCCCGCTTTTCTCCGTAAGACATTTCTTCCGGCTGCTTCACCGAAATATTCCCAATGTCCTCGACTTGGTGCCCCAATTGCTTGATGCGCGCCTGCAATCCCGCCACGCGCAGCGCCGACGGCCCCATGTCCACACCGCGCCGGCTCGCCCCCAAGTCCATGGGCACACCAATGATTCGTATTTTCTGCGCCATTCTTGATTTCCTAGCTGAAGACTTAAGGATATACCCGGTACAGTGTGCGCGGGAACGGAATCACCTCTCGAATGTGCTCTGCCCCGCAAATCCAGGCCACTGTTCGTTCCAGCCCCATGCCAAACCCCGAATGCGGCACGCTGCCGTAGCGCCGCAAATCCAGGTACCACCGGAACGCGTCCTCCGGCAGGTTGTGCTCGCGCAGGCGTTTCACCAGCAAATCGTAGTCATGAATGCGCTGGCTTCCGCCGATAATCTCCCCGTAACCTTCCGGCGCCAGCATGTCGAACGCCAGCGCCAAGTCCGGGCGTTCCGCATCCGGCTGCATGTAGAACGCTTTGATCGCCGCCGGATACCGATGCACCAGCACCGGCCGGTCAAATTCATTGGAAATGATCGTCTCTTCGTCCCCGCCGATATCATCGCCAAACTTCGCCGGATTCCCGTGCTTTTGCAACACCTTAATTGCATCCTCGTAACTAATCCGCGGAAATGGCGGCTTCACGTTTTGCAGCTTAGTCGTATCCCGCTTCAGCGTCTCCAGCTCGCGCGGCTTGTTCTTCAGCACTGACTGCACAATCGCGCTCACCAGGCCCTCGCCGAGGGTCATGGCCTCATCCAGCTCGACGTACGCCGCCTCCGGCTCCAGCATCCAAAACTCCGTCAGGTGCCTCCGCGTCTTCGATTTCTCCGCGCGAAACGTCGGCCCAAACGTGTACACCTTGCCCAGAGCCATCGCCGTTGCTTCGATGTACAGTTGCCCGCTCTGCGTCAGGTACGCCTTCTCGTTATCGATGTAATTCACCTCGAACAGCGTCGAAGTCCCTTCGCAAGCCGCCGGCGTGAACATCGGCGCATCCGTCAGCGTGTATCCCTGGCTGTCCATGAACTCGCGCGCCGCCCTTTCCGCCTCCGCGCGAATCCGCAAAATCGCCGCCTGCCGCGGCGTGCGCATCCACAAATGCCGGTGGTCCAGCAAAAAATCCACGCCGTGCTCTTTCAGTTGTATCGGAAACGGCGTGCTCTCAGGAACTCTCTGCACGACGTGGATCTTGCTGACGCCCATCTCGTATCCGCCCGGTGCACGCTGCTCCGCGCGAATTTTCCCCGTCACAATGACGCTCGACTCCTGCGTCAATCCTTTCAGGGCCGCAAACGCCTCCGGATTCTCCTTCAGCGCACACACCCCCTGAATAATCCCGGTCCCATCCCGAAAAATCGGAAACACCAGCTTCCCGGACTCCCGCAAGTTGTACAGCCACCCGCGAATCGTCACTTCCTGCCCTTCGTACTTCCCTGCCTGTTCGATGGTGATAACGGTCATCGGATCATGGTTATCGTCGGTGGATTTCCCGTAATGCTTCGTCGAAGCTTCAATCGCGAACGACGTTCATTCGCCCTCGTTGTTCGCCGGTGAAATTATGTCTCCCAGAATTTCTACGGAATCTTTCATGGACCCAATCCAGGCGGAACGCTCCTGAACGGACGACGAAGGAACAACCTCCGCTAACGGTTTTCCGTCGCGGGTGATTCGGATAGGCGTTCTGGTCTTGCCGATGCGCTCGAGCACAGCGAGGCATCTAGCTTTGAATTCCGAGATGGCGATTTCTTCCACAGGAACCCCTTATGGCCATTCTAACGTCCAGCCTCTGTCCTCTACCCCCACTCTTCCTCAAACCGATCCCAAGCTTTTCTCGCAGCCGCGAGCTGCTCCTGCGCAGAGGCCGCCTCCGGCCCCGTTTTCTCCTTCAACTCCAGCAGCAGCGGCAAATTTGCGTCCGGCGCCGTCTTCAACATTTTGATCGCCTTCTCCCAATCAATCGTTCCGTCGTAGGGCGGCAAATGCTCATCCTTCTCACCATGGTTATCGTGAATGTGCGCGCCCACCACCAACTCCCGCAAAGGTGCAAATCCCTTCTCCACGCGCTCTTCCTCCGGCCCATCCGCCAGATGCGCATGCCCAATATCAAAATTAAACCGCAGCCCGGTCAGCCGCGTCTCGTCATAGAACGCCCGCAAATACGCCGGAGCGCCCATTTCGCTCGCGGTATTTTCCACGCAAATCGTCACGCCCACGTGCTTCGCGTGCAAAATCAAATGCTCCAGCGAACTGAACGCCGCGTCGCGCTTGCGCGGGTCCTCCGTCTCACGCGTCCCGCCCATGTGGAAGATCATGCGTGGGAAAGGCAAATCCTCGGCGACGTCGATCGCCCGCTTCAATTCATCCATCGCCTCAATGCGCCGCACCCGCTCCACTTCGCAAATCGAAAGCGGCTGCCCGCTTTCCCGAGTTGCGCTCAAGTCGCGGCTGGTCGGC
>Ga0206866_1192_pt1 | contig 11855 bp, 14 predicted proteins | sample Alteio_BWOrgCont_40_FD_152626 | JGI IMG/M metagenome (GOLD analysis project Ga0206866, IMG submission 152626) | Enriched cells from forest soil in Barre Woods Harvard Forest LTER site, Petersham, Massachusetts, United States -... | ecosystem: Environmental > Terrestrial > Soil > Temperate forest >... | reverse complement strand
GATCGGCAGCCGGATCGCTAGTTTCCTAATCCGTTTTCTTGGAGGCGACAAACAGATTGAACGTGAAGAAATGGATATGGACGAGTCGGGCGTCATCATCCTGCGAATGAAATGTTGCTTTCCATTCTCCCTGCTCGGTCGTTTGAACCATTTTCAGATATTTTGGATGTGCCTCAATAGTCGGTTTTGTCTTTGCAAGAATATCCGAGAAACCTGCCACATCTTTGTTAAAAATCACGATGGCGGTTTTACAATCTCTCCATGTTAAGTAACTCAATAGTTGATCCACGCTTTCATCGATGCTTTTCGGTCCTTTCCACAGCTTGCATTCCGCTACAAATGCCGCCCTGTTCTCTGCCTCGATTCGAATATCTGTTTTACCGACTCGGCGAAACGTTTCACCAGAAGCATCGCCCCTGTAGTGCCCATTCAGATGAGCTACGATGATATTCCGCAACTCTTCCTCATCGTGAACGGCAAAAGTCTGAGGTGTGGCTTCGAACGTGCGGCCTTCATGGCGGATGATGGTCAGAATATTTTCGTACTCGGCATCATCAATAGTCCATTCCTTAAATCCCGCCTTCGGCACCGGAGGCAAGGGAGTGATTATTCGCTTGTGGACAGGGAGTGGGCGAAGCGCCGGAGCTTTCGGATCGTGGCGTAACGGGATATTCAGCAACTTGGTGAACTGGTCTACTTTGGCCAGCCGTTCTTTTCGGGAATCTATAGCGGAACGGATTAAAGTGGGAAGACTGTTATTAAAAACTGTGATCTGTTGCCTTTGATAACTAAGTTCGCATTGAATGCCGTTGAGGTTGCCATCTAGTTCTTCCTTGATCCGTTCCAACGGGATATCCAAAGGCTGCTCGATTGTGATGTGGAGGTAGTTGCCATTTATGTTGCCAGATGGCGGGTTCATTGAGGACGTACTCGGCCGAAGTTCCCACAGGCCGGGTTCGCCGGCAAAGGGAATAGATATAATGACTTGGAGACCGGGTATGAGGCATGATTCCATTTCAAGGGTGCGTCGTTCATATGATCCCGCAACGTTAACGTCGACCTCTTGCTGCTGCTGTACCATCCCGTCGCAAAATATCTCCAAGGGGATGATGGAGAGTTGATCGGCGACATGTTTCATCAAGGTTTCGATGGGCGAGGCCAAGAACTGATCCACCCGAATTGAAGCGACAACCTGAGGAACTCTTCGAGTAAGGTCGTCAAGCGTTGCTGAAAGATAACCCTCTCGGAAAAGGCTTCTTCGTATTATCATCGTTACGGGACGATACCTCCGTCCAGATTTGTGTAAACAGCTATTTTAGCTTGGAGAGCTGGAGGGCAGCCCTAAAGGACCCCATAATCAACGCAGGATGGCGCTAAATCGAAGTCGGGGCTGCGTCGCCCCAGCGAGCCGCCAGGACGAACGCCCTTGATGTTCCAAGACCGTCCCGAAAGCACGTCTTTTAGGATCACGCGTGGTGGGCAAATCGTGGCCGGCCAGAATCGCCGGCACTTGCATGCTTCAAGACCTCTGCGATTGCTCGATGCACGCCTTTTCCGGTGGCGGCGCATTGATAGGGCGCGATTGGGCGAAGGCTTCCGCGGGGATTGGGGGCTGGTTGAAAATCCGACTTCTCCACTGCTGCTTTCGGTGGTAAATGTTTCCTGTATGAGTGCCCGTGAAATCATCGAAGAGCTTCCCCGGTTGACACCGGCGGAATTGCTTGAAGTGGAAAACCGGCTGCGCGAGCTGCAGCGGCGGACGGCTTCTGCTTCGCCCGACGCGCCCGCGCGCTGGGGTGAGGCGCTGCTCGAGATTGCTGGGACGGCAGAGGGATTGCCGCCGGACTTCGCGGAAAACCACGACCACTACCTTCACGGCGCTCCGAAGCAGTGAGAGCGGTTTTTGTCGACGCCGCCTATTTCATCGCGCTGCTCAGGCGTGTCGCACCGGGTGATTGCATTCCGCGTGCCGGCGGTTACACTATTCGCGCATGAGCAAAGTTTCTATCGCAGACGTTCTGGAACTGAGTGTTCCTGAGCGCATCCTCCTGGTCGAAGACATCTGGGACAGCATCGCGGCCATTCCGCAAGCCATCCCGCTCACGCAGGCGCAACGCGAAGAATTGGACCGGCGCCTTGAGGATTACCACGCCCACCCCGACGAAGGCACGCCCTGGGAAACGATTAAGAGCCGCATCGCGGAATGATCGAGCAGGTCATCTTTCGCCCCGCCGCGGAAGAGGAGTTCAAGGAAGCCCATGCCTGGTACGAAGCGCGGCAGCAAGGTCTTGGCAATGAATACGCCCGCTCGGTAGACGCTTGCGTGCAAATTATCCGTCGCCACCCGGAGGCTTTTCCAATTGTTCACAAGAACGTCCGCCAGGGAGTGCTAAGGCGCTTCCCGTATTCTGTCCTCTACATCGTGGCTCCGGCTCGGGTCGTGATTATTTCGGTCTTTCACTCGTCGCGCGACCCAAGAATTTGGAAGCGGCGGGCTTGATCACAAGCCGGGAGTCGGCCTGACAATCGTGCAACAAGTGCTGCGGCGTTGTTGTGGCTCTTTCCGCCAACCTTTCAAATAAATGAAGCGCCAGATTTAATTCTGGTTGACGCAGTTTTCGGTTTTTGATTGAACCGGGATGCTCTCAGTGAGCATCCGGGTCTGCGGAAAGGGTTCAACCCACCTGTCGGAAAATTAAAACCGGAACCGTTTCTTGCCCGTCTTTGCAGACCGCGGGCTCAAATGAAAGGGTTCTATGAAGAAGCTATCGCAGCGCAAATCGCTGCCAATCAATGCCAGCCTCGATCACCTGCGCAAGCAGGCGAAGAGAAAGGCGAAACACAATCCGTCGCTCAAGCTCGCGGCGGCGCAGCATCAGGTGGCGAAGGAGTACGGCTTTCGGAATTGGGCCGATCTGAGCCGTGAGGTTAGGGCGAAAGCCGGGCCTACCGGATCAAAAGCCGAATTGACCTCGGCAATCCATATTGGCGATACAGAACGAGCGCTGGCCTTGCTTGCGGAGAACCCTCGCTTGATGAGTGAGAAGTCTTCGGACCTCGGCTTTTTACCTCTCCATGTCGCCTCTCGAATGGCAAATGCGGCGGTCGTTCGATGGCTCCTGGATCACGGGGCGGATGCGAATTCCGTAAACGATATGGAAAACACGGCGCTTTGGTTCGTCTGCCAAAGCGGCGCGGAGGATGCGGCAAGGCTGGACGTTGCAAGCATGTTGATTTCCGCTGGAGCCGACGTCAACCGGCGATGTGAGAACGGAAGCACGGCCCTTTGCTACGCGGCATGGCGGGGGCCGGCGGCGATGGTGGAGTTGCTCCTGGCGCACGGCGCACGGAATTGGGTCATCGACGACGAGGGGAAACTGCCCATTGACTACGCCCGGAAAAGCAATGTGTCGCAGAACAAGGAAGGTATTATATCGCTTTTCCGCAAGCCGCGTATCCACAGCGAAGTCTTCCGCGAAGCTGTTGCGGCGATCACGGCAGGGGAGAGTAAGAAGCTTCGTGGCATTCTTAAGAAACACCCCAAGTTAGTCCACGATCGCGCGGAAGAAGACGGCGGTTTTGCCGGTCCTTATTTCCGCCATCCCTATCTATTGGAGTTTGTACCGGAAAATCCGACTCGCACTGGAAAGTTGCCCGCTAACATCTGCGAGATCGCCAAAGCCATCATTGATGCCGGCGCCGCGCTGGAAGCGATTAATAAGACTCTGGTATTGACGGCGTCCGGCTGCATCTCCAGGGAATGCGGAGTCCAGACGGAACTGATCGAACTTCTCGTTCGCCACGGGGCCGATCCGACAGTGGGATTGAACGACGCGATTCGCGAGGGAGAGTGGGATGCGGCGAAGACGCTGGTGCGACTCGGCGCCCATGTTGGCCTGATGGCTGCCGCTGGTCTCGGAGAGGTGAATCTTACGAAAAAGCTGCTCTCCTCTTCACCGAAGCCGGAAGAAATGGCGGAGGCGGCAAATGCCGCCATCCGAGGTGGACACATCGCCTGCGTTAATTTGTTGTTGGACGCCGGTCTTCCGGTCAACTCGCTGATCCCGCATCATCCCTATTCGCCGACATTGCTCCATCAGGCCGCCTGGTTTGGATATTCGCCGATTGCGCGCTTGCTCCTCGAGCGAGGGGCGGACCCTGCTGCCAGGGATAGCCAATATCGCGGCACTCCCGCAAATTGGGCGCACCACGTTGGTTATGCGGAACTTTCGGAATGGCTTCGCTCAAAGGAGCAGCCTCAGCTTGAGTGAACGCATTGACTTTGTACAACGCCGGACCTATAATGATCGCCGAACGGAAAATGCGAGCCAAACTTCTCACGGGGATCATCGCGGCCGCTTTCAGTCTACTGTTGGCCGGTTGCGGAGAAGTCGATACCACATATACCACCTCCCGTCATCTGAACGCGCGCGAGAATCGCACCGCGTCCGCCTTGGTCGATTCGACGGCCCGACTGCTGCGGCTAAAGCTGGACAAGGAAGGATTGTCCCCCTACTGGCATTCCTTCAGCCACGGTTCACTTTCTATTGAGCTTGGTACTGGCAGCACTCCGGAGGGACCCACCTGGGTCTTCTTCGCCGATGATGATCTGCGCGACAAACGCAATTTCGTCGTTGCGAAGCAAAACCTGACGCGCGGATTACGCCGTATCGATCCCGATATTCAAATAGTTACTCAGTGGACGCCCAATCCGATGATGTAACTTTTCAATGGCGGCAGGCCCGAACAAGAATTCAGAAAATCAGCCCGCGAGGCGCTCGGGCAGCAAACCGAATTGCTGGTAAAAGGAGAGAAAATCGAAGCTGTTCCACGCTTCCACGATCTGACCGTCTTTCGCGCGCGCCATGCACATCCCTGTAAACTCAATCCGTTTACCCGTGGGCGCCACACCCAGCCCGGGGCCGTGATGCGTGCCGGTTACCGAGCATCGAACCATCATCTTCTCTCCCGCCATGAGATCATCCTCAACGGTGATTCTGACATCTGGAAACGCATCGCGGAATCCACGCCAGAATTCCTTGAACACTTCCCGACCAGTTACCTGCACCCCACGAGAGTCCGTGAGTCCATGGGCGACTACGTCAGGAGCCGCCAATTCATCAATCGCCTCGATTCGGCCCTGGTTCCACACTTCCTCAAACCAGCGTCGCAATAGATTGTCAGTTTCTTGAGCCATTTTTTAGATCTTCCTCCTGTAACACAAGGATAGCAGCCGCAATTTTCAAAGGAAAGCCTTTGCTTTGCATACGAGAAATCTCAATTGAAATTGAGTCAATCCTATCGTGTTTGAGGAACACCTTTTTGGCATTGCCTAAAAACTCTTGCCGCTCGCGCGTTCGACTGATGGCTAAGGCTCACAAAATGGACGAGGGCGATTGAAAAAGCCGATGGACGCGGAAGCGGCGCCAAACCCAGATTTCCAGAAACGAGAGCGCGAATAACGCGATGCCCTGCCGCCACAAACCCCAACAGAGGCATTCCACTCCAACAAACGGTGGAGCGAGCACGACAACGACAAGGCACAGAAGGAGAAAGAACACCGCAATTCCCGCCGGCATATAGATCAAGGACCGCCACGTGACGGCCCAAATGCCGCTCAAATCCCTTTCACGTTTCGATTTCATTTATCCAGACATAATGCGCTTCTTTCGGGAAAAAGTCGATTCGGATATCGCTAAGCCAAGATCGACCAGCCAGACCTCGCCGCGACTTACTTCGGCTCGTGCCATTGATCGCCGTCGCCTTCTTCGGAATCCAGCATCGAAAAGACCGCGGCCGAGGCGTTGATCGTAGCCTGATATTCGTCCAGCCACGCCGCCACTTCGCGCACTTGCTCGACGGGCAATTGCTCGATAGCAGATTCAATTTCGGCTACGGTGCTCATGGTGCCATGCTAGCGGGTATCGCCCCGGTTTGCAAGTCCCCGCGCCGAAGGCGGCCAAAGAACCGGGCCGGCTCCCGGAAAAGGGCAGTGGTCTGCTTACGATTCTCCATTCCGGCGAGAATAGCCAGCCTCGGCTCTCCCCGCTGCAAGCCCTGGATGCGTTGCAAAAACACCTTAAGCTCGACGGTGGTAAAGCAGCGGAATGGATGGACGGCGTCCGTGACGCGAGGCGCTGAAGCGTTGATAATCGGCCCGGCGCTTCATGATCCATCTCGACACCAATCTCCTGATTCAGATAACGGCGCCCCGGTCTGCGGCGGACTCCAAGATACCTTAAATGACCCCACAATACCCTGACCCTTCTATATGGCACTGAATTCCTTTGAACAGCTTCAGCAGGTTGTAACAGAGCCGCGACAGGCGTTTGAGGACATCGTGGCAAGCATTTTGAGATGCACTGTTCCAGGAAGCCGCCGAGTGATGGTTTACCGTGGAGATGGCGGAGTGGATGTGTTTAACGGAACATATGGAGCAGATGGAGGGGTGGACGTTTATCAAATCAAGTATTTTCCTGGACAATGGGAAGAGACGCAGAAGCAGCAAATCAGAGATTCGTACGAAACCGCGCGGGAAAATCCGGATTTCAAATTGAAGACCTGGTTCTTGTGTGTGCCGACGCGGTTGACGAAAACGAATATCCGCTGGTTTGACGAGTGGCGGAATGGCAAGGAAATCGAATTGATTGATGGTGACGACCTAACGGACCGCCTCAATCAGGAGGAATGCAAGCAGGCGCGGCAGCAATTGCGAGAATGGGGAGTGGGAGGCATCCAGCCAACCGGGGCACGGTTCAGCGCGAATGCAGTTGTCCGCAGGTGCGAGCCAGCAAGAGGGCTCCTATTTGGCGTGGTTATTCAAATCATAAATGAAGGTGACCGCACTGCGAAAGGAATACGCGTCTCGATAGAACACAGCGAGATTGGTTGCGTAGCGGGAGGGCACAACGGCGATCATTGGGAACAACGCGGGAGCGATAGAACAGTGAACCCCAGACGCCTAAGTTGCCGTACCGACCTTCATCGTCAGGAGCCGAGCGCCATCATGCTGATTAACATATGCGAGAGAACAGAATTTCCGTTTTCCATTAAACTCAAAATTTGGTCAGAAGATGCAAACCCGGTTGAGATGGGCTGCGTTATCACAAAAGAGGATTTCGAGAAGACGACATCTCGACCGCAATTCATCCCTCTTGTGCTGGGCGGCCCGTCAATGGCGGCTGCAACCGGAACGAATCCAACACGTCCTAAGATTGAGCAGCCTATCACGCAGGCTGCTAAAGAGATTCTGGGTGCTATATTGAAGAACCCTAATGTGAAAGAACGAGGGCTGACGGAAATACTCGCAGGAGCCCCCGGCAACAACTTGGATGCAGCTTTTGTAGCCACAACAACTTCGCATGGGGGGGCGGAGTGTACACTACACGAAAGAGGCTATTCAGGGAGGCCGTTGATGAATTGATTCAACTCGGCTGGTTACTTCCGCCTGAAAGCGACGGTTCTGTAGCCGTTTACGAATTGAATCCGGAAGCCGAAGGTTGAAAAACTCTACTTGAGGCCGAGAACGTCTCATTATGCACACCGAGCTTTCTTTATACCGAGTCTTCCATGCGATATGACCTCGATCTCGGCTGCGGCCTTTAGCACAGCATCGAGGCCGTATTCCGGGAGCCGCTTCTCACTCGAATCCGCCCCAAAATGAGCGATACCGCGGAAATTGGGTCATCGGAAAACGCACCGGCGATGCGGAAGCAATCGTTCTGGCCCGAGAGACAGGAGCCGATTTCGTTTTGACGAACGTTTGGGACGGTCCGTGGCGCGGAATCTTGGGTTGCAGGCTGATGTACGAACTGCTCATGCGTATCCTTTACGTTTCTGGTCTGCTACGTGGCAACCATGATGTACCAGCCGCGTGTTCACGTCCGTATATCCTCTGAAGGCATTGAGCCTATCGAGTTCTGCGCCAGACACCGGCAGCTTCTTACGGCACAGCGGGCAAATGCCATCCTGTTCTTTCATTTTTCTCCGCTTCAGGGCTCCGCGCTTTTGCGGACAGCCCCGTTCAAGATATACTAACTCCTTTGCCAGCTTCCGCCGAAGTGCCCACAAGATTGGAGAGTCGCCCCCGGCGAGGCGATCCAATTCGGATAGTGTGCGTTGAAAAAGCGGTTCGAATAGCTCCGCCCGTTGTTCATCTGTTAATCGCGGATTGCTCATTTGTTCAGTTATCAATAATTGCAGCCTGGGTTGGGAGGGACTCGAACCCTCAACCAACGCCTTAAAAGGGCGCTGCTCTACCATTGAGCTACCAACCCGGCTTCGCTACGCTTCGCCGGGGCGAGCCCGGCTCCGTTCCGCCTTCGGCGGCGCTTTGCTGGGGCAAGCCCTTTTTGGGACGCCGAGGCGAAGGTGCATGGGGCGCTGTAATTAACGCCCGGGCCTGCCGGGCGCAAGCGGCAAAAGCGGGCGGCTGGGGGGCATTTGAAGCAACGCCGGGGGGGAATCCTGGTATCCCTTCGGGTTCGAACGCTTTTGATAAATGGCGCGGGTGGCGCCAATCTGGTCGGACCGTGCAATTGAACAAAAAGACCGTATTGATCGGATTCGGGGCGGTGGCCCTGGGGACTCTCGTGTTTGGGATCGTCGTGCTGTTCGGCGGCCATCGGGAGCCGGTCGATCCGCGGCTGACGGGCGAGCAGATGGCCCTCGCGCAAATCCGCGACGTTCATTACCTCTTCTACACGCCGGCTTCGCACGCGGATCTGGCGGCGGCGCGGCCGGACTTGATCTCGCAGGGGAATGAGCACGAATTCGCCCGGGCGGCGCAGGACCCCGCGACGTTCCGCATCATGGATCACGAGCGGCAATTCGACGCGCTGCTGCTGGCCGGCGACACGACGACCTATCAGCCGCTGATCCATGACCTGGCGGAGGCGAAGGACTTCGTCCTAGTATGGCTGGACAATTCCACGCTCGTATTCCGGCGGCGGGGCTCGCGGGCGTGGAGCGAGTCGGACCTGTATTCCACGGCGAACCAGTTCCAGGGGCAAAATCGCGCGCGGTTCCTTGCTGGCGCGGCCACGCGGCTCATTGGCCTCAGGCAATTGGACATGGCGAAGCGGGCGCTCGATCAAGCGCAGCCGCTGGGCGGCAACGTGCCGGAGTATTGGACCGCGCAGGCGCTCTACGACGGCGAGGTCGCGCATTGGACGGATGCGATCGCCGCGCTGGACCATGCGCTCCGGATCGACAGCGATTTCACCCCAGCATTGACCACGAAGGCCGAAATCCTCTACGGCGCCCGCCGTTACGATGAGGCGCTGGCGATTTCGGACAAGGTGGTTGCGGAGCATCCGGACGACCCGACGATGCTCTTCTTTCACGCCACGATCTCGCACCAGGCGCACGCGTACGACCGGGAGATCGCGGCGCTCAAGCACCTGATCGAGCTGGCGGACGCGCAGGGCGATTCGACGACCGGCTACCGCATTTACCTGGGCCAGGCGTATGCGGAGACGGGGGACGCGGCGAATTCGCTCACGCAATTCAAGATGGCGCTGGTGTCGCCGGACATCTCGCCGGAGCAGAGGAAATTCGTGAATGATTGCATAGCGAGGATTGGGGTTAGGACGGGGATGCAGTAGGAGCGTGCGGATGGGACTGATGGGACTAATAGGACTGATGGCGCGGCGGAGTTCTTTGGGGAGGCGCGGCTACAGGTTCGCGAGATAGGCGGGCAGGTCCGCCAGCGAGTTCGAGGGCCGGTCGAGGCGGAATGCGCGCAGGCCGGCGGCCTCCGCGCCGCGCCAGTCGAGATCGGGGTCGTCGCCGACGTGCAGCGTCTCGCCGGGCGAAACGCCGAGGGCCGTCAGCGCGGCGGTGAAGATTTGCGGGTCGGGTTTGTCCGCGCCGGTTTCGCTCGAGACGATGATCGCGTCGAAGTAATCGCGAATGCCGAGATGATCGAAAATTGCGTAGAGCCGGCGGTCGAAATTCGACACGACAGCGAGCCGGTAGCGCCCCTTCAATTCTCTCAAAACTCCCTCCGCCTCCGGGTAGAGCGCCCAGACGCCCGGCTTGGCAAAGTGCGCGTACAATTCCTCGAACATCGCGGAAAAGGCCGCACCCGCCGGCTCGGCGCCGCATCGGCCGAGGATGTCGCGGACCAGGTCGCGCCACCACGGCTTGTCGTCGTCCGGGCGCGGCCCGCCGGTCGCGGGGCGGGGCGGCGCGGCGGCGAATGCGGCGTAGAAGGCGGCGTTCACCCGCGCCTCGTCCAGGTCCGGGCCGTGCCGGGCCGCGACCTGGCGGTAATGCCAGCCGACCCCGCGCGGCAGGCGCATCAGGGTGCCGGTGGCGTCGAAGAGGATGGCGCGGATCATGGGGCGGGCGGGAGCAGTATTCTCAAGAGTAAAAGGAGCGGGAAGGGGGGTGTCAGAAGCTTGACGTTCCGGGCATTTTGAGTGATGGTCGTGGATTCCTGCAAAGCGCGAGTGGGCTTACACCCCACTTTTTTTTGTCTTTGCGGGCAGAAAATTTTATGAACAGCGATTTGGTATCAGCTCTCGATTATTTCGAGCGGGAGAAGGGCATCAAGCGCGAGATCCTCATCGAGGCGGTCTCGAACGCGCTGCTTTCCTCCGCGAAGAAGGCCATTGGCCCCGCCAATGACCTGCGGATCGATATCAACCCGAAGACCGGCGAGATCAAGGCGCTGGCGCGGCTGCGCGTGGTCGATTGGGTGCGCAACGAATTCGACGAGATCGCCCAGACGAAGGCGCAGAAGCTTAAGCCCGACGCCCAGATCGGCGAACTGATTGACGTCGAGGTCATGCCGAAGAGTTTCGGGCGCATCGCGGCGCAGACAGCCAAGCAAGCGATGATGCAGCGCATCCGCCAGGTGGAGAAGGAGATGGTCTATGACGAGTTCAAGGACCGCGCCGGGGAGATCGTGAACGGCACCGTGCGCCGGTTCGAGCGCTCGGACGTCATCATCGACCTCGGCAAATTCGAGGCGATCATGCCCTCGCGCGAGCGTGTGCAGACGGAGGATTACAATGTCGGCGACCGCCTGCGCGCCTACGTCGTCGCCGTGGAGAATACGCCGCGCGGCCCGGAGATCATCCTTTCCCGCAGCCATCCGAATTTCGTCCGCCGTCTCTTCGAAGTCGAGGTGAGCGAGATCGCCGACCGCACGGTCGAGATCAAGGGCATTGCCCGCGAGGCCGGCTATCGCACGAAGATCGCCGTCCACAGCGCCGATGAAAAGGTGGACCCGGTGGGCGCGTGCGTCGGCATGCGCGGCTCGCGCGTGAAGAACATCGTCCGGGAGCTGAACAACGAGAAGGTCGATATCATCCGCTGGAGCTCCGAGCCGAAGGAATTCGTCCTCGAGGCGCTCAAGCCGGCGAAGATCAAGAGCGTCGGCCTCGATCCGGAGAAAAAAGTCATCAATATCCGCGTCGATGAAGACCAGCTCTCGCTCGCCATCGGCAAGCGCGGCCAGAACGCCCGGCTCACCTCCCGCTTGCTCGGCTGGGATATCAATATCGAGAAGGACGAATCCGCCTCCGAGAAATTCGAGGCGCGGGTCGGCCAGGCCGCGAAGGCGCTGGTCGAGCCGATCGGCATCGACATCGAAACCGCCGTAAAGCTCGTCCGCGGCGGCATGGGCTCCCTCGATGTGCTGGTCACCGCCGAGCCGCAGGACCTGGCGGACGCCGGCATCGAGCTCGACAAGGCGAACGAAATCCTCGAGGCCGCACGGCGCGCGCAGGGAGGGCAACACTAGGAAGTAATCATGGCCACCACGCGCGCGACTCCCACTCAAAAAAACCCGCCCTCCAAAGGGCCAGGCGCCGGGGCCAAAAAGCCCGCCGCGCCGCCCGCCGCCG
>Ga0206866_1191_pt1 | contig 11856 bp, 8 predicted proteins | sample Alteio_BWOrgCont_40_FD_152626 | JGI IMG/M metagenome (GOLD analysis project Ga0206866, IMG submission 152626) | Enriched cells from forest soil in Barre Woods Harvard Forest LTER site, Petersham, Massachusetts, United States -... | ecosystem: Environmental > Terrestrial > Soil > Temperate forest > O... | reverse complement strand
CTTTTGTAAATAAAATCTTGTAGGATTTTAGCAAAGGTTTCAGTGTCGCCTTCTATTAGAGCCTCTAAAAAAGTTTTAATAGTATCAGTGGGCAATGTCGCTTCCCATATTTCACGGATAAGCAGAGCATATAATGATGCGATCTCTTCATTAGGGATTGCTAACTGATACATCGTGATCCTGTCTACTCTTTCTTTTTTTCTATAGGTCAAGTAACCAGTGTATAACAAAAGACCCCATAAAGCTCTGTCGTTACGTTCGATGCCCGGAAACACAACACCTTCATCGATTTCTTGCATCGTTGTTTGAGAATTTAATAGTTTTTCGAGTTCTTTTTTTATCGATGTACTCGACTTTGCTATTAATTTTCTGATCAGGGCATTATCACTTGTATTAACCCAGTATGGACCCAGTTCACCCCTTTTTTGTACACAATTAATAATGGACCATGGGTTGTAAATTGTCTCGGTTCCAAAGGTATAACCATTGTACCATTGCTTTATCCCCATCTCTTTTTCAGTAAGATTATAATGTCCAAGCAATGTTTCAACCTCTTGTTGCGTGAAGCCAAATTTATCCTGAAAAAAATCATCGATTACTGAGCCAGTGATAAGATTGTTTAAGCCTGAAAAAATACTTTCTTTTGCCACGCGCAAAATGCCAGTAACCACACCACGTTCCAGGAAGTTATTATCTTTAAGAGCGCTACCCAATAGGCCCCGCATAAAGGGGGTTATATCTTGATAATAATTGTTATGATATCCAGCATTAATTGGCGTGTCATATTCATCAATTAATACAATAACCTTCTCTTTGTGATAATCGTATAAAAGTTGGGTTAAAAATACAATACTTTCTTCTAGAATTGCTTGGCTAGCTTTTCTTTCCAAAATCATGTGATACCTTGATGCTATGTCTGCTGGAAGATTATCAAGAAGGTACCGATGTCGCCCAAATTCATTGGCGACCAAACTTGAACATTTTTCATAGGAATCATGCCAAGTAAGTTGCTTTATATCCTTAAAGGTCAAAAAGATGACCGGATATTGCCCCTGTTGCTTGCGATATTTTTCTTCTTGCCAAATTGCTTTATCGGTAAAAAGGCCTTGATTGTTTTCTTCAGATTTCTCAAAAAAATATCGCAACATTGATAAGTTCAATGTTTTGCCAAATCTGCGTGGGCGAGGCAATAAGGTGACTTTTCCTCCAACATCAAATAGCTCTTTAACCAATAATGTTTTATCAACATAATAATAGTCGTTTTCTATAAATTCTTTATAATCATGTCCGCCAATGAATAATTGTTTCATAAAAACCCCTTTGTGTTTGATTAAAGACTCTTTTATATAAAGATTAGCATAGAATATAAGGGTATGCTATCCCCTATAAATAAAGTCTGCCAGGGTAATCCACTGGTTCGACCAGTGCGACTTGATTAGCTATAAATTCTAGAAAAAAGTGCCTATCATCAAAAACTAACCTGAGCTCCATAATGCAAAACCAAAGAAGATTTGACCAGTGGGTCGACAACAAAATAGTGACCCGCCTTATCTTTGTTAACGTAATCAGCTTCTTCTAAAATTCGTAAGCTTTTTATCACCGTTCCGCTACTAATCTCAAAGGCATGCAATTGCGACTTGCTTGACAGTTTATTCGATTGCCCTTGCGCAACAGCGATCAACACTTTTTTTTGCGCAGTGCTTAATGAGCTTATCTCTTTTGCTATTTTTGATTCTTCTTGCACAATATATTCCATCCATAGATCTGTTACGATGCTCGCCGTTGGTGCATTGGGTTGGCAATGGTCCCAAATTTTGTCGCATAAAACATTAGTGTAATAAGGGTGACGCTCGGTTAACCTGAATATTTCATCGATGACTTGGTCATCTAACTGTTGTTGCCAGCTCTTTTTTGCAACTTTGTTAAAATAGGCTGCATAATCAGATGCGCCAATGCGATCCACCGTCATGCGATCGCATAACATATACAAAGGGCGGTTTATTGGACTCTCTGGGTTTATTCTTGACAAGGCATCGATTGCTGATGTATCTCTATAGGAGTTATATTTTTTCAAACTGCCTCCTTCGTTCTTCCTCCTTCGCCAAAAGGCTACGGCGGACAGGTAGAACTACGAAGGCCAGGCAAAAAAAGGAGCTTTTATGACTCAAAAAATTTCTCTTCTCATTTTAGTTTTTTGCGTAGTGCCAATTGAAATATGTGCAAGCAACAGTAAACCATTCAACTCTTTGCAAGTCGCTGGTCCTGCAATAGTAACAGGTTTAGCATCAGTCAATGCGCTCAATGTGAAAAACGGGGCAGATTTTGGTGGTGATGTTGCCGTAGATGGCATGTTGTTTGTTGATGGCGGCATGGTACTTGATTCGTGCCTTGTTTTAACATGTACCACTGCGGGTCAATTATTAGTTAATGGTCTTCCTGTTGTAACGGGCAGTGCGGCTTTTTCAGGAGTCTCGTTAATTCCATTTTCTTCTGGTGTGATAAATAATGGTGTATTTACTTCTGGCAGTATATTAATGGGTTTTGGTAATTACGTGCAAGATAATAGTGGGGATGCCGCGAGAACTGCTCTTGCGTTCACCGTTCCAACAGAAGGTAAATTGTATGATTTAAATGTAAGTGTTGATGGTTATTACACCTCTACTGCGGCGGGTTCATTGACTTTCGATTTCACGCTTCTAGTTTCACATTGCGATAATGGGTCGCTTCCCTCATATAGCTCTTCATCTTTATCGGCTAGCGCAACACTTACTCCAGTGGTAACATTGTCATTCGGGCAAGGATTTACTGGATGTGGAACAAATAATGTATATTCCCTGGCGGTTGCAGCGGGGGATCGAGTGGTATTGCAAGTAACAAGCACGTCACCAGGTATTGATTGTTTCTTTGGCGAAAATGAGTGTGTAAATCCTCTGGGCTTCAGTGCTGGCGTTCTTTATTCACCCACTTCATAACACCTTATCGATATTTTTTACAAGCCCCAATTGCAGATGCGCGCTGGGGCTTTTTGCATTATTGCCGCTTTTCCTTTTTTTGCGTATGCTACTTATATAGCTTTATATTCCTTATTTTTGTTATGTAAAAGGTGTTTCCACCATGAAATTATCAATTGCTTGGATTTTTGATCATATTGACGCTGACTGGAAAACAGTTGACATACAACAACTCGTGCACCGTTTCAATCAAACAGTTGCTGAAATTGAACATTTTCAAAAAGTTCACCTCAACCTTGATTTGTTCACCATGGTTGACGTCACTCGTGTAGACACCGATGCGGTAGTCGTTTTTTCCCTAGAATGGGACCAGGAGTACAAATTGCCTATGCGCAAAGGTGTGGTTGTCGGGCAACAGTTTTTAATCAAAAAAGACGACACAAGCATTGCTTGGGCAAACGCACAGGATCTAGGCAGTGGCAAAGATATGCTGATGCCGGCGTTACGCGCAGACAACAACTGGAAACAAACTTTTGAAACGCATGACTATATTCTTGAAGTTGATAATAAATCAATCACTCATCGACCAGACATGTGGGGGCATCGTGGCTTTGCACGTGAAGTTGCAGCACTGTTGGATCTGCCATTTAAGTCTCCGGATAAATTCTTATCACAGCAGCATGTGGCGCAATCAGCATCGACCTATGATGCAACGGCAACCAATCCTTTTATGGTGACCATCAAAGCACCTGGCGCATGTAAGCGCATTGCGGGAATTTACGTGGATAATGTGCAGATGCAACCATCTTCGTTGTCCATTGCGCATCGATTGGCTCGTGTTGACGCTCGTGCGATAGATGGCATTGTGGACATAACCAACTATGTCATGCTTGAGTGGGGACAACCTATGCACGCATTTGATGCAAAAGCATTTGGCCAAAAACAGTTAATACCTCGCATGGCAAAAAATAAAGAACGTCTGACGTTACTTGATGGTGAAGCCGTTGAGTTGACCGAACATGATTTGGTCATCAGTGATGGTGACACACCATTAGCACTTGCGGGCGTTATGGGCGGGGCGTCGAGTGGTATTAATGGTGCGACAACCGCAATGATTGTCGAATCGGTGGCTCTTGATGCGACAACCATTCGAAAAACAGCAGATCGTTACAAAAAGCGTACCGAAGCATCGGCGCGTTTTGAAAAAAGTTTAGATCCGCAGCAAAATGTTGCAGCAATTATACGCTTTATTACCCTGTTGCACCAAGAGGGCATACAGGCGCATCTGTCAGACGAAATATTTTCCGTAGGTCAGGTATTTGAACCTACGACCATTACTATTGCCCACGAAACGATACAAACGCGGTTGGGCGTAACGATAGCGCACGAATTTGTACGCAACACGCTGACTAAGTTAGGCTTTGGTGTCACGTTGCATGATGAGGTGTATACAATTGTCGTTCCTACATTCCGTGGTACAAAAGATGTTAAAATTAAAGAAGATATCATCGAAGAAGTTGGCAGATATTATGGGTACACAACATTAGAGCCACAGTTTCCTTTATTGGCATTGCGTCCATCGCAAGATCTTGATTGGATTTATCAACAACGAAAAATTAAACAAACATTGGCTTACTCCTGTGCTATGCAAGAGTTGTATACCTACGCGTTCTTTGACGAAGAGTTTTTACAACAACTCAATTGGCAGCCACACAGTACGCTTGAAGTACAAAATCCTGTATCGGCCAATTGGCGCCGCTTGGTTACTACATTAGTGCCAAATCTATTAAAAAGTGTTGTGACCAATAGCGCTGATCATGATCAGTTGCGTTTTTTTGAATCTGCGCGCACCTGGACATGCGCAAATGCTGTTGATGAACAAAAATCGTTAGCCGGTATTTTTTATGATAAAAAAAGGGTTGATTTTTATGACGCAAAAGCAGAACTACAAAAACTATTCGATCTCTTAAAACTATCAGTAACATGGGTGCCGGTGCAAAAACCTGACTATCCTTGGTATGCGCCGTATCAAACTGCAGACCTGATGCATAACGGAACCAAGATCGGCACAGCGGGTAGTTTGCATCCGACTTTTTTGAGTTCACTCTGTCCGGGTGATGCATTTATTTTTGAATTAAATGCCGATTTTCTTATGAACTACAAACGTGCTGATATGCATGTGGTGGCAGCAAACAAATATCCAGAAATGGTGCGCGATATTAGTATGTTGATTGGTTTGGACATCACCGTCGATACGCTACAATCTATGATCAAGCACGTTGACACAAAAATTGTTCAAGTATCGCTGCTCGATTTTTTCCACAAAGATGAATGGCCGGACAAAAAAGCGATGACTTTCAGGTTTGTGATCGCAGATCATGAACGCACGATGACCAAAGAACAAGCGGACACTATTTGGGATGCGGTGGCGCACACACTTAAAAATGTAGGGGCAACCATTCGATGAAAAAGTCGAGAATAGTCTTATTTTATCTCATTATTTTTTTTGTAACATTCGCCGCCGATAGGGCGACGAAGCAGTACGCGCTCGGTCATTGGCAACACAAACAAGAAGTAAATCAGTTTTTATCATGGCAACTGGTGTTTAACCGAGGTGTCACTGCCGGGATGTTCCATACCGAAAATTCCTTTTGGTTTATGCTGTTGAGCATTTTTGTTGCGTGTGTAGCTTCGATATTGGCCGCTTATGCATATTTTCGCTGGAAAGAGCAACACTCTATTTTTGGTGAAATCATTGTTTTGTCTGGTGCGATTTCCAACCTGATCGATCGAGTTGTGTATGGCGGGGTGATAGATTTTATTGTTATATCATATGGCGATTGGTACTTTCCGGTATTTAATATTGCCGATTCGTGCATTGTGATTGGCATTATGATTATTTTTTTTACGCATATTAAAGAGTGATGCATGAAATTCGATACATCGAAATTAAAACCCGCAGGGCATAGATTTAGCTTAGCTAAATCTATTGCTACGCTTGGTCCCATCGGGTATTTACCTGCGCCCGGCACATGCGCGACTATCATAGCAGTGGTTCTGGTGTATCTGTTGCATATCCTTACTATATCTTATATGACCTATGCTGCTTGCGTTGCTCTATTGTGTATTGTGGCGTGGTACGCAGTTGTGCATTCCCTTGATCATTTTCGTGGTCACGATCCGTCAGAAATTGTTATTGATGAAGTGATAGGATGTGCCGTAACATTTTTCATGATACCATTGGACGCTTGGTACGTGATTATTGGTTTTGCGCTATTTCGATTTTTTGACATAGTAAAACCATGCGGGCTAAAAAAAGTAGAGCGAATGGGCGGTGCATGGGGAATATTGTGCGATGATATCGGTGCAGGGCTTTTGAGTAATGTAATTTTGCATATGATTGTATACAGTGGCTTGCTTTAATAGAAAATAAATAAGTAGACTACAAAAGAAAATAATAATACCCCATTCTAGAAAGGATTTTTGATGAATCAAGTCAATGATTTTTTACATATCAATAGCGATGCTTTGGCAAAAGAACAGTTAAAGAAAAACTGGAACTGGTTTTTTATGCTGGGCATCTGTTTAGTCGCCCTTGGTAGTTTATCGGTACTATTTTCTTTTGTCAGCACCGTAATATCAGTTGCGTATCTAGGTTTTTTGATGTTGTTTATCGGTTTTTTTGAAGGTGTAAAATCTTTAAAAATGAGCCGATGGGCAGGGTTCTTTTTGCACTTGTTTTTATGCGTGTTGTATGTAGTTGCCGGTTGTTTTATCGTCATCAACCCGGAATCTAATGCTTTGACGTTAACGCTGCTGTTGGCAATATTTTTTGTCGTATCGGGTGTTTTAAGAATAGTTTTTTCATTCGCTCGGCATGTACCTCATCAACCTTGGTTATTCCTCAATGGAGCATTAACGCTTGTGCTTGGTGTTTTGATATGGATGCAATGGCCAGCTTCAGGATTATGGGTAATTGGTACGCTGATGGGCATTGATCTGCTTTTTACTGGTTGGACATGGATTATGTTGGCGCTCACTGCTAAAAATCTTACCTTAGATCAAAACCAAGTTTAATTACGTATGCAGCTTCCTATTGCATGGCCGAAGGCCATTTTCACCTGGACGTACACCAAATTTTTGGATTTTATATCGCCACCATGCTGCGCTGCGTGCAAACAGTTCTTGTCGTCGCGCAAAGTTTTTTGTGCGTCGTGTCATGGTAAATTACAACCTGTTGTCACCATCATGATGCCGATTACTACAACCAAGTCGGTCAAGGTTTTTGCTGCTGCGGCGTACCGTGAACCGATCAAAACATTAATCATGGCAAAGAAATGGTCAGATAGCGTTGCGAGTGTTCAGTTAGGGCAACTTGTTTGGGACAACACTAACGTGCCCAACATTGCCATTGATTATGTTATTCCGGTCCCACTTCATTGGACCCGCTTTGCAAAACGTGGTTTTAATCAAGCGCACGAAATTGCGCGCGTTATTGTGCAAAAAAGTGGTGGTCGTATGGCACCAATACTTAAGCGTAGCAAGCGTACAACGTTTCAAGCGGGACTCAAATCAGCTGAACGAATGGTCAATGTGCACGATGCATTTGTTTTAAAAAAATGCGATGTAACATTATATAAAGATAAACATCTGGTTATTGTAGACGATTTGCTCACAACCGGTTCTACGGTTCGCGCTGCTGCCAAATTATTGTTTGAACTCAAGCCAGCATCAATTACCGTGGTAGTCGCCTGTCGAGTGATTGATTGAAATGCTGGCTGCGTTTACTCCTGAACGAAGTTGAAGGGCAGCATCGATTACGGTGGTAGTTGCTTGTCGAGTGATCGATTGAAATGCTGGCTGCGTTTACTCCTGAACGAAGTTGAAGGGCTGCATCAATTACCGTGGTAGTCGCCTGTCGAGTGATTGATTAACCTCTCATAAAAGAACAGGGCTCGTGATGAGCCCTGTTCTTTTGGCAATAAGATTGTAATAACATTTATTTTGCTGAGCTGGAACTGGCACTTGCTGCTGATAAGGGAGCTGCTGCAGCTATTTTACCAGTTTGCTGCACGTTTAGCTGTTTCAGTTTTTCCGTTTTTGCAACAGTTTCAGCTGCAACAGATGTAGCTATTTTTGCATATCGTTCTGCTACAAGTCTAGCTTCTTCAGCGTTTTGATCTGCGGTAATTCTAGCTAGTGCAGCAGCTTGGAATGCTGGAACTTGAGTTGGTTGTTGTTGTGCTATCGCTGCTTTTCTAGCTTCTCCTGCTGGAGCATCAGTATGACCACTCATCACTATAGGCATTGTAATGATTGTCTTTTTGTTGTCCTTATCATATTCCTTATCGTAAAGCATCCATGATGTTATACGCTCTGCACGAGTTTGTTTACGGTACACTTTGTGTTTAAGAGTTAAGGCGCCTTGGGATGTTTTGAGCTTGGATGTTTTGAAACTACTTTTAACCACACGAGGTTCATTATCATCGCGTGATGCTTTGCCTTGATATGTTAATGCTCGTATCTCTTCTTTGTCTTTAATTGAAAGAAGGGCTTTGTCCGTTTTTTCGTTTTCTACTTTCTTGGCATTGATCTGTGCTTTTCGTACTGCGCGTACTTCAGCTCCTATTTGGTCATTTAAGTGAGCGCGTACACTAGCAAGAGATATTGATGAAATTTTAGAACCGTGTTTGCGTGCTTGTTGCAATAGATCTTTGATTTCAGCGCAACTACCGCTTGCTTTTGCTCTATCTAAAACTTCTGTGACCATTTGCGATACGAGAGCTTCTCCCTCTTGTGTCTTGGTATCTAGTTGTGTTTTGTCATCTAAGTTTCTTAATAACTCTAATGCTTGAGTTGCATCAGATTTTCCAGATAAATTAACACCTAAAAATTTATAACCTAGAAGAGCTGCACCTAGCGTAAGAGTTTTATCAAACTTGCTTGATTTTTTGGCGGTAGCAGACGATGCATCAGCACCAGCTGATGATGAGGATGAACTACTTGAATCTGAAGACTTCGCTCTTGGAGAATTTTGCATGACTATCGTTGGGAGTGCTCCAGCGGATGGATCAACAACAACTAAATCACCTATTGTTGGAGTGGTGTCTACTGATGGGCTGCTTGGGCGAGATTTTGCACTAGGCGAAGACGGTTGGGCTGTAACTTGAACATCTACTTGTTTGTCTTTTTGTTCTGTTGCGTTAATAGCGCTGGCAACAGCAACAGCTGCAAGTTGAGATTCAGTCAATATCGAGGTGGCCAGGCCGTGCTGTCCAGGAACTGCAGCGGCTCCTGCTGCTTGAGCATATGAACCACGACTTTTCTTTTGCTTCTTACCTTCTGATCCCAATATGGTGAGAGATGATGAAACTAAGATGAGACTACTCAAAAGTATGATTGAGTATTTTTTCATGAGCGTTTCCTTCTTTCAATAAGGGTTAATCTTATTACCTCTAAAAATCCTAGAACATTTTTTCCGCCAATGGAAGAGAATAGTAAACATTTTTTTGCTTGCCCCGCCATAGCCTCGGCGACGGCGGGTTATCCCTTTTTTCTTGTCACTCTCTGGCATTGGACAAAGATGTAAACTTGACGGTGCTCGAAAAATTTACTTATATCATCGTAGATAAAAAATATCCAAATACATTAAAAAGGGTGAGTAAGTATATGAAGCAGTCACAACAAAAAATTGTCGCATTGATGTTTTCTTTATTATTTTCGTTCGCGTGGGAAATCCGGTCAACTGATTCGAGTCGTGATCGTGATCATGAAAAATTATTCAATGATGTAGAAAATTTTGACGATGATTTAAATGCACCACAACCTGACACTCGCAAACCCTTCAACTCTTTGCAAGTTGCTGGTCCGCTTGCAGTAGCTGGCCTAGCAACAGTCAATGCGCTTAATGTCGCCAAGGGTGCGGATTTTGGTGGCGACGTTGCGGTCGATGGCACGTTGTTTGTTGATAACAGCATTGTGCTTAATTCATCTCTTGTTTTAACGAGTACTTCTGCAGGCATATTATTGGTCAATGGTCAGCCTATCACAGGTGGTGGATCTGGATCTGGCGACGTAGCGAGCGACATATTAGGAACATTATGCCAATATGCTGTAGCGCGATTTAATAGCGCTAATGAGATTAGTAATGCACCATTAGTTGCGCCCAATATAGCACCTCCCGCTGCGGGTCCGGGTGGGAATCAATCAACATCATCATTATTAGCACAAGATTGCGGCGGTCCTGCTGATATAAATTTAGCTCTGGTTCCTGCAGGAGCTGGCGCTTTGGTTGCTGTCGTTCCGGATGGGACAGTTGTGGGCGGCAACCAACGGGGGGCTAATGCTGTTGATTGGCAAATGGTGCGAACTGATTCTAGCCAAGTGGCGAGTGGGCAATTTTCAGTTATAGGTGGTGGCGCTCTTAATATTGCTTCCGGTCTTTCTTCAACAGTAGCTGGTGGTGGTGGTTTTAATGGCTCTAACCCTGTTGGAAATACTGCATCTGGTGCTTTTTCAACAGTAAGTGGTGGTTCTACTAATTCAGCCTATGCTAATTTCTCAGTAATTGGAGGGGGTGCCTCGAATACAATTGGTATTATATCAGATCCAGTTACGCATCGTTCGTCAGTAATAGGTGGCGGAGCTGGCAATTCGACCTTGGGTGCCCATGTAACAATAGGTGGTGGTGGTAGTAATCATGCTTTAGCTGATAATTCAACGGTAGGGGGTGGTGTGGGTAATATCGTTTCTGGGGATAGTTCTGTTATAGCTGGTGGTAATGGTAGTAATATTGTTGGTGCTGGTTCCATTATAGCTGGCGGGGGAAGCTCTGTGTTGTATGGAAATTCTGTTACTGGTGATGCTTCTACCATAGCTGGTGGTACGGCAAATGTGATTACTGGTACTGGTTCTACCATAGGTGGCGGTGGCGCTGAACTTGGTGGTAGCGATGGAAATGTTGTTACTGGTGATTATTCTACGATAGCTGGTGGCAAGAGTAATCAAATTATAGGTGATGGTTCCGCTATAGGTGGTGGTGGCGGTCACGCCTTTGATGAAACTTCTGGAAATATGATTACTGGTGACTATTCGACTATTGGTGGTGGTTCTCAAAATGCGATTTCTGGCGACGGCTGCTTTATAGGTGGCGGGGGCTTTAATGACCCTTCTAATCTTGATCAGAACGCGCTTGGAAATCAAATTACTGGTGATGCTTCTACCATAGCTGGTGGCACGGCCAATGTGATTACTGGTACTGGTTCTACCATAGGTGGCGGTGGCGCTGAACTTGGTGGTAGCGATGGAAATGTTGTTACTGGTGATTATTCTACGATAGCTGGTGGTTTGCAAAACCAAATTTATGGTGATGGCTGCTTTATAGGTGGTGGTGGCTTTAATGACCCTTCTAATCTTGATCAGAACGCGCTTGGAAATCAAATTTCTGGTAATGCTTCTACCATAGCTGGTGGTACGGCCAATGTGATTACTGGTACTGGTTCTACCATAGGTGGCGGTGGGGCGGAGCTTGGTGATTTTCCTGGAAATCAAGTTACTGGTGACTATTCAACTATAGCTGGTGGCAAGAGTAATCAAATTATAGGTGATGGTTCCGCTATAGGTGGTGGTGGCGGTCACGCTTTTGATGCAACTTCTGGAAATATGATTACTGGTGACTATTCGACTATTGGTGGTGGCTTTCAAAATGCGATTTCTGGCGACGGCTGCTTTATAGGTGGCGGGGGCTTTAATGACGCTAATGATGGACAATCTACACGTGGAAATCAAATTTCTGGTGATGCTTCTACCATAGCTGGTGGTACGGCCAATGTGATTACTGGTACTGGTTCTACCATAGGTGGCGGTGGCGCTGAGCTTGGTGGTATTTCTGGAAATACTGTTACTG
>Ga0206866_1190_pt1 | contig 11882 bp, 10 predicted proteins | sample Alteio_BWOrgCont_40_FD_152626 | JGI IMG/M metagenome (GOLD analysis project Ga0206866, IMG submission 152626) | Enriched cells from forest soil in Barre Woods Harvard Forest LTER site, Petersham, Massachusetts, United States -... | ecosystem: Environmental > Terrestrial > Soil > Temperate forest >... | reverse complement strand
CTGCAGGCGAGCGGGCCGGTCGAACAGAATGTTGTTAAAGACTCCATTTTCGTAGTAGAGACCCGCACCCGCGCGGATGACAGTCTTGCCGCGCTTTGAAGGGTCCCAAGCGAAGCCGAGGGTACCGCCGAAGTTGTGGTCGGGCTGGTTCACCTTAGCACCGAATCCCGGTCGAACTTGGTCGAGCAGAGGAACCGCGGGCAGGTCGCTGTCGGAGCGGCCGGTGTCACGGTTATAGCGCACGCCGTAGGTAACCGTGAGATTTTGCTTCACTTTCCAGTTGTCGCCCGCATAGAACTGGATACGGGTGTCAAACTGTCCACCGCAGGGCTGTCCGAATTGTGCGATTTCCGTGAAGCAACCTTCGCCGTTGCCGAGAGTGATGCGGGTTAGATTGTAATTCAAAGGGTTGGAAGCGCCGCCTGCGAAGGGACCTGCCGCGGCCGCGGCCTCGGACGCCGGACTGAAGGCGCCACGGACGGCCGGTTGGATTCCGAAGAAGCTGGCGAAGCCGCCGCCAAGAATGCGGTTTACACCCGCGCCGTAGCGAAGTATGTGCGACCGGACAAGTTTGGAGCCGTCGTACTTAAATTGTTTGTTGGACTGGTAGGTTTTCTGCGGCGCCAGGATGTTCACACCGGAGCAGAAGAGGTCACCGGCAGTGGTGCAGGATGTGGAAACGTTTCCGATGGCAAGCGCAAGGCCAGGCGCTGGATTAATGATGCTAGTGCCGGTCACCGCATCGGTAATGCCGTTGCGGAACTTGAGATAGCCGAAGCGGAAGCTATGAGTGAATGATCCCGTTGTTGCGTCGAGACCACCACCGAAGGATGGCGTGTAGTCCACATTGGCGAATGGCTGGTAGGTGCCTGGGACGAAAGAGGCAACGTCGCGATTCTGCTCAAAAGAGTACTTGAAGAACAGTCGAATGCGCGAATTGAGATTGTAATCCAGCCTGCCGAAGAATTGCTGATCGCGAAATGGGCTGTTGAATGACCCGGACAATCCGTCGAAGGGAGCCTGAACGGCGACGGAGGCTATCAGGTCTTGTGTGGTGCGCTCCCAGGAGCCGAAGGCAAACAGTTTGTCTTTAAAGATTGGGCCGCCCAGGTTCGCGCCATACTGTTTGCGATTGAAGACCGAGGCGGGATTGCCGATGGAAGCCGATGTGCCGTCACTGCGATACGCAAAGAAGCCTTCTCCATGGATCGCGTTCGTGCCGGACAGCGTGGTGATATTGACCGTGCCCGACGAGGTGAGTTCCGTTGACAAGTCCAGGTTCGATTGGCTGACCTGAAACTCCTTGATGGAATTCACTGGAATATTTTGCGTGGTAGTACCCACAGTCTCATCGCTGATGTCCAGTCCATCGACCTCGATGCGCGCCGTGCGGCCGAAGCGGCCGCCAAAGGAAATTGACGAAAAGCCTTTCTTTGTGGGATCGAAGTCACCACCGTCTTGAATCTGCACGCCGGGTTCGAGTTGCGCCAGATCCAGGAAGTTGCGGCCATTGATGGGCAGGTTTTGGATTTGGTCGGTAGTCACGACACCCTGGATTGTCGCTTGCTCCGTGTTGACCGAAACTGCCGTCCCTTCCACAGTAATGACCGTAGTTGTAGCGCCGACTTCCAGCGTCACGGGCGCGTTGGCGATGTTCCCAACCTGGGCGGTTACAGGGAGCTCCACGGCCTTAAAGCCAGCCGCCTCTACGCGTACCACGTAGTCACCGGGAGCCAGAGGCCCCGAGCTGTACGTACCAGATGGAGACACTTCAGCCTGAAGTTTCGCTCCCGTGGCTTTGCTGGTGATGCTTACCTTCGCCGTAGGTACACTCGAGCCCTTGGGATCGAGAATTGTTCCTTGGATGCTTCCGGTTGAGAGCCCTGCTTGCGCCTGAGCCACCGGTGCTAGCGTGAGGTTCAGCCCTATGCCAATGCTGACCGCCGCGATAATCGCCATTACAATGATGAATGGTCGTGACACTCTCCCCGTGCTGCTCATTAATCCTCCATTTTCAAGTGAAATGCCGATTGTCTTCCTCGGATGGCAATGCCTACCCAAGCCCCAGGACCGTTGTTCCCCCATAAACCCGCGAGCCCATGGTCAGTTGATCCGGCCAAGAAACACCGTTCACAGAACGAGACAACGTAAATGACAGGTATTTCGCGTCTTACTTTTGCAAGAGGTTGACCATGTCGTGACATAAATAAACCTCGTAGAATATTGCGTTTACGAAGAGTTTCTCAATCCCAATGTCTCTTCCGCGTCCACCTTTTAGGATGTCATCCATAATTTCGTAGATTTAGAACTACGTTAGATTGGGTATCGACCCATCTCGGCTGGCGCAGAAAGGATTCAATACAAAGTGTTGATCAGCTTTGGCGGCGGATGCGTTCGGCGAGATTACGTGCGCGCTGGCGGCCGATATCCACAAAGCGGGAGTCGCCGGCGATTTGGTCCAGGGTGGGGAGGGCGCGCTCGGGTTCAGGCAACAGCTTGCGATTCAGTTCCGTCTCAAACTGCAGCAAGGCATCGTTGATGCCAAGGCGGTCGTACTTCATGCGGCGCTCCAGCAGCATCAACAATTCCTGCTGGCGGGCCAAGCCCTCGAAGATTTGCAGCAGTTGGCTGGCCGTCGAATTCAACGTGTAATTGAACTTCACTTCGTGCATTTCCGAACCCTGCTCCCAGCGAAACGTCTTTTCGCCCAGGTTGGCGATTTTTCGGTGCACGTCCAAATCCTGCCCCTGAAAACGATTCAGTTGTTGCGCCAGCGCAAACATCCTGGCGCGCAGCCCGGAGCTGACCTCGAACTTCGCCGCTCCGGGATCGTCGTCGAGCTGCCGAATCTCGTAGCTGGCCTCGTCGGAATCTTCCCGCACGGAGATTTCGATGAACTCCGGCGAACTGGATTTGAAGATGCGGCGAAACGTCAATGTCGCTCCAGCCGACGCGGGAGCAGATCGCATCGCCGCATTGGCCGTGGGCGTAGCGAAACCGTCCGCAGCGACAACGCCTGCGGAGGTACAGGCAAGCGAAACTACACAAGTCAGGAGAATCGAACGGGCCAGAGAAGTTCTCATCTTGTTTATTCGATGCGCGATGCATGCAGGCGGTTTACGCCTCGCGCGGGAATAGTTCCCAGCGGCAAAGCACGCGGTTTCGTCAGCGACTTCGCGTCAGGCAGACCATAGCGCCGCCGTGCCTGCTCCCCCTGCAAATGACAGAGCGCCACGGCCAGCGCGTCGGCAGCGTCGGCGGGCTCCGGCGTCTCGGTCATGGACAGCAGCGCGCGGACCATCAACTGCATCTGCCGCTTGTCGGCGTGGCCGTATCCTGCAACGCAAGCCTTCACTTCCCGCGGCGAGTAACTGTGCACCGCCAGCCCATGCTGTTCAGCCGCTAGCAGCAACACGCCGCGCACCTCCGCCAGTCGCAGCGCCGTGCGCATATTCAGCGCGGTGAACACGGACTCCACGGCCATCACCGTGGGCGCAAATTCCCGGATGAGCCGGCATACCAACTCATGGATATCCTGCAAGACCGCGCCGGAGGAAGCCTTCTGCCGCGCAGCGGGTACGCGCAGTGCACCATAATGCAGCATCTGGCAATTCCGCCCGTCGCTGTCCACGATTCCGTATCCGGTCGGTCCGGCCGCCGCGGGATCAACGCCGAGCACGCGCATCCAAGAGCCTGCGTTTCTGCTGCCATTCGTTCCACTCATCGAAACACAGTCTAAGGCGAACAGCGCAGCGGTGCCACCCTTTTTCCGTTTTGTTCGCGCAAAGCAAATGCAAAGCAAAGCGGCCACCCAAATATCGGTGGCCGCTTAAGAAAATTGGTGCACCCAATGGCAAAAGTTAGTTGGCGCCCACCGCTGCCTGAATCTCCGACTCATCAATGTCGAAATTAGCGTACACATGCTGCACGTCATCGTGCTCTTCCAACGCTTCTATCAGCCGCACCATCTGTGTGGCCTGCGCTCCGGTCAGCTTGATGTAATTCTGCGGAACCATGCCGATTTCCGCCGAGGCCGGCGTGATTCCCGCTTTGGTCAACGCCTCTTTAACTTTCTCCATCGCTTCCGGCGGAGTCACCACGTACCAGCCCGAGCCGTCGTCCTTCAAATCTTCTGCGCCGGCTTCCAGCACGATGTCTAGCATCTTGTCTTCGCTGGCTTGCTCTTTAGGCACCACAATTTCGCCTTTGCGGTGGAACATCCAGCCAACCGCGCCGGCTTCCGCTAGGTTTCCGCCATTCTTGCTGATCAGGTGCCGAAATTCGCCCACTACGCGGTTGCGATTGGTGGTCACCGCTTGGATCAGCATTCCCACGCCGCCCGGGCCATATCCCTCGAAGGTCACTTCCTCGTATTGTTCGCCTTCCAGTTGGCCGGTGCCGCGCAGCACCGCGCGCTCGATGTTTTCATTCGGCATGTTTTCATTTTTGCCGGCCAGAATGGCCGCGCGCAGCCGCGGGTTGGAGTTGGGGTCGCCGCCGCCGATACGGGCGGCAATGGTAATTTCGCGGATCACCCGGGTGAACACGCGGCCCCGCTTCGCGTCCGTGGCCGCTTTCTTGTGCTTGATCGTGGCCCACTTTGAATGCCCAGACATGACACTTCCTCGCTTCGATGTTCGCGCCCATCGGCGCGTGTTTCAGCTTGCTCGCAACCTGCCGCCGCTTACGTTGGTGAAAGTTCACCTTCCCGCCGCCCTACCCGAGCGCGCGGCCGGCACGCAGATCACGATGCGGAGACGTACAGTGAACTCTAAAACCCTGCGGAAACTCAAGCAGTTTAGCACAGCCGCGGGCGCTGCGAAACGGGGTATACTTTCGCTTTGGGGTCATCCTGTCGCACCGCAAAGGTCACATTGCAAAAGGTTTCTTCCGCCACCGACGAATTGATTTGCTATAGGCATGGCCATGTCTGAGCGGCGCTTCCGTGTCCTGGCGATTGCTTCGCATCCGATCCAATACGCCGTACCCATTTTTCGGCTGATGGCGCAGCATCCGCAGCTTGATTTCCACGTGGCATATTGCACTCTGCGCGGCGCCGAAGCCGCCCACGATCCCGAATTTGGCCAAATCGTCCAGTGGGACGTGCCATTGCTAGATGGCTACAAGTGGACACACGTGCCGAACCAAGGATCGGGGGTCGAGTCGTTCTTCGGCTTTTGCAACCCCGGATTGTGGAAGCTGATTCGCGAAGGCCATTTCGACGCGGTGCTCTGCCAACTCAGCTACCTGAGATGTAGTTTTTGGATCTCCTATTTCAGCGCGCGCGGCCGCGGAACGCCATTTATGTTTTTAACCGACGCGTCTTCGATGGAACCGCGAGACGGAAGAAAATGGAAGATCTGGGTCAAGAAACTGGCTTGGCCGGTGCTGTTTCGCATGTTCAGCCAGGTGCTCACAGCGTCGAGCGCGGGTGTTGAGATGATGCGTTCGCTGCGAATACCGGAACGGCAAATTTCCATGACCCTGGACACGGTGGACAACGATTGGTGGCAGGCGGAAGCTGCGCGCGTAAATCGCGCCGCCGTGCGGGCTTCGTGGGGACTGGACAATGAAGAGAAAATTGTCCTTTTTTGCGCGAAGCTGCAGCCTTGGAAGCGGCCTCTGGATCTGCTGCGCGCATTTGCCGCAGCGGGGATTCCGCACTCAACGCTGCTTTTTGCCGGGGACGGAACGTTGCGGGCGAGCATTGAAGCTGAGGCCTCGGCGCTGGGGCTTGGCAAGCGCGTTCGTATGCTGGGCTTTGTAAACCAGTCACAGCTCCCGGCTGTCTACCGAGCGGCTGACGTGATGGTGATTCCCTCCGAATACGAGCCATTTGGCCTGGTAGTGAATGAGGCTATGCTGTGCGGTTGCGCGGTAATAGCCAGCGACAAGGTTGGGGCGGTCCGCGACCTGATTTTTCCGGGGCGCACGGGTTACGTCTATCCGTGTCGGAACACGCGAGCCTTGGCAAGAGCTCTCTGCGATGCGTTTGCCGACCCTGCCAAGCTGGCAGAGATTGGCCAGGCGGCTGGCAACCGCATTGCGCAATGGTCACCGCGCGCGAGTGCGTCCGCAATCAGGGACGCTATTGTGCGCACGGCAGTCGGCGCCGCGCAGGCTTCCCGGCACGGGACTGGGGACACGGTCGATTCAGCTCTCAGCACCGACCGTTACACGACTTTGTGAGGTACTTAGTTCAGTGAACCTCATTTCTCAATCCGTTCCCCAACAATTTCGGCGACGGCGCTTCGTGGCTTTTTGCTATTTTCTGTTCGCAGTTGCGGCCGCCTACCTGGTTGCAAGCTACATCATAGCCGATGATCTTAAGGGGCTAGCTCTGGTTGGCATGGTCTCTGCCGGCGGGGCGGTTGTGATCGCCATTCTCAATAATTGGCGTAACGGTTTGTATTTCTTTCTTGCCTGGTTGCTATTTGAGGATCTGGCCCGAAAGTTTCTCGGCAACAATATGGCGATCTATTTCGCGAAGGATGTAATCGCCGGGGTCGTCTATCTGGCCTTCTTCATTGCGCAGAGGCGAAGACCGAATACGAACATCGAGCCATTTCGGCCGCCGTTTCGCATCGCGATACTCGCCATCATTTGGTTCGGGGTTATCCAGGTGTTTAATCCAGCTTCGACCAGTTTTGCTTTCGGCCTTATGGGGTTGAAGCTTTACTTCTTCTACGTGCCTTTGGTCGTTGTGGGATATTACTTGATGGAGTCCGAAGCGGATCTGCGAAAGTTCTTCCTCGTCAATCTGGGGCTAATGCTGGTGGTCATAATCTTGGGCCTGGTGCAGTCGGTGCTGGGGCCCCGCTTCCTCAGTCCGGAGGTCATGGCCGAGGACATCCGGTTGCTGAGCGAGACGTATCGAGTGGCACCCATTTCCGGAGCGGTTGTTTACCGTCCCACATCCGTCTTTGTCAGCACGGGACGCTTCGCCGACCTGTTGATTGTGTCCTGGATGTTGGTGTTTGGATTCAGCGGTTATCTTCTGCTGCGACAACGGCGGGGTAGGATGTTTGCTTTTGCGGGTCTTGCCGTCACAGCCGCAGGATGCCTGATGTGTGCATCTCGGGGCGTTTTTGCTTGGACTCTCGGCAGCAGCGTCGTCGGAGCATTGGCTTTTGTTTGGGGCGCACCCTGGCGCCAGGGCGAGGCGCTGCGCGTCCTCCGCGGGCTACAGCGGGTCCTTGTGGGAGTTGGGCTCGCGATTGTCTTGCTGCTTGCTACCTACCCGGAGGCTTTCCTCGGGCGACTAGCTGTGTACTCGGAAACGCTGGATCCGAGAAGTCCGAAGAGCGAACTGATACATAGGTCCCGCGACTACCCTCTCGCTAACTTCCTGGCGGCCTTTGATTATCCTCGCTGGCCCTACGGCTATGGCATAGGCACGACTTCCAATGGTGTTCAATATGTGTACCGTTTTTTTCATGCGCGGCCTCCCGTGGGGTCGGTCGAGAGCGGATTTGGCGCGATCGTCGTCGAAATGGGCATCGTGGGCCTCGCTCTTTGGCTCATCATGAGCTTCTCTGTGCTGCTCTGCGCTTGGAAGGCTGTGCGTAGCTTGAAAGGCTCGCCGTGGTTTCCTTTGGGATTTATGATTTTCTGGTATGCATTTCTTGTACTTCTTCCGATGACCTTTGCCGCCATTACGCAGTACCAAGATTTCATAATGAATGCATACCTGTGGCTCTTGCTCGGAGTTCTCTTTCGCTTGCCGAAGCTCGCACTTTCAGTGCAGTTGGAGCGCGGTTTTCCGGCCCGTCAACCTGACAGCGGAAGGGTCCGCTGATTTGCGGCTCGCCGTCGTCTCTCCGTTTCTCGATCGGCATCACGCTACCGAGCACGTCATTCTTGAGCAGCTGGAAAGATTTTCTGAGCATCCAGACACTGAAATTCACGTCTATGCGCAGCGCCTGGAAGACCTGACCGGGGTTTCCCGCTTTCACTCTCGCAAGAAACAACCCGGCCGCATCTTCTGGCACAAGGTCCCCTCGCTGCCTGGTCCTCACTTGTTCGCTTACATTTGGTGGTTTTTCGCCAATCATTTTTACCGCTGGCGGGACGCCCGCTTTCGCGCGCTGACGTATGACCTGGTCTACTCACCCGGCATCAACGCTCTGGATGCGGATGTCATCGCTGTTCATATTGTTTTTCACGAGTTTTATCGGCGCATCCGGACGCATCTAAGCTTCGCCGCTTCTTCGGCGGCGAGCTGGCCACGCCTTATTCATCGTCGCCTTTATTACCGGCTGATCATGGCGCTGGAGCGCCGCATATACCGGTGCCCGGGAACGCAACTAGTTGCCGTCTCGCGACTGGTCTCCCGCCACTTGGTGGAATTCTTCCAACGCTCTGACGCTTGTGTCGTTCCGAACGCGGTGGACACCACCCGCTTTAACCCGCGGATTCGAATGCAACGCCGCGAAACCGTTCGTACCGAACTATGCCTTTCGCCGGACATTTTCGCCTTGCTCATGATCGGTAATGATTGGGCGAAAAAAGGCCTCCAAGCTCTCTTACAGTGCGTCGCGGATTGCCGCAGTCTACCCTTCACCTTGCTCGTTGTTGGGCGCGACGACCGCAGCATCTTTCTTCCCCTACTTGAGCGACTTGATTTGCAACAGCAAGTCCAATTTCATCCCTCGACGGAGGACATCGAGCGGTTCTACGCCGCTGCCGATCTCTATGCCGGCCCGTCCCTCGAGGATTCCTTCGCTATGCCACCTTTGGAAGCCATGGCTTGCGGACTTCCGGTCATCACCAGCGCCAACAACGGCGGGTCACAAATTATCACTGAAGGCGTGGACGGTTTCGTGCTTCCCGATCCACGCGATATTACGGCGCTGAGTTCTCTAGTGCGCCGGCTGTACGCAGATCCGGATCTTCGCTTGCGTGTCGGCGAAAATGCCGCTCGAACGGCGCGATCCTATACTTGGGAGCGCAATGCGCGTGAGACTTGGGATTTTCTGATCGCGACGCTTGCCAAGAAGCGCCAGGCGGCAGCGAGTAGCGGGAATAAGGGACGCCAGGTGCCTTAAGACTCTTGGGAGACAAGCCGGCGGTTTTACTTCTTTGCTCTTGTTTCCGCAGCTTTTCTCGTTGCCTCCAATGTAAACGTCAGCGTCTCCTTAGGGATGCTGGTCACGAACGGCCCGATCAGCCATGCCAACCCCGTCGGAATATCTCGCGTCAGCGAAACCACTTCACTCTGCACGTAGACTCCACCGTCGCTCTCTTCCATCCGCCACCAAGTCTCCATGCGCCACAAAAATCCGCCGTCCTTGCCCGGTGCTTTCTCGCGCTCGCCGCTCTTACCGGCGTTTTCCACTTCCGCTATGCGCACCGCCGAGCTTCGGCTGTGCTCCCCCGTCTCCGAATCGCGAAAATAACGCACCTCGTGCTGCGTGTTCAGCACCACCGTGATCACCTTGTGCCGCCGAAAGCGCAGGAAAACCACGAAATGATCCCCGTCGCGCGATTCGGTTTTCGACCGCTCCACGTCTGGCGCGTAGTATTGCGCGTGATGGTCATAATCCTGCAGCACTCCCAACACGTCCTGCAGCTTCGCTCCCGGAACAAAAACCACTCCCACCCAATGATGGATCATCCCGCCGGGACACCGGATCTTCTCTCCGTTCTCGAGCGTCTCCAGCCTCTGCATTTTGACTTCGCCGCGCTTCAGCGCCTCGTACGCCTGCGCACGCTCGCTCTCCGGGAAGCCATCGATCCACAGCAAACTCGTCTCGCGTCGCAGCTCATTCTCGGTGCGCGCGTCGGTCAATTTCACATATTCATTGAATGCTGCGATGGTGTCTTGCTTCAGATCTGCTGCCGCGGGTCCAGCCGCTTTCGACGCCACCAGCGCCGGCGCCACCACTAGCATGACGCCGAGCAGGCAGACCGCGGACGGCACAACGTCCGCCACAGGCGCCATGTGTCCCGCAAATCGCTCAGCTAACCGAAGCATCTCGTCACGCAAGTCCATGAAAACGCTCGTCTCAGGCCGCGCCCACGCGTGCCTCCGTCCATGGCAACGGCATGTCATGTTCCTATCTTTTCACGGATGCGCAGTCTTTGCTGGTCTCACGCCAACCCGAACGGCTGGCGTGTGCGTTTAGGAGGGAAGAACTCTTGCACCGAAGAACTTGGCGGGTTGGGTAGCTCGCACACGACCCCTTTCGAGGCCGCTGTCCCCGCGCGGCCCCCAACCCGTTCTTAGCACACTACGGGTCGCGCCTGCGCGCCTCAATGGGCCACCCGAGCCACTAAACGGGGTACCCGGGTCGTGGTACTAGTGCTCTACCCGTTCCAGCGAACAGTGTTCTCCTATGTAGCTGAAATTAAGGACTTTAACAGGTGGATCAGCCGCCGCTCACACCGCTCAAGAATCCGCCCAAATGCCCTGTCAGCGCTACAGCCACCACCCCGACACATTCCAGCATCCGCAGGTATCCCGGCACCGCCAACCCGCGCCGCCGCGCCCGAAAATGCAGCCACCACACGGCGCAGATCAACACCGTGGAAGCCCAGCCCATAACCAGGTGCAGCAACAGGATCCCCTTCAGCCTCTCCCCCTCCAACTGGAATTGCCAGGCAAGCAAGCCCGTAGCAACAACCGGCAATGTCGAAACCGCCGCAATCAGCAGATTGTAGTAAGCCGCCTCCGCCAACGCCTTGCGCTTCGTCCACTGGCCAGCCCAGTCGAATGCCACTCCGGTGATGAACAGCGCGATCGGGAAATGCACCAGCACCACATGCTGCGCGTGCTTGGCCAGCAGCACCGTACTGGGATCGAACGCTTTCGCGACCCCTGTCACTGCACCACCACCTTGCCCGTCATCTTCGGGTGTATCGAGCAGAAATAGCCGTATGTTCCCGGCTTCGTGAACGTGTACGAAAACTTCTCGTCCGTGTCCAGCACCTTGGACTTGAACACCTTGTCGTCGCTGACCACGGTATGCGGTATGTCGTCGCGGTTCGTCCATGTCACCGTCGTTCCCGCCGCCACCGTAAGCGTCGCAGGTCCAAAGCTGAAGTTGTCGATCTTCACTTCCACGCTCGACGCCTGTGTTTGTCCCGCACTCGCTGTAAAGTCCGTTCCACCGCTTACCAATAGCACGGCCGCCGCAATCACCGGCGCCGCCAAAACTAGAATCCACACACGTCTCCGCATGACTTCTCTTCCTTTCTCTTCTTTTCAGTTGAATTTCGTCGCGCGATGCTCTTCCGGCGCTTAAGCCAGCGAAGAGTCCACCACCGCGAGGGCATGCTGCCCGCGAATATAATTCACATCGGTAATTCCCAAAACCCCGGCTGCGGCTGCGGAAATGCCGTCGATGCCGCGGTGTGAAACGTTACGTTGCCTTCCACCTTTTGCATCGTTTGATGAATATGCCCGTTCAACACCGTCACCGAGCCGAATTTCTTCAGATACGCCAGCGCTTGTGCGCTGTCTTCCGTGCCCCAGCCCCAGTCGGGATACACGGTCCACAGCGGAATGTGCGCGAACACCACAATCGGTGTGCTCGACTTCAAGTGCTTCACGTCGTCTTCCAGCCATTCGAGCTGTTCGTGACCCAGCGTTCCCAGTCCGCCGGCCTTCAGGTTCATCACGTTCACTAGCCCGATGAAGTGCACGCCTTTCTTCTCGAAGCTGTACCTTCGCGCCCTTGCCGTAGCGCTCGCGAAATTGCGCACCGTCATCGTTCAACACGTCGTGCTCGCCCGGCACAAAGAAAACTTCCTTGCCCGTCGCCTTCAGAATCTGATCCACAGTGTCGAATTCTTCCGGCTTCGACAAATGGCTGATGTCTCCGGTGTGCAGCAAAAACTCCGGCGCCGCCGACAGCGCATTGATCTTGTCCACCGCGGCC
>Ga0206866_1189_pt1 | contig 11915 bp, 7 predicted proteins | sample Alteio_BWOrgCont_40_FD_152626 | JGI IMG/M metagenome (GOLD analysis project Ga0206866, IMG submission 152626) | Enriched cells from forest soil in Barre Woods Harvard Forest LTER site, Petersham, Massachusetts, United States -... | ecosystem: Environmental > Terrestrial > Soil > Temperate forest > O... | reverse complement strand
GACGGCGGGGACATCGAATATCATGTCATTGGTCCGGCTGTCCTGGACGATTTCGCCGTTGAGAATCGTGCGGATGGCGAGGTCGTTGGGATTGGGGATTTCATCGGGCGTCACGAGGCAGGGGCCGAGCGGGGCGAATGTATCGAAGGTCTTGCCGCGACACCATTGGCTGCCGCCCCATTTGATCTGCCAATCGCGCGCGCTCACGTCATTGGCGCAGCAGTAGCCGAGGACGAAATCGAGCGCATCGGCGCGGCGGACGTTCTTGCAGGGGCGGGCGATGACGATGGCCAGTTCGCATTCGTAATCGACCTCTGCGCTGGCGAGCGCGGCGGGAATCTGGATGGGATCGCCGGGATTCTGGACGGCGTTGATTCCTTTCATGAAGAGGATGGGGCGCTCGGGGATTTTGGCGTTCGTTTCCGCGGCGTGTTTGCGGTAATTGAGGCCGACGCAGAAGAAACCGGTCGGGGCGACTGGCGCTAGGAGCTTTGCCACGTCGGCGGCCTCGGCGGAGCGGGAGAACTCGGCGAAGGGGTCGCCGGAGATTTTGTAAGGGCGTCCATCGTCGCCAAGCCAGCCGTAGGCGACCCGGCCCGGCGAATCGAGGTAACGGATGATTTTCATGGATGGGGAGAACGGGGGATTGAGGCTAAATTCGGCAGGGACACATTCCAATGAAAAATGGGCGCTGGCGGCGGCGGCGTGTTGCGCGGGCGGGGAAAGCATACGAACGTCGCCGGATATGTTCTCCCGCGCCGTTGTTGCCTCCCTCCTGGTCCTTGCCCTCAGCGCAGCGATGGCGGCGGGGGCGCCCGATGAGGATTTGCCGGCGAACCTGGGGCGGGGGCTGCACCCGTTGCTGGAGGAATACCGGGCGGAGCTACAGTCGGGGAGAAGCGACGCGGAGAGTGCGCGCGGAGCGGCGGCAATCGCGGACCATGCGCAGATCGACGCTAATCAGCGCATCCTGGTGGACGTGACGCTGGACGGGAAGGCGCCGATGGCCCAACTGCGGCAGAAATGCGAGACGCTGGGCGGCAGCGTCACCTCGGCGGTCAGTTGGTACCGGAAGGGAACGTTCTCGGCGTGGATGCCGGTCGGGCAGGTCGATAAGCTGGCGAGGATGGCGGGAATATCTGCCGTGCATTTGGCGCCGAGGCCGCAGCACCGAGTCGGAGAAGTCCCGACGCAGGGAGGCATCGTGATTCTGTCGGATTCCGTCAACAACAGCGGATATCTGGGCGCGGGAGTGACGGTCGGCGTGCTCTCGGACAGCTTTGACGACGATAACTTTGACAATAACCCGCGCAGGCATCCTGGCTGGACCAACGCCGACCAGGACGTCGCCTCGGGGGACCTGCCGGGCCCGGTGAACTCGTCGGGCTCGAACCCAAACGGGTATGACACGCCCGTGACCGTCCTGCAGGACGGCGGCTCGCCGGAGACGGACACGGATGAGGGCCGGGCGATGTTGCAGATCATCCACCACGTGGCGCCGGCGGCCAACCTGGCCTTTTGCACGGACGGCAATACGGACTCAGAGATGGCTAATAACATCCGGCGGCTCTACGAGGAGGGCCATTGCCAGGTCATGTGCGACGACACAGGATTTTTTGACGAGCCGATGTATTCGGACGGGATCATCGCGCAGGAGATCGATACGCTGGCAGCAAACGACGGGGTGTCGTATTTCTCGGCGATTGGGAACGACGGGCCATCGGGCTACCAGGCCACGTTCAATCCCATCAGCAACACAACGGGCCGCAAGCAGGCGAAGGCGGAGGGAATCGACCTGGCGACGATTCCGGCGAAGGAGTCGAAGGTGATCTATCAATGGCACGGCTTCGGGACGGACACGAAGGACAATCCGGTAGTCGTGCAAAGAATCTCCACGGGCTCAGCCCCAACGTCGCTGATCTTTCAGTGGGACGATCCGTTCGACGTGGTGAGCGGCACATCGGACATCAACGTTACGACGGATTACGACGTGCTGGTGTTCAACTCGGCGGGACAATTCAGTGGGAGGCTGAGCGGGATCGAGAACGCGATCGCAGCGAACGAGCCACTGCAATTGCCGCTCGGGTACATGAGACCGTTTACGAATTATAAAATCTGCATTGTCATGACGACGCGAACCAACGGGTCCGTGCCGCGGCAGGCGAACCATATCCGGTATGTGGCGACGGACGGGGTGGATTCCATCATCGGCGATTATATCAATCTGGATAACGTCTCGGCGTTCGGGCATGCCGCGGCGGCGGGATGCGCGGGAGTGGGGGCGTATGTCTATGACGACGCGCCGGATCCCGGAAGCATGGGGCATGTCTATACGCCGTTGATCGACGGATACTCGTCGAACGGACCGGTGACATTCTATTTCGATGTGAATGGGAACCGGCTCTCGACGCCCGATGTGCGGAATCAGCCGATGTTCTCGTGCCCGGATACCGTGGATACGACATTTTTCCCTTACCCGCCGGAGCAGAATGATTATGATGACGACGGGTTTCCGAACTTCGCCGGGACGAGCGCATCTGCGCCGCATGCGGCGGGACTCGCCGCGCTTTTGCTCAACGCCGCGGCGGCAAACAGCCTGACGACGCCGACGCCGCAGCAAATCTACACCCTGATGAGCGAGACCACGCAGGGATCCATCGACGAGACGCCGATGATGATTTCGGGCTCGGCGGGGCCGGTGACGCTGTCGGACACCGGGGATGGGGAAACGCTGCCGAATATCTTCGAGGCGGCGCTGAGCGGGACGACGGGGGAAAGCCTGACGAGCCTGACGATCAACTTGCTGCCGGTCGAGATGCACTTCGACATCAAGAGCGCGAACGGGACGCCGTTTATATTCAGCGGCGCGACGGGGAAGCCGGAGCCGAAGGTTGGGAAGCGGAGTTTTTCCGGCGGGCCGACGGGGATGTCGAGCATGACGGTTCCGTTTTCACGTTTTGCATCGGGGGACAGTTACAGTTTCCTGGTTGGGTTCGATTTTGACGATACGGGGTTGTATGGCTACATGGCGAACGAGCTGGGCGGTGCGACGTTCACCGCGACGGTGAAGAATGGGACGGCCATGACGGAATATGATGGGACGCTGACGAATGATTTGGGGACGACGTATAATTACAAGGCGGGGTACGGGCTGCTGGATGCGCAGGCGGCGGTGAACAAGCTGCTCGGGCCTTAGGAGGGGTTCCGGACCATGACGCGAGAAACCGCGCACCCTTCGACAAGCTCAGGGTGCGGCTACATCAGATGACAAAAGGCTTGCGCTATGGCGGGGGGGCGAGAACATCGTGGGGACTAACCTGACCAATGGACATCTCCGCAGAAGATTTCTGGGAGGACTTGCTGACGTATATCGACAACGGGTCGGTGATCCCGGTGCTCGGGCAAGGGACGATCACATTCGGGGAAAGCGACCAGCCGTTTTACGGGTGGCTGGCGCGGAGATTCGCGGAGAAGCTGGGCATCCCGCGCGAGGAGGGCGCGCCCGAAGCCAACCTGAACGACATCGCCTGCCAGCATCTGCTGCGCGGCGGCGCGCCAAACCTGCTCTACCTGCGGCTCTCGCAGATCATTGAGAAAGAATGCCCGGCGCCGGGGCCGACGCTCGAGGCGCTGGCGGGAATTCACGCATTCAAATTATTCCTGACCACGACGTTCGATCCGCTGCTCGAGCGGGCGATCGACAAGGTGCGGTATGGCGGGAAGCCGCGGACCACGATCGGGGCGTTTTCGCCGGAGGCGGATGACGTCGATCTGCCGGCGCGGATGGCGGATTTGCAAGAGGCGCATGTGCATCATCTGCTGGGGCGCGCGTCGCCGAAGCCGAATTACGTGGTGTGGGAGGAGGACGCGATGGAATTCGTATGCGGATTGCAGCGGCGGCTCGAGAAGATGGAGAACCTGGCGCGGGACCTGCACCAGCACAGCCTGCTGGTGCTGGGGCTGAGCTTTTCCGACTGGCTGGTGCGATTTTTTCTGAGGACGGCGAAGCAGCAGCGGCTCTCGCAAATCACGGAACTCCAATACATGGCCGAGGGGCCGAAGGAATCGCTGCCGGCGGGGATGGTCATGTTCTTCGGCGGATTGGCGCGCAATGTCACCATCCTGCCGACGACGCCGGCGGCGTTCATCGTAGAGTTGGCGCGCCGCTGGGAGGCGCTGCATCCGGCGGCGGAGCAGGAGCCGAAATTCCTGCCGCTGCCGGACCGCACGATGCCCGACCACGCGATCTTCATCAGCTATGCGCGGGAGGATGAGGAAGCGGCGCGGGTGCTGAAGGCGGCGCTTGAAAAGGCGGGCTGCACGGTGTGGTACGACCGGGAGCGGCTGAAGCCGGGGGCGCACTGGCATGCGCACCTCGAGGATGCGGTGAAGGATCGGTGCGGGCTGTTCATATCCCTCATCTCACCGACGACGGAGGCGACGCCCGAGGCGTATTACCACCTGGAACGGAATTGGGCGGCGGAACGGGCGAGCCGGTTTTCCGAGGGGGAGGAGTTTTACCTGCCGGTGGTGATCGATTCAATGATTCCGGTGCCGACCTTGCGCGAGCCGCGGCTGGCGCGGAAATACCAGGCGACCCAACTGCCCGGCGGAGCGGCGAGCGAGGAATTCGCGCAGCATGTGAGGCGTCTCCAGGAAATCCGGATACAGGCCCCGCACTAAGGCGATTTACAATGAACTGTAGCTATTTTTCTGCCGCCCCTCCGGGGCTTGCCGCGGGGTGGCATGCTACCGGGGGCTTAAGCCCCCGGCTATTTTCTGGCCGGCCCTCCGGGCCTATCTATTGGCTGCCCCGGCTATTTTCTGGCAGGCGCTCTGGGCCTATCTATTGGCTGCCCCGGCTATTTTCTGGCAGGCGCTCTGGGCCTATCTATTGGCTGCCCCGGCTAATTTCTGGCAGGCGCTCTGGACCTATCTATTGGCTATAGAATTACTTAGAATGCGCTGAGGAATCCAAGATGCCACTGGAAACGATTATCTCCGGTCCGCCCGTGACGCCCGAACGGCCCTGGCTGGGGCTGCGGAGCTTCGACGAAAGCACGCGCGAGTATTTCTTCGGGCGCGATGCGGAAATCCGCGATTTGTTCGACCGCGTGCAGCATCGTCCGTTGACGGTGCTCTTTGGACAGAGCGGGCTGGGGAAGACCTCGCTGCTGAAGGCCGGGCTGGTTCCGAAGCTGACGGAAGCGGGATGGTCGCCGGTGGTGATGCGGCTCGATTACGGGCCGGGAGCGGCGTCGCCCGAGGCGCAAATCATCTCCGCGCTGGCGACGGCGACGCGCCGGGCGCTGCCGCTCGGCGTTCCGCTCTGGATGCTGCTGCACGATCCGGTGCACGGGCTGCGGGAGGCGAAGGTGCGGCCGGTGCTGGTGCTGGATCAATTCGAGGAAATCTTCACTCTCGGCGCGCAACAGCCGGGAGTGGCGCGGGAACTGCAGGCGGCGCTGGCGGCGATCGTCGAGAACCGGGCGCCGGACGATCTGGACGCGCGGCTGCTCGGGGACGACGAACTGGCGCTGCGACTGCAATACGATCCGCCGCGGGTGCGCGTGATCGTCAGCCTGCGGGAGGATTTTTTGAGATTCATCGAGCGCTGGAAACGGACGATCCCGGCGGTGATGGAGAACCGGCTCGAGCTGCAGGAGCTGTCAGGCGCGCAGGCGCTGAAGGCGGTGGTCGAGCCGGGAAAAATCCGGTGCAAGAGCGCGCCGGAGAAACCGCAGATCGTGAGCGACGCCACCGCGGCGGCCATCGTGCGATTCGTGGCCGGCGCCGAGGGGGATGTGCCGATCGATGAGATCGACAACGTGCCGCCGCTGCTCAGCCTGATCTGCGCGCAATTGAACGAGCAGCGATTCGCCTCGCCGCAGGACTCCGCGCCAAGCCGGGAGGACGTGCCGATCGAATGGGTGCGCAAGAGCGAGAGCGACGCGGGCGGCGCGGGGACCACGTCCGGGGGCGCGCCGCGGACGGCGGCGGAGAAGGCGCTGGAACAATTCTACGCGGGGAGCTTCGACCAGCATCCGGAGGCGGTGCGGGGATTCGTCGAGGATGACCTGGTCTCGGACGCGGGGTATCGCGAGGCGGTCACGATCGATGGAGCGACGGCGGAATTGAAACGGCAGGGGGTCGAGGATCCGGCGGCGCACATCGCGCAATTGGTCGATCAGAGAATCCTGGTGATGGAAGAGAAGGATGGCGTCGCGCGAATCGAACTGACGCACGACATCCTGGCGACTCTTGCGCTGAGGAGCCGGCGCGAGCGGAAGCAGCGCGAGGAAGAGAAGCGGCGCGAAGCGCAACTAACCGAGGAGCGGCGGAAGGCGCGGGCCCGGACGACGGTCACGATATTGATGCTGGTTCTGACGGTTGCGGCGGTGGCGGAGGCGATCATCGCGAACCGGGAAAAGGGGCAACTGGCGAGTGCATTGTCCTCCGAGAAGCAGGCGGTATTGCAAGCGAACCAGGCCGAGCTGGAGGCGAAACAGGAGGAAACCGAGAAGGCGAGCGCATTGCAGATGGCCCAGCAGCAGGAGAAGGCCGCGGCGACGGCCAACGCGCAGATCAAACGCAACCTGCACGAGGCGAGCATGGCGGATTTCACGGCGGCGGAGGAATGCTTCTCCGAGCCGGGGAAATGGTCCGAGGGAATCGCGCATCTCACCCGGGCGCTGCGATGGGAGCCGGGAAACGTTGCGGCAATCGAGCAACTCTGGTGGGCGATACCGGAAAATGCGAGCCCGCCAATCCAGGCGTTCGACCATGACGGAAACGTGTACAGCGCCGAATACAGCCCGGATGGGACGCGCATCGTCACAGCCTCCGGCGACCATACGGCGCGGATTTGGGACGCGGTGAGCGGGAAAGAGATCGGGCAGCCGCTCCAGCACCAGGCGGATGTCGAATTCGCGGTGTTCAGCCCGGACGGAACGCGCGTCGCCACCGCCTGCCAGGACGGCGTGGCTCGCATCTGGGACGCAACTACGGGCAAGGAGATCGGCGACGCGATCCAGCACAACGGCGTCGTCGAGAGCGTGCAATTCAGCCGGGACGGGACGCGGATTGTCACGGCGTGCTCCGATCACTCGGCGCGGATCTGGGACGTGGCGACCGGCAAGCAGATCGGCCCGGCGCTTCAGCACGACGGCGCGGTCGAGGATGCGGAATTCAGCCCGGACGGAACGCGGATCGTCACGGCGAGCTATGACAAAACAGCGCGGATTTGGGACGCGGCAACCGGCGCGCCGATCGGGACGCCGCTCCACCACCAGAGCGCGGTCTATACGGCGGAATTCAGCCCGGACGGCAGCCGGATCGTCACGGGAAGCGACGATCAGGCGGCGAGAATATGGAGCGTGGCCACTTGCGAGGAAGTGGGCCAGCCGCTGCGGCACAACGGCGCGGTGTTCAGCGCCTCGTACAGCCCGGACGGCATGCTCATCGTCACGGCCTGCTATGACAAGACCGCGCGGGTGTGGAGCGCGGCAACGGGCAAGCAAGTCGGCGAGCCGATGCGTCATACGGACGTGGTCAACAGCGCGGTCTTCAGCCCGGACGGAACGCGAATCCTCACGTCGAGCCGCGATTACACGGCGCTGACCTGGGACACGCCGACCGGCAAGGGAATCGGAGTGCCGCTGCCTCACGGCGACTCAGTCTATACGGCGTCATTCAACCGCGACGGGAGCAAGATTCTAACGGCATCCGGGGATAAAACGGCGCGAGTCTGGAACGCGGCGACGGGCGAGGAGATCGGCGACGCGGCGCAGCACGACAGTTGGGTGTGGACGGCGAAATTCAATGCGGACGGATCGCAATTCGTCACCGCCAGCGACGACGGCACGGCGCGAGTCTGGGACACGGCCACGGGCAAGGAAATCGGCAACCCGATGCAGGATCAGGGCGGGATCAACTCGGCGGCCTTCAGCACGGACGGCAAGCAGGTCGTGACGGCGGGCGCGGATGGGACGGCGCGCATCTGGGACGCGGCGACGGGCAAGGAAATCGGCGCCCCGCTGCAGCACGACGGCGGAGTGAACATGGCGGTCTTCAGCCCGGACGGAAAACAAATCGTCACCGCGAGCGATGACAAGACGGCGCGCATCTGGGACGCGACAACAGGCAAGCAGACGGCCCTCTTGCAGCACGGAGACATTGTCAAGACGGCGGAGTTCAGCGCGGATGGGACGCGAATCGTCACGGCGAGCCGCGATTTCTACGCGCGGGTCTGGAACGCGGCGACGGGCAAGGAAATCGGGCAGCCGATGGCGCATCGCGACATCGTCTGCGGCGCAACCTTCAGCCCGGACGGCAAGCGCGTGCTCACCTGCAGCGCGGACGACACGGCGCAAGTCTGGGACGCGGCGACGGGGAAACAGATCGGGCCGCCGCTCCAGCACGCGGGGACGGTGCTCGATGCGGAATTCAGCCCGGACGGAACGCGCATCGTCACGGCGAGCAACGACAATACGGCGCGCATCTGGGACGCGGCCACCGGCCAGCAGATCGGCGAACCGCTGAGGCACGAGGGGCAGGTGAACTCCGCCGCATTCGACCCAACCGGCAAGCGAATCGTCACGGCGAGCGCGGATCACAACGCGCGGATCTGGGACCTGCCGAACAAGCAGGATTCGATCTCGTCGCTGCCGGCGTGGGGATTGGGTTTCGCGGAGGCGGTGGGCGGATTCAGCTTTGACGCGAACGGGGATTTGCAGCCCGTGCCGCTCCAGAATATGGCGCAATATGTGTGGCAATTGCGCAAGGGAGACGACACATGGTCCGTGCTGGCGCGGTGGGTGAACTCGGTGCGCGAGCAGCGCGGGACCGGGCCGTACTCGCCTGTGACTCTGCGCGATGCGGCGGGGAATGAGCGGGACACGCTGAGGCAGGACGGGCAGGAGGCGGCGATCGCGTATGACCCGTCGATCCCGCTGGCGCACATGCTCCTGGCGCGATTCGAGAGCGGCGATGAGGCGAATTTCATGCGCGAGTTCGAGCTGCAGCACCTGGATGCGGAGGTGGACGGGTGGAAGCTGGCGGCGGAAATTCTGACCGTTCAGCATCAGGCGGAGCCGGCGTTGCGCGCGGACGCGGTGTGCCGCTGGCTCTCGGGAGACAAGGATGGCGCGGTGAAAGACGAGACGCAGCTCATCCAGGAGAAATCGCCGTGGACGGACCCGAATGCGCTGGCGATCCACAATCCCTTTGAGACGGAAACGGAAGTGATGACCGCGCTGCTAAAGGAGACGCTGCAGCGGCATCCGGAGGTGAAGTGAAGCGCGGGCTTGTAGCCGCGGGCCGCCGGCCCGCGCGGGTTTGCGCTCCCTGGTCCGCACCCACGTCCAATTAATTCAAAGAGCGCGCACCAAAATGCAGCAGGAATCTTCGCCCGCGCCCTGCGGCCGCTTAAGCGGGATTTTTCTTCGAACCCGCGAGCAGGGCGAAGCCGATGACCGGCAGAAACAGATCGGTCCAGAAAACGACGCCGGCGTTGCCTGGAGAGAAATTGTGGCGCGCGATCATTTGATAGATATGGCCCCCGGCGGCGCCCCACAAGAAGCACGCCGGCCCCGTCACCGCCGCCAGCCGCAGCCCGAAATCGCGGCGAAACGCCAGAATCCCCACCACGCCAAAACCGAGACTGGCGAAACCGACCTCATACTGGAATGGGCTGTTGGCCCAGCCGATGAAAGCCGCCGACATCCTCGCGAAGAAGACGTGCATCACGAAGTTGTAAATGTAGTTCAGCCCGATGCTGAAGAGGCAATAGAATGACAGGAACACTTCGAAAACCGCGGCCCGGGTCCGCTGCCCGCGCCCGGCAAGCGAGATGGCCGCGGCCAGAAGGCCGATGAGAAAAAACGTCAGCGAATAATTGCTGAGGACGAATTTGATCAATGCGCCGATCATGACAGCCATGCCCAAGCGATCCGCGTGCCATAACTCTCCCCGCGACAGGCAATCCGATTTGCGCCCGTGGGGCTGAACGCGAGGCGTTACATTTGCTGGCGGGAGGGAATTATCAGGTGTAATCGTCTCGCTTCAGCCGCAGCCGGGGTGGCGAAATTGGCAGACGCGCCAGACTTAGGATCTGGTTCCGAAAGGATTAGGGGTTCGAGTCCCCTCCCCGGCAGGTGATTGTCGTTTGTCCGAAGCATCGCATGGAAAGCGGCGTACAATTCCTCCAATCCAATGGGCGCCTCGCCAAGGGGGAAGCAGACTGGATTTACAAGATTCGCGCAAGCCATGCCGGCGGCGGGTTATTCATAAACGTTCGGCTGCCATTCTCGAAGACGGCCACCCTGCGGAATGGAGCCCGGAGGTCGTCGTTGTCAAATATCCAGACGTGCGGGAGGGCGCGAATCGCGGCGCGGAGATTTGCCATCGAGCGGGGAAATCGGCGGATCAGTTTTTCGGACGGAACGTCGTGGCCGCCTTGTGAAACGCGGATGGCGACACGTTGCTCGGATACGTCCGGACCAGAGATGCCGATGAAACAGAGGACAACCGTGTAACCGATTGCCGCGGCGGACTCGAGGAAAGCGAGTTTTTCGCCGACCGGATCGGAGAAGACAGTCTCAAAAACGAAGCTTTCACGCATTTCAATCAGTTGGCGCCGCAGGACTGCGACGAGTCGGGCGGCGGCGTAGGCGTCGAGCTTCAATTCGCGGGCCAGAACATCAGCGTTGAGGAATCGCAGGCCGGCGGCCTGAAGGTAAGCATGAAAGAAGGTCGTCTTGCCCGCGCCATTGGGGCCCGCGAGGGCGACAATCAGCGGACGGCGGTCAAGCGGGGAACTCATTGCCGCGGCCCTTCACCGCCTGGAAGCGGCGGTGAACGAACCGGCCTGCCGTACGCTTTCCATCCGCGTCGATCCGGATGAGAAGGCCGGGACGGTCGGGATGGGCTTCGTAATGGGGCCAAGGTTGACTTTCCAGGAGCTGGTTCAGGCGCCGGCGACCCTGCGGGGTGTCAACAGATTCCAGGCAATCGGAGAGGGGCCGGGTGCGCGCGGCGCGAGAGAGCGCGAGAGCCTGGTTTCCTTCAAGCAACGGCTCGATAGCACGGCCCAATGCGGCCCAGAATTCCACCTGCCCGGCGATGGACCGCTCGAGCGCCTGACCGGCGATGCGGGCGTCGAGGACGAGAGCGTCGGAGAGCTTCACGGGCTGGCTCATGGGTGCAGGGTAGCATAATGCTACCAACCGTCAAGGAGCCGGCGAAGGTGAGCCGGAAGGGGCGCGGGGCGGCGAAATTGGCAGACGCGCCAGACTTAGGATCTGGTTCCGAAAGGATTAGGGGTTCGAGTCCCCTCCCCGGCATTCAAAACCGGCCTCCGGCGAGATCGCGGGCAGCAGCAAAAATGAGAGAGCGGGCGGGGTTGGAACAGGCCATGCTTTTGCAGGAATGGATGACTGCGATAGAGCCCAGTACGAAACATTTGAATATCCTCGTCGTGGATGACGAGGCGGGAACCCGGTCGGCGCTGGACATGGTCCTGCGGCTGGCGGGACATCATGCGATCTTTGCCAGGGACGGCGACGAGGCGCTGGATGTGTTCGATCACGCGGAGGCGCGGATCGATTTGATCATCACCGATCACGCGATGGCGCGGGTGTCGGGGCTGGAACTGGTGCGGAAGCTGAGGGAGCGGGGGTTCAAGGGGGAGATCGTGGTGCTGACGGCGTACGCGGGGACGATCGAGGAGGATGAATACCGGAACCTGGAGATCGCGGGGATCATGGAGAAGCCGTTCGATCTCATCGAGCTAAGGAAGTGGATCGAGTGCATCCATGGGGCGCGGGAGGATGGAGTGGGGTTGAGGGCGACTGATTTTTGCTGGGTGCGGCATCGGTGAGGCCCCGCGGGCTTGCCGAGACGCAGATTCCGGGTTT
>Ga0206866_1188_pt1 | contig 11940 bp, 9 predicted proteins | sample Alteio_BWOrgCont_40_FD_152626 | JGI IMG/M metagenome (GOLD analysis project Ga0206866, IMG submission 152626) | Enriched cells from forest soil in Barre Woods Harvard Forest LTER site, Petersham, Massachusetts, United States -... | ecosystem: Environmental > Terrestrial > Soil > Temperate forest > O... | reverse complement strand
TGCCGTTACCGCGGCGGAGTTCTTGAAGGCGGGCCTCTCGCTGCCGATGCACTACAATACGTTTCCGCCGATCAAGCAGGATCCAGAGGCGTTTGTGGCGAAGCTGAAGGCGAAAGGGCTGGTGGGGAAGGCGATTGGGATTGGGGAGACGATTGAGGTGTAGGGGGAAAGGATGAAGGTTGAAGTATGAAGGGTGACAGAAGAGCGCGTCAGCGTGGACTTGAACTTACACTTTCACTTACACCTGAACTTAGTTATCTCGCGCCGTTGGCGCTTGGCCCGCTCTGCATTGGATGCCTAGGGCTTCGCTCGTACCTCGCTCCGCCCTAGGCTGGCTTATGATGGGCCGTTGGCCCTGATCTGAAATCGCTGCATGATTCCTGGAAATGCTAGGGCGATTCAACAAATACCGTAGCCGTAGCATGCTGAACTTCGCGCCAGCGTGGACTTGAACTTACTCTTGAACTTGAACATGAACCCCGGGCTATCGGCTCGGTTAGTCGGCCACGCTGTTATTTGAAATGCTCTAAACTCCGAATTCGCGGGTACTGACGCGCACGATTACTTATAATGATTCCTTCATCCTTCATCCTTCATCCTTCATCCTTCATCCTTCATCCTTCATCCTTCATCCTTCATCCTTCATCCTTCATCCTTCATCCTTCATCCTTCATCCTTTGATTTGTCCCGTCCCTCGAATCAAATACTTGTACGTCGTCAATTCCTCGAGGGCCATTGGGCCGCGGGCATGGAGCTTGTCGGTCGAGATGCCGATCTCGGCGCCGAAACCAAATTCCGCGCCGTCGGTGAAACGGGTCGAGGCGTTCCAATAGACCGTGGCGGAATCGACGGCGTTTAGGAAATCCTCGGCGGTCGCCTCGTTCTTCGTCACGATGCAATCGGAGTGATGCGAGCCGTAGCGTTCGATATGCTCGACGGCTTCCGCGGCGGAATCGACGACTTTCGCGGCCATGATGTAATCGAGGTACTCGGTGGTCCAATCGGACTCGGCGGCGGAGCGAAGGTGCGGGTATTGCGCGAGGGCGGTGCGGACCGATTCATCTCCCCTCACCTCGACTTTTTTCTGCGCGAGCAGCGGCGCGGCCTTATCGAAAAAGGCGCGCGCGACGTCGCGATGGACGAGGAGGGTCTCAAGCGCGTTGCAAACGCCGGGGCGCTGCGTCTTCGCGTTGACGACGACGGAGACGGCCATGTCCAGGTCGGCGTCCTTATCGACGTAGGTGATGCAGACGCCATGGTAATGCTTGATGACCGGCATGCGCGCGTGGGAGACCACGGTCTCGATCAGCGCATGGCCGCCGCGCGGGACGATGAGATCGACGTACTTGTCCATGCCGGCCATGTATTTCACCGCGTCGCGGTCGGTGCGTGGAATGAGGAGGATGCTGTCCGCGGGCAGGCCGGCCTCAGAGGCGCCAGCCTGGAGGGCCTCGGCGATGGCGAGATTCGAGCGGATCGATTCCGAGCCGCCGCGCAGGATGGTGGCGTTGCCGGTCTTTGTGCAGAGGACCGCGGCGTCGCTGGTTACGTTCGGGCGCGACTCATAAATGATGCCGATGACGCCAATGGGGACGCGGACTTTTGAAATGCGCAGGCCGTTGGGCCGGGTCCATTCGGCGATGACCTTGCCGACCGGGTCCTCGAGCGCGGCGACCTGGCGAATGCCCTCGGCCATGGCCTGGATGCGCTTCGGATTGAGCGTAAGGCGCTCGAGCATCGCGCCGCCGATGCCGTCAGCGGCGGCCTTGTCGAGATCGGCGCGATTCGCCTCGAGGATGGCGTCGCCGCCAGCCGCCAGCCGGTCGGCCATGGCGCGCAGCGCGGCGTTCTTCTGATCCGTGCCGGAGCGCGCCAAAGCGCGCGCGGCCTCGCGGGCGCGCCGGCCATATTCGAGGATCAGGCTTTCGAGATCGCTCATCCCGCCATTATACGGTCGGATTTCGATTTTCGTACCCCGAATTTTTCCGGGACCGGGAAGCGGGTGCCGAGGGGCTTGCCGGCGGCGATGCCGGCGATTTTCGAGGGCTTGCGCCCATTGGCGATGACGGCGGGGATGCCCGCGGCGAGCGCGAGACGGACGGCCTCGAGCTTCGTCACCATGCCGCCGACGGAGAGCTTGCCCTTGTCCTTGCGCACGAGGCCGGCGACCGCCGCGATGTCGCGGACCACCGGGACGACCTTGCCGTTCGCATCCATCAATCCATCGACGCTGGTGAGGATGATGAGGAGATCGGCCCGCGCGAGCGTGGCGACCTCCGCGGAGAGATGGTCGTTGTCGCCGAAGCGCAATTCCTCGACGGCGACGGAGTCGTTTTCGTTGACGATGGGGATCACGTTGCCGGGCGAGAGGAGGCGCTCGAGGGTATTGCCCGCATTCTTGCGGCGCATGCGGCTGTCGAGATCGTCATGCGTGAGGAGCAATTGCGCCACCGGCAGGCCATGCGCGGCGAAGCTCTCGGAGTAAAGGCCCATGAGGCGCGACTGGCCCGCGGCGGCGCAGGCCTGCCGCGTCACCAGATCGCGCGGGCGCTCCGCGAGGCCGAGCACCGGCATGCCCGCCGCGACCGCGCCGCTCGAAACGACGACGCATTGCGCGCCGCTTTTCACGAGGTCCGCCACGGCGGCGGCGAGTTTACGAAACTGCGACCGGTCAAGCGCGTCGCCCTCCGGTCGCGTGAGGATGCCGGAGCCGAACTTGAGAACAATGCGGGGCATTGGGGGGAAAGGATGAAGGGTGAAGGGTGAAGGATGAAAGACGGAAGGGATGCGCGCCTGTCTTTCTAAAATAGGGACGTGGGAGCGGCAATGAACAATGCCGGGGACGGGGACGCAAGATCAGACCATCGGTCCCATTGGTCCCATCACGCCGCCTCGGGCATCGCCGCAGGCGGCGCCGGCCGGGGCTTGCGGGACCGCAGGAATGCCGCAGCCTCGCAGCAAATGAGCGCAATGAAGAGGGACCACGGGATCAGGGTCCAGGGCGCCCAATATGGCTGCTCAGGGCCGCGCGGCAGCGCGAGGTCCCACGGGAAATGGCCGTGCGAGGTCGTGTCGTAAAAGCGGAACATGAAGAGCGCGGACGCGGCGGTAAAGGCGAGCCACCAGCGCGGAGCGGAGAGCAGCAGGAAGGGCGCGAACCAGACCATGTATTGCGGCCCGGCGCCTGGCATGAAGATAAAGAGCCACGCGTACGCGGCGGTCAGCGTGCCGAAGAAATCGAGGCCGCCCAGTTTTCGCCGGCGCCATGCGATGACCAATACGCCTGCGATGATGATGAACTTGAGCGCGGAGATGACCTCGTTTTGCGCCGCGGTCAGGCCGGTGTAACTGACGAGGCTGAAATCCTTAACGCCGGTGACATTCAGCAGATAGGTCACGCCCCACGTCCCCCAATAGCTGCCGTAGCCGAATACATTGCGAATGAACGCGGCGGGGCAATTCATCAGGCCCCACGCGGCGCCGGCCAGCATCAGCGCGCCCGACGCGGCCATGAATTTCGCCGCGGGCCGCCAGCCGCGCCCGATCCAATAAAAAAGAAAAACCGGCGCGATGAGGATGGGCGCGATCTTCACATTGCACGCCGCGGCGAAGAGCGCGCCGCAAAGGGCCGGCCGGTCGGTGAGCACGGCGACGGCGGCATAGAAAAGGAACACGACCATGATCGGATCGATATTGCCGTGGAAGCCCGAGACCATAATCGAGACCGGGCTGACGGCGAAGAGGCAAAGCGCCCACCACGGCGGCTGGCCGGTGAGTTTTTTGACATGCAATAGGCCGAGGACCAACGCGATATCGGCAAGGATCGAGCCGAGCCGCAGCGTGAAAGCGAAGAGCGGATAATCGGCGTAAAGTTTCAATCCCGGTCCGCCGCTGGGTTGCCCGAAGAAAGATTCGAAATGCGGATAATAGGCGTGCGACGCGCGAAAGAGCAGATCGATGATCCAGGCGGTGAGCGGCGTGTGATTGAAAACGGTCGTGCCGGTGTAGAGCGCCGCCAGCCCATGCCGCTCGATCGATTCACCGAAGAAATAAAAGAGCATCGAGTCCGTGGTCCCGAGGCTGGTCGCCGCCCAGATAAACTTCGCGATGGTCGCGAGCGCCAGGAGCATCACGACGGCCATCCGCGGGGAGAGGCGGGCTGGAGGATTTGAGGACATGAAACCCGTTGATAAAGCGGGTATCGTGCCTGTCACAGCGTTCTTCTAAATAGGAGCGTGGCCGCCGCCATCGTGATGACGGTAAAAACCGACAGAAAGATCAGATCGTTGCTGATCGCCATCAGGCCGGTGTTTTTCAGGACGAGCGCCTTGAAGCCGTGGACGGCGTACGTGAACGGGTCCACCACCGTGATGATCTTCATCCAGCCGGGAAAAGCCTCCGTGGGATAAACGGCGCCGCTGGGGAAGAAGAGGACGGTGTTCAGCACGCCGAAGATGGCGCGCGGGATGAGCGGATCGCTCACGCGCACCATGAGCAGGAACATCATGCTGATCAGCGCCAGCGAAGTCAGCACCACCAGCAGGAACATGCGCGCGAGCCGGGCGATATTGAGCGGATCGGGAATGCCGGCGATGATCGAGCCGAGCACAACCAGCACCACGCCGGAAATGATCGCCTTGATCGCGCCCGAAAGCGTGAAGCCGAGGATCAGCTCGAACTTCGAGATCGGCGTGACGAGATAGCCTTCGTGCAGGCCGCGCGCCTTGTCATCGATGAAGATGATGCCGCCGCCGATCATCGCGGAGACGAAGATCGCGAGCGAGATGGTGCCGGGAAGCAGGAACTGGATGTACGGCACATACGGATAAATCTCGACGACTGAAAGCGCCGCGGCCGCCTCCATGCGCGGCTGCACCGCGGGCTGGCCATAGGCGGAGATGAGCTGATTCAACGCCCCTTCGAGCGCGGAGGAGGAGAACTGGTCGGTGTTGTCCTCGATGAGCGCCACTTGCGGATTCATGCCGGCGAGCAGCTTGCGCGAGTACTCGGGCGGGATATCGACCACGCCGTTGATCGCGCCGTTGCGCAAATCGCGCAACGCCGTCGCCTCGTCGCCGTACCAGATCGGCTTGAAGGTCCGCGAATTCGCCGCCACCGCGTCGAACATCTCCTTGAGCCTCACCGCCTGCATCTGGTGATCCTGATCGACCACGCCAAGCTGCAAGCCGCGCACCACGCCGCCAAAGGCGTAGCCGAGCACGAGCAATTGCACCAGCGGCATGACCATCGACATGATCATCAAGGTCGGGCTCCGCCGGAACCGCCGCAGATCGCGCTCAATAATGGCCAGTATCCGATGCATAAATCATTGGTCCCATTAGTCGCATGAGTCCCATAAGTCTCATCCCCTCCCATGCACGAACCCAAAGTCGTGAATGGTCGATGTCTGCAACGTGTCCCGAAGCTGACTGCCCGTGTAATGCACGAACACATCATCCAGCGTCGTGCTCTGCACCGAGAGCGACTTCACGCCGACGTTCGCCTGCCGCGCCGCCTCCATCAGCGCAACCGTTGTGCGCGGGCCGTTGTGCGACGAGATGCGAAAGACCTCGCCGTCGGCCTTGAAATCGGCGACGTCCGGCAGCCCCTTCAACGTCTCCGCCCAGGCCGCGGGGGCGTTGGTAAAGCTCACTTCCAGGATGTTCTTGCCCGGGATCGAGGCCTTGAGCTTGAGCGGCGAATCGAGCGCCGCGATCTTTCCGTGATCCACGATCGCGATGCGGTCGCAGAGCTTGTCAGCCTCGTCCATGTAATGGGTCGTCACGAGTATCGTCAGATCGCGCTCGCTCTTGAGCCGCGTGAGCATCTCCCACACGGCCACGCGCGAGACCGGGTCGAGGCCCGTCGTCGGCTCATCGAGGAAGAAAATCTTCGGCTCATGCACGAGCCCACGCGCGATCTCGAGCCGGCGGCGCATGCCGCCGGAGAACATTTTCACCGGCTTGTCGGCCCATTGCTCGAGATCGACTGCTGCGAGCAATTCCTTGGTCACGCGCCGGCGTTTCTCGCGCGGCAGCCCGTAGAGGCGGGCGAAGATGTTCATGTTTTCATTCGCGCTCAGATCGAGGTCGGAGGTCATCGCCTGCGGGATCACGCCGATGGAGCAGCGCACTTCGTTCGCCGCGCGGACGACGTCGAAGCCGTTCACGCGCGCGGAGCCGCCGCTCGGCGGAACGAGCGTGGTGAGCATGCGGATCAGCGTCGATTTCCCCGCGCCGTTCGGCCCGAGCAGGCCGAACACCTCGCCCTGGCCCACATCGAACGAAATGCCATCGACTGCGCAAAAATCGCCGAAGCGCTTCTCGATGCTGTTGACTTCGATGGCTGCCATTATCCGTTTTTCAATGGAAGAATCACGTAAGCGGTCATGCCGAGGGCGAGCGCGCGGTCGCTGTTGTCGCACCGGAGTCGGATTTCGAATGTCTTGATGTCGCGCTTGGTGCGGCTCACGTCGCGCTGCGTGGCGTAATCGGCGTCGACGCCGCGGTAATAGACCGTCCCCGTGCGCTCCGCGCCGGAGGGGAGCTTCACGGTCAACTTGTCGCCGAGCCGGATGCGGTCGATGTAGGTCTCCTCGACGTCCGCGCGGACCCAGAGATCGTCCTGATCGACCAGCGTCACGAGCGCCTGGCCGGGGTTCACCACCTCGCCTTGCAGCGCCGCGCGCGTATCGACCACGCCATTGATCGGCGCGACAATTTCCGTGTAGCCAAGCATGACCTGCGCCTTCTCTTTCTGCGCGCGATTGGCGAGGATCTGCTGGTTGAGCGAATCGACGCGGGCCAGGGAGGAGTCGTAGGCGGTGCGGGCCTGGTCGTAAGCCTGCACGGGCTCGACGCTGGTTTTGTAAAGCTGCGACTCGCGCTGGAATGTGAGCTGGGCGTTTTCGAGATCGGCCTTGGCCTCGGCCAGTTGGGCGGTGGCGACGTCCTCGGCGCTCTTGTAGTAATTGAGATCGGCCTCCCATTGGCTCGGCTCGATGCGGGCGAGCAGGTCGCCCTTTTTGACCAGGTCGCCTTCCTGTACGTTGAGCGCCTCGAGCTGGCCCTGGACACGGGAGCTGACGATCACCTCGTCCGTGGTCACAATGCCGGTCAGCACAATGGGCTGATCGCGCACCGCGAAGAAATACCAGGCGCCGCCCGCGACGGCGGCGGCGACGAGCAGCAGGATGACGACGCGGCGTTTCATATCGGGTCGGTGAAGAGGCCGCGGCGGATGAATTCACGCACCTCGCGTTTGCGTTTCGCGAGGCTGGCCGGGGCGTAGGGATCGGACTGGCCGATGAGCTTGAGCATCGGCGCGGAGGAGAAATAGAAGACGATCAGCGAGGCGATCGACACGGCGGCGTGGAAGGGATCGCATTTTCGCAATTCGCCCGAGCGCATGCCTCGCACGAGGAGCCGGCTGAGCGCCTCGGCGCGCGGGATGATGTATTCACGCACGAGCCGTTCGGGCGGCTTGCCCCCCTTGGACATGAATTGCTGGAAGAGCGGCGCGTGCCGGTGGCGGCGGCTGATGAAATCGAAGTGGAGATCGACGTAGCCCAGGAGCAGGTCGCGGGCGGAGCCCTCCGCGCGAAGGATTTCGAGGGCGGCGAGGTTGAAGTCGCTGAGGTGGCGTTCGATGACGGCCTCGTAGAGACTCTCCTTGCTCTTGAAATAGTAATAGAGGAGCGCCTTGTTGACGCCGGCCTCGGCGGCGATGGCGTCCGTGCGCGCGCCCGCGAGGCCATGCCGGGCGAAGGCGCGCTCGGCCGCGGCGAGGATCTTCGCGCGGGACTGATCGCTGCGCGCTTCCTGGGTGCGGCGTTTGGCGGCGGCTTTGGCGGGGGAGTGCATTAACTAACTGGATAGTTAATATGTTTTCGCGCCCGAGTCAATCGCAAACTCATGTCTCACGCCCCTTGTATGTCGGTGGTTGTTCGGCTTGTTGAAGAGCCGGATGTGGGTTCAGCCTTCGGGAGCCCGGATTCCTGCGACGGGTGTATCGAGCACCCGCCGCAGGGGATGAGCGGTGAGATCGTGCGCCCTTGGGACCTCCTCCTTTGCGGGAAGATGAGTCCGTCCTGAAGCAGGATCCCCGTTCATCGTCCGGGTCTGAACTCGAACAGTTGCCGGAGCCTCAGCAATGCAGCCTTTCGGCTGCATGGCAGTGAGCTCGCATTTGCAAGGCAGAGTCACCAACCCAAACCTTAGTTATCAACCTCATCTCATTACTATGTCTGATCCTGTTGTCTATCTCGGAGTCGATGTGGCCAAGGCCACGCTGGAGATCGATGGCCTGCGCTCTGTGCGTCAGTTGCCCAATACGCCGGCGGGCCATCTCCGGCTGCGCACCGCATTGCCGGCGCATGCTCACGTGATCCTGGAAGCGACCGGAGGCTATGAGCGGGCGCTGGTGGCGGCGCTGCACGCAGCCGGCATCGCCCTCAGTGTCTTCAATCCCCGCCAAATCCGGGACTTTGCCAGGGCCAAGGGTCTGCTTGCCAAGACCGACCGGTTGGATGCCTCGGTCTTGACCCTCTACGGGCAGTGCTTTGAGCCTGAAGCAGACCCGGCGCCCGCCCCAGCCCAGTGCGAGCTGGCGGAACTGGTGAGCCGCAGGAGCCAACTCCAGCAGTGGAAGATCAGTGAACTCAATCGCATCGATCATCATCAAGCTGCGCGGGTCCGCGCTCAGGCGCGGCGGCTCCTGGCGCGGATTGAAAAGGAGATCGGGCAACTCGATCTCTGGATCGCTCAAATCGTGACTGCCGATGAGGCGCTCAGAGCCAAGTCTGACCGGATGCAGCAGGTCTGCGGGGTAGGCAGGACGGTGGCCGCCATCATGCTGGCTGATCTGCCGGAACTCGGGACTCTGAGCCGAACCCAGGCTGCGGCGCTGGCAGGCCTGGCCCCGTTTAACCGGGACAGCGGACCATACCGCGGTCAGCGATCCATCCGCGGAGGCCGCTCGACTGCCCGCTCTACTCTCTACATGGCTTCCCTCAGCGCAGTCACCTACAACCCCATCCTCAGGACCTTCTACCGACGACTCCGCGCCAGGAATAAACCGGCGAAGGTCGCACTCACCGCGGTGATGCGTAAGCTCGTCGTCCTCCTCAATCTCCTCCTGAAAAATCCCAATATTACCCTTGCCACCTAACACAGTTGCTTCAGGGCTTGGCGCAACGGGACCGTTACCCGGGAATCAACCCGCTTCGCGGGTCTCTCCCCGGGCTGTCACATGCCGGACCTACGGCCCTGAGATTCGGCTCGGGCGTTCCGGAAATCACGCAAAGACGCAAGGGACGGAAAGGACCTAACGGAAGCGGATTGAATCGCCGCTTGATCTTGGATCAATCCCTCGTTTCTGCCTCCGCGCGACACTTCAGAAATCACCCGGACCTCCGCGCGGCGCTCTTCCGGCAAAAGAACCGCGGGGGCCAATCTCCCGCCTTTCGTCCTTTGTGTCCTTTTCGTCCTTTTCGTCCTTTTTGCGTTCTTTGCCCTTTGCGCCTTTGCGTGATTTCTGGAACTCCCGCGTCTCCTTCCCCTCACCGCCGCTCCGCCCAAAACGCCTTCAAATACGGCTCCCCCGTGAAATCCGGCGGCATCCGGCGCGCGGCGATTTTCCATTCGCCCGGCTTTGCCAATCCTTCCTCGATCAACCGCCTGAACGCCGCCGGCGGGAGCTTCCTGTGATTGGTCGAGCAAAAGATCGCCCCCTCCTCCGCCAGCACGCTTTCCGCCCCGCGCACGAGGTCGGAAAAATCGTTCTCTACCGTAAAAACCCTCCCCTCACCGTCGCGCGAGAAGGTCGGCGGATCAAGGATCACGAGATCGAACCTTCGGCCCTTCCGTGCGAACCGGCCCAGCCAATTCCCCACCTCCCCATAGATGAACTCGTGCGCCGCCGGGGCGATTCCGTTCAATTCATAATTCCTCCGCCCCCAATCCAAGTAACGCTTCGAGAGGTCAAGATTCACCGTCTCCGCCCCGCCGAGCGCGGCGGCGACCCCGAATGCGCAAGTGTAGGCGAAGCAATTGAGCGCGCGCAGCCCCCGAGCCCGCTTTCGCACTTCAGCCCGATTGTCCCGCTGGTCGATGAAAAGCCCCTGCGAATACCCGGCGGTAAAATCGATCCAAAACTTCATCCTCTCTCCTTCCGTGACCGCGAATGGCTCGCGCGCCTCCTCGCCTTCGATGCGCCTCGGCGCCGCCTTTTCCTCGCCCAATCGCTTCCAATAAATCGAGCGCGCCCCCTCGAAGCCGCGCAGCCAATCCGGAAAATCGGCCTCCCGCGTCTGCACGAGCAACCGCCCGGCGAACGAGTCGATCTCGATCCCGTCCAGCCCGTCCCCTTTCCCGTCCACGAGGCGCACGGCGTTGACGCCGGCGGCGGCCAGGGACTCGCGGGCGGCGATTGCGCGGCGGAGTTTCTCCAACACGGTTGCTTTCTTAGCGCACATTTCGCAAAGTTCGATGGCAAATCCGATGAACGATCTGGAGACCCAATTGGACCGTGCCGTAGCCGGGAGCCAACTGCTGGCCAGCAGCGCGAAAAACATCCTCCAATTGCTGGCGCGCGCCACCTCGCCCGTGGACCGCGCGAGCATCGAGGAGCTGGTCGAGCGCGGCGCATGGGAGGAGTTAAACAACCGTTTCTTCCGCACGCTCGCCTTCGGCACCGGCGGGCTGCGCGGGCGCACCATTGGCGGCGTCGTGACCAGGGCGGAGGCGGGCGCGCCGCAGCCGCTCGGGCGGCCCGAATTCCCGTGCGTGGGGACCAACGCGATGAATTACTTCAACATCTCGCGCGCCACGCAGGGCCTGGTCGCTTACCTCATGGAATACCGCGCCGCGGAGAGCTGCGCGGGCCGACCAAAGCTCTGCATCGCGCACGACCCGCGTCATTTCTCGCGGCAATTCGCCGAGCTCTGCGCGAAAGTCGCCGTCGAGAACGGATGCGACGCGCTGCTGTTCGAGGGGCCGCGCTCGACGCCCGAGCTTTCGTTCGCCGTCCGCCACACCAATTCCGACGCCGGCGTGGTCATCACCGCCAGCCACAATCCGCCCCACGACAACGGCTTCAAGTGCTACTTCGCCGACGGCGCGCAGGTGGTCGAGCCGCACGCGAGCGGCATCATCAAAAAGGTCAACTCCATCGAATCGGACGCCTACACGCCGGTCCCGGAGGCCAGGCGCGGCGCGTTCCAGCCGCTCGGCGCCGCCGTCGACCAGGCTTACATGGACCGGCTCGAGACGCTCCTCCTCGATCCCGCCATGGTCCGCGCGCAATCGAGCCTGCGCATCGTCTATTCGCCCATCCACGGCACGGGCGGCGTCATCATCAAGCCGATGCTCGCCCGGCTCGGTTTCCAGGCATCGACCGTGCCGGAGCAGGATCAATTCGACGGACGCTTCCCCACGGTGAAATCCCCCAACCCCGAAAACGCCGAGGCGCTCACGATGGCGATGGCGCTCGCCGACCGCGAACGGGCGGATCTCGTCATCGCCACCGATCCCGATTGCGACCGCATGGGCGTCGCGGTGCGGGGCGCGGACGGGAAGCTGCAACTGCTCACCGGCAACCAGATCGGCTCGATCATGGCCTGGTATCGCGCGCGCGCCTATTTCGAGCGGGGCGTGCTGAACGCCGAAAACGCGAAGCGCGGCGTCATCATCAAGACGCTCGTAACCACCGATCTCCAAAAAGTGATCGCCGAGCGATTCGGCCTTCGTTGCGTCGAGACGCTGACCGGCTTCAAGTACATCGGCGAGAAGCTGGGCAAATACGAAAATGCCATCCCCTCCGAGCTGCGCCGCAATTACCGCTCCCTGCCCGAGTCCGAAACGCGCCGGCTTCGCCTCGAATACTCGTCGTTCTATGTCTTCGGCGGCGAGGAAAGCTATGGCTACAGCGGGGCGGATTTCG
>Ga0206866_1187_pt1 | contig 11978 bp, 16 predicted proteins | sample Alteio_BWOrgCont_40_FD_152626 | JGI IMG/M metagenome (GOLD analysis project Ga0206866, IMG submission 152626) | Enriched cells from forest soil in Barre Woods Harvard Forest LTER site, Petersham, Massachusetts, United States -... | ecosystem: Environmental > Terrestrial > Soil > Temperate forest >... | reverse complement strand
ACCCACGCCGCTCTCCTTGGTGTACACAGTTTGGTCGTACAAACCATCCACCATAAAGTTAATGCCATACGTCCCGCTGCCGTTGGTAGATTGGGCGCCACGTCCCTCACCTGGGGTATCCGTCACTCCCGGAACAAGGAAAACCGTCCACCGATAGTTGCGGCCGTTCAGCGGAAGGTTGGAGATCACGTTGTTGTCCAGCGTACCGCCCGTCTGAGCGTTGGTGGTGTTCATAATCGGAAGCGCTTCGGTCACCGTCACCGTCTGCGTTTGTTCACCCGGCTGCAGGGTGAGGTCCACCCGAACGTCCCCGCCAACGTCGACCTGTATATTCTGGCGCTCGACGGCCTGGAACCCCTTGAACTCGGCGTGCACCGTGAAGATCCCAGGAGTCAGATTCGGAGCCGCATACAGTCCGGCCCCATCAGCGGTCAGCGTTCGGGTCTCGCCTCTGGCCACATCGGTGACCGTCACCGTGGCGCCGGCAATGGCGCCTCCGCTTTGATCCGTAATCGCTCCCGAAATACGACCCGTATTCAGCTGCGCCATCAGGGGAAGGCACCCGAGACACAGTCCTAGAGCCAAGCCCAATACGCGAACAGGTTTCATTACGTTGACCCACTCCGACGCACCCGTTTTGAAGGTCTCAATTTTCATAAGTCACCCCGTTACCACAGTTCGAACGATAAGAGAACCATAAGAAAGGGATTGTGGTGGGCCGTTGATAACACCAGCGAAAGCTCGCGTCAACAAAATTCTTGTATGCTGTCTAAGAGTTCGGGACCAGCTTGGGGATGACAATCGCCGTAGTAGTCAGAATGATCGCTGCCATAACGATGCCGCGGTCCACAGCGATGTTCGATGTCATCTTGTGAAAGTTTCTTCTGCTCTCGCAATGCACGGAAGCGGTCCCCGATAATCATTGAAGAAAGCTCCTTCTTGAATTTGTGCTTTGGTATCAGAATTTAAGAACGAGAAATCTACCGGGAGATTGCAGTGCTGGTGAAACAAAAGGGCCGAACGCGGGGTGTGTCTCATCCGGCCCCGGGGTGAGTTCGTTTGCTGGTTAGCCGGAGCGTACGCCTTCATTCCGCAGCGGTCAATAGGCCGACGATTGGGAACGACGGTCAGGCAAAGCGCGTAGCTTGTGCACCTTGGCGCTGAGAACCTGGCCGCCGAGCGCCTCCACATCACATCGCAACTCTGTGACGCCGCCATCCAGCTCCCGAAGCTGCGCCGACACGGCGCACAGCTCTTCGGCTAGCCGCTCTCTGACGCGCTCTTCCACGTTGCTCATGACGTGCTCGAAGTAACGGCGCGCCGCCTCAACCGCAACCCAGGCGGCGGCAACGATTAGAGCCACCGCTGCAAGCGTGTTGAACAGGCGGGCGTCGAGGCCGACATATGCAACGACTGTGCACATCCCGACCACTGCGAGCACCACAGGTGTGACGTAGGAACCGTAGAACTGGAGTCGCTTTCGATGCCTGCGACTGACTTCGCTCATTCTGCCCTCCGTGGGCGAGGGCGGGGATGCAGATGTTACCTGATTTCGGGCCGCGCTGGCCAGATTCCGATAAGGCCGGTGATCTCAAGGGGTCGATGCAACACTGGCCTGCAGTTTATCCGCCGGAGTTCGAAATCCCAAGGTTTGTCGTGGCCGAGTATTGAGTCGCAGAGCGATCTCGTCCAGCTCCGATTGCGAGAACCTGGACAGGTCGGCGTTCTTTGGCAGATATTGCCGCAGTAGGCCGTTTGTGTTTTCGTTTGAGCCCCGCTGCCAGGGACTCTGCGGATCGCAGAAGTAAACCTGCATAGCCGTCGCCATCGTGAAGGTTTTGTGTTGGGCCATCTCCAGTCCGCGGTCCCAGGTCAGCGAGCGACGCAACTCCGCCGGGAGTTGGCCCACGTGCTGGCTCAGAACGGCCACCACCGTAGACGAGTCCTTGGCCGGTGTCTTCACCAACATGCAGAAGCGCGAACGACGCTCCACCAGCGTGACCACGTGACTGTTGCCGGCCCCGCGCAACAGATCGCCTTCCCAGTGACCGGGAACGGCGCGATCTTCGACTTCGGCTGGCCGTTCGCGAATGGAGATCGCATCGACAATCTGGCCGCGCGAGTGCCCGTGAACACTGGAATGGCGCGAGCGGCGGATCCGCCGCTTGGATCGCAGATGCCGCACTAGTTCCTGTTTCAGCGCTCCCCGCGCTTGTATGAACAGACTCCGATAGATGGTTTCGTGAGACACGCGCAGGCTCTCGTCGTTCGGGTACTCCATCTTCAGCCACCCGGAAATCTGTTGCGGCGACCAATCCTGCATCAGTTTACTCGCAACCATCTGTTGCAGCTCGCTGTGCGTGGCCAGCCGACACGGCTTGGGCCGCACGGCTGACTCCCAGGCCTGCTGATCGGCAGCGTTGGCACGATACTGCGTGCGCCCACCATGGCGGGTGATCTCCCGGCAGATGGTGGAGGCCGAGCGATGCAAACCTCGTGCGATGACTCGCATCGCGCAGCCGCTGGCGATTCCACGGGAGATGTCTTCGCGCTCGGCCAGGGTAAGCACTCGCCGCGAACGGCGACGAGCGGGCGGAGCGATCCCACCATGACGCGCTAAAACGAAGTGAACGACTACGTGGTCTTTACCCAGGGCACGGCCAATCTCATTGAGCGACTGGCCCGCCTTCCAACGGTTCCACAACTCGGCTTTCTGCTCCGCAGAAAGCCCTCTTCGCTTGCCTTTGATCAGCATAAACACCACCTTTGCAAAGAGCTTCTAGCTCAGATGGTGTTGCATCGACCAGTTGAACCGGCACCGTTTATCAGGACTTGGGAAAACGCAGGCTTATTCGTGCGGTTCTAATTGCAGTGGGTCCAATCGGTCTCCGTATAAAACAGAACGCGGTAATAGTGGCTCTCCAAACGGCGGACGCGAGAGACTTCGCACGGTATGCCGCCTAATTTCCCTGCCGAATGACTTCTAGTCAGCGTCGAAAGCGAATCGGCCGGGTCGAGAACAAGATACTCAACAGTGTCAGATCCTGCAAATCCCCACCCATCCCATTCGATATGCTTAAACTCTCCGCTTGCCGAAGCCGGTTGGGCGAGAACTTGTCTCTTGTATTCATGTGACCATATCAACCATCTGCCAGCGTTGCGGATCGCTTGGCCTGAGACGGTCAGAGATACTGAAACAGTCCAAACGACAGCCAGAGTCGCTAGCAGCGATAAAGCACGGCGGCTTCTTCGAATTGCTGCATAAATCAGCAAGGATACGGTGAGCAACAGCAGGACTGGCGCAACGGCAAACATATTCAGGAAAAACGCGGTATCTGTCTGAGAGAGATCGATCGGCACTAAGATGAGAAGTGCGACGAGCGCACCATACAGAGGCAAACGCCAACTGAACTCGGTGGCATCCGAAGCCATTGCTGAAGGTTACCGCAACAGATTTGCAGCAACAACTCCCGAAAGATTCTCCGCGACGTTTCAGCCAAGTCCCGTGAAGTCCTCTTCTCGGAAGGTGGACTACTAGTACCGCACACTGTATCCTCTCGCCGTACCGAACCATTCGAGCTCGCATAAGGACAGCAGCTTGGAAGCGACCTCTTTCGCCTCATTTTTGGACCGGCATTTATCTTCTTCGGGAGATGGATATATCGAAATCCCCCAAAGCTAATTTATCCGAAGTCGTTTTACAAAAAAACCGACAGTTCGTTCTTAGTCGGGTTCGGCAGGGCATATGGCACCTTTGCTATGGTCATCGGGGCAACGTCTCTACTCACCTTGGTCACCGAACACCTACTTGAAGACCCTCTCGCCAGTTTTGTTGCGCTCGGTCTCGCTGTCGGTGCAGTTTGGTTCCTTCGCCCGAAGCAAAGTCGGCAGCCCCATGCGAGAGCGACGCATGACGAGTTTCTAACTGTCAAAGGGAAGTGGTTCGTTGGAATATCGCTCGCTTTGGGAATCGCCTCGACGATTGCGATCGTCTAAGTTGGCCGCTCGGTGTTGCGAGGACGAAGCGAAGGCCATCGGAAATGTGAGATCATTTGGACGACCCGGAAGGTTCGAATGGAAATCTCAGATAGCGAAATTATCAACAACGAAGCAGAGCAACGCTTTGAAAGTCACGTCCAGGGGCATATTGCGTTCCTCTCCTATCGGCGCTTCCCGGACCGGTTCGTCATCGTCCATACCGAGGTGCCCCCGGCGCTCGAAGGCAAAGGGATCGCCGGGAACCTTGTGGCGACAGCGCTGGATTTCGCCCGTGCTGCGCACCTGCGGGTGATTCCGCTGTGCCCTTATGCAGTCGCCTTCATTTGCAAACACCCCGAATACCACGAGCTTCTTTCAGCCGAAGACCGCCCGCAGATTGTGGCCGTCGAACCACATCCGGAAAACTCCGACACGCAGCGCGCGGAGGCCCTCAGACTGATGGCATTCTACGAGATTGCACGACGAGCAAATCTCACTAACCATTCGGATCTGATGAAGTCACTGGCATTCCAGAAAGCACAGAAACTCTATGAAGCAAGAGCGAAGTATTTGTGGGAAGGATTCCGCAGCCAGCAAGCCATCAACAACTATTTCAAGTTCCATCTCGAAGGCGCGTTAACAAGCCAAGGCAAAACTTGGGAATCGCTGAAACGTTTTCCGCTCCCGGCCGGAAACCTCTGAAAACACCTTCCGGAAAAACTGGATTGAGCGACGCGCCATTCGGCCCCTCGGACCAAGTCCTGATAAGTTCTCTTCACGGATATTGGCTTTGGGAGGGATTCCCAGTCTCCGGCAATGGGTTTTCTCGGGACCTGGCCCACGCACTCAGCTCGGTTTTTTCGAGTGCCGCGCTAAACCGCGCTTGCAAGGCCATCCCGACCAACGTTGCGATCAGGATCGCGGGGTAGAGTTGCCCGATGAGCGCTTCTGCTATCGCCAGCGATCGCGCCACGCGATGGACCGGATACGCGTCGCCGAAAACGACGGTCGTGAGGGTTTCAAAGCTGAAATAGATCAAACGGCCCGGTTCGCCTGTGGCAACTCCAGCAGCCAGCGGCATTTGGAAATGGATTGCGTCGGGAATTATTTCCAGGAGCAACTTGTAACCAAACGCCCAGGTCACACCGATCAGTAGGTAGGCGGCGACGCCGCCCATGACCCGGTGTACGGAAACGGATCCGGGAAGAAGAAATGTCTGCTTCAGCGTCATGACCACAAGTATGGCCATGCAAAACACCTTGAGCGCAGTGTCCCATCCCCTGGGGCTGAACGAAGGGTTGAATTCTGCGATCAGGTCAGCCGTGAATTCCAGAACGGTCAGCGCGATGATGAGATAAGTCAGCATTCGCTTGTGGACTGTCGCGATTGCGCCGGAGAGAAGCATGATGGCGAAAGTGAGGTCTATTGCAATTCGCCCGGGGCGCGACTCGCCGACCATCGGAACGAAAATAGTCATGAGCACCAGAAATGCGAGGAAGAAGCTCAGATATCGATCCTCACGCCAGAATTCGGGCAGCTGCCGCTCTATATCAGCCATGTAAGTTTCTCCTTTCGCATTCAGCTCGCCGATTTTGCCCGAGGCATCCTGGTGCCGCAAACGATGCGAAGCGGCGCTTGATCCGATGTCTCAGAATGGAATTCTGGTCTGGATGATCGATTGGGTTCTGCTCATCCCCTATTTCCGATTTGGCTCACTTTCTGGCCCATCCTACGTTCCTCCTGCCTTCGACACAACGAATTGGTCATCGGAGCAGTCCCAACAATATCGCGTGATTCAGACGGCTCATTTTCGATCTTCGCTTGCCGGCGGGGAATAGAGTTTTCCCATCCCGTGAAGTTTTCTTATCGTTACGTGGGAAGTCCAATTCCCCCGCCAACGGGACCTGCACGCACCGCGCGGTTGCGGCTGGACTAAAGGACAGGTTACGCATATGCGGCTGTAGAAGGCGCTGCGGATCGCCGCCTGCGACACTAGATACGATGTCGCAACGGCTCTGGATGGCAATCTTCTTGTTGGTTGGCGTGTCTGGCGCTGTGGCGCAGGACAGTGCGCCAGCGCATCAGACCGCGTTTACACCTCGTTTGTTAACGCTGCGAGAGGGCGAGGCTATCGTCAACGCCGTCCGGGGGCGCAACCAGCACACGAGCCGAATGCCAGACTGCTCGCATCTGGTGCACGAGGTGTACACAGTTGCCGGCTATCTTTATCCGTATGCTGATTCCTTTGACCTCTATGCGGGAATTGACGGTTTTGTTCGGGTGACGAACCCGCAACCCGGTGATCTGATCGTTTGGTTAGGGCATGCGGGCATCATCTTGGATCCAGCGGAGCATTCCTTTTACAGTTCAGTCAGCACGGGTCTGCGCACGGAGTTCTACGACGCTCCGGAGTGGAGAGCGCGAGGTCTAGCCCGGTTCTATCGGTATGAGACCGCGACCCCTGGAAATCTCTCTCTGGCAAACGAGCGCCTGGCGCGGATGACGACGCAGACGGTGCAAGCCACCACAGCCCCACTGGCCGAGGACTCGCTTGAAACCTCTTCGCGAACTGCGCCGCCTATCACTAAGAGCCCCGACTTCAGAAGGACAGTGACGGGGAATGTAGAAGACCCGAGTGGATCGATGTTTCGGATTCCGTCCAGCATCCTAGTGGCCACGTCGAATGACAAACCCACCCACGCGGAAATCGCCGAGGCTGTCTCGGAGCTGAATAATGGGACCGGCGAGGTTCTGCGCGAGCAGAACCTTTCGCAACTGCGTCAAAAGGTGATCATTTACGATGATCTCAGCATTGATCGTGCTGAATTCGATGGCAAACGAGGCTCCGCACAAATGCGAATCGAATCCCGCGTGATCTTGCTTGGGAAGAACATCGAGCAAAAACCGAGTCACGAAAAGTTTCGATGGGAGCTTCTTCGAGTAGGCGCCGAGTGGGAGGTGCTCTTACCGAGGGACCGCATTTATGTGTCTCGCGATGTTGCAGTTCGCTTGCTGGCCCAGCGACTTGCGTTGCTGGCCCAAGATTCAGCAGTTTCTGGCTCGGATTCGTCCCTCCATCAGCAGGCCCAAATCGTACGGGTGCTGAGTGCCCTATACGAGGGAGGTTTCTAGGCGGCGCAGGGGGCGGACCGAGGTCAGGTCAAAGCAATACGGGGCCAAATCCTGATAAGTCGTGCGAGCTCAACCGCTCGGGCGGGTTCCCCATTAGCTATCAATGTGCGCGAATCTCGCCCCGAACGATTTTTGGAGCGGCTACGATGAAAATAACGCACATCCGAGTGCGTTCGTCAGGAGCCTCCTATGACTTTGCTGCTGGGACTTGCGGCTATCGGTTGGTCGGGTTATAGCCTCCTTACTGGAAGGGGTTATTACAAGGGCTGCCCTCCTGGTGGGTACGACCGCACTACAGACCCATTCAGTTTCTGGGCGCCTACAGTCATCATTCTTGCCACTGGCATCTTTACAGTGCTCATCTCTCTGGGAGTGATTTCTTTACCGCATCGGTCTGTATCACATCGCGGAAGTGCGTATCGAGTTGAGTCAATGTGATCCGGCGAGAACGAGAAATCGTACAGATTGGCAGGAGACCTGCGTTCGAATGCTCGGGCCAACAAAGTTGGAAAGGTTGAGGTGCAAGGGACGATGAATTTTCGCAACCGCTATTTGGTAATCGCTATCCGAATATTGCTTGGGCTTATCATGCTCGCAAGCGGCATAAGTGGGCTGCTGATGGGCAACTCGACAAAAGGCGTTCCCCTACAGATGGTTACCTTCACGCAAGTATTCTGGGCTTCGGGTATTTTCCAGATGGTCAAAGTTACTGAGATCGTCGCGGGGTTCATGCTGCTGTTTGGCATCTTCCCGGCGTTAGGAACATTATTTCTTGCGCCGGATGTTGTTGGAATTGTTGTAGTCAACGCCCGGTTGATGCCTTCATTCCTATGGATTGGTGCAATTGTCTTCGTGATGACCGCTTACTTGGGGTACGCCTACTGGGACAAGTACAAGTCAATCTTCAGCCGCAATTAATAAGCACAGAGCGGGATCCTCGGAGGGTGGTGCTGCGTGCTATTGCGGTCGGTGTCGTCGTTGATTAAGGCGACTGAGGGACAGCCTCAACTCCTGAGAAGTCCTCTTCACGGAATGTGGCCCGGACCACGAAAAGGCAGTTAGCGATAACTCCGTTTCTCAGGACTTGGCCTTAACTTCACCTGCCCACACAAAACGCTGCTGTTCGCATTCGTTCTAACGCACTCTGTTCAATAAAGCACAGCCTATTTGTATTCGCCGCCTCACACTCCCCTCTGTCGTTGGCGGCCGGTAGGGCTGCTCGGGGTCAATGCGTCATGCATAAGGGCTTCCACTTTCAACGGGTCGCGTTTCTTGGATTTCTTCTGTTGCTCGCCGGAGCGCTGCTGGCGCAAGGCACACCCGACAAAATACTGGTCGTGAACGGGAAGACCACAAACCTAAAGGTCCATGTGATCGATGGCCGATCTTATGTGGATATCGAGAATCTCGCCCAGATCACCCGTGGCGTCGTTTCCTTTGAGATGAATCGGGTCGTTTTGACGATAGCCGTAGCGCCCTCTGATGGCGCACCGCCACATGCCACGCCGGGGCTATCGAGCAATTTCGCGAGAGCGGCGATCACTTCCTTGGCAGCGATGAAAGAGTGGCAAGGGGCGCTCCGTGCCATGGTTGCCAATGGATTGGCCACCGGCGGGGAGTGGGCTCACTCCTATGAGGACCAGGTGATGACTAGCCTTGAGCAAGCAACCACAGCGGCATCGACCGACTCCGATCGCACTGCTCTTCAACTACTCAACAATCAGTTTGCTACCCTGAGGGGCTGGTCCGGCAATCTGATAGCAGAACGCCAGGCTCTCGATGGGGCGAGAACCGTGGATCCCAACGCATTGAAGAACGATCCCGTCCTGGCGAAAATCACCGCTTGCGGCAGATTCCTCGGCGTCATGCTAGTCAGCGGCACCGCTGCCGACGATCCCAGTTGTCACTAAAGGTCCAAAGGAGAAAACCCATGCAAAACGCACAGCAAAACAACGAAGGGGACAAGGTGGAAGTGAAGATGCAACGTGTCAGTCCAATGTGGAGGCTTACCTGGCTGATCGCAGGTGTGGGAATCGGCGCTGCCGCCGGGATACTGCTGGCCCCCCAGTCCGGGGAGGACACGCGCGAGTGGATTTCGGACAAGTACAATGACGGGATTCACACCGCTAAGACCAAAGCTAAGCGGATGCGCTGGCGAGTGGGAGACTGGATCGACCAGGGCCAGGAGCGAGTCACCGACGCTGTAAATGCAGGAGGAGACGCGCTTAAAAAAGCGGTAAAAGAAGTGGGCACCTAATCTGCTGGCACGATCACAAATGTGATGTCGCCCAAGTCCCTAGAAGTCCTCTTCTCGTCATCTGGCTTTCGCTCGGTTCCCTCATGACGATAATGTGTCGTTTCACGGAACTTGGCTCGTTGAGTTCCACCTGTCAGGCCTTCGGTGGCTTCCAAGGACGGTCAAAGGCTCGCCGGAAGGTTGTTGCGGGGCCTTCCATGACATCGACGCTTGGACGTTGGTTCAGTTCGTGCTCTTGCCAGTCGCGCTCTTCATCTTTAGAAAGACAGCAGTGTTTGTATTTCAAGCCGCTACCGCATCGACATGGCGCGTTTCGGCTGATCTTATCCTGGTGTCTCCGCATTACGGCAGGACGTTTGTGCCGACCTTCATTAGCCTGTGAACCAGCGGCGTTGGCAGGCCGACTGTTTCTCTTGAGGAGTGCCACGAAACAACACAGTCCGCCGACTCCTAGTGCGAACGGGGCAAAAACCGCACCGCCCCAATAGTTGGAGTAGTACTGACGACCGCCCAGCAGAGTGAGCACGCCAAATGCGAATATCACGGCGCCGACAAATCCAACCGCGCCCTGTTGCATCGGACTCCAAGGGTGGGGTGCTTTTTGACGCCGCATAAAAACGCTAGACCTCAACCTGGACGGATCCGCGAAAGGTTATCGCGTGCGTGCCGAATGGTATTACCAGATTGCCACGTCTCGTGAGGTCGTCTTACCGGATTGTGGGATTTTCCTGGTTCCCAGTCTCCGATAACGCCGTTTTTCAGGACTTGGCCGGGTGTATACCGCCGACAGCGAGACAGGCACAAAAACTCCGAGAGTTGCCCCAAGGAGGGAACATCCACATGAAGAAGCTTTTTCTCTTATTTTCTGGCGCGATACTGCTGTCACCTCTCGCCTTGTGCGCGCAGCAAGCCACGACCTACAAGGGCGAAATTACGGACAGTTACTGCGCTCCGATGGGCAGCCATCCCGACCCAGACGCCAAGAAGTGTACGGTGGACTGCGTAAAGATGGGCGCCACGTACGTGCTGTACAACGCCGCCGACAAGAGCGTCTATCAACTCGATGACCAGAAGAAGCCTGTGGCGTTCGCGGGAAAGAAGGTCTCGGTAACTGGCACGCTCGACAAGGCCACCAAGACTATTCACGTAACCGAGATCAAAGCGTCATAATTTCGTAGCGTAAGTCGCTGGCGGTCATCTTGAAGGGCCGGCCCCCCACGACTCTTTGGTTTGGCAGCCAAAAGAAGAGTCCAGAGCCGAGACCTGGAGGCAGCGGCACTATCGGAATGTGGGCTTGGGCGCCCTCGGAAACCGACGAGATACCGATACCCCGTTTCTCAGGACTTGGCGTTTCCTGTGGGAGATCGTTTCCGAGTGCGCCGTAATCCGGTTGCAACCCACCTGCACGGGTCTGTCGATTTCTCAACACGGGCGTCCTTGGTTGGAAGATCCGCGACGAAGGCATTCCGAGCCGGGTGCCAGGCGGACGCTGTCGTTCCTCTAGTGGATGGATATTCAACAGACTATCTGCTACTGACCTACCATCAGAAGTGTAAACGAACCCGCTACTGGGGGACCGAGGGCAAGGCGCCCTGGTACTGGTGGAGGCGCGTTCGCCGGCACCGGCCCGTACTCGAATGCCATGGTCAGCACATGATTCGTCTCGGTGTCGAGTACCATGGTTCTGGCGCCTACCATCGTCTGCAGCCTCTGCTCTACCACGAAGTTAGTGGCACTGTTTTCCTTGATGATTACGATCGATCCTTCGCTTGCCGTGCTTATGGCCTCCATCGTTGCCGGATTGAACGCAACGGTATCCACACCCATCGCCGTCGGAAACGTAGTAATGATGTCGCTGGTCTCAGCGTTTACGATTACCACCACCGGTGACGGCACGCGCCAATACGAAAAGAGAATGTGGTTTTTTGCATCAAGCGACAAGCCGCTTCCATTCATGACGCCCTTCGAGTTCAGGTCAATGTGCTTCGTCACGGTCAGGTGATTGGCATCCACAACCGCAATGTTACCTTTGTCCAGGACGTTTACGTACACCGTGCCCTTGCCGTCGCTGGCGGCCTGTTCGGGTTGTCCGCCGAGATCAACTGTCCCAACAGCCGTGCCCTCCTTGGCGTCAATTACCGTGGCATACGGCGGCATGTGGCTCAGCACCCAAACACGCTCATTGTAGGGATCAAACATGATCCCATCGGGGCGCCCGTCCACGTCAATGGTCTTGATCGTTTGCAAGGTGTTCGAGTCCCACATAGTGATCGGCTTTGTCGTGGAAAATCCGTGGTGCGATTTGTGATCGACGATCGCGCCACCGGACCTGACGTTGGGAATGGTGCCGGCCGGTTCGAGCGTATCCAGATTATAGACCGTCAACCGCCCCATCGGACCATTCCGCGGAACATACAAGCGACGGCCTTCGACATCCGCGGAAATGTAGTCAAAGCCGCCCTCGCCGCCAACTTTGGCTGTCTTGAGCACCTTATATGGACCTACAGCTGAGGCATACTGAGCCACTCCTAGGGACGCCGACATCGCAATCCCTGCTGCAATTAAGACTGACAGACAAAATGGTCGCATACGATATTTCCTCCAACAGTCC
>Ga0206866_1185_pt1 | contig 12208 bp, 9 predicted proteins | sample Alteio_BWOrgCont_40_FD_152626 | JGI IMG/M metagenome (GOLD analysis project Ga0206866, IMG submission 152626) | Enriched cells from forest soil in Barre Woods Harvard Forest LTER site, Petersham, Massachusetts, United States -... | ecosystem: Environmental > Terrestrial > Soil > Temperate forest > O... | reverse complement strand
AGGGTCTCGTGCGAGAGTTGGCTTCCACGATAACGGAAGGACATCCTCACGCAGATGATGATGACGACCGCCACGACGATCACGATGATCGTCGGGCTGTAATAGGGGGGGAAGAAAGGGTAAAGGCCGGCGAGTAAAGCGAGGTGCATGGGAATTTGGTTTTGAAGTGAGATGCGCGGGGTGGGAGGATTGGATTCAAATATTTTCAACCAATAGCAGTTGACCTCGGAAAAATGAAGGTCGGCGCGCGGACGGAAGAATCACGCAAAGACGCAAAGCCGCAGAGAAAGGCGGATCGAATCATATCATCCGGCCAATCCCTCTCTCTTCTCTTTGCGTGATGCTTCTCAGTCAGATCCACGCAAACGGACGCGCGTCGGATGGCGGATTTCGCATAAGCCATCCAGTTTTTCGGGTCGCTCCGATTCATGGGGTGACGTGAGACGAAGCATCATTATCCTCCTCGCAGCGGGTTTGCTCCTCGCGGGGGCAAGCGGCGCGAGGGCGGACCATCCGCTGGCCCGCGAAGACGTGCAGCCCGGAGTCGAGCCGCAGGTATTTAACATTGATTTGCACAACGCCCGGATGAAGGCGGCCGTCCAAAAGGCGAGGCGGACGGTGGGCTTCTTCATCAAGGCGCTGAAGGCGGGGGCGGCGGGAGATTACGATTTCGAGGTCAAAAAGCCGTTTCGGCAGGGCGACGTCGTCGAGCATCTCTGGCTCTCGAACGTCCAATTCCGGGGCAATCGATTCGACGGTTATGTGGATAACATCCCGCGGATGATCAAGGGACTGAAGATGGGCGACCATGTTTCGGTAAATCCCGACGAAATATCCGATTGGGCGTTTGTCCGGAAGGGCGTATTGGTTGGGGGTTACACCATCCGGGTGCTGTATTTGGAACTTTCACGGGCTGGCAGGGCCGCGCTTGAGAAGGAGGCTCGATTCCATATCGGGTCCTAAGTTATGACCGCGCCGAATCAATTCGTTGGCAAGGCTGGCGGCAAGTTACTGCGATTTACTCTTGTCGCGGCGGCGGCCTTGACTCTTTCAATGCTGGCCGGCTGCGCGGGGCCCTATGTTGCGGGATCTTACGACGAGCCCTATGTTGCGGGACCTTACACCGGGCCTTACTACGGCGATTACGGGCCGTACGACCCGGTATTCGTAACTGGAGGTTATTACGGTGAGCACCATTTCTACGGTCACTCCTTCGGCCACGGCGGATTCCATGGAGGAGGATTCCACGGCGGATTTCATGGCGGGGGAGGCCGTCGCTGACTTATGCAAGCAAGTCGGAGTTGGATCATCGTCCTTGGCGCCGCGCTCGCCATCGCCGCGCTGGCGTCCTGCAACAAGGCGGGCGCCTTGACCCAGGATAACCTGGACAAGATTCAGCAGGATATGAGTTCCGCGCAGGTGAAGGCGATCCTGGGCGAACCGACCGACTCCGAAACGGAACCGATCCCGATCGTGGGCGGGACAAAGACCACCTACACTTACAGCGATGGCGGCGCGCAGATCGTGATCGTCTTCAAGAACGACAACGTCGTGAGCAAAGAGGGTCATTTCAGCGGCTCATGACGTGGAATGGGGCTTGCATTCCCCCCGGGAATTGGCACGCTGGGACTGAATAGGGGAAGATATGCTTCACATTATCTGGTCGATCATCGTCGGTTTTTTCATCGGGCTGGTGGCAAAGATGTTCATGCCGGGCGTGGGACACTTGGGATTCATCGAGACGACGCTCGTCGGAATCGTCGGTTCGGTGGTTGGCGGATTGATCGCGCGGACCTTCTCGAAACCGAAACCGGGGCAGGCGGTCCACCCGCCGGGGCTCATCCTTTCGATCCTCGGGGCGGTGATCGTCCTGTTCATCCTGGGCAAGATCGCGGACGGACTCGGGGCGCAGCCGGGGGGCATGACATGGAAGGAGCTGCGGGATGAATTGCGGCTGCCATACGAGCGGCCCTGCCCGGAATGGACGCGCTCGCTCGAGCGGGAGATCGGGCTCGTGCGGCGCAAGGGCTCGGCGGGGGGCGCATTGATTTGGTCGATCAAAGGGAACGCTGGCCGAACATAACGCGGCGCTGGCATCAGTCCTGCTCCCGACTTGCCGCAAAAAAATGAAGAGCGCTTCGATTTTGAAGGTGAGACCGGCGAAACTGCGATGGCTGCGGGACCGCAGGGGACGGCGCGTCGGCTTGATTCTCCCGGGCTGAGCGGACTGAAAATCGGCCTGGAAATCCGCGACCCGCGGGCGGGCGCGGTGTTCATGTTACGAAGACGGCTATTGATTTTCGCCCGATTGGCGCGGAAAAAGACCGGGTAATGAGATTGAATGTGAGAATCGGGCCGTCCGTCGGATCGGCGATCAATGGAGATTTACATCCATCGGAATAACGAAGAATTCGGGCCTTACTCGCGAGAAGCGGTGATCGAGTACCTGAAGCAGGGCGTGCTCGCAGCCGATGATTACGCCTGTTACGCCGGCATGTCTGATTGGAAAAAGGTAACCGATCTGCTCGGCATTCACGATCCGTCCGATCCCACGAAGACTTCCAAGATCGAGGCGTTCGGCGGGCCCGGCGAGACTGGCCAGCTGGGGATGCCCTGGGCGATGCGCCGGGCGATGATGTGGCGAAAGATCCAGCGGACGCTCGGGGAGCGGAAAAGCGGGCTCATCATCGGATTGAATCTGGTGCTGATATGCCTGGTGTTAATTGGGCTCTATATCCGGATATCGGGCGCCCTTTCCCATGGTCGGACGGACGGGAACGCGCAAGCCGCGCCCACTGCCAGCGCGCCTGTGATTTTGAAGCAGCCCACGCTAAGGCCGGTCGAACTGACCGCCAGCGCCACGCCTGCGGACGAGGAGAGCGTCATCGGCATCGAGAAAGTTCCCGCAGATACTCCGGCGCCGGTTGCCATGAAACCGGCCCCAACCGCGAGCGGGCCGCTGATCGCGAGGCAATCCCCGCTGGCGCCTTTGGCGGCGCCGAAGGCCGGCGCGCCGCCCATCGCCGCCGCGCCGGAGGATGCGCCCGCGCCCACGCCGGCAAAGCCGTTCGACCCGGGAGACATCGCGGGGAATCCGAACGCCTGGCCGAAGACGGTTAAGCTGGTGCAATCGGTGTCATTTCCCGCCGTCTTCAATTCGCAGGTCGTCGGCAGCATGGTGCTGCCGCCGGGCACGGATGTGACGCTGGTGAAGATTCAGGGGGAGCAATTGGTTTTGGATTATCGCGGCGGACAGCAGACGATCGATTGGAGGCTGACCGATCTCGAAATCGAGGCCGCGAAACGCCACGCCGCGTTGCTGGCCGCCACGCCGGCGCCCGCGCTCACACCCGCGCCGGTCCCGGCCCTCGCCGCCACGCCTGCGGCCACCCCCGCCGCTGCCGCCACGCCCGCATCGGATAACAGCAGCGACAGCGATTCCGAATAGGGCGTCTCGCAAAGGACCTAAAAAAGGACGGAAAGGACGAATGGCAGAGGCTCGCTCAGCCCTTCACTCCGCCGCCAGCGCGTCCAGCAATTCGCACAATAGCCGGTGCGTCGTGGTCATGTGGCGGTCGCCGGCCAGGATTTGCTCGAACGACTGGACGTATTTCCCCTCCGGCAACGGCGCGGTCTCGCCCTCGACGTATGCTCGCACCTCCTCGGGACGGAGCTCGATGTGGAATTGCACGCCGATCACATTCCCCTCGCAGATGTAGGCCTGGTGCTTGCAGGCGTCGCTGCTCGCCAGCAACGTCGCGCCGGGAGGCAGATCGAACGTATCGCCGTGCCAGTGCATCACGGTGAACTCCGCCGGCAGATGAGTAAAAAACGGGTGCTCGCGCACCGCGTCGAGAATGCGGATCGGATACCAGCCGATCTCGATCTCCGGGTTCTGATAAACCTTGCCGCCCAGCACGTCGGCGATGAGCTGCGCTCCCAGGCAGACGCCGAGGACCGGCTTTCCCCTGCCGATGAAATTCCCGATGAACTCCTTCTCCCGGACCAGCCACGGGTAATCGCGATGCTGATAGACGTTCATCCCGCCCCCCAGGATCACCAGGAAATCGACTGAGGCAAGGTCAGGCGGGGCCTCGCCGCGATACAAGTGCGTCCCGGTCAATTTATGGCCGCAGGCGGCGGCCCACACGCCAATCTGCCCCGGACCCTCCACGTCGGCATGCTGCAGGTAGTGAATATTCACCCGGATAGAAGGGGGGAGATCGGGTGCAAGTTCAAGAGCAAGTTCAAGGAGGGGCGCGAGGGGCACACGCTTTGCTCAAGAAGCGTGGCGTCTATTGGATCTGCGACCCATTTTATGCCCGTAAAGTCACGTACACGCCCGGCTCATGCTTAAGGAAGACGTCGATTCGCTCCTCTCCTCGATGATCGAAAGCTTCGAAGGGGTCTCCGACCTCTTTTTCGTCGTCGGGAAGCCGCCCCAAGTCGAGGCGTACGGGAAGCTCAAGCCCTACCCGGATGATTCGCCCGCAGCGGTGTTGACGCCGAACAAGGTCGAAGACCTCGCCGTATTCCTCATGAACGGCGTCGAGCGGCTCCAGCGGGACTTCATGCAAATGGGCGCGTGCGACTGCTCGTACGGCATCGAGGGATTCGCCCGGTTTCGCGTGAACATCTTCCGGCAAAACGGCCAGCACGCCATCGTGATGCGCAAGCTCAATTCCCAAATCCCGACCATCGACAAGCTGGGCCTCCAGCCGGTCTTCCGGGAGATGATCAAGGAAAAGACCGGCATCATTTTCGTCACGGGCGCGACCGGCTCGGGCAAGACCACCACGCTGGCGGCGATGCTCAATGAATTGAATCAGCAGAACGAAATCCACATCGTCACGCTCGAGGACCCGATCGAATTCATGCACCCGCACGCGAAGGCGACCTTCTCGCAGCGGGAATTGGGGCGCGATTTTCCCGAGTTCTCCGCCGGGCTGCGTTCGGCCCTGCGGCAGGCGCCGAAGGTGATCCTGGTCGGCGAAATCCGCGACCGCGAGACGATGGAAATCGCCATCACCGCCGCGGAGACCGGCCACGTGGTTTATTCCACGCTGCACACCATCAACGCCGGGCAGACGATCAACCGCATCCTCGGGTTCTTCGGCAAGGACGAGGAGCAATTGGTGCGCGAGCGCCTGGCGGATACGATGCGCTACGTCGTCAGCCAGCGGCTCATTCCGAAAATCGGCGGCGGCCGGCTGATGATCAATGAAATCATGGGCAGCAACCTGCGCACGCGCGAGACGATGCTGCTCGGAGAGAGCGAATTGCGCTCGTTCCCGGAGATCATCGAGGCGAGCCAGCCCTACGGCTGGCACACGTTCGACCAGGCGCTGATTGAGGCTTACTCGAACGAGTTGATCACCGAGGAGACCGCGATGATCTTCTCATCCAGCAAGAGCAAGGTCCGGCAAGGCATCGATTACGTGAAGAAACTGGGTGGCCGCAGCGGGGAAGGGGAGCCGGAGGTCAAGCTGAAGCTTTCCGCATAGCGACAGGCGAGGGGAGCCGTGCTAGGAGAGTCGGCATGAACCGATTGCTTCCTTTTATGGTCGCGGTGCTCGCGGCCCTGGACTTGGTTACGCTCGCTGCGGTGGAGAAATTGAAAGCCCGGCCAACCCCGCCCGACCTCACGCCGCGCGTCGCGCAACTCGAGACAGACCTTTCCCAAGCCCAGAGCGACATTGGCGAATTGAAGCAGGAAGTCCTGCTGCTGCAGCATCGCGGGCAGGGGGGAGATTGAGAGCTGGCGTCGCCCCGCGAATCCCCTTGAGAAAATCGGGCAAAATGCCATAAGGGAGCCCCTTCAGAACCGACAGCACCATCGTGGAAACACCCAATCCAACCAACGCACCGGGCCCCAAGCCGGAAAACAATAAGCACCATCTCCGTTATCATTTGCCTCACGTTCATCTCACGACCGTATTTGGCAATGATTGGTTTGCGCTGAAGGCCGAGGCGTTCGCCCGCTTTTTTGGCACGCCGGTATTCCTGATCTCGCAGACGGTGATTGTCGGGGCCTGGATCGTCTTCAACGTCATCGCGATCAGCAAGCCGCTCTGGTTTGACGTCTATCCCTTCATTCTCCTCAACCTCGCGTTCAGCCTTCAGGCTGCGTACGCCGCGCCGCTCATCCTGCTGGCCCAGACCCGCCAGGCCGACCGGGATAAGGCGCATTCCGAGGCGGACGCGGCGCATCGCGAGGACCTGGCCAAGGCCAGCATGGAGCGCCAGGCGCTGGCCGCCCAGCAAACGGCCGTGCTGGTCGATTTGCTCGCGCAAAACACGCAACTGACGGAGACGACCAACGAACTGACCAAGCGCATCGAGCAACTGACCGCCGAGCTGCACGCGCGCATCGTTCAGGATGCGCCCGGCAGCAAGCCGGCGGCGTAGGTTCGAGCTGGCAAAATCAGGTTCGTTTTTGCCAGGCGGCCACGGCATTTCTTTAAAGAGCCGCGCCCAAGCGCCTGGAATCATGCCCGTTCGCGCGCTCTGTCACCGGATTGTTACAGTCCTCTCGTTGATGTCTCGCGATGGTCTGCGACTCTACTCGCGTGCGCCCGCGCGCCATCCGGAAAATGCCCGGATGGCGCCGCCTGAAATCTGTCCCAACCGACGCCCGTAATGTCCCCAAGCAAGACCTTACACGCCTCAGGCGCGTGGCGTGGCGTGCTGATCTCCGGTCTGGCGCTGGCGGTCACTTTCGGAGGCATGACCGGCGCGGCGATAGCCGGGGATTTGCTGCGCGGAGGGTACACGATGTCCGCCCAGGGGGGCGCGAGCGCACCGGGCAGCTTTACCCCCCCATCCGTCGCGGAATCGCGGCAGCAGGCCAACGACATGCTCGCGCGCACGACGCAGGCGATCCAATCCGCCAGAGCCATGCAGGCGGCCGCCAGCAAGATCGCGCTCAGCGGCGCCAATAACCTTGGCATTAACCCGAACGCGCCCAGCCAGACCCTCCCGGACGTTCCCAACGGCCTCGCCGCGGGCGGCCTCGTACCCGACAGCGGGCTGATGAGCCCCGGCGTTTCAAACCCCGTCATCACGTGGACGGGCATCTCCGGAAAGCCGACGCAAACCACCACCACGAGCGGCCAGACGGTGGTCACGATTGTGCAAAATGCGCCGGACGCGATTCTCAACTGGTCCTCATTCAGCATCGGCAAGCAGACCACGCTCGATTTCAATCAGAGCGCCGGCGGCTCGGACGAAGGTTCATGGATCGCCTTCAACATGGTGAAAGGATCGGGCGTGATCCCGTCGCAAATCCTCGGCTCGATCCAGGCCGGCGGGCAGGTCTATGTCATCAATCAGAACGGCATTATTTTCGGCGGCGCTTCGCAGGTCAACGTCCACACGCTGGTCGCCTCCTCGCTCCCCATCAACACCTACCTCGCCGGGAGTTCCACCCAGGCGGGTCACGGATTGCTCAACAATCCGGATGACCAATTTCTTTTCTCCCAGCTCAACCAGCCCGCGGGTCCGAATGGCTCCCCTGCCTTTACGGCCCCAACCTCCAGCCTGCCGGATGGCTCTGACGGCGATGTGATCGTCGAACCGGGCGCCCAAATCGTGGCGCCCGCCAATGCGGCGAGCGTGGGCGGACGCGTGGCGCTCATCGGCCCCAACGTAATCAACAACGGAACCATCGAAACTCCTGACGGCCAGACAATCCTCGCGGCGGGATTGCAGGTTGGATTCGGCGCGAGCTCGGATCCCCTGCTGCGCGGCCTGGACGTGTACGTGGGCGCGATCTCGAGCCCCTCCTATCCTTCCGCCGACACCGCGGGCGCGGTCACCAACAGCGGCGTTATCAACGTTCCAGGCGGCGACGCCATGATGGTGGGCGCAAGCCTGAACCAGATGGGAGACATCGTCAGCCAGACGTCGGTCACCCTCAACGGACGCATTGATCTGCTGGCGGACTATGGCGCCATCAGCAGCGCAGGCGCCCCGTCGGCATCCACGCCTTTCCTCAATGAAGACACCGGCAATGTGGTGCTTGGCGACGACAGCGTGACCCAAATCCTGCCGGATTGGTCGAGTGACGCCACCGTCACCACGGCCCAGTTCAGCCTCAATTCCTATATCGCCGTCCAGGGCCAGGCCATCCATATGGAGGGCGATTCCTCCATCTTCGCGCCCAGCGGCACGGTTCAGGTCAACGCTGGAACGTGGACCGTGGGCTCGCGGGGCGGCATTCCGCAGGCTAGTTTTGTGGATTCGACCGGCCAGATTTATCTCGATCCCGGCGCGGACATTGACGTGCAAGGGTCTTGGGACATTGCCGTGCCCGTCAGCCAGAATATTGTCGCCGTCCAGCTCCTGGGTCCGCAGCTCGCGGACAGCCCGCTCCAGCGCGAAAGCGTCTTTCGCGGACAGACCATTTACGTGGATATGCGGGACACCGGCGTTTATGATGGCACGTTTTGGCAAGGTACGCCGCTTGCGGATACTTTGGGATACATCGGCCTCGTTCAGTACAATATTGGTGAACTCACTACCTTCGGCGGCACGGTCAATCTGGACGCCGGCGATTCGGTGGTTTTGCAGAAGGGTTCGGCGATCGACGTCTCCGGCGGCTGGATTGATTACCAAGGCGGCACAGTCAGCACCACGCAGGTCCTCATCAACGGGGAGGTCCTCCCCATTTCCGAGGCCACGCCAAACCTCGTGTATCAGGCCATTTACAATGGGCAGTTTACCCTTGACTACCCGAAGTACCAGATCAGCCAAACCTTCACGGACCCCCTTTTCAATGCTTCGCATTACGAGAGCGGCTATGTCTATGGCGGAGCGGGAGGCGACTTCTCGATTCAGGCGCCCGCCACGGTGCTCGATGGCAATTCCGTTGGATTAACGGCGGATGGTCCGCGGCAGCTCAGCCCCGGCTCCGTGCCCAGCCCGAGCCAGTTCAACCTCACCTATGAAACCCAGGCGGGGTCTGGCGGCACTGCTGGCGACGAGCCGCCGCCGGTCTCCCCCAATGTCGTCTTCTCCACGAACGACAATTTGCCGGACCAGCCCGCGTTTTCCGAGAATTCGACGGGAGTTCCCACCCCGGTTCTCCCGGCGTTGGTGAAGACCGTCATTCTATCGCCGGACCTCGTGGATTCCGACGGGTTCGGCTCAGTCAATATTGATAACGGAGATGGAAATATTACGGTCGATCAAGGCGTGGATCTGAAGACGCAACCCGAAGGCTCCGTCACGTTCGCGGGGGCCAATATCGATGTCCAGGGTTCGATCGTCTCGCCGGGAGGGTCCATCAGTCTGACGGCATTCGATTTCGAATCGTTCGTCACCAACGCCGGCTCGATAAGTGCAACGCCTCCGTACGACCCCAGCCGCGGCTCCATTGTGTTGGGCGCCGACGCCTCGCTTGACACCGCGGGCCTGCTGGCCGATGACCGGCCCGAGTCGCCCACGGCGGGCACGATCGACCAGGTGATCAATGGCGGCTCGGTCTCCATTGATTCGCTGGATGTAAATCTTGCCCAAGGCAGCGTCATCAATGTCTCGGGTGGCGTGGATATGCTCGAATCCGGAAAGCCGGATTACGGCAATGGCGGGACGATTTCCATTCTCGGTGGACTCGATCCCCATATTGACTCGATTCCCGGCGGCAAGCTTCGGATGGATGCGACGCTTCTGGGCTACTCCGGCGCCACTGGCGGCACGTTGAATTTGCGAGGGCCCCTCATCCAGATCGGCGGCCAGACCGGCAATCCGGACACGGTTCTGCTCTCGCCGGATTTCTTTAGCCAGGGCGGCTTCGCCAATTTCGTGATTACAGGCGTCGGCGCCGCTGAGGGGAACAACGAATATATCCCGGGCATCGACATTGCGCCGGGGACCCAAATCGATCCCGTAATTTCCACTGCGCAGGTCGTGCCGGGCACAACGGGCGCGGGCCTCGCCCTTCAGAACGTTGAGCTTCCGCTCGGGGAACGCCAGCCGGTTAACCTGTCATTCAAAGCCCCGGGATTGACCGACTTTGTATTGGGTACGCCCCTTGTCCGCGGCGACATTTACATGGGCGCGGGCTCGGTGATCCAGACGGACCCGGGCGGTTCAGTCTCATTCACCGGGCAGACCGATGCCATTCTTGGCAGCGTGTACGCGCCGGGCGGTTCGATTTCGATCAACGGCGCCGCGAATACGGCATCATTTCTCGACTCTTCGTCGATCGCGCTCATCACCGTGGAGATTGGTTCCCAGAGCGTTCTCTCGACCGCCGGAACAACGATTGACATCCCCGAATATCAGGACAACCAGCTTTACACGAGCGGCGAGGTCTTGAACGGCGGCAGTATCTCCATTTCCGGCAATATCCTGGCGGAAAAGGGCTCTCTCCTCAATGTCTCCGGAGCCTCCTCTACACTGGACCTCTCGCCTTATTACAGCCTCTCCTCCGGAGACCAGACGCTGAACCCCGACGAGGAGTCCTTGCAGTTCGGCACGCTGCTCGGCGCGCCCCTCGTCCCCACCCGCGTCGATAGCAACGGCGGCTCCATCACCTTGACCGGCGGTGTGGACTTGTACAATGACGCTACCATGCTGGGCGCGGCAGGGGGCTCGTCCGCCCAGGGCGGCGCGCTGACGATTTCCAACGGGAACGCCAATCCCGATCTCGCGCCCAATTCGCCGTCGATCATCGTCACCCAGCACACGATCGCGTTCTTGCCCGGCGCCCCCGTTGTCATCGGCGGCAATGTCGTCACGACCGGAGGCGCCTCGGTCACTCCTTCCGGCTACTTCTCCGCGGATAGCTTTGAAGCCGGCGGTTTCAGCGGATTGACGCTTAAAGGCGCGGTTTTCTTCCAGGGCGATGTGGACCTCACTTCGCCAGGCTCCATGTGGATCGCCGATGGCGGTGTGATCGGGGCCGCTGGCAAGGTCACGCTGCAAGCCCCGTACGTTGAGCTGGGTCAACCTTTCCTCCCACCGCTCACCGCCACCAGCGCTCCTTTCTTTTTCGATGGCACTCCTGACCTTTTTCCGCCGACCTACGGGACCGGCGCGCTGACGGTCATCGCCAGCCTGATCGATATCGGCAATCTCTCCCTTCAGGATATCGGGAAAGCCTCTTTCATTGCGGACAATGGCGACATCCGCGGCAATGGAACTCTGGATGTACAGGGCAGCATCCTGATGGAGGCCGGCCAGATTTATCCGACCACGGAATCCACCTTCACCATCGCCGCCTATAATTACACCAGCAATGGGAACCCGGAAAACGGCTCCATCACCGTGATTGGCAGCGGTGAGCGCGAGACTCCATATAGCGCCGGCGGCACGCTCAATCTTTACGCAACGGACATCACGCAGGACGGCGTCCTTCGCGCGCCCGGCGGCGTCATCAACCTGGGATGGAACGGCGTGGGCGGCGATCCTCTTACAGGCGGCGCCTTTGATACTTCCGACTCGATCAAGCTGGGCGCCGGCAGTCTCACCTCCGTCTCGCTAATCAATTCCCTTACCGGACAGCCGCTCGAGATCCCCTACGGCATCGTTTACGACGGCACCCAGTGGATCGATCCGGGCGGCCAGGACATCAGCATCAGCGGGCCTCCGGCCAAAAGCGTCAACCTCAATGGCGCTAACATAGCGCAGGCCCACGGCGCGGTGCTCGACATCCGCGGCGGCGGAGACCTGATGTCCTATGAGTTCATTCCCGGCACGCTCGGTGAGAACGACATCCTGGAGACCACTTCCAGTTACGCGATTATCCCAGGGTACGATCTTCAATACGCCCCGTACGCGCCATTCAACAGCCAGGCGACGACTTACTACGCATCGGAAATCGGTTACACCAATAGCAACTTGCAGATCGGCCAGCAGGTCTATCTCGATGGCGTGGGCTCTCTGCCCGCCGGGGTTTACACGCTCCTCCCGGCGCGCTACGCGCTGCTGCCGGGCGCCTTTCTTGTCACCCCGCAGAGCGGCGCCCCGGAGGGCGATAATATCCAGCCCGACGGTTCCTACGTCGTGTCAGGCTACGAGTCCAACGCCTTCCAGAGTGAGCAAACCGCCCAGCCATTGCGGGAATCTTTCCTCGTTGATACCAGCGCGGTGCTCAATAACGAGGCCCAGTACACCCTTGCGCTTGCGAACAGTTTCATCGCCTCCGCCGCGGCCCAGAGCAGCGCTCCCGCTCCCAATCTCCCCAAGAATTCCGGTTCCGTGA
>Ga0206866_1180_pt1 | contig 12418 bp, 11 predicted proteins | sample Alteio_BWOrgCont_40_FD_152626 | JGI IMG/M metagenome (GOLD analysis project Ga0206866, IMG submission 152626) | Enriched cells from forest soil in Barre Woods Harvard Forest LTER site, Petersham, Massachusetts, United States -... | ecosystem: Environmental > Terrestrial > Soil > Temperate forest >... | reverse complement strand
AGGAAAAAAATGAAATACGTATCAATAAAAAAACTATGCACACTTACTTTGATTGCTTTAGTCGGCATGAATCTTCATGCAAGCCGACCCTCAGCCGACGCTAATCCAGGCCTTCCGGCTTGGCTAGCTATGGCCGACAGGGCCCCGCAACAACCAGCCAGTGCTGCCGCGTCCTCTTCTGGGGCTCAAAAAATTAACCTACAAGAGCGAATGGCTCAATTGGAACAAAAAACCAGCCCCCTATCGGCCGGCGTAGACCAATTTTTTCAATCAAAAAACCAACTAACAATGCCTGATTTTTTGAAATCTATACCAGACCTTATGAAATCTGTTACGAAATTTGATGCAGAAATACAGGAAATAAATATCATACTATCATCTATTGAGCTCAGGGTGGGACTAACATTTGAAGCTCTCAAAAAACAATATATCCAAAACTTTAAACGTGTCCCAAGGGCCGATATCACTAAAGTGTATGAATACTTAGGGCTTGATGGAGCACGCGCATGCACATATATGGCTGATGATATTCAAAAAGCATCTAAACAACAAATTGATTCTATGGAAAAAGCAAAAGCATCTGAACAACAAGACGACAATAACGAAAAAAGTTGGCAAGTGCGCCAAAGCCAAGTTATCTTTGGATACCCTTATATAAACGATATTGCAAAAGAGGAATATGACGCATTTCTTGCCCTTAACGCGCAAAGTGCCCAAACACCGGTGAACCTCGGCGCTTCTATTGATATTCCTGATGCAAATTCGTTGGAAACAATAAGAACAGTTAGATCAAAATTGGATGAACCTCGGGAAAAACTCGCCACCATTAAGGCTAAAATAGTAGCAGTTCAACAAGACCAACAGGAGTTTGAGTTTGTTGAAGCCCAAACTATCGATGCCTTAGAAACGAAAGTTAACGACGCAGTTCTTAACGCTACAACACTAACATGGCAATTTGATCTAAATCAGGCGTATACCCGATCAGACTTACATCAGATTAATGAACTGATCGCTCACTTGAGCATTCTTAACGAGTATGTCACAAACTTCAGAACCGATGAATCTCAAAAAATTGAGAAGATGAAAAAAGAGATCGGCAAAATCCTTAAAACACTTGCACAACAAAAAGAAGAGAGAGAACCTCTTAATGCCCAACAAGCAGCCTCTATCGACAAACAGTTAAAAAAAGGCCTGCAAAACGTGTATCAAAGAGGCCTCAGGTTCATAGAATGGGCTCAAAAATATGTATCAGACCGTATTGCAAGAGACTGAAAAACGAGTAAAAACCAGGGATATTAATTTCGCACTGAAAATCTACTTCTGGCCTAATTCAAGTCCTTGCGTAACTATGAGCTTTCTGTTACTATTGTTTTATCGGAATAAAATAATAGGATTTTAAATACGGAGATGTTGTTATAAAGTAAAAAGAATTAGCGTTCACTAGAGCGCATCCATACTCGAAAAAGAAATCATATTAACCTTGTTATATAAGTGAATAAAAAAAATGAACATTTACGTTGGAAATCTATCCCGTCTAGTTACAGAAGAAAAATTAAGAACATTATTTGCTCAATTTGGTACCGTAACTTCAGTTAAAGTTATCAAAGACAAATTCACCGGATCTCCAAAAGGTTTTGCTTTTGTTGAAATGGGTTCTCCAGCTGAAGCTCAACAAGCTATCACTGAATTGAACGGCCAAGAACTAGAAGGCCAAAGATTGAGAGTTAACGAAGCCCGCCCTCGTGAAGCAATGCCTTCACGTCCACGTGGCCCACGTATGAACCGCTTCTAAGCATCATACCTCTCATTTCTGTATAAGAAATACAAGCCCCGGTTGAAAAACCGGGGCTTTTGTGTGTGGTCTTTTAAAGAAAGCCCCCCTGACCTCCAGGTTCTGCCTTCCCAACTCCAGGTTCACCACCCCCTTTCCCATTAAAGTATTTCAAATAGAAGATTCGCTCTTGACAATTCCTATAAAATCCATATTCTTAATAATGTAAAGATGTTTAAGTTAACATCTCGATTGATAAACCCATTTATGGAGGAAATCGTATGAACAAAAACACACTAGCATTGGTAATTGCATTAGCAGTTTCTGGTATTGCAACCTGCAATGCAAACGATGTTGACTCAATTGTAGAGTCAACCGTAGAGTCAACTGAAGTCAAAACAGAAGCTGTTCAACCAACAGAAGTGACCAAAGTAACTGAAGTTACTGAAGTGGCTGAAGTTGCTGTTCAACCTGAATTGACTGAACCTGAGTTGACTGAGCAAGAGTTACAAAAAATGCTTGAAGAGCTTATTAAAGCTCAAGAGCAAGAAGAAGAAAATAGCAGCAAATAATCAATATGCGTAAAAAGGCCCTTGGAAAATAAGGGCCTTTTTATATGAAGATAAATTTAATAACCTTAAACAAAGGAATCACCATGAAAAATATTTTTAAATTATGTGCAATATCTCTTATTTTTAGTGCTTGCGCTGCAATAGCGTCTGCTCCAGCTCAAACTAAAGCTCAGAAAGCTATAGCCGATATAAATGCACGGCTTGAAGATCGCGTAGAAGTAGAAGTGGTAGGTAGCTTTTGGAACCAAACTAGAATTGCTCTCATGGATAGATGGGGAATGAATTCTTATTACTGCATAAAGTCAACACAACCAAAAGACGGAAACGACAAACCTAGTTGTGGGAGCACCTCTTATAAAGCATTCGGAGTAGACCTTTCTATGGATCCAACAGGCAGAATATACGGGGTTAACAATGAAGGCCAGATACCGTTCAGCAAGGAAGATTCAGAAGTAATCACCCAGGCCCTTGAAGCTCGCAAAACTGAACAAGACAAACAAGACGAAGCATCACCTCTTTTTACTGCTTCAGCTGCAGTAGCTGATATCGAGAGAAATTTTTCTGGTCAATCAGTAGACGAATCCCGAGCGGGAAAATATATTGCTGGTAGTCTTGCAAATGAAGGATCAATAAGCCACGGCATAGGTAAATATAACGAAGGCTATGGCTGCACAACAACGTACGATAAAGAAACGGGTGAAACAATCAAATGTTCAAAACGCGCAAGTAATTGTTGGTTTGGTATACCGATTGTTGGCTTATGTAAACCAGATAATTTTCGTTACAATGAAGCACAATCAAAACAACTCGCTCCATATCTTGCAGCTCGCTACAACTATGAGCAAGCAAAGCAAAATTGTGCTAAACAAAAAGAACAAAACAAGAAATAAATCGTAAAACTGAGAGGCTTTAGTGAACTAGAGCCTCTTTTTATAAAGTTAATTTTAAAAAATGAAGGATCACCATGAAAAATATTTTTAAATTATGTGCAATATCTCTTATTTTTACTGCTTGCGCTGCAATGGCATCTGCTCCAAAAGAAGAAACGCCAGCTGAGCATGCTATAGGACACTTAACATTGAACGCGTATTTTTCAGCGCCAGTATATCAAGAGATAAGCACTGACGCTAAGGGCGCCTATGTAACCCACAGTGTAAACGAAAGAGGAACCCACGTTCCCCTCTATTCTTGCACAACGAGATCTGGTAAATCTGGCGAAGAAAGTGTTTGTGCCACGCTCACCAGGAATGCTCTATTCACTCATTTCTTAGTTTTAGACAATAAAAACTCAGCGGTACTCGCTCAATATCTTAAACAGCGCTGCAATAGACTAGAAAAGCACAGCGAAGGACAAGATGGTCAAACATACCTTGCAGAGTTTCGCGATCAATACAGTGCCCAATATGAACAAGGAAAGCAAGACAAGAAATAAATCGTAAAATATAGGCCCTTGAGAAATCAGGGCCTATTTCTACGAAGATAATTTTTAATAATTTTAATAAACAAAGGATCACCATGAAAAATATTTTTAAATTATGTGCGATATCTCTTATTTTTAGTGCTTGCGCTGCAATAGCATCTGCCCCATCCCCAACAGAAACCCCTGCTCAACGAGCTATAGCTGATATTGAGGCACGTTTCCCTGGACAATCGGCACATACTGTTGATTATGGCACTGCTCTTAAAACAGCAAAAAAATCTGTTACACTTGGTATAGGTTTTTGGCCTCAAACAGCTTATATCTGCTACAGACCACACAATAGATTTTTGGGTACAAGCAGAAACATGTGCGCACAAATTTCGCATGATACTGTTAGTGATACAACTACTCACATAACCTATACTCCAGCAGATTCGAAAGTAATCGCTCAGCATCTTGCAGGTTGCAAACTCGCTGAACAAAAGCACGTAGATAGTAACTTTTTATCCCATTTCAAAGAAGCTATGGGAAATTAGAATATTTTTATACGAAGATAATTTTAATAACTTTAAACAAAGGACAGACCATGAAGATTTTTAATAAGATCGCGATAATAATGACAACATTAAGCTTACAGACTTATACAATACAAGCATCTATGCCAGCGGCACCCGCTTCGGCTGCTTCAAACCAATCTGAAGTTCCAAATACCTATAATGGTCAACTCATTGATAGTAAGTCGATCATCAATCTTGGACCTCAAGCACCACAAGAAGTACAGCAAGTCGCAGCACAATTGGTCGCACAACATCCTCAACTTGTCGATGCACTACTTGGATATGATTCTCTAACCGGAGATATAAAACCATTGATGGTAAAAGCCAAAGCACAACTTGCACAAGATGGAATCGTTAATAAAAGTAATTGGAACTATGTTTTTGCATTACGAAATTCACCAGATTGGCTCGTTAAAATAGCTGGTCCGGCAAATCGTGACGAAAATATCAGCGTACTTGCACATCATGTATCTGGTGCACCCTATTACTATGGTAGGCCTTTAGCAAAAGGAGATGCCGATGCTGTATTGTTAGAACATCTAAGTGACGATGAGTTTGACCAAGAAATAAAGGATCAAAAACCGGTCATCAACAAAGATGCTCACAAAACATTCCAAACGATCAGCCGATACGCGTATTATCTTGCATTTCTTAACGCACAAAAACAACATGGTTTTAAGCATGTGACAGTTCCTGAAACATACCTTGTACATATTCCTGGTCGACCAACTGACGTATCTGACAGAAATTATATGGTCGTTGAAAGACAAATTACAGGAGGACCTGTCGAAACATTGACACACGAAGAAGCAGAGGAAGCAGAAACCGCCATCAAAGAAATTGGATTGTTTCAGGCAAAAAGAGATGATTTTTGGAAGGAAGCTTCTACTGGCAAGCTTGTGTTACTTGATATGGAACAACCAAACAATTCTAATCCACGAGATTTCTTCCATAAAAATCGCGCAAAATTTGAAGGTAATGCCAATTGTGGACTGCAACACTTTAGAGAAAGCTTCAAAGGCAGCATTCAAGAAAAACAAGACAAGAAATAAATCATAGAATTGAGTATCATTATAAAAAGGCCCTGGAAAAATAGGGCCTTTTTACACGAAGATAATTTTAACAATTTTTTTAAACGATAGGATCACCATGAATATTTTTAAAGTATGCGCGATACCTCTTATTTTTAGTGCTTCGATTGCAATAGCGTCTGGTCCGGCAAAAAAAACTCAATCCCAAAAAATAAATAGCTCCGCATCATCTTCCAGCTCAAGCGCATCCGTTGCTGCAGATGCAGCGCAAGCAAGTGCGCCAAGCGAGTCTTTAGCATACCCTCATTCTGCTTATAAACGGGCTGAATTTGAAGAAGATAAGCAGAAATTTCTTGCGAGCGGTATGAAATACAAAGAATTCAGAAGAGGGACAGGTACTGAATGCGGAGGTTCTTATGGCCATTGGTTTTATAAAAAAATAGATGGCTCCGTTACTCATTCTTTCAATAACAGTTCTGGATTTTCTGATGAACGGGATGCATGGTTATTTCAAGCATATGCTCATAATGACAGCATAGCTAAAGTAGCAAGTAATGGTTGGTCTGCTAATCACGCCGATGTTAGTCCCAGTGCTAATTCATTATTAGAAAAGTTGGCGCATGATGTTACAACTCCTCCCAGACGCACAGCTGTTATGCACAATGGATCTATGCAAGTTGCAGTGGATGATCCTCATGCAAGAACAGATTGGTTAGCTGAACAACTTGAAAGCAACGATAAAGGTCCTTTATTGCAACAACTATTTGTAGGATTGTGGAGAAACAGAGATAGAACTCTTGTCGCAGCAATAGATAATGCTCAAAGAACACAAGAGAGCAATAGAAATCGGGGTGTATACCTTAGTAAAGAGCAAAACAGTAAAATAGCAGAACAAGTAGGATGTGACTGTAGACGGCCGACGTGCGAAAAAACAAAATGGAAAATTGCCAGGTTTGAAAACGCAGCGGTTTATGACCATACTATAAGAACCAGAGAACTCCCATTAGGCGTTTTCCCTGCATGGATACAAATGCAGCAAGGAAAGTTTCGAATTTCTAAAAGTACATTAGCCAATGCGCAACAACCGCAAAGAACGTTATCATCTAATCCACAATTTCAACATGCAATAGCAAATCCGGTGTACATAGCTCAGGGTGCTCCAGGGGGCCCAATAGAAATAAAGCCAGGGCAAGCGGCAAGTAGTTCATCAAACGGGTAATTTTAATAATTTTAAACGAAAGATCAACATGAATATTTTTAAATTGTGCGCGATAGCTCTTATTTTTAATGCTTCGGCTGCTATAGCGTCTTCTCCGTTCATAGACAAAACTCAAGCCCAAGTCGCTATAGCTGATATGAAGAGCTACCCGCTTTCTGCAGACTCAGTAATAAGGGAAGAAAGAGAAGAAGAGGCTGAGAAAGTAGTTTCATATTCTATAGGAGACAATAAACATGGTTATCACTGCGAAACAAGAACAAATGGCGCAAAAGATAGAAGAACCAATTGTTCACTGTTTGATTATATGTTATATGGTGAAAGGCAAAAATTTCCTAAAGAGGCTTCAGTAAAAATCAATCAATATCTTGCAGATCGTCAAGCTGCCCAGGGAAAGCAAAACATAGCACCTTCTCCATTCGTAAGCCGAAATCAAGCACAGGTCGCTATAGCTGAAATAAAGGGCTATCCTCTCTCTGCAGACAGAGTAATAAAGGAAGAAAGAGAGGAAGACGCTGATAAAATAGTTTCATATTCCATAGGAGACAAGAAACGTGGTTATCATTGCGAAACAAGAATAAATGGGGCAAAAGATAGAACAACTAATTGCTCGCTTTTTGATTATATGTTATATGGCGAGAGGCAAAAATTTCCTAAAGAAGCATCAGTAAAAATCAATCAATGTCTTGCAGATCTCCACGCTGGCCAAGGAAAGCAAAACAAGAAATAAATCTTAGAATTGAGTTTCATGTAAAAAAAGGCTCTGGGAAAAACCAGGGCCTTTTTTTACATGAAACTGATTTTATTTAAAGGAAAGGGCATCATGAATATTTATGATACAAAAATTAATTGAACATTTTAGCTATTACAAATATCATAGAACGGTGAATAATTTTATAAAAAATCTGCCCTTAACACAAAGAGTACATTCATGAGCAAAATATTTAAACCGTTATTATTAACGATGCTAGTTGTCCTTGCCATTGTAGCCATCATTGCTATTGCATCAAAATCAATTCTACGTAAAACAGAAAAATTTATTGTCATTACTGACTTAGAACCTGATGATCGAATCGCATTGCATGTACTGGCTGCCAGAATTCCTAAAGATCAAATTTTGTTTGTTGGAACAACAGTAAAAAACGCAGCCCGAAAAAAAGAGCTCACCAGAAAATTATTAGATCAATTACAGTTGCAAGATGTCCCACTATACCAAGGCTCTGGCGGGAGCGCAGCAAGTTACCATGATATTGCCTCATCGCGAGCAGCTCGTCAATATTCCCAGGAAGGTGAAAACTTACTTTCAGTTGAAAAACTCAATGAACTAGAACATGCAGATTATTCCAGCACAGAGTTGCAAAACCATCTCAAAAATGCATTGGAAGAAAATCATGATGTACAAATAATTTTACTCGCTCCCCCTACAGATTTAGTTGCAGTTTTAGCAGAAACACCTTCATTGAAAAAAAATATTAAACATATCTACATCATGGGTGGATGGGTAGAACTACAAGAACATGAACAGACAGTTTTAAGGACCACGTACAATTGGAATATGGATCCCGTAGCAAGTGCACAGCTCATGAAAATGAATGATATGCCTATGACGCTTTATTCTTCACATACCATCAAAGAATCTTTTAGCGGAGGAAGTTGCAACATCGATAACGCCACCGCTGTTATCAACTGCATGAATGAACTGCAATCACAGATGCCAAGCTTGAAAGACCAAACCATAGCAGCGCTCAGTTGGGATGAGCACATCATGGCGCAAATTCCTGCGCTAAAAGAAGTTATAGAGCCTTACAAAGGCAAACAGTTCACACCCGCAGATCCACTGGTTATTATTGGCATCATAAATAATGATCTTATCGCATCTGAGCAAGCAGTTGATGTCAAGATTGATCTGACTGATTTAGATGCATCAAAAGGATTTCGTGTGTATGTTACACCAAATTGGGCATCAAAAATAAGATTAGTCCAAGAGATCAATGTTGATGTTTTTAAAAAACAACTCGTTGAGAGTTTGCATATGCTCAATACGGCAAGAGGGGCGTCTCGGAATCGGTAGATAATATTTTGCATATATTTTTATCTGGACTATCCTGAAAACAAAATTAACAAATTTTCATAACTATTAAAAAAGGATAGGCCTTATGCAAAAAATATTTACTAAACCATTTTTTTGGATACCGTTCGTTGTATTGTCCCTGTTGGGCATAGCTTTTACCGTAAAATATTTTTCTACCGCTTTTGCCATTATCAATGTAAAGCTTGATATGAATCGGTCACAAGCGCTTGAAAAAGCAGCAACAGTTGCAACGCAATTACATCTGGGTCCTGACGGATACCGTCAAAGCGCATCATTTGAAACAGACGAGGAAACTCAAAACTTCGTTGAACTGGAAGGTGGAGGCAAAAAAGCTTTTGCCGACATGATACACGATAGATTTTACTCTCCGTATACATGGAAAGTGCGCCACTTTAAAGAGTTTGAAAAAAATGAAACAGTGTTGTTTTTTAAACCTGATGGCACACCCTATGGCTTTGAAGAAAAACTGTCTGAAAATGCTAAAGGCGCAGCACTGGAAAGTGAACAAGCTCGCCTTGTAGCAGAAAAATCTGCGCAAGAAGATTGGCACATTGTCTTATCAGAATATACGTTAATCGAAACATCAAAAGAAGTACAACCATCTGAACGTATCGATCACACCTTCACGTATGAACGACCAGATGTACATGTTGGCAAAGGACATTATCGTCTTAAGTTAGTGATAAGTGGCGATAAACTAACAGAGTTCACCCATTCTGTTAAAATTCCCGAAGCATTCACTCTACGCTATAAAGAGATGCGATCAGCAAATGATAACATTGCCAAAGGTGCCAATATGGTTGTGATGGTTCTTTATCAGCTTGGCGCTTGTCTGATCGGACTCTTTTTGCTAAGTCGCCGCAGGTTGATTATTTGGAAAACACCAGTCGTTTTGGCAATAACTATATCGGCATTGGATGCGTTGGTAACGATAAATCAGTTACCCCTTGCATGGATGCATTATAACACAGCCCTGTCACTCAACGGATTCGTGCTTAAATTTATTATATCGTTGCTGTTTCAATTTTTGTATATGAGCGTACTGGTTAGTTTTGTTTTTATGGCAGCAGAAAGTTTAACGCGTGTAGCACTGGGCAATCAGCCACGCTTATGGGAATCATGGTCAACACAATCGGCAAGTTCGTTTGCTATCCTTGGTAGAACAATGGCTGCTTATTTGATGCCGTCTATATATTTGGCATATGGTGTAGCATTTTACCTTGTCACTATCCAATGGTTTGGTTGGTGGTGGCCATCAGGAGAAATTGCTGATCCCAACATTCTTGCCACGTATTTGCCTTGGCTTTCGCCCATTGTTAAGTCGCTCGGTGCAGGATCTATCGAAGAATGTTTGTTTCGGGCCGTGCCTTTAGCATCAGCAATTTTGATAGGAAGACGGTTTGGCAATAAATGGATCTGGCTCATTGCGACCCTGATAATTCAAGCAATTATTTTTGGCGCTGCACATGCAAATTATCCAGCACAACCGGCTTATGCTCGCATCGCAGAACTATTCTTTCCTTATGTAGTCAATGGACTGATATATCTTCGCTTTGGGCTATTGCCGGTTATTGTTGCACATTTTACGTATGATACTGTTTTGTTTGCGCTACCACTTTTTGTTTCCACTGCAGCAGGTGCATGGATGAATCAAGGTATGATAATTGTTTTGGCCGCAATACCACTACTGGTCGTCATGCGTGCTCGTTTGAAAATGGGCAGATGGCATATGCTCCCCGAAAGCTTATTGAACTCTTCATGGCAACCGGAAAAATCGGACGAGCAAACAGAATACGAACCAGTAATAGCGGACAAAATTATTACATTCACTCAAAAAACAAAAGGGATCATGTTAATCGCTGGCGTTGTTGGTGCGGCTCTTTGGCTCTATGGCACACAATTCAAACAAGATGGTCAACCATTACCCCTCACACGCTCGGCTGCTATGCAAACAGCGCACGATGCACTGCAAAATCGCTCCGTTGCTGTTCCACCATCCTGGATGTTGTTGCCCAGTGTTGCCGGCAACTATACAGACAACACTGATACAGAACTCATGCATGAATTTATTTGGCAACACGGTGACAAAAAGACATACCAATCATTACTTGGCACTTATTTGCCGCCTGCACGATGGACTATGCGATTGGTGACATGGACAGGTGACGAAACACAAAAATCTGAAGCGTACGAAATGTCGATTACCAAATCCGATGCTCTTTATCGATTGCGGCATCAACTGCCTGAAAGTGCAACCGGATTGGAACTGACCGAATCAGAAGCTCGTCTGATTGCGTATGATGAAATAGAAAAAACATTTCATGTACATGCCCAAGAATTAAAAGAGGTCAGCGCAGTTGCAGTGAAACACCCAATGCGCAAAGATTGGACCTTTATATTTGCCGACACTGCGCCTATTGCCTTAGATCAAGGACAAGCACGCATCGGCGTAGAAGTTGCAGGCAACCAAATTGTTGATAGTGAGCGCTATATACATGTGCCTGAAGATTGGCAACGAGACCACTACAACAAAAAAAGTATCTTTAAATACATTGGCATTCTTTGCACCATGTTTTTGTATCTTTTGCTGTGCCTAGGTCTGGCTGCTGCATTGAAAAAAACCAACATACAAAGTTTATTGTCCAAAAAAACAGCGATGTATGCTGGCGCTCTTGCACTCATGTATTTGGTTAAAATTGTTAACATGTGGCCATACCTGATTGCAAATTTTTATACCAGTGAGCCCTTTTTCCATCAAGCGTTTTTGGCCGTAGGCATGTTATCAATTGTTGCATTGTGCAAAGCAGGGGGTTTCGGTTTAATTATTGCGCGCATTAATTCTTGGAAAAAATCGTATGTTTCATTACCCTATGGCACATCACTATTGTATGGCATCTGCGCCGGCACATGTGCAACCGGTGTGTATGCGCTATTGCACAAACTGGCACCTTCATGGGGACCCGTTTGGGCTAACTATGCACAACTGCCCGCATATATTCCTTGTATTGGCATCATCATAGAAAGTCTCAGTTTATACATCAACATAACCATGCTCATATTATTGCTGTATATAATTATGGACCATATCTGCAAAACATGGTCAGATAACAAAAAAATCTCCATCCCAGTCTGCATCACCTTTGGCATACTGACGACAAATGTCGCCGAAATTGAATCTATACTATTTTGGCTATTATCTGGCGTTGTTGTAGGATTGATGTTGTGGGCCATCTATCATGTTATCGCCCATTATGACCGTTGCGTAATTCCTATAGCTGTTGGTATTTTTATTATAGGACAATTGATCCAACAAGCCTTATTTAACGCATATCCCACCGCATTTTTAGGTAATATTCTTGCATGCGTTTGTATATTAGCGGTATCTTATCTGTGGTCGAAAAAATTACAATAACCAAGAAGGGATTTCCCATGAGCAAACATATTGATGCATGTAATACCTGTATTGTACAATGTGAAAAATGCATACACACGGCGCAAGACTGTTGCGCACATTGCAAACCTGGCGCACCGTCGAATCATATAAACGTATCATGTCAAAATGAGTGCAAAAAAACGGTGCAAGAATGTCATGCCTGTATTGAAGCGTGTAAAGAACATATGAAACATTGTAACAACGAACGCTGTTTAAAAGCATGTGAACAGTGCATTAAAAAATGTTACGATTGCATTTTGCAATGCCAAGCGTGTGTTGACAACTGTGCAACGAGTGACGCTGCGTGTGCAGTGTCGTGCAAAGAA
>Ga0206866_1135_pt2 | contig 12538 bp, 4 predicted proteins | sample Alteio_BWOrgCont_40_FD_152626 | JGI IMG/M metagenome (GOLD analysis project Ga0206866, IMG submission 152626) | Enriched cells from forest soil in Barre Woods Harvard Forest LTER site, Petersham, Massachusetts, United States -... | ecosystem: Environmental > Terrestrial > Soil > Temperate forest > O... | reverse complement strand
TATTAAGGACAATCTTGACGGTCAACGGGTTCTCTATCTAGAAGGCGGTGCCTTGCAAGACGAGACGCATCCGTTCGCGAGTCGGTTCAACATTGTCGAAGTTGAATTACCCGAGCGAAAGCAGCGACTTGCTCAATGCGAGTGGAACAAGGACCACTACACTGCAACTACACGGAGTGACTGGGCCCCGCTGGTTGAAAATCGTGCATTCCGCCATGAATTTCGCGTAAGCGACACTTTTCAGCGTTTTCTGGACGATCCTGGTGCCGGATACACACACAGCCGCAAGCGCGAAGTGACGCTTCGCGACATTTATGTCTACCCTGATCTCACTGTTAGACGGCCGAGAACCAAAGCCGAACCGGCAGAGGTATTGGCGGAGCAATTCCACGATTTCCTGCGAACCTCTGACCGGGTGATATTTGAAGGGCCCGCTCAATCAGGTCGTACGGCACTAGCCAAAGTGGCGTTTGCAGATTTATTGAACATTATCGGTCGTGTTCCTATTTTCCTCAATGGACCCGAGCTAAAGTCGGCATCGGAACAGGCATTTGAAAACCGCCTGTCCACGGCGGTAGCGGAACAATACACGCCTACATTGGTGGAAAGATTCAATGTACTTGAGCCGGCCAAGCGCGCCTTGATCGTCGATGATTGGCAGAAAGCAAGGTTAGACTCAAAGTCGAGGCTAGCGTTTCTGTCACTCGCAAGAAGGCAATTCGGCAAAATATTTTTGTTTTCCGACCCGATTTTCGACCTTCAGGAGTTTGCAACGAAGGCAAAGGATCAGTGGACCCTCCTTGAATTTGACCATGCGTCACTCCCGCAGTTCGGGTACAAGGCTAGAGGTCGCTTGATCGAAAAGTGGCTAACGCTGGGTCGCGACCAGCTCGAAGACACGCAGGAGTTTGTTCGGGAGATCGACGAAGTCGAAAATACCTTAACGACTCTGCTGGGAAAGAACACACTGCCAAAGTTTCCGTTCATGGTGTTGTCGGTTCTGGAGGCTTATCAGGAGAGAAAAACGACCAGAGTAGAAGCGGGCTCATATGGGTACGTCTATGAGGTCCTTATCACGACGGCGCTAGCCTCGACTGCAAAGTCTCCGAGTGACATAGACAAGAAATATGCGTTTCTCACGCACCTGGCCTACCGGATGTTTAAATTGGGCAGCGATACTCTTTCTTACGCCGATATCAGTAGCGTATCTGAATACTACTTCCGTTCCTACGATGTACGAATAGACGTTGATTCGATGCTGGAGGATCTAATCGGCGCAAGGGTGATGATCGTTCATGAAGGCAACTATCGCTTCCATTATGGCTACTATTTCGATTATTTCGTCGCCCGATACTATAAAGACTCCATGCAAAACCCAAGTGATCAGACGCGTGAGCTGGCCGCAGAGATCTCGGAAATGGCTGATCACATATATTGGGACCAATATGCAAGGATCTTGATGTTCTTCTTGTACTTCACCAGGGACAACGACCTAATTGCACAGCTGATTCACAACGCAAGCGAGGTCTTTAGCCAGTATCCACCTGCCAATCTCGACAACGACGTTGATTTCGCGAACGAACTCTACAAAACGGCGCCGACCGCAGAACTTCCTTCTGGTGATGTGCGCACCCACCGTGAAGAACGACGAAAACAACTTGACGAAAACGAAAGGAAACTCCCTAGCACTCCTGAAGGGAAGAACGTCCGATACTCTGAAGGTCTGACGGACAATGACAAAATAGATATCGCGATGAAGTATTTGGGGTTGCTGGGGCAAATTCTACGAAATTTTCCAGGCTCGCTAAAAGCGGAAGCCAAACTAGCCATTGCCCAATGCACGTATCTGCTCGGTTTGAGAAGCCTTGCCGCCGTCTTAGAGCTAATCCGCAAGGCTGTTTCATACTACCGTCAAGCCTTGACTGAGGCGCTGGCAATGGAAGTGACGGCAGGAGAACAAGAACGAACGACCGCAGCAGACGGTAGTGAGGAAGGGGCGGTGTCTAACGTCGGAATTGATCGGGAGCAACTCGTCAGGCTGGGGGAACTTGCGGATGATCTGTTCTTGTTGTTGACTCGTTTCGGTGTACTCGGTCTAATCAAAACGATCTCGATGAGTGTGGGCTCGCCTGAACTAGATCAAACCTATTCGAACGTCCTCGGCGCCCTACCCGATACCTACGCGATCCAGCTCGTGGACCTGTCAATTAGGCTCGATCATTTCCGCGGATTTCCTGAAAATCAAATACGGCGACTGAATGACCGCGTAGAGAAGAATACGTTCGCGCGCCAAGTGCTTCTTGACTTGGTTGTGCACCATTTGAGGTTCTTTGAGGTAGATTACCGGATGCGTCAGCGAGTCGCATCGTTACTGGGTTTTAAGGGCTCTCACCCGAAGATTTTGGAACACCGGCCCAAACTCCTCAAACCGTCTGGGCACGGGTCCGATAAGTGAAGCTCATAGCTGTGCCTTCCGACTCTGCCCACATTCCGATTTCCAAAATTTCGTCGGGGCTAAAGGAGATCAATTAAAACCCCACCCCCTGGTCCAAAGCCTAAACTCGGGCGATTTTTCCAAAAAATGTGCGGGGCGATTATCTAGTGTGTGTCAATTGGCCTGGCCCGCGAATCGAGCGCAGATCGGCCGCAAATTGGCAGTAACTTGGCGCTGGAAAGCGAACCTGCTCATTGACAGCGTATGGCGTAAGTGTATATTCAAGCGATGCTGAAGCGCACGACAATCTGGCTTACGCAAGAGCAGGTCAAGAGACTACAGACCGTTGCCAAGCGCAAGGGTCTCAAGGCCGCGCAATTGATTCGGCTCTACGTCGATGCTGGGTTGAGCAAGGAGAAGAAGCACTAGAAAAAAAACGGGCCTGCCGACTGTATCAGCAGCCGACAAGCCCTAACTCACATAGGAGGGTGTACTCCCATGGAAGCTTCATCAAGTCTATCGCAACACTCGTCTGTCTATTCGATCATCACCGAGCAGATCGTCCTGCAATTGGAATCTGGCGTCGCGCCATGGCGCAAGCCGTGGAACGTCGCACACCCCGCAAATCTGCTCAGCCGGAAACCCTATCGCGGAATCAACGTCCTGCTGCTCGCAGTTCGCGGATACGGCTCTCCCTACTGGCTCACGTACAGACAGGCAACAATGCTGGGCGGAAACGTCCGCCGTGGCGAGCACGGAACCAAGGTTGTCTTCTGGAAGATTGGCACGCGCGAGACTGAAGACGCGGACGGGGATACCGTCGAACGCAAGTCCATCCTGCTTCGCTACTACACCGTGTTCAACGTCGAGCAGTGTGAAGGGATCGCCGCGCCGATGGCTGCACCCGCCGTCAACGCAATTGAGGAATGCGAGCGCATCGTGCGGCAGATGCCGAATCCGCCAGCGATGCAGCAAGACGGGCGCGCGTGGTACAGGCCGTCTACTGATACCGTAGGGATGCCATCCCGCAACGTGTTCAACTCAGCCGAAGAGTATTACTCCACGCTATTCCATGAGCTGACGCACAGCACAGGCCACACGTCGCGCGTCGGGCGTGAGGGCATCGAGAAGCTAAACACGTTCGGCTCTGAGTCGTACTCCAAAGAGGAACTAATCGCGGAGATGGGCGCGGCGATGCTCGCGGGTGTCGCTGGAATCGAGCGGAACACAATCTCCAATTCTGCGGCCTATCTTCAGTCGTGGATAACCGTGCTCAAGAGCGATGCGCGCATGGTGGTATCAGCCGCATCCCAAGCGCAAAAGGCCGCCGACTACATCCAAGGGGGCGCGCGATGAGCGCCCCCAGTTTTGCATTCCCGCAGCCACTCGCGGAGAAGTACCGTCCGCACGCCATAGCCGACTTCATCGGCTTGGACAAACCGAAGCGGATTCTCTCGAAGTTTGCGGAGAATCCGTATTCGTCCGCGTGGCTCTTCGCCGGTCCAACCGGAACCGGCAAGACCACGATGGCTCTAGCGCTTGCGGAGATGCTCCGCGCGGAGCTACACCACATCCCCTCGCAGCAGTGCAACATTGCCAGCGTCGAAGACGTGATGAGGCAGTGTTGGTATGTTCCCGCGTCTTGCGGATTCCATCTCGTGCTCGTGGACGAGGCCGACCGGATGACCCCAGCCGCACAGTTACACTTTCTCTCCAAGCTGGACGCCACGGCCTTCCCTCCACAGACTATTTTCGTTTTCACCTGCAACGGCACCGATGGCCTGGAACCACGATTCCTGAGCCGTACTCGGCAGATCGACTTTTCCAGCTATGGCATGGCGTGCGAGGCCGCGCGTCTGCTCGAAGCCATCTGGCAGTGCGAGGCCAACGGCGCAGCGGCACCAAACTTCGCGCGCATCGTGAAGGAATCCTCGAACAACGTTCGGGACGCACTGATGTTCCTCGAAACCGAATTGCTGGCGGTCTGAGCCTATGCGAGCCGCCATTTACGCCCGCGTCTCAACCAGCAACCAAGGTCAGGACCCGCATGTGCAAACCCGCGAACTTGGCGAGTTTTGCGAACGTCGTGGGTGGACCCTCGTCGAATACGTTGACATCGGAATCTCGGGCACAAAGGAAAGGCGCCCAGCCCTGGACCGGCTCATGGCGGACGCGCACAAGCGCAGGTTTGACGTGGTTGTCGTCTGGCGTTTTGATCGCTTCGCCAGGTCGGTCTCCCACCTGCTGCGGGCGCTGGAGACGTTCAACTCCCTGGGCATTGCGTTCGTCAGCCTGTCCGAGCAGATCGACACTTCTACGCCAACGGGCAAGATGGTGTTCACAGTGCTCGGCGCGGTTGCCGAGCTTGAACGCAGCCTGATCGTAGAGCGCGTCCGAGCCGGTTTGCGGAACGCCAGAGCGAAGGGCAGACAGCTTGGCAGGCCTCGCGTTGTCGTGGATGCCGCTGAGATTGCCCGTCTGCGCGACGGCGGAGCCTCCTGGCCGCAGATTGCCCGTGAGCTGGGCGTTAGTGTGGGGACGGTGTATCAGGCGGCGCGTAGGCTTTCAAAAAACCTGCCGGATTGAGCGGCTGTAAGCTGCTGATTCCGCGAGGCCGCGAGGGACCGATTTTGGCTTTCGAGAATCATCCGTTTGTTGCAAGCCTGCGATTGCGTTCTCGACCCCATAGAGAACGGTCAGCTCCCCGGAAAAGCAATCCCAAAGGGGCAGTGCTACAATTCTGGTCAATTACGATGCGATTTGTAGTGGAGAACCACCATGCGGGTATCAAGAGCGAGCCTTGCGATTTTCTGTCTGTTGCTTGTAGGTCCTCTATGCGCGCAAACAAACGAACAGCAACAGACCATAGTTGAGGGGAAGTTGCTACGCGTCGCTGGAATTGGCGGCGAATCCACGGGTTGGGGAATCCGCCTCGACCAGGCAATCAAGATACAAGGAAACCTGTTGAACACCATCGAAGTAGCAGGTCAAACCAAAGAATTGGAAGCGTTGGAAAACAAGCATGTCGAAGCGACCGGCAGAATATCCACGCGACGCGGCGTAGAAAGGGGCGAATGGCCCGTTTTAGAAATCGGTTCTGTAAGGGAAACTAAGACGAAATAGGACAAGGAACGTCGCCAGATTTGGCATCATAACTGGATATGCAACTTGACAATCTATTTGCGCGATAACAAGATGTGCTGCTTGTACCAAGCCGAAGTTGCGGTCTGATTTTAGGTCTTCGCGTCCCCCGAATCGAAAGCTTGAGGACACTTCACATGTGTCGATCCGCGCGTTGGTTGGCGCTTCTACTACTGGCGCATCTACTCCCGGCCTGGTTCCTTTCTGCTCAAGTTTCGCCTACCCCTGAAATCCATGTGGCTACCCGCACGGACTGGTCAAACCAACCCAAATACAAAGCAAACGAACTCCTCGTTCGCTTTCGGCCAGGCACAGCTGACTCAGCCATGGGCGCGGCGCATGCCGCCCTGTCGGCACAAAGTGTAAAAAGTTGGCACAGTGTTGAAGGGCTCCAACTTGTACGTTTGCCAGCAGGGACGAATCTCAAAACCGCGATTGCTACTTATCGCCAAAATCCAAATGTGCTCTACGCCGAACCAAATTATATTCTTCACGCGTTCGAAACGGTGAACGACCCCTTATTCCCTCAACAATGGGACCTCCAAAATACAGGTCAGGGTAGCGGTTTGATCGGAGCCGATATTCATGCAACTCAAGCATGGACTCAGACGACAGGGAGTTCTAACGTCGTTGTGGCAGTGCTCGACACAGGAATCGACTATACCCATCCTGATCTCGCTGCGAACGTTTGGACAAGTTCTTCGGGCTACTCCGGAACTCTCAACGGCACAGCCATAAACTGTGCGGCTGGCACGCACGGTTTTAACGTCGTGGCCGGCACTTGTGATCCGATGGACGACAACGGTCATGGCACACACGTGTCTGGAACGATCGGCGCGATCGGAAACAACAATATCGGCATCGCCGGAGTGAATTGGTCCGTCCAGATCATGCCTTGCAAATTTCTCGATTCAACCGGCTCGGGAACTACCGATGCGGCGGTGACCTGTCTTGATTTCGTCCAAGCCATGAAAGGCCTCGGCGCAAATGTGGTTGCCACTAGCAACAGTTGGGGAGGCGTTGGCTTCTCTCAAGCACTGTCAGATGCCATACAGGCGCAACAGGAGGATGGCATCTTATTCATCGCAGCGGCGGGAAATGAATCTGAGGACAGCGATCTAAATCCAATCTACCCAGCCAACTTCTTCCTTCCGAATATAATTCCTGTTGCCGCCACCGATCGTTTTGACAATCTGGCCTACTTTTCAAATGTTGGCTTACATTCAGTTTACATCGGGGCACCTGGGCAAGAGATTCTCAGCACAACTCCGAACGATACGTACTCCGTAATGAGCGGTACTTCTATGGCGACTCCTCATGTAACCGGAGTTGCAGCCCTTCTTGCGGCGTTCAATCCACAATGGGATTGGCGTACCATCAGAAATCTCATTCTGGCAGGTGGTGATAACCTGCCGTCGCTTTCCTCAACCGTGACGGGAAAGCGTCTCGATGCTTACGGATCGATGACTTGCGCAGACTCTGCGGTCGAAAGCAGGCTGCAGCCAACTCTGGATGCCATTGCTGGTTCCGTCGGGCAACCGATCACTCTGGCAGCACTCAACATCAATTGTGGGCTGCCCGCAGGGCCTGTCAGCGTCACTGTTTCGCCCGGCGGGCAAACGATTCCCCTGGTAGACAATGGCACGGGTGTCGATCTGGCTGCTGGCGATGGGATCTATACTGGTCAATGGACTCCAGCCGGTCCGGGCAATTACACGCTGACGTTTTCAGCTGGCGATTCGGTAGATGTTACTGTCCTGAGCAATTACGGGGTTGAAGAATCGAGCTCAAATTATCAAACCATTGAAGGAACTAATCTGAATCTCGGCGACGATAACATAGCCACGATCACTTCGCCGTTCCCTATCCAGTTCGGAGGTGGCTCGTTCACGACGCTGTACATCAGCAGCAACGGCACCATCAGCTTCACCAATGCGTTCGGAGATTACATCAACCTTCCGCTCCCGTTGGATGCCGATCAAGTTAACGTTCCCGACAATCCCCCTCCACCGATTGAGGACCAGCCTGTCGTCACGTTGATTGCTCCGTTTTGGCAGGATCTCTATCCGACTCAGGGAACAGATCGAAATGTGTTTTGGGATGTGGTGGGAAGCGCTCCGAATCGTCGATTAGTGATCGAATGGCGCAATGTAGGCACATACCTGTGCCGCGACAGCAGCAACGTAAACGTGACCTTTCAAGTAGTTTTCTCGGAGAATAGCAGCAATTTCTACTTCAATTATTCGAACGTGATCTTTGGGGGTGCCTGTTCCGATCAGGATTCTGGAGATTTCGCGACCATCGGTATGCAAATCACCCAGCAAGTGGGAGCTCAGTGGAGTAATGAATCTACTTCGGTTGGAAATGGTATGTCCTTGACCTGGAGCATGACACCGGCAAATTCGCCTCCAAACCCTGTTCCGACTCTCGCGTCCGTATCCCCATCTATCCTCACGACTGAACAGCCAGGCACCATTTTTACGTTGACCGGAACGGGATTTGTTCCAGGCTCCGACGCAGACAGCTTGCCGACCACATATATCAGCAGTACGCAGTTGCAAGTCTTCATCCCTGCACCCCAACCGGGTCTCGTCGCTGCGGGAACATCGTACCCATTTTACGTTGTCAATCCAGCTCCGGGCGGCGGCACTTCAAACACGCTCACGCTTCCGGTTGCGGCGTCACCCCCGCAGATCACATCGCTTTCTGTTTTGAACGTACCGGCTGGAAGCTTCGGTTTTTTGCTTACGATCAATGGTTCCGGATTTACTGAATTAGGAAATGTCAATTGGAGTGGCCCAACCGGGCAATCTGGCTGGTCTGGCGCCGAGCCACTCATCACCGGCAACCAATTAACCTATGTCGGTCCAGACATAACCTATGTCAGTCCAAATCAAATCATCGTTCCTATACCAGCATCTCTCATCACGACCGCCGGAATGGCGACGCTCCAAATTCAAAATAACTCCACCGTTTTCTCTAACCTATTTCCTTTCACGATCACATCTGCACCGGCTTCATCGCAGGGATCGGTGTCTATGACCGCCCCAGCGAACTCTTCGCTCGCGCCACGAAAACCGATGACCACGCCTCTTCCTGCGCGCTTCGAAGGGTGGAAGCTTGCTCTACAAACTGGAGGACGGTTCCTGAATCAATTTTTGAGATCGCCTGCGGCATTGCGGGCCACCTCTGCTCTTCCCGCTCCGTCGCCAGGTGCTGCCCGGGCGCGGCAGACTCAGACATCGAGCAGCTCGCTCCCGCCTCCGGTCGCGGGAATCGCATTTCGACCCACGCTTCCGGCGGGATTTCTGCCCTCTGCCGTCGTAACCGGGGACTTCAACGGGGACGGTAAGATGGACTGGGCGGTCGCCAATGCTGGTGACAACAGCATTTGGATTTACCGCGGCAAGGGAGACGGCACAGCACAACTACCTACCATCGTTCCGCTGCAAGGAATGTCGCCCGTGGCCCTTGTCGCTGCTGACATGAATCATGATGGGATTCTCGACCTTGTGGTTGCCGAGGCAGATAGCCTGATGGTTGCCGTGCTGCTTGGAAAGGGAGACGGCACGTTCGCGCCGGAAATGCAATTCGCCGCGCCCAATCCTCCTGTCAGCCTGGCGGTTGCAGACTTTAATGCAGACGGAAATCCCGACGTGGTGGCTGGACTATTAAACACCGATCCCGCCGGGCAACTGGCATTTTTCCAGGGTGATGGCGCTGGAAACCTAGAAGCGCCGACTTTTCGCGATAATGGGATAGATCCGTTTATTTATTTTGTGCCCTTGTCTTTGGCTGCCGCTGATCTGAATGGAGATGGGCTCCCAGACATCGTTCTCGTGAAGGTTGCTGTAGGAGCATTGACCGGAGATATCCTTCCAAATGATGGAGCCCCGAGCGGCGTCATTGCCTACATCAACCAAGGCGGCGGAGCATTCAAGATCTCACAGGAATTCTTCAACGATCTAAACTCAGACCACACACTCGGCGTATCTGGGATTGCCGCAACCGCCGTCAGCCTAGGCGACGTGAATAAAGACGGTTGTATCGATGCTGTCACTTTGGATACTTCGGGTACGGCTACCTTCTTTCCGGGTCTTTGTGACGGCACGTTCGATACGACCCACATCCGAACCTTTGGTTCCGGGATCGTGGCCGGAGCGGCGGCCTTGGTGGACATGAACGACGATGGGAATTTGGACCTGGTATCTTCGGCGTTCACGTTCGCCGACCAGCCCGCACCGGATGATCCTTCTGACGGCAACTCAGTTAGTGTGCAATTTGGGGACGGTACTGGGAATTTCAGTTCTCCGAATCTTTTCCGCGGCGAATCAGGGATGTTTTCACTGGCCCTCGCGGATTTGAACGGTGACGGCTACCAAGACGTGATTACAGCGAACCAAGCCAGCGATTCTGTGAGCGTGTATGTAAATAACCGGCAAGGCGCGTTCGCCGGGCCGCTGGGTGCGTATATTGGCTATTTGACCGCGGGAGAGACACAGGCAGTTACCAATGCCCCGTTTCCAGTTTTTGCCGCAATTGACCTGAACGGGGGCGGGAAGACTGATCTGCTCACGGTTGAATACGGCTCACAATTTCCTTTGCCTGCGGAGTTGACGGTACTTCCGGGAAATGGTGACGGGACTTTTGGTTCGCCGGTTCGGTCACCTCTGATTTCGCCCGACTTGTGTGGCCTGTACTGCGTGGACATCAACGATTTTGCGGTCAAGGATTTCCGGAATGTCGGCCTGCCCGATCTCGTGTTTCTCGGCTACACCGAAAACGCAAATCCAATCCCCTATCTTGGATATGCGAAGAACAATGGCGACTTTACGTTTCAGCCGGCGCAAATAGCTAGGCTCGCGAATGTGGACGCCACAACTTTTGTGGTGGGAGACTTGAATGGCGATGGATATCCCGACATAGTCTTGGTGAACACGGATTACAACCAAGCTTTATCGTTGCTCCCGATGCTCGGCAATGGCGATGGAACGTTTACCGCAGGAGTTGCAGATGTGCTGGGCAACGTGGGCAGTGGCACGGGTCCGATGCTGCTCGAGGTTCTGGCTGGCGACGTCAATGGCGACGGCAAACCAGATCTACTGGCTTTGGGCAATCAGTTGTTATCCTCCGACGAGCAAAATGCCCTATACGAACTCCTCGGCAACGGCGACGGCACATTCCAGCCTCCCAAACTGCTTTTTAATAATTTCGGCAATTATTTCACTTTGAAAGACCTGAACAACGACGGCGTGCTGGATATGGTTGCGGCGACTCGGGGAGCTCTGAACCAAGATCTTTCGACCTATCCGTGGCAATACCAAGTTTTCTTGGGTCAAGCGGATGGATCATTTCAGCTGGGTGAAACGTTTGGTCCGTACCAACTGCCTCTTGCCTTTTTTGCTGGCACGCCTGATAAGCCTCTTCAGCCGCCGCAACCGCTGGTGGCTGACATGAACGGCGATGGAAGTGCCGACATTCTTGTCTACCAGTCAGCAGCTCAGGTGTCTTCCCCTTCTTACGGCCGCACGGGAGGATCCGAAGACACAAGCCTTCAAATTCTGGCAGGAAACGGAGATGGCACATTCACTCCGTCGTCGATTTCCTACGGTCTAGGCAGATTCGTGGGCCCTGCATTGGCTGCCAATATCACTGGCAATGGCCATGCTGACCTGGTGGAAGCGAATGCCTATACCTCTTCGTACGACGTTCTTCCCAGCGTTCCAGGCTTCTCTTTCTTGCCCAGCCTGGTCGGACAACCAGTTGTTGGGAAAACCGGAATATTGCAAATCCTTCTTGCAAACCCGGCTTCGTCCCAGCTGACTGTCCAGATTTCCGCCAGTGATCCGAATATTGCGATTCCCACAGGCGTTACCATCCCAGCAGGCTCGCTCAGCCAGGACGTCGCCTTCCAAATTGGAAGCGGCTTCAATCCGGACGATGTATTCGCGTTCACTGTGACCTTGGGTACCGAAGCACACACGGCCTACGGTACGCAGGCGCTGAGCGCAAACGGCGCCGGATTTGCAGCCATAATGAGTACGGCGACGCCCGTAGTTATTGCCACGCAGTCTACCCCGGACTACGGTTTGCTTGTTGCAAGCACTGGCGGTTATTCGACCTCGTTGAAGTTTGCCTGCCAGGGACTTCCCGTTGGAGCTTCGTGCCAGTTCGGTGAGAATTCTGGAACGCTGGGCCCTGGCGAACATTTTGAGAACTCTCTCGTGATTAATACGGAGTCCACGATCGCCATCGGACAGTATTCCTTCAACGTTGTCGTAACCGATGGCCTCATCACTGTAGACGTGCCTGGAGAATTTGATGTCGGCGACTTTACGATGTCGATCTCGCCTGCATCCCAAACAGTCGGAACGACGGGCTCTCCGGAATATACGCTTTCATTGATAGGGATAGAGGGATTCACCTCGCCCGTCCAACTCGCGTGGACTAATCTGCCATCAGGCGTTTCCTGTGCATTGAACCTGAGCTTTCGGTCGCCGGGCTCGCAGGGAATTGGGTTCGAGCTTAACGTAGGCAATGCGGTGCCCGGAACGTATACATTTACTGTCACGGGGACAAGCGGCACGGTGGTTCGCAGCGCTACGGCCCAGATCGTGATCAGCGACGACGAGCCAAGTGCGACAGCCCTTGCTTCCTCTCTCAACTCCGAGGTCGCCGGACAGCCGGTGACTTTCACCGCCGCGGTGACTGGCACCGCTGGTGGAACCCCGACTGGTACGGTGACGTTCTTCAACGGCACAACTTCTTTGGGCGGAACGGTGCTCAATTCCAGCGGGGCGGCGACTTTAACAACATCAGCGCTTCCTGTTGGCACCGATTCGATCACAGCGAACTATGGTGGCGACGCAAACTACGCCAGTAGCGCCTCGTCACCGATAAGCGAGATTGTGAATGTGGCGGGGTTCGCACCCGTTTCGACTGTACCGCCAGTGACGGCTGGGC